>Ga0209380_10001214_pt1 | contig 17653 bp, 19 predicted proteins | sample HubBroMetageWFT6_FD_188347 | JGI IMG/M metagenome (GOLD analysis project Ga0209380, IMG submission 188347) | Warmed and freeze-thawed soil microbial communities from the Hubbard Brook experimental Forest, New Hampshire - Hubbard Brook CCASE Soil... | ecosystem: Environmental > Terrestrial >...
AAGGCATGCAGTACGGTCTCCGTCCAACCCCCGCCCGCCTCGGGGGTCAGCTCGAACACCGTCCCGTCGCCGTACGCGCCGCCGCTGAACGTCGTGCCATAGAGATTGCCAGCCGCATCGAAAATCAGGCCGGCATATGGGGCGGATCCGTCATTGCCGTTGAAGCTATGCAGTACGGTCTCCGTCCAACCCCCGCCCGCCTCGGGCGTCAACTCGAACACCGTCCCGTCGCCGTAGGCGCCGCCACTGAATGTCGTGCCATAGAGATTGCCGGCGGTATCGAAGATCAGGCCAGCATATGGGGTGGATCCGTTCTTACCATTGAAGCTATGCAGCACCTTTTCTTCCTGGGCGACCGCTCGCGAGCCCGTGGTCAGCAGGCTCGCGGTAAAGATCGCCAGCAGTGCGATTAGTCGGACAGAGAGTTTCTTGCCTCGCATCGGTCATCCTCCTTAAGTAACGATGAGTCCCGATTATTGTGCGCACTCCCGCTTAAGGAGTGATCTCGAACACTGTCCCTAGGCCGTCGAGACCGCCCTCACTGGTGGTGCCATAGAGATTGCCGGAGGTATCGAACACCAGGGGGGCTTTGGGGCTTTTCCCGTCCCCAACATGGCCGAAGCTATGCAGCAGCGTCTCGGCCCAGCTTCCGCTCGAGGGTGTCAACTCGAATACAGTACCTCCGCCGTAAGCGCCACCGAGAGACGTCGTGCCGTAGAGATTGCCACTGGAATCAATGACCAGACCGTCGTTGGGGTCGGACCCATCCGCGCCGGTGTGGCTGAAGGGGTGGATGATCGTCTCTGTCCAGATCCCACCGCCTGCGGGCGACAACTCGAAGACCGTGCCACAGCTAACGACGAAAGGACAATTCGCCGTGGTGCCGCCCCCGCTCACCGTGGTGCCGTAGAGATTGCCGTTAGCGTCGAAGACCAAGCCGCCATTGGGGCTGAACCCGTCGGTACCGTTCTGAACGAAACTGTGCAGTACCGTTTGCGTCCAGCCTCCGTCACCTGTGGGCGACAACTCGAACACCGTTCCCAAGTGACTGGTGCCGCCGTCGTAGCTCGTGCCATAAAGATTGCCGTCGGCATCAAAGATCAGGGGCCCCTGGGGAATGGTTCCTTCCGGGAAGTCATGCAGGACCGACTCGGTCCATTTCCCGCCGCCCGCTGGCGACAGCTCGAATGCCGTTCCCCCGGCATTTGTATCTCCACCAAAAGCCGCCGCGCCATACAGATTGCCGTGGGCGTCAAAGATTAAGCCGCCACCAGGATCGTTCCCGCCGTTGTTATTGAAGTAGTGAAGGACACTGTAGGCCCAGAACCCTCCCGCCATGGGTGACAACGCGAAAACGGTGCCGCAGCCATTTCCGGATAAGTCGAAGCACGATCCGGTGCCGCCTTGGCCCGTCACACCGTACAGGTTGCCGGAGGTGTCCAAGGCCAAGGCGCCGGAGGGGATTGGCCCAACATAGCCATTGGTGCTGTCGAAGCTATATAACGGCTTCTCGGTCCAGGCTCCGCCGGCTTCGGGCGACATCTCGAAAACCGTCCCGGCGTTGTGGGCACCACCGTCGGGCGTTGTGCCATAGAGATTGCCGGCGCTGTCGGAAACCAGGGGGCTGTTGGGTCCCTGCCCATCTTTGCCGTTGTTGTGGAAGCTATGCAGCACCATCTCTTCCTGAGCAACTGCGGACGCACCCGCAGCGAGCAGAGTTATGGTAAAGGCCGTTATCAGCCTGATTAACCGAACGGAGAGTTTCTTGCCTTGCATGAGTAATCCTCCTTGAGTAACGATGGCTCTCGATCATCGCTAAGGTTCGAGGTTCGAACGTCCGAGGCTACGGCGTAACCTCATACACCGCCCCATCCCCATGAAAGCCGCCCTGGTACGTGGTTCCGTAAAGATTGCCCAAGCTGTCCCTGATCACTCCAGCCTGCGGACTGATTCCGTCGTACTTCGTCTGACCAAAGGTGTGCAGGACGGTGTAGGTCCAGCTTCCGCTCGCGGGCGTCAATTCGAATACGGTCCCCTGGGGATTCTTGCCGGGTCCTCCAGACCGAGTCGTGCCATAGAGATTCCCCTCCGAATCGAACACCAGAGTGCTCATCGGCACAGTTCCATCCGCACACTCCAGCTCGGAACAAAAAGTGTGCAACACGGTTTCCGTCCAACCCCCGCCGCCAGCAACCGGCGTCAACTCGAAGGCGGTCCCGTAGGTGACGCTGGTCAGTCCCACGGTGGTCCCGTAGAGATTTCCGGCGGAATCGAAGATCAACCCGGCGTCGGGGTATCCATCATTCTGGTTTGGGAAGCTATAAAGCACGCTCTCCGTCCACGTGTGAGCCCCGGCGGGCGACAGCTCGAAGACCGTCCCATAACCGTATTCGCCGCCATAGAATGTGGTGCCGTATAGATTTCCGGCAGAATCGAAGATGAGGCCAGCCTGCGGAGTCATTCCATCCTTCGTGTCCCTGTCTGTAACGAAGCTGTGCAGTACGAATTCGGAAAAGCCTCCGCCCGCGTTCGGCGTCAACTCGTAAACCGTTCCCTGGTCATACCTGCCGCCTCTGGTGGTGGTTCCGTACAGATTTCCCGCCGGGTCAAAGACCAACCCGGAATAGGAAGAGTATCCGTCTTTTCCGTTATCGTCGAAATCGTGCAGCACAACGCTCTGCCACTCTCCGCCCGCGCTCGGCTTCAATTCGAACACTATGCCGTAGCCGTAGGTACCACCACTCGTGGTCGTGCCGTAGAGGTTCCCGGCGGAATCAAGAATCACCCCCGCCTCCGGCCTCATTCCGTCTTTGCCGTTGTCGTTGAAGTTGTGCAACACCTTTTCGGCCCAGCCTCCGCCTGCCTGCGGCACGAGCTGAAAGACCGTTCCACAACCGTCTTGCGAGGCGCAATTCGTGCCACCCACCAGCGTGGTGCCATAAAGATTGCCCGCCGAGTCCATGGTCAGCGGCGCGACGGGCAACAACCCGCCTTTCAGGTCGGTGCTGTTGTTAAAGCTGTGGATTACCGATTCCGTCTGCGCCCCTGCGTGGGTTCCGGTGATAAACACAACCGCAGCAACAATGGCCAATACAACAGACAATTCGAGGGACAGTTTCTGGCTTCGCATGGCTATACCTCCAGGTTGGACGGGGTGGTTCTGGGCGCTTGGGGGACGCTTCAGAGATCGTGCTTTTGAAGCACGACAACTTTATTCGGTGGCAATCTGGAAGTCAAGGCAGATACGAACGAAATTGCAGACCGGCGAGGCAGCGCTTCGCCTCAAACGAATTTCCCGGAGCGTGTTTCAGAAATGCTTAACCGGCAGCGTCACCCGACCCATCGCCGCCCTCAGTGCATGATCGTGGCAAGGTTTCATCATCCCGCACCACGTTTTTCCGTCACTCCGTTCACTTAGTTGGTATCATCCCGTAGCGCAGCGGAGAGGTCTGCTTTTCTTTCCCCCGCTCGCACACCCCAAGGAGATCCTCATGGCACGAGTCACCGGAATCGGCGGCATCTTCCTCAAAGCCCGCGACCCCAAAGCCCTCGCCGGCTGGTACGCCCAGCACCTCGGCATTCAGATCGCCGACTACGGCGGCGCCAGCCTGCTCTGGTCCGACGAAGTCCCCGCCGGTACCGGCCAAACCACCTGGATGCTCTTCCCCGACAGTACCAACCACTTCGGCGCCCCCACCCAGCGAGCCATGGTCAACTACCGCGTCGATGACCTCGAAGCCCTTCTCGCCCAGCTCCGCGCCGCCGACATCCCCATCGACCCCCACCGAGAATCCGCCCCCTACGGCCACTTCGCCTGGATCACCGACCCCGAGGGCAACCGGGTCGAACTTTGGCAACCAGTCGTCGAGACACCGTAAAATTGATCTTCGTCGACAACCGCGTGGAACCAGCACTGCAGTCGGTGGTGCGCGCTCATCTGCAAACCTGGCTTTCAGTCCGCAGGCTCACAAGGAACTTCGTCCATTTCAAATCCACGCTCCGGCTCTTCCTCAAGCAGCCGATCCAGTTCGGCGCGGGTCTGGCTGATCAGCGCTGCGGCGAATTGGCGTGCCGACCGTTGCCGCTCCGCCGACAGATCTTTCACCCGCATGTTCAGCAGAGGAATATCTTGTTCAAACCAGCGCAGCGTTTTCTGTACGCGATCGATGCGGTGGGAAGCGGGAAGCATGGCAATGATTCTCCTGTATCTCATCAGATTGCCACGGACGGGCGAAACCGTAAATTACAAGGTGAATACCTGGGGCCGGAGATTGGGGGCGAGCGTGGGACCTATTGGATCACTTCGGAACCTGAGCCAGTCCGGCTTTCCGGGGAGTCGGGAAGCTCCTTTTCAACCTGCTCGTTGAGCCATTGTTCGAGCACTTCTACTGAAGCCTGGGGCACATTGAGAAAGCGGAATCCTACATGCCCTTTACTGTCCGCCCAGGCGACCCCCGATTCCAACTCCAGGTGAGCAGTCGTTCCCGGCAGCGTGAACTTCAACCAGGGAGTCGCATTCTTGGGAAGCGCATGGTGTAACAGAATCGCCATGCCCCCCTCGCTAACGTTAGTGCTGATGCCTTTGAGCTCTTCTTCGCCCGGCGTAACGCTGATCGACACTGACATTTTTACCGGCTGGCGGTAATACCGGCGACGCTCGCGCTCCATGAACCCGAGCGCAGCGTTGAAGCAGCGGGCGGCATTCAACGTGGTGAGGGGTTTTTGCAGCACAAAATTCACGCCCATGCCGAAGGCTTCCTGAGTGCTCGTTTTCTTGCCATTCAGAAGGGCAAAGGTAACGGAATTCTTGTTGCTGGGAGTGGCGCGCAACCCCTGCAAAACCTCCAACCCGCCTTGCAAGTCGTCGCAATCCACGATGACGGCATCGAACTTTTCTGAAGTCAGTATCTCGGTTGCCTTCTTCGCCTCCTGGCAGATCTCGACCTCAATGGAAAGCTTTTCGAGGGTGTGGCGCAGAACCCTGACCGCTTCCGCATCGCCGCTCAGAACAAGGGACTCCAAGGTCATGTCCTGATTCTAGCCGTCCAGGAAGCCGGTCGAAAGGTGACTAAGGTGTCGTGCAGAGTCAATGCAGCGCGGCGCAGGTAGAATTTTCCTGTGGAAACCACGCGAACGAGGCCTGACACTGAATCTCTCGGCATGATCCACCTCGTCTATCTTTCGCTGGGATCGAATGTTGGTGATCGCGAGGCGCAATTGCGAGACGCCTTGGCCAGGTTGGGCGCCCTCGGCCGCGTCGCGGCACTTTCATCCCTTTACGAAACCGAGCCGGTGGAGTTTACCGATCAGCCCTGGTTTCTGAACTGCGCGGTCGCGCTCGAAACCAGTCATACCCCGCAACAATTGCTGGCAGCGATTCTTGACCTCGAAGGAAAAATCGGCCGGCAGCGGGTGCAGAAAAAAGGCCCCCGCGTGATCGACATCGACATTCTCTTATTTGATGATCTTTTGTTCGACGACGCGATCGTGCACGACGAGAGCATCGATTCGAACGGACTCACCATCCCCCACCCCGCCATGCACCAGCGCCGTTTTGTGTTGGAGCCTCTGGCGGAGATTGCGCCAGAACTCTTGCACCCGATCTTCAAGAAAACAATTCGCGAACTGCGCGATGCGTTGCCGCCAGGCCAGATAGTGCGAAAGCCGAAAACCTGAGCCACGGATTATCCGTAGAATCCGTGAAAATCCGTGGCACGCGTCGCTTTACGGCATGATGATTCGGCTGCCGACTTCCTGCGGCGCGACTACAGCCGATTCTTTCTCGGGAAATTGCGCGAAGAGAAAATCGATGAAGGCGCGCGATTTCGGCCGTCCCGAAGTGCGTCCGTGACCCAGCCTCACCAGGAAGACCAAAGCTTTGAGCACATCGGAATCGCGCAGGTTGGAATATCCCAATTGTTTCTGTTCGGCTCCGCGATACTGTTTCACCATCTCCTCCACCTGGGCCGCGACCGCGTGTTGCGCGCCGCTGGTCAGCGGCGGCTCATAGTGCAATCCGGAATTCACCCGCCGCTCATAATTCGTACACATGGCCGAGAGCGCCGCGATCAGGTCGCGGTCATTCAGGCTGCGGTCAGCGTGCGCCGCCTTATTCAGAGCGTAGCTCAGCCCCATCAGCAGGTGCTCGCGCTCGTAAGTGAACTGCTCCGAAATCTCAACCTGCAGGAAAAGGGCGGCGGAGTCGAACTGGTCCGCCGGGCGCGGTTTTTCATGCTCCCTCGCATGCTGCAGATAAGGGCAATCGCTGGGACAATCGAGCGTCACCTCGCGCTGTTCGCCGCAGCACTGCGGGCAAATGCGCCCATGAACGGCAGGACAGAAGCGCTTCTCTTTTCGAATTTCGCAGATTGCGCAGCTCAAACGTGAATCTCCTCTTTAATGATTATGGCATCCGATGACGGCAACGGGAGAAGCAAATAGCACTTGGCAATTAGCGACTTTTCCGCTGGGTTCACTTGTGGCGAAGCCCCGGACCCTCACTCCCATGGCTAACCGCCAATTGCCACCTTGCTGATTGCCAGTTAAAGGTAACTGCTCTGGTACCCGTGTTTGGGCCGTTTCGGGAGGCTCATCTGCAAATCAACATGTAAAACTGGCCTTTTTCGAGTGCTATCTGTGCGGAACCCGCGTAGAATAAGGCTGTTTTCCACAGGTTAGTGGTGTAAGATCAACCCCACTGGAATTAAAAAATCGAATTTCTCCGAGGAGGAAATATGGCAGCAGGTTTGACCAAGACTCAACTCGTCCGTCATCTGGCCGAGAAAACCGAACTTCCCAACAAGACCGTCGCTGGATTTCTGGAGCAGTTGGCTGACGTCGCGGTAAAAGAAACAAAGAAGAACGGCGTGTTCGTCGTGCCCGGCCTGGGCCGTCTGGTGAAGGCGCACCGCAAAGCCCGCGTCGGACGCAATCCGCAGACCGGCGAACCCATTCAGATCAAGGCCAAGACCGTCGTCAAGTTCCGCGTGGCCAAGGCCGCCAAAGACGCGATCGCTCCCAAGAAGTAGTTGCGCTTAACATCGAACCCGAAGGCCGGCTCAGGCCGGCCTTTTGAGTTTTCGCACGAGTTGCACCTTGGCGCCCCATGCTGAACTGGATCGTAATCGGAATCGGCGATATCTCCATCCGCCGTGTCATTCCCGCGATTCAAGCCGAACCGCAAAGCCGCTTGTATGGCCTGGTCACGCGCGACGCCGCCAAAGCCGCGCCCTACAACGTACAAACCTGGACCACCCTCGACGACGCTCTCGCCGATTCCGCAGTCGATGTTGTCTATGTCTCAACTCCCGTCTTCCTGCACGCGCCGCAAACGATTCAATCGCTTCGCGCCGGCAAGCACGTGCTGTGCGAAAAGCCAATGGCCATGAACGAGGCTGAAGCGCGCTCGATGGTGCAAACCGCACAAGAGACAGCGCGCACCTTTGGCGTGGCCTACTACCGCAGAGGTTATCCGAAAGTGCAGCGCGCGAAACAACTACTCGAGGCGGGAGCGATCGGCAAACCTGTCCTCGCCGAACTCACCTGCCATGAATGGCGCGATGACACCGCGAGCCATCGCAGTTGGCTGCTCGATCCTGCCAAGGCCGGAGGCGGACCGCTCTACGACATCGCCTCGCATCGCATCGACGTGCTGAATTTCTTATTTGGCCAGCCCCGCCGCGCCACCGGCTATCTTTCGAATGTGGTTCATCACTATGCCGTCGAGGACAATGCCACGGTGATGATCGACTACGCCGGCGGCGTGCGCGGCATCGTGGATGTTCGCTGGCACTCGAAGGTGAGGCGTGACGAATGCCGCATCCGCGGCACGGAAGGCGAAATGGAATTGTCTCCGCTGAACGGTCCTGATCTGATCTATCCCGGCGGACGCGAGAACCTGCCGCCCCATGCCAACCTGCATTATCCGCTCATCGAGAATTTTGTCGATGCCGTGGAGGGTAAGGCACCGCTTCTTGCCAGCGGCGCGCAAGCTTTCTGGACAGACTGGATCACGGAGCGAGCACGAAAAAACGGCGCGGCTTAGAAGCCCACCTTACTTCCCGTACTCGTTCCTCACCACCTCGCCACCCTTCATCACAAACTTCACATGCTCCAGGATCGTCACATCCTTGAGCGGATCGCCATCGACCGCGATCACATCGGCCCATGCGCCGGGTTCGAGGCTGCCCACTTTTCCCGGCCAGCCGAGCAGATCGGCCGCATTAATTGTCGACGCCTGAATCGCCTGCAGCGGAGTCAAGCCCAGCTTCACCATCACCGCAAACTCATGCGCATTCATTCCGTGAGGATAAACCGCAGCATCGGTGCCGAACGCCACCTTCACTCCGCTGGCGAACGCATGAGCGATATTCTGCCGCGCGGCCGGCATCACGGCTTTGGCCTTGGCCAGCAGGAAGTCGGGCACATGATTTCTCTCCGCATTTTCCAGAAACCAGTCGCCCAGATAAAGCGTGGGCACAAGATACGTACCGTTCTTCTTCATCTCCGCGATGCCCGCATCGTCAATGTAGGAGCCGTGCTCGATCGAATCCACGCCCGCCTCCGACGCCCATAGAATCGCCTGCGCTCCGTGGGCGTGCGCCGCGACCTTTCTTCCAAGCCGATGCGCCTCCTCCACAATCGCCTTCATCTCTTCCAGCGTGTACTGCGACGCCTGCGGATTGTCTCCCTTCGAAAGCACTCCACCCGAGGCCATGAACTTGATCATGTCTGCGCCATACTTGATGTCCTGCCGGACCATGTGCCGCACGCCATCCACGCCATCGGCCACGCCGTCAGAGGTCGCGTGATATTCGAACGGGAGCAGGTTATTGTCGGCATGTCCGCCGGTGATGCTCAGGGGTGGCCCGCTCACCAGCATCCTCGGCCCGGGCACGTCGCCGGCGTTGATGGCGTCGCGCAAGGCAACATCAGTAAAACCGCTTGCGCCCACATTACGCACGGTGGTGAATCCCGCCTGCAGCGTAACCCGCGCGTTCTTGGCGCCAGTCAGCGCCTCGCGCGGGATAGAAACACCCAGCTCTTCGTAACCGAACTTGGGGTCCATGGTCAGGTGCGTGTGGGCGTCGATCAACCCCGGCAGGACGGTTGCATTGGGCAGCTCGATGCGAACCGCATCGGCAGGCGGCTTCGCATCCGCCGATGCTCCTACGCTAACGATTTTTCCATCTTCGATGACGATCGCCTGATCCGAGAGCAGCTTCCCGGTCTTTACATCGAGCACGTGCCCGGCATGGATGACGACGCTTTTGGAGCTTGGCTGGGCGAAGAGCTGGAATGCAAACGCAACGAGCGCGACAACAAGCATGAGTGAACGCCGAATTTTCCCCACAAATTATCTCCTTAGTAACAGGATTCAAGTCGAATTGCACACGAGTCCTGCGAATGGCAGTGGAAGCGACGGCTCGCGCGTATTTATTAACGACAGCGAGACCTAGCGGAAGTCATGGGCCACAAGATTGGGAGCGTGGAATGGCGCTAGCCTCCAGGCCCGTCATTCGAAACATATTGCTCAAGCGATTCGAGTTCGCGGCTGAGGTCGTCGACACGCCACTCCAGCAGATTACGGATGGAAAGGATTCCCAGCAGCTTGCCATTATCGTCGGCCACGGGAAGATGACGGAAGTGGCGCTCCAGCATGGTGGTGAGCGCTTCGCCGGCGCCGGTGCGCCGCGTCGCCATCTCGACCGGCGTAGTCATAAGTTCGCGCACCGAGGTGGTCTTGGGGTCGGTGCGGCTCAGCGCCATTTTGCGCAGTACGTCACGCTCGGTGAAGATTCCGGCAACTCGGTATTCAGAATCGACCACGGCTACGGCGCCGACGTGGTGATCGAGCATTTTATTGATGGCGTCGGCTACCGTCGCATCAAGCGGAACCGCCGCGATCTCCCGGTCGCAAAGCTCCAGCACGCTCATAAACACCCCCTCCGGCTCTCCGCAGCACTCACTGGGATCCAATTCTGAAAACAGAATTCAGATTGATGCATTATGCCCGCAGCAAAACCGTTGTCAAGCGAATTGCAACAATGCCAGAAAACTTTACGTGGCGTCGGCGAAAACGTGCATTGCGATCACGGTTGCAAACCTCCGGCACCCGTCCCAGATTCCCCTTCACCTCTCATCCAGACGAGCGTCTGCCTCGATCTCCACCAGCATCTCCGGCGAGATCAACGCGCTAACCTGCACCATCGACGTTGCCGGGCGAATCTCGCCAAAGAACTCACCATGCGCCTTGCCAATCTTCTCCCACTCCGCAATGTTGATCACGTAGATGCGCGTGCGGACAACATCTTTCAAGCTCGCCCCGGCCTTCTGCAAAGCGCTCTCGATATTCTTGATCGTCTGCACAGCCTGGGCATAGGGATTTCCCACGCCCACAATACTGCCGTCCGCCGCGGTCGCTGTAGTGCCGGAAACATGGATGTAGGGTCCGACCCTTACTGCACGCGAGTAACCGACTATCGGTTCCCAAGGTGCGCCGCTCGAGATGTTCATTCTTTGCATTTGCTCCATCCCTCTCCTCCGACTCCATTCTATCCGCGGCCAACCCGTTGCAATTAGCAACCGGCAGCTGCGAGTGCCAACAAAAAACGTCGCTGCAACCTTGCAGGCGCTTGCACACTTCTAATCATTGCTGAAAGTGATTCGCCCGATAAACAAAAGTCACTTGCTTTCGGATCGGGACTGGGGTAACAAGTTACTTACGGCGATTTGGAAAGCCCGCTCGACGGGGCTTTCAGGGAGCCCGGCTTTTAAGGAGTCAAGAGGCATGATTCCGGAATCGCATCCGCTGCGGCAGCTCTTCCAGGAATTAGTTGGGCGCCACTATGCCGAGGAGATCGGCATCCGCGATCCGCAGATTGTCGCCTACGTTTCGCATCTCCTGACCGAATTCTGCGAGACCGATCAGTTGTTTAAGATTCGCGACGCCGCCGATCGTCCGCTTACCGACCTGGGCGAAATCATGCTCGAGTCAGATCCCGTCTATGGCCCCGCGCCCTCTTTTGACCGCGAGCGCCAGGTGCGCAAGCACATCGGGGATTATGCGTTGTTCTTCGCCGGAATGTTTCCCGAGAGCATCAATCACTTCCGGCTGCGGCGCCATCGCCTGGAGAATTTCGTGGAATGGATGAAGGCCGGGAAGGAAAGCTATTACATCGTGTCGAAGTTCGAGCACTTCGAGTACGCCAAAGTCGCCCCGCTGTTCGCCCATCTGTCGCGCGAGTTCGAGGGTTGCGTCTACGGCCTCAACATGGTGAAGAACGACCTGCAGGAAATGCAGCACCCCATCACTCGCCGCGCCGGGGAACTGCTGATGTAGCTCTCCCGCGCACTCAGCTCCACAACTCCTGCTCATCCGGTTAAGTCTGGCCTCCCCCCGATACGATAAAAGCTCAAAGCCGCATTTCCCTGAATCAGCTTGCGGGTTCTGCGCAACGATCCGAATTCCTCGCCAGGATCGAATTTCTTTTCATGCTCGGCGATTACCAGGGACATCGCCCAAATCAGCGACGAATCGGCCAGCGCCGTCAGAGTTTCTTCATAAGCCGACTGCATTCGATAAGGCGGATCCAGAAATACCAGATCGGCGACCACGTGATCACGCTGCAGCCGCCACACCATTCCGGAAAGGTCGTCGCGAAGAATTTTATATCCCTCGGCGATGCCGAGGCCCTGCAGGTTTCGCTCGATCAATTTTGCCGCCGGCGGAGCAGTCTCAACAAAATAGACCTGCCTGGCTCCGCGGCTCAGCGCTTCAATCCCCACCGCGCCCGTGCCGGCGAACAGATCCAGCCACACGCTGCCTTCAAGCGCCTGCGGATTGCCCGCAGTGAGCACGTCGAACAGCGTCTCCCGCAGCCGGTCGGAAGTGGGACGGATATCCGCGCCGGCAAGCGATCGCACAGGACGCCCCCGATATTTGCCGGCGATCACGCGCATGGCTGTGAACCTTCGAGTGCCCGAGTCACTATACCCGACCATGTAAAATAATAGAGCAGTCGATCTCTGTAGTTAACTCTTATGAGAAGCTGGTCGGTTCACGCGGGGCGGTTGTTTGGAGTTGAAGTTCGCATACATCTGACGTTCCTGATCCTGCCCCTGTTCGTCTTTTGGACGGAGTATACCGTTCACCCCTCGGCCAATGGGCCGCGCGACTTGGCGTTGGTAGGCATCGTACTCGCCTGCGTCGCCGCCCACGAAATCGGACATATGCTCATCGCTCGGCGCTTTGGATTAGTTCCCAAAGCCGTCATTCTTTTGCCGCTCGGTGGCGTAACCGTTTTCGACGAGTCACATGTGGAGCAACCGGAGTCCAAGGCGGCGGCTTGGAGCCGGGAGGTTCGCATCGCGCTGACCGGACCTTTGGTGAATCTTGCATTCGCGCTCGCCGCGGCCGGCGTGATTCTCGCCTCCGGCGTGGGTGCGCATCTCTGGGGGTGGCCGCTCCTGCAGTCGGGCAACCTGCCGCGCAGCCTGGTAGGGGCCAACCTGTACATCGCTGGCTTGAATCTTCTGCCCGCGTATCCTCTCGATGGCGGACGCATCCTGCGCGCCTATTTCGCGCGCACGATCGATCCCGCTGCGGCCACGCGCCGCGCCGTCTCCATCAGCCACGCCTTGGCCATGACTCTGATGGTCGCCGGTTTGTTCAGCAATACCTGGCTCACCATGGTGGGTGTCATTATCTTTTCGGCGGCGCAACTTGAGGAACGCGCGGTCATCTTCCAATCGGTGCTGGACAACGTGCGTCTCGAGGAAGTGATGCTTACGGATTTCGCAACCTTGTCGCCGGCCGACACGCTCGAAGATGCGCTCGACAAAGCGGTGCACTCTCTTCAGGACGATTTCCCGGTGATTCGGGGCAGCGACATGGTCGGAGTGATTTCCAGGCAGCGCATTCTCGAGGCCTTGCGCCTGGAAGGTAACGGCTACGTGCAAGCCGTCATGAACAAGCTTTTCGAAGTCTCCGCCCGGCAGGAGTCCTTAGCCTCCGCCTTCCGCAAACTCACCGCGCGCAACCTCAGCATCATTCCGGTGGTCGAAGATCAGCGACTGGTGGGCATAATCACACTGCAGAATCTGATGCACTCCATGGCTCTGTTGGCGGAAAGCCGAAAGCTGCGCCGGGACGAGTCGAACTCGTAGATTCGAACGATTCACCACCGAGGTCGCCAGGCACGCCGAGACTAGCAGAGATCTTTCCAAGCCGTAGATCCTGGGATTACTTCGCGTACTCGGCGCCCTCAGCCGTGAGCTCTTTCGTTTCTTGCCCCAGAACGTGGGCGGTTGGCATTCGACAGTCTCTAGAACAGCCGCACCGCCTTCGCCTGCCGCACCGCCGGAATCTTCTCGAGCCTCCTGAGCACATCGTCCGGCACCGGCCCATCTACGTGGACCACGGCAATCGCCTCGCGCGGCTCCGAGGATGCATCCGCGCTGCGCCGTCCCAGCGAAAAATCTGCAATATTGATCTCGCTCTCACCCAGGATCGTACCCACCCTGCCGATCACGCCCGGAACGTCGCGGTTGCGCAGGAAGATCAGATCCCGCCCCAGCGGCGCTTCCACGTCAATGTCGTCAATGTGCAACAGTCGGGGTGCGGTCCCGTGGAGAACCGCGCCTTTCACCATGTGTTCTTCTGTCGAACTCTTGAGAAAGACGGAAAGCACACTCCCAGCACCCCCAGTCGAGGCCTTCGCCTTATGCGACTCGTGAACGCGAAGTCCGCGTAGATCGGCCAGCGACGCGGCGTTCACCAGATTGGCTTTTTCTTCCAGCGCCTGATTGAGAATGCCCTTGATCGCGCCGTTGCGAATCAGTTCCGTTTTCCATTCCGCGATATGCCCGCTGTAGCGCAGGGAAATTTCTTCAATCGAGCCCTCGGAAATCTGCGCCAGAAAAGCTCCCATGCGCTCCGCCAGAACGATATAAGGCTGCATCTGGGCGTACTCTTCCGCGGAAACCGAGGGCACGTTCACGGCATTCTGAATCACGCCATGCTTCAGGTATTCCCGCACCTGCTGAGCAATCTGCACCCCCACGGCCTCCTGTGCCTCGAATGTCGCCCCGCCGATGTGCGGCGTGAGAATCACATTTTCCATTGCCGCAAGCGGCGAATTTCTCAAAGGCTCCTCGGTAAAAACGTCGAGCGCGGCGGCAGCGATATGACCCTCTTTCAGCGCCTTCACCAAATCGGCCTCATGCACCAGCTCTCCGCGCGCGCAGTTCACCAGCCGCACGCCTTTCTTCATCTTCCTGATCGCAGCTTCATTGATCATGCCCGCGGTCTGCGGAGTGAGTCCTACATGCAGCGTGATGTAGTCCGCCGCCGCATAAAGCTCGTCCAGGCTCACCAGGCGTATCCCTTGCTCCTTCGCCACGCTGACCGAAACAAACGGATCATGCCCAACGATCTCCATGCCAAAAGCCCGCGCACGTCGAGCCACTTCCATGCCGATGCGGCCAAGCCCCGCGATGCCCAGCGTCTTGCCGCGCAATTCCGTGCCTTGCAGCGATTTCTTTTCCCATTTACCGGCGTGCATCAGCGCATCGGCGCGACAAAGATGGCGAGCCATGGCCAGCATCATCCCCAGTGTCTGCTCCGCCACAGCCACGGCATTCGCTCCAGGTGTATTCATCACGGCAATGCCCTGGCGCGTGGCCGCATCCAGGTCGATGTTGTCCACGCCCACGCCCGCTCTGCCGATTACGCGCAGCTTGCCGGCATGCGCCAGCAATGCTGCGTCGGCTTGCACCGCCGAGCGCACAATCAGCGCGTCCGCCGATTCCAGTTGCTCCGCCAGCTTGCCATCGAGCTGATCCGCGGTGAGCACGATCCAACCCGGTTCCCTCAGTTGCTCCACCGCCGACGCCGATACTTTTTCCGCAATGACTACTTTCACTAGTGCACTCATCCCTTCCTAAGTTGTCCGGGAAATTCACGCTGCTGACAAAACCGTGACAGACATTTGACTCCCGTCTGACACAGCGGTCTTCGATCGTTCATAGACTGCTGTTCATGGGCCACTGCCCACGGAGAATCACCATGAAAAACCTGGCACTCGCTGCACTGATGGCGCTGGCCGCTTTCACTCTGGCGTGCGGTTACAGCTCAAAACCGACCACGCCCGCAGTAGCCGGGGCGATGCCCGCGATCAGCGAACTCGCTCCCGCCAGCACCAGTTCGGGTGGATCTGCATTCGTCCTCACTGTCAACGGAACGAACTTTTCGACGAAAGCCACGATCAACTGGAACGGTACGGCCCAGACCACAACCTACGTAAGCGCCAGCCAGCTTATGGCGACGATTGCGGCCACGGCCATTGCCACGCCTGCAACGGTCCCGATTACCGTGACCAACCCCGCCACGGTCGGCACCGGCGCATATGGCAGCGGAGGTACATTGGCTGAGACTTCAAGTGCGATGAACTTTACCATCAACTAGCGAAATGGCGGAATGCTGCCCGCGCGCTCCTCACGCGCCCACCAGTTGCCGCTTGCGGAACACAGAGAGGCCGCGCGCGTAGGCTTCCTGCGCCGCGCGCACCGCCGCCCCGTACTCGACAGGCTTTCCGGTGACGCGTGTCAACACATGTTCGAGCGCGCCGAGAATGCCGATCGTGTCCAGATAGTCGTAGTAGCCGATGTGGGCGATGCGGAAGAGCTGGCCTTTCATTTCGCCTTGTCCGTTGGCCACCACCGCATCGAACGACTCGCGAAACTCTTTGACGATCTTTCCGGAATCGATCCCGCCGGGCGAGCAGATCGCAGTAAGCGCGGCGGCCGGCGCAGCAGCGAAGAGCTTCAAACCCAGCGCCTGCGTGCCCGCCCGAGTCATCTCGGCGCAGAGTTCGGCGTTGTCGACCAGCGCTTCGCGCCCCAGGGCCAGATCTCCATTTCCCATGCCGCGGATAAACTCCAACGCCGCACCCAGCGCGGCGAACAGCGACGTTGCCGGGGTGAACGCAGACTCTCCTTTCGCCGCCGACTTGCGCTCCTTGCGCAAGTCAAAGTAGTAACGCGGAGAAGTCGTCGTCTCCATCCGCTTCCAGGCGCGCTCGCTGACCGCGCAATACGCCAGGCCGGGAGGCATCATCAGCGCTTTTTGCGAACCACCAATGATGAAGTCCACGCCCCAACCATCCACGTCGAGATGCGTCGTACCCAGGCCGGTGATCGCATCCACGATCAGAAGCGTGTCCTTGTCGTTTTCGCGCTGGCTGTTTTCACGGCCGCTGCTTTCACGTACGACCTTAGCGATCCCCTGCACGTCGTGCCGCGCGCCGGTCGAACTCTCCGTCGCCTGCACAAACACGGCACGCACATCGGGCGTAACCCTTCCGCGAATGTCTTCCAGCGAAAACGTTTCACCGTAAGGCGCGGAGAGCACCTCCACCTGGCAGCCGAAAGCCTTCGCCAGCCCGGTCCAGCGCTCGCCGAACTTGCCGGCAGTGAGCACCAGAACTTTGTCGCCGGGCGACGTCAAATTCGACACCGATGCTTCCATCACGCCCGTCCCCGAGCAAGCCAAAACCAGCACATCGTTCTGCGTGCCAACAAATTCCTTCATGTCGGAGAGCACGCGCTGAAACAATGCCCGGAAATCCGCGGTGCGATGATGCGCGGTAAATGAAGCCATAGCCGTTTGCGCCGCCGGCAACAGCGGAGTCGGCCCGGGAGTAAAAAGACGGTTCTTGCGCAGCATTCGATAGTGTCCTGAAGAGCTAAGAATATGCTTCTTCAGTAGTCTATCGGAACCCTGGCAGGTTCTGAAATGCTGCGCCGGAAGCCCGAAGGCGAGCGCGGCAGGGCGCGCGCCCCATTAGGCTTTGGCAGATTTCACAGCAAGAATCTCCGGCTTGGCAACGTCCGGCGGTTTGGAAAAGAGATCCTGGGCTTTGGCGAACAGCGCCTTGGCGATCTCGCCGTTCAGGTGCGCGTTTCGGCCGCTCTCGTCGGCAAAAGTATCGAAGATGCCATATTTTCCCGGCCCCATCTTAATGGCATACCAGCTCAGCGTGTACGCTTCACGCTCCGCCAGCGGCTGTGCCGACTTCAGAAATTCTTCCACCTCTTTTTCTTTTCCCGGCTTCGCTTCCAGTTGTGCCCAAATGGCGACTCGGCTCATGGTTGCTTCCTCCTCAGCATCAGATGCGCGGCCAAATCGTTTGGTCTCGCAATTCGATCGCAGAATCTTGCGAATCAGAGGCTCGTTGCGCTCCGCTATAATTGGCTCCTATGAGCCTGATCGAACAGATTCAACAAGACATCACCGCCGCCATGAAGGCGCGCGAGGAGCAGCGCCTCTCCACTTTGCGCATGGTCAAGACCGCGCTCAAAAACCGCGAGATCGAAAAAATGGCGCCCCTCGATGAAAAGGAATCGCAGGCCGTGCTCAGCACGCTGATCAAGCAGCGCAAGGAATCCGTCGAGCAGTTCACCAAAGGCGGACGCCAGGAAATGGCCGACAAGGAAGCAGGCGAGATTATTCTGATCGAAAGTTACCTGCCCAAAGCCGCAGGCGAAGCCGAAATCGCTGCCGGAGTGAAAGCCACCATCGCCGAAATGGGCTCGCCCACTATGAAAGACATGGGCACGGTGATGAAAAATGCCATGGCCCGCTTCTCCGGCG
>Ga0209380_10001216_pt1 | contig 17642 bp, 8 predicted proteins | sample HubBroMetageWFT6_FD_188347 | JGI IMG/M metagenome (GOLD analysis project Ga0209380, IMG submission 188347) | Warmed and freeze-thawed soil microbial communities from the Hubbard Brook experimental Forest, New Hampshire - Hubbard Brook CCASE Soil... | ecosystem: Environmental > Terrestrial > Soil...
AGATGCTACTTTCTCTCTCCGATTTTGACGTTGAGAGTTGTAAGGGGATATACTCGCCGACGGCACTTTCGGCCCCATGGGTACTCCTGCCCACGTCGTTAGGATTCTCCATTTCGGTGTTTTTGAGGTAGACCTCAAGGCCTGCGAAATCCGTAAGCACGGGGTCCGGCTCAAACTCTCCGAACAGCCTTTTCAAGTCCTCGCCGTACTTCTCGAGAGCCCGGGCGAGATTGTCACCCGAGACGACTTGCGCAGCCGGCTTTGGCCCGGTGACACATTCGTCGATTTTGACCACGGACTGAACAACGCCGTGATGCGGCTCAGGGAAGTCTTGGGCGATTCTTCCGAAAACCCCCGATTCGTGGAAACAATCCCGCGGCGTGGGTATCGGTTTATTGCGCCGGTTGCGGGTCACTTTCCCTCGGGAAAGTTCCAGAGTCAGATAGGGAATGGGCTCGCTCCCGTCCCGGTGGAGGAGCCGGACAGCGCTGAACCGCTGCCGGAGGATGATCGCTCGGAGCCAGCAGGTCGGCGATGGCAGCCTACTGCGCGTTTTCTGATTGTCGGCACCGCGATCTTATTAGCCTGCGTTGTAGGTGCGACCGTGCTCTACCGTTACCGCAGGGCGGGCGCCAGTGAGATACTTCCAGCGCACAACAAGTCGCTTGTCGTGTTGCCGCTGGAGAATCTTTCCGGAGATAAGGATCAGGAATACTTCGCCGATGGCATGACTGACGACTTGATTGCCAATCTGGCGAAGATTCATTCTTTGCGAGTGATTTCGCGCTCGACCGCGATGACCTATAAGGCCACGCACAAGCCCCTGTCGCAGATCGCGAGTGAACTGAACGTTGACGCGGTCGTCGAGGGCACGGTTCTTCGAGTCGGGGATCGCGTCCGAATCACGGCAGAACTAGTGCAGGTGTCGACCGACCGCCATCTATGGGCCGACACTTACGAAAGCCAGTTGGGCGATATCCTGGCGCTGCAGAATCGTGTTTCTTCCGCCATTGTCAACGAAATCCGAATCAATCTAACGCCTGAGGACCAGAAACGGCTCGCCAAGAACCCCGCAGTAGCGCCAGAGGCCTACGAGAACTATCTCAAGGGGCGCTATTATTGGGACAAGAGATCGGATGAGAACCTGACCAGAGCCATCGGATACTTCGAAGACGCCACGCGTCAGGCCCCAAATTATTCGCTCGCATATGCTGGCCTTGCCGATTGCTATGCTATTATCAGCGCCGAAATTTTCGGGACCATGTCAGCGGAGCAAGCGGCTCCGAAAGCCAAAGCTGCTGCCCTGAGGGCTCTTGAACTCGATCCCACTCTGGCGGAAGCGGAAACTTCGCTTGCTACGGTGAGTTTTAACTACGATTGGGATTGGGGTGCCGCCGCGGCTGGCTTCGCCAAGGCGATTAAAGATAATCCGAGTTATGCGACCGCTTACCAGAGATATTCACTTTACTTGATGGCGATGGGTCGGCCTGACGATAGCGTCGAGCAGATCAACAAAGCGCGAGAACTCGATCCGCTCTCCATCAGCATCAACTTCAGCCTGGGATGGCGGTTCTACATGGCACGACAGTACGACCGGGCCATCCAGCAGCTTCGCGACACTCTTGAAATGGACCCGTCCTACGAACTGCCGCATCTGGTTCTCGGTTTGTCGTATGCAAAGAAGGGCGATTTTGGTCTCGCTATTCCAGAATTGCGCAAAGCGGTCGAGCTGTCTCACGGAACGCCGCTCATGACCTCGGCCTTGGCGAACGCTTACGCCCGCTCGGGAAACGTGGCGGAGGCCCAGAGACTTCTTGCAGAGCTTTCTTCGGAGTCGAAACAACAGTACGTCTCTCCGTACTACTTCGCGGTTGTATACGTGGGTCTGGGGAAACCTGAAGAAGCCATCGATTGGCTAGAGAAGGCTTTCTCTGACCGATCCAATGGTCTGGTGTTTCTGAAGGCGGAGCCCGGACTCGACGACCTGCGTTCAAACCCGCGTTTTGTCGCCCTACAACAGAAGCTTAACTTTCCAAAATGATGCTTCCGCTAGAGAAAGGCAAGTGATCCACTTCACCCTCTTCCGCCGGGCAGAAGGACAGAAACGGGCGTCGCGGTGCTTCGCAAATTCCCATGCGTCCCAAACCTCGGCTCGCGTCCATTGCCTCTGTGGCTAGCTGTTGTTGCCGTTCGTGATTCTGTACCTACCCTTCAGCACAAGCTCCACTCCTCCGACAGCTGCGTTGCTCGAACGCTTACCCTTACCCTGCAAGACCATTTTGAAGTGCTTGTCCCCTACGGATATGAGAGCGATTGCGGAGGCTTCGGCGACGTGATCTTGAACGTGAAAACCCGCCCGATCACGGTTGAACGCAACGATCGCTTCGAAGATTACACACCCTCGAGCTACGAGGTTTAGCCATGGCCCATCCGTTCACGCACGCAGAAAGCAGTGCCAGGAAATTCGGCGGCAAGGCTGAGGATTATCTTGCCACTCACCCTTGGTTCGACGAATCAAAGGCCTTTTTCACCAACTTCCGCCACCGCGCAGCTGCCGCAAATCGTAATCCGAAGATAAAAGTACCCAAAAACGGAATGCCGAATGGTCAAGGCCAGATTTATCCCCGCTAGCTTCTGGTTAGGTCGTGATTCCGAAGTAATCGCGATCTGGCTACTCGACTATGCCTGCATACCGAGCAATTCGTTGCGCACCGGCGAAGATGCTCACCGTCCCGGTTCTCGCTGCAGTGGGCTGGCGGGAGCTGTTGAAGGTTCTTCGTCACCGGGATTTTCAAGATAGTTTCGTAAATTAGTAGGAGCGGACCAAATCTATAGAAAGTCACAGCGTTGCTTGCGAAGCCAGCGTCGGCGGATTTCAGTGGAAGCTGACAAACACGATAATTCAAGAGCGAAAAGCTGCCATCCTGACCGGGCATAATTGTTTTTAACTAGCTACGATCCAATCGGATACAAGGGAAGGAAGAGATCACATCCAGATGCATTGACACACCAGTTCTTTGGGATCAGAGTTCGCCGGATATAGAGGTGGCGCTCGCGGATTGCCGCCCGAGTGTGGCGCTTGAAATGACGGTTGAGGCGGTCAAGGTCCGGCGCGGCAAGGAGTGATCGTGAAAGTCAACGGCAACGTGGCTGGTCTGCTCCTGGTTGTGGTATCAGTGCTCTCCGTGACTGCAACAAGCTACGGACAGTACCACGTCAACGGCACGATCACCGGGACAATTGCGGATTCTTCGGGTGCAGTGGTCTCGGGCGCAAAGGTAACGGTGGCCGATCCAGCCACCAGCGTCAGGCAGTCGACGACGACGAATCAAGCTGGCGTCTATCTGTTTACGGATATGCCGCCCGCCTCTTACACGGTGACCGTGACGAAGGAAGGATTTAAGACCTGCCAAGGCACTGGTGTGCTCTTGCAAGCTTCGGACACGCGAACTTTTTCATGTCCCATGCAAGTCGGCAATGTAGCGGAAACCCTTACCGTGCAGGCCGATGCGTTGCAGGTCGAGACGGACACATCTCAACTGAATGGCGTCATCAATTCCACTCAGATCGAGCAACTTCCTGACAATGGCCGGAATTTCGCAAACTTCCTCGCCCTGCAACCCGGCGTGGCCGGAATTGGCTTCGACAGCTTCAATTCCATGAACATCTTCGCTACGCAGGGTGTGTCCGCTAACGGTTTGCGCGACAGCGATAACAACATCTTGATTGAAGGCGTGTCGTCGCAGCGGACACGCGATAACGCGGCAACGACCGCAGCGCCGGCGATCGACGCAATCCAAGAAATTAACGTTGTTTCAACAGGATACATGCCAGAATATTCGCGCGGTGCGGGTGCCCAAGTTGTAGTCCAGTTGAAGTCGGGCACAGATAGATACCATGGCAGCCTGTACGAATACAACCAGAACACGGCTTACGATTCGGCCGCTAATTCTGCCGTAGGCACGCAAGGGAACAAAGCTGGCACCATAAACTGGAACAACTTTGGCGGCACGTTTGGCGGGCCGGTGCCCGGCACTCACAAGAAGCTCTTCTTCTTCTACTCCGAAGACATTACGCGGCAGCCAGGAGCCAGTCCAAACAACGTGCATGTGCCCTCGGCGCTGGCTCACCAGGGGAACTTCAGCGAATATTGCGCCGCCGCGATCGCTTGCCCTACTGTTCCCGCGTTTTTGGCCGGTCAGTCGGATCCAAATACCGGGCAGACTCTTGTCAAGGGTCAGCCCTTCCCGAACAACACAATTGCTAAGCAGTTTTGGAGTACCAACGGTGGCGCATTTATGGGCGTGTATCCCATGCCGAACCTGGCCGGCGGGACGGTCGCCAACGGACAAAACAACTACTACTACCTGTCCCCAAACCCCAACAAGAATCACACTGAAAGCTTGAAGGTCGACTACATCATCGACAAATGGAAGTCACACCTGGCGGTCTCCCTGCGCCATTACCGAACCGACTCGTTCTCCGACAATTTCGGGGGAAGCCCGCAGCTCCTCAACTGGAACATTCAAGAACCGGAACGCGGGGCCACGATCGATTTTGCGACTACATTCAGCCCAACTTTGGTAAACGACCTCACGATCGGCTCAACCGAAGATATCGTGCACGTCGCATTGCTGCCGGGGCCTTTAGGTAACGGGTTGAATCGTTCTGCGTTTGGCATCACTTTTCCCTATATTTTTGGAGATGCCAGCAAGGACGTGCCGGGCAAAACCCCCACGATCTCTTGGGGAGGTCCCAACAGTAACATCGACACCTTCAACACTAACACTGACGCGTACCCTTCCCACAGTGTCGGAAAAATCTTCCAGTTTTCCGACACGTTGACGAAGACTTATGGCAAGCACATCTTAAAGTTTGGGGTCTGGGTCGAACAGGACGGCGAAAACGACGATGATCAGTTGATCATCGGCGGACAAAACCTGAATGGTACGTTCACATTCAATGCGACGAACGACCCGCACTCGACCGGCCTCCCACTGGCAGACATGCTCCTGGGTGCGTCCCAGAACTACGCCGAATATGGCTACCGGAACTTGACCCCGTGGGTCGCGTGGCAGCAGGGCTACTTTGGACAAGACTCGTGGAAAGTCACTCCCCGCCTGACCATCGAAGGCGGTCTACGCTGGGACTATTTCCCGAACTACCACGCTCGCTGGTGCAATTTCTCGATGTTTGATCCGTTGAACTATTCCACAGCCGCTGGGAAGCAACAGACGATCGACCCCGCCACCGGCCAAATCAACGGCGGCAATTACTACAACGGGATCGCCGCACCTTGCAACCAGGTCCCCAGCAGTGGTTACGGGCACTTTGGCGTGTTGGGGGAGGGATTCAATTCGAGCACGGCAAGCACTCTGAACCAGGAACTGATGAGCGTCGGTGTGTTAGGACATTTCTCGCCGACCATCATTCCAAACCATCACAATGCTTTTCAACCGCGGCTGGGCTTCGCCTGGGACCCGATCGGCGATGCCAAAACAACGATTCGCGGCAGCGTGGGAATCTTCTTCAACCACGAGACGCTTAGCGATCAAATCCAAATGGGCAGAAATGTGCCTTTTCAAACGAATGCGGCGCCCAATAACGTCAACGTAGATTGTCCTGGCGTTGCCCAAAACGTCTCGCAACCCGGATCCTTTGGTTGTGCGGGAGGAGGGTCAGTGTTTACGCCGGGTGCCCTGGTGGTTCCAAGTCCGACAAGTGAGCAGCTTCCTATCCCGATCACCGGACAGGACATAAAGAGCCCACTGCCCGTCGTTTATAGCTTTCACTTCGGGGTTCAGCACATGTTCCCACAGAATACGCTGGTCGAGATCGGATATGTGGGCACCCAAGGGCGCCACTTCTCCGTACTCGAAAACTTGAACGAACTGCAGACAGGAACATTTGGAAACTGTACTTTAGGGGGAGGGTCGGTAAGTAACACCAATCCTGCCCTTTGCGCGCCTGGTTCTCCTTACTTGTACAACAGCGCTTCCACCCAAGTCGCGAGCATTGTTCCCTACCCGGGCTTTTCCAACAGCAGCTTTACCTACCAAATCAACAACGGAAGCTCGGGCTATAACGCATTGCAGGCCAGCGTACGGCGCAGCATGACTAAGAACCTGATGTTTACTGCCGTATACACCTATGCTAATGCTCACGACATCGGCTCGGAGCTGCAGTCGTCCATCATTGATCACTACAACCCGGCCTATAATCGCGGGAATCCGGACTGGTTGCAGCATCACAACTTCACGATGAGTTACGTATATAGCCTTCCTTTCTATAAGAACCAGCACAGCTTCCTTGGCGCCGTGGCCGGGGGATGGGAAGTGAGCGGCGTATTCATCATGCGAAGTGGCAGTACCGGTGGTCCTAATGGACAGTTCACCGTGACTGACGCCGGCGAAGACTTGGCGGGATTAGGTGTGGACAACGGCGAACATGCCCAGCTCGTTTCCGGCTGCAATCCAAACAGCGGCCCTCGAAAGATAACCGAGTTTTTTAACACCGCATGCTTTACGCTGCCCGCTCCGGGGACTTTGGGAAACGCTCCGAGAAACTTGATCTTCGGCCCGCGGTTCTGGATTTTGGACATGGGCTTGCACAAAAACGGCCGGATCATAGGAGAGAAGCTCCAATATCAATTTCGGGCGGAGGCTTTCAACGTGCTAAACCATCCGATTCCGAACCAGCTTGATTCGGGAATCACCGACGGCACTTTTGGGGCCGTAACCAGCGTCTATAACAATAACGGTGACCAGCGAGTGATGCAGCTCGGGCTCAGATTGGTTTTCTAGCGCCCAAGAGTGCGAGGGGGCGTGTGGGCGCGCCCCCTCGCTGCATTTGGGGCCATGGACGGGCGCTTGCGGGTCTCGTCCTTCTGACATCGGACTTCTTGAAACCCATGCAACAGGTTTCCTTCACGGACAACAGCGGATAAGATGCTGCCATGTTCGTTCACCCGGGCTTCCAGAGCAGATGGGCCGATCATTGGGTGCCGTTGAGCGTCACCCTTCTTTTGTTGTTTTTGCTAATGACGGAGATCTCTCCGTTGGCGGCGCAGGCGATCGAGGAGAATGGTCACACCGAGCGTCGGAGCCCGGAGCAGTTGAGAACCACTGCAGAATCTTATGAGAATTTCCTGCGCGGACCGTTAGCTCCTGGGACTCCTCCTTGGAAAATAGTCGAGACCCGAGCGCAACTAGGCGCCGTGTATTTCTTGCTTCATCGTTACCGCGAATCTCTCGACGTGCTCAGACCTCTCCTCTGCGAGCAGCAGACCTCGAACGTATCAGAAGCGGAGCAAGTGGAAAGTTCAAAAGATGTTTCTCTACAGGCTCAATCCTGGCTCGTGAGCGGCCTTGACCATTTGGAGCTGAACGAGGCTACTGATGCGATAGGGGCGTTGCGGCACGCTTTGGCCATGCAGCCTGAGAACGCAAATGCGCGACTGGCTCTGGGGGACGCGCTTGCGCGCAGCGGCCGGATGGGGGACGCAGCGAACGAGTATGCCGCACAGACCAAACTTACTCCCTCACTGCCGGATGCGTGGTACAAGCTCGGCCTGGCAGACAGTCAGCTCTCCGTTGAGGTATCTCGGTCGAAGGTGAAGGAAGTCGACAGAAGCATTACTCAACAGCTCAGTGCGGAAGAGCTAATGGCTAAGGGAGACAACCTGAATGCGGCTCGAGTTCTCTTTCGCTTGCTCCGCCAGGCCCCCAGCCAGCCGGAAGTTCATGGCGAACTGGGCACGACGCTGCTGGCTCTCGGGTATGCGAAGGCAGCGGAGGATCACTTCCAGCAAGAAATAGCCAAGGACCCGGACTCCCCGCGGTCTCACGTTGGTTTGGCTGAGACCGCTGCCCTTCGAGGTGATTGGGCGGAGGTGAACGGGCAATTGGAATATCTGAGCAGATCACAGCCGCGTGAATTGACGCGCCTTCTGGAATTTCCTCCTGCTGGCTTGATTCTTCAAGCGTGGAACGGAGGCCAGATGAAGCCAAGTGAGGATTTCGCTCAATCAGCCGCGGGAATACTTTGGAAAAGTTGGCTCACCGATTCAGGTGTCAGCGCGCGAATCTCCCCGAAAGGAGACGGAGAATTTCAAAACACATGCAGCGGCGGCACCTCCAGCGCCATGGCGAAGCCAGGGACCTGGCTTAGCCAACAATGCTATGAAAGTTTGGTGCGCCGGCTGAGTCTGAAGAAAGCGCTCTCTGCGGCCATGAGAGCGAAGTTGGCGGAAGCCAATTTTCGGTTAGGACAGTATGATGGCGCACTTCGCGCCGCCGAACTCTTGCACGATACCGACCCGCGTAGCGGGTGGGGAATTTATTGGCTGAGCAAGAGTCATGACGCGATCGCGGAGGACTGCTTCCTCAAAGTCGGTTCTCTGAATCCTGATTCTGCGCGCGTGCACCAGATGCTGGGGGAACATTACGCCAAATTGTCTGAGTATCCCAAGGCAAAGTCAGAATACTTGAGCGCCCTCCGATTAGCCCCAGACTTGCCGGACCTTCACCTGGGACTGGGAACGGTGCTGTCGCGAACTGGCGAGTGGGCGGAGGCTGAAAGGGAGCTGAAGACGACACTCCAATTGGCCCCGGAGTCGGACTTTGGGCACTACCAACTCGGCCACGCGTACCTACAACAGAGCCTGTGGCGGCAGGCGATCGAACAATTGCGAAGGATCTCCGCTTCTTCGACGGTGTTGCTAAGCGCGCGGCTTGATTTGGCCAAAGCAGAATCGCAAACCGGTGAGATCACTGAAGCCATCCAGGATTTGTTGTCGGTTGCTGCGCTGGACCAGGACGGCGAGGTCTACTTTGATCTGGCCGCTGATTATCGCAAACTGGACGATCAGCCGCGTGCTCGCGAAGCACTAGCCACCTTTAAGAAGTTGCGCGCGGCGTCACTTCAGACCGATGGAGACGAATTAAGCGCCCTCGAAAAAGAGCAAACCAGCACGCTCCCCGAATCACCCCAAAGATGAAGCTTGAGTATTCAAAATCGGGCGGCCCGCTCAATCGCCGCAGCTTCTTGCGGCAGTGTGCGAGCGCCCCATGTTTTCTGATCCCTCTTTTCCGTAACGGAAAGCTCGGGCAACCGGTTCTGGCTCCGAGTCCGTGGTTCGTCGACATCGCAAACAAAGCCGGCCTTGCGCCGTTTCGAAATGTTTGTGGCAGTGCCGCCAAGGATTATCTTGTGGAAACGCTGGGCAGCGGAGTGGCCCTTTTCGATTACAACAATGACGGCTTGCTGGACGTTTTTTTGGTAAACGGCTCTTCGTTTGAAATCCTGGGGAATCCGAATTTGCCTCGGTCGTCCAGCAGGCTGTTTCGAAATAATGGTGACGGCACGTTTACGGATGTGACTAAAGAGAGCGGATTGATCAATGAGGGATGGGGCGTCGGGGTGACGGTTGGTGACTACGATAACGACGGTTACCGCGATGTATTCATCACCAATTTTGGAACCAATGCGCTATTTCACAACAATGGCAACGGAACATTCACGAACGTCACCAAAGAAGCCGGAGTCGAAGGCGGGAATTGGAGCACTGGTTGTGCCTGGGGAGATTACGACAGGGATGGACGACTGGATTTGTATGTCGCTCGATACGTCGATTTTGAAAAAGGGCGAATACCGACGCCGGGCGCAAACACTTATTGCAATTATCGCGGTGTGCCTGTGGCCTGCGGTCCGCGCGGTTTGCCAGGCCTTCCGGACCTTCTCTATCACAATGAAGGAAATGGGAAATTTCGTGAAGTCAATGCCGACACGGGGGTTCGCGACACAATTCGCGGATACGGGCTGGGCGTGGTCTGGTTCGACTTCGACAACGACGGTTGGCCGGACATCTTTGTGGCCAACGATTCGATGCCGAACTTTCTTTGGCACAACAAGCGCAACGGAACGTTCGAGGAAGTTGCGATCGAGGCGGGCTGTGCACTAAGCGGGGATGGGCGGGCACAGTCGAATATGGGCATCGCCGTCGGAGATTACGACAACGATGGCTGGCTGGACCTTTTCGTCACACATTTCTCAGAGGACTACAACACCCTCTATCACAATGGCCACGGCCAGTTCGAGGACGTTACTTATCGGGCAGGCCTCGGTACAGTCAGCTACAGACAGCTGGCCTGGGGCGGGGGTTTCGTCGATTTCGACAATGACGGGTGGAAGGAACTTTTCGTCGCGAACGGTCACATTTATCCGCAGGCGGACCAGGCGGGCAACAGCTACTTGCAGGAGAGCCAGCTTTTCCGGAATCTACATGACGGGCGATTCTCGCTAGTGCCGCGTCAAGAAAGTGGCTTCGTTAACGCACGCAGCAGCCGCGGAGCCGCCTTTGGAGACTTGTTGGGGGACGGTCGAATGGACATTGTCGTAAATAACATTGATAGTGAGCCGTTTCTGTACGAGTTCGCCAAAGCGCGATCAGGGCGATGGGTACGGTTCGAGCTGGTTGGGGTGAAGTGTAATCGCGACGCGATCGGTGCGAGAGTATCCGTGACGACGGGCGGACTGACGCAGATCGATGAAGTCCGCAGTTCAGATAGCTACGTTTCTTCGAGTGACGTGCGGCTCCATTTTGGCGTGGCCGATGCGCAGGTGATCGAGAAGATGCAAATCCGCTGGCCGGACGGCACTGTGGAGGAGCACGCCGGGCTTGCCTCAAACCGGGAATATGTGATCCGTCAGGGGGAAAAGTCGTGAGGAGCGCGCCAAGGTGGAATGGTGAACAGCGTACCCTGAAGGCTCGCCCCACATCCTGGGTTGTGCTGGTAGCCATATCCGTCTCGCTTCTGCGGACAATCGCCCGCGGACAGATGACTTCGATTCCCACAGACCAACGTCTCACCAGTTCTAATCGCGAGTCGAAAACCGAGCAGCAATGGCTGGCAGACGTTGATTCATCGCGCAAGGCGATCGAGACTCAACCTAATTCAGCGCAGGTTCATTTGATGCTCGGACGATCTCTGCATGCGTTGGGAGAAACGGAGGCGGCATCCCGGGCATTCGATCGCGCCTTGAACCTGAATCCAAAGCTAGCGGTGGCATTATTCGAAAAAGGTTCGATTCTCGCCGACCAGGCAGAGTGGTCCCAGGCCGCAGATTTGTTTCGCCGCGCCGTGGCAGCTTCGCCGGACTACACGTTGGCACATCTTGCGCTCGGCGACATGTTGCTGCGTGCGGGTGAATTTGAGAATTCTACGAGCGAGTTAAGATCCGTCTTGCGCCTTGACCCGAACAACTCTGAGGCCTATCAGGGATTGGGGCTGATTCACTTGCAAGAAGGCGACTTTGACGGGGCCACTGCTAACTTTCGTCGTGCTCTTGCGATCCGGCCTGGCTATGTTGACGCCGAGAGGGGCCTCGGTCATGCCCTAGCCTCGGCTCACGAATGGCCAGAGGCTGCAAAACTGCTAAAGCAGGTGCTTGCAACCAATCCGGATTCAACCCAGGAGGTCGTTGCCCTCGGGACTGTGCTGGCAAAAATGGGGGACCCAGTCGGAGCACAAACACAATTTGCTCGCGCGAGGGAGCTTTCCAATAAGGAAGTGACTCTGCTCAGGGCCAAGGGCGACAACAATTGGGGCGTTGCGCTGAGACTGGAAGGCAAGTTGGAGGACGCGGTCGACGCCTTTCGTCGGGCATTGGATGAAGATTCAAGTTTCTGCGAAGCTCACGATAATCTGGGAGGTGTCCTCTGGATGCAAAAGGACTCGGCAGCTGCGATGTCCGAATTTCAAGCCGCCGTCCGTTGTAATCCTGATCTGGCCACGGCCCAAAACAATTTGGGAACCGCTCTGCTTTACCATAGCCACGACATCGACCAAGCCATTGTGCAGTTTCGCGCTGCAATCTCCCTCCGGCCAGGATTTGCTCTGGCACACTTGAACCTGGGAAAGGCGCTGGCGGCCAAACAAGAACTAGCCCAAGCGGAACCTGAATTTCGCCGCGCGATCATGATTGACCCCGATTTGGCTGCAGGTCACGTGGGTCTCGGGCTACTGTTGGCGATGAAGGAGGGCAGCCTGACAGCAGAGGCGCGACTCGAAATGGAGAAGGGATTGCGTTTAGATGCCGCACTGCGGGAGCTAATCCCGCAACCATACCTTGCGCAGTTACATTAGAGCCAAGAAGGATTCCATCATTTTGCCACCGGTTTTCCTTTGCCTTCTTCAAGGGTGAGATAGCGGTCGATTGGAAGATCAATGAACCTCTCGACCAAAGTGCTGGGTTGCGGCCATTTGACTTCGACCCAATCCATGTTTGTCCTGGGACCCATGCCTAGAACGACGCGAGGATCGTGGGAAGCGAGGTAACTCCCGCCCCCGACCTTGAAAACATGACGCTTCAAATCGCCCGATTGATAGGTAATTTGTGCGCCGATTGCGTCGCGATTCGCCTTTCGCCCGACCAGACGAACGCCCAGCCAGTGGTTTCCTTTTGTGGCAACGTTGCGCAGTAAGACGGGCGCTCCGTTATTGGTAGCTACTAGAACATCCACCGCTCCGTCATTATCGTAATCCCCGATTGCGAGTCCGCGGGCGGCGAACTGCTGTCCCGCTACGGCGCCGACGCTCTCGAAGGCGTGCTCAAAATCACCTCCCGTATTCCGAAAAAGCAGCAGGGGCATTTCGTAGGAGATATCCTTGAACCGCTGTTGGACAGTATCATCCGGGTGGCCGTTGGCGATGAACAAATCCAGGTTGCCGTCATTGTCAAAATCGAAGAATTTCAGTCCCCATCCGCTCAACCGAACTGTTGCCTCTCCAATACCGGTAAGCGCCGCCTCATCCTTGAATGACTCATCATGGCTGTTGTGGTAGATGGAATATCTTTCGTGATCCACGTTAGCGACAAAAAGGTCCATCCAGCCATCCTGATCGTAATCGGCTGAATCGACTCCCATGCCCGAGCGTGCGCGGCCTCCTTCGTCATAGGCGACACCAGATTCCAGCCCAATCTCTTCGAACTTGCCGTGCCCGCGATTAAGGAATAAGAAATTGGGCACCGTATCATTCGCCACAAAAAGATCCAGGCGTCCGTCATTGTTTATGTCCGTCGCGACCACCCCCCACGCCTTGCCCAGGTGATCGGCGATACCCGACTCCTTGCTCACATCGGTGAACGTCCCGTCGCCGTTGTTATGGAAGAGCCAGCTGGGCGAAGGGCCGTACACGCGCGGAATGCAATAGTGACCCTCGCCGGTCGCAGGATCCCCGCAGAACAAGTTTTTTTCTTTGCTGAAGACCACAAACCGGCAAACAAAAAGATCGAGGCGTCCGTCGTTGTCGTAGTCGAACCAAACGGCACTCGAAGACCATCCGGGAGCGGCCACGCCGGCTTTCTCGGTGACGTCCACGAATTTCCCATTGCCCTCGTTGTGGTAGAGAATGCTTCTTCCGTACTGCGTAAGATACAGATCTGGTAAGCCATCTCCGTCGTAATCGCCAACTGCTACACCCATGCCGTAACCGCCGCCCTGCAATCCGGCTCTTTCGGTGACGTCGGTGAACGTGCCATCCCGATTGTTCCGGTACAAGGCATTGCGGAGCGGAGGACTAGGATCGTAAAAATCACATTTTCCGCTGTTCACCAGATAAATATCCATCCACCCGTCATTGTCATAGTCGAAGAAAGCGCAGCCTGCGCCAGTGGTTTCCGGCAGGAAGGAGTTCCGGGATCGGCCACTCACGTGCTTCCAATTGATGCCACTGCTTGAGGCAGGCACCTCCAAGAAGAACGGACCCGGCTTCGTTTGACCTAGCTGGCCCGTTTGCCTTAGGGCGCCGCGAAATAACGGCCTTGAGGCGTTGAGACCTCTGCCTCCAAGTCCCGCGATTCCCAATTGTTTCAGAAACTCGCGTCGACTAATAACCCGAGGTTGTGAGAGATCCATAAACCTTCGACCCTCTTCAAAGATGGAAGAACGCCGCACCGGCGCATTCAAGAGTTCAGGTTGCACTTCTGAATCCCTCGACACGTCTGCACTGGAAAAGAGCATCGGCAGGTGAGGAGTTGATCACTGTAGAACAAGAACAAACGAGAGAACAGGTCCAGCAGATCACCTTCCGTTCCAGTTTTCAGATTTCATACCCCGGATGTCAATGCATTTGGATGTCATCTCCGTGCTCCGGGCTAAGTGATTGAGGTTCATGGATTTGGTGAAGTCTTATTCCCAGCGGACTTCCGCCGCTCCCTGATTCGTGCCCGCACATCCAGAACGGAATTCCAGAATGGAATTCTTGATATGCGACGGTTTCGCGTGCTACTCTCTGCCGAATCAGTTGATCCACTCATCGGGCAGCCCGCCATGGAAGTGATGTCTCGAACTGCTTCTCACTCGCACCACACGTTGCGCTTTGGCGTTTTTGAGGTGGATCTTAGCACTTCTGAACTGCGCAAACATGGGATTCGAATCAGGCTAGAGGATCAACCTTTTCACATTTTGTCCCTCCTCCTGGAGTGTCCCGGGGAGTTGGTGACCCGAGAGGACCTTCGCCGGAAGCTCTGGTCCGCGGACACCTTCGTCGACTTCGACCGCAGCCTCAACAAGGCCATGAGCAAGCTGCGTCTAGCCCTAGGTGATTCCTCGGAGAGTCCGCGCTTTATCGAGACACTTCACCGGCGTGGATACCGCTTTATCGCACCCATTCAAAGTTACGAACAAGTGGCCAGTGTAGCCCCGTCGCACGAGTCAGACCCGAATCTTCGGTCATCCTTGTCCCAGGCTACGCCGCGTGGCCGAGTTCCAATCAAGGGCCGTATTGCCTGGCGCATGGGGCCGCGTTCAGTCGCGGCACTTTTCGCACTGATCATCGTCTTCTCTGCAACTTATAATTTTCGCTCCAGCGCGAGGGTATTTCAGGCGCCGGCAGCTGTCCCTCGCCGCTCCGTTGCTGTCCTCGGTTTCAGGAATTTGTCGGGTCGCGTTGATCAGGCTTGGGTTTCGACTGCTTTGTCCGACTGGCTTACCACGGAACTATCTGCCGGCGAACAACTGCGCACTATACCCGAAGAGACCGTGGCCCGGACCAGAATTGAACTCTCGCTCCCCGACGTAGAAAGCCTGGGAAAAGAGAGCCTAGCCCGAGTGGGCAAGAATCTCAATACTGACTTCGTAGTCGTTGGCTCGTACGCCACCCTCGGCAGAGCTTCCGAAGAGCACGTTCGCCTGGATCTCCGCCTGCAAGACACTCGGGACGGTGAAATCGTTGCTGCGGTGTCGGAGACCGGGACTGAGGCTCACTTGTTTGAACTGGTCTCACACGCCGGCCAGAAATTGCGCGCAAAGCTTGGTGTTCAGGAGATGACGCGCACGCAAGCCGCCGAGGTTGCGGTTGCCCTGCCCTCGAACCATGACGCTGCGCGTCTGTATTCGGAGGGGCTGGCCCAGTTGCGGGTGTTCGATGCCTTGGCCGCGCGCGAGTCGTTGCAGAAGGCGATTTCCTTGGAGCCAGATTATGCTCCGTCCCATTCCGCGCTGGCCACATCCTGGGCAAGCCTGGGATACGACGAAAAGGCTGAGATAGAAGCAAAACGAGCGTTCGATCTTTCTCCAAACCTGCCACGAGCTGACCGCCTGTTGGTAGAGGGCCGTTACTACGAGATGTCGAAGAATTGGGAAAAGGCAATTGAGATCTATCGGGCGCTCTTTGCATTCTTTCCAGACAGCCTGGAATATGGCTTGGCCTTGGCCCAGGCCCAGGTTAGCGGAGGCAAGGGGAAAGAGGCGGTCGTAACCGTGGAGGCTCTGCAAAAACTGCCTCCACCGTTCAGAGACGATCCGCGCATTGACCTTGCCGAGGCTCGTACAGCGGAATCGCTTGGGGACTATAAGCGCGATGAGGCTTCTTGTGTCCGCGCCGCCGAGAAAGCCCGCGCAGCGGGGGCAAGCCTCCTGCTCGCTGAGGCCCGCGGAGACCAAGCATGGGCGCTCAACAACCTTGGCCGCCCGGACGAAGCCGTTCAAGCAGCCGCTGAAACCAGGAAAATTTACGAGGTGGCGCAAGATCAGAGAGGGGTCGCCAGGGCCATCAATTGGAGTGGGGTCGCACTGGAAAACAAAGGAGACGCCGTCGGTGCCAAGAAGATGTACGAGCAGGCTCTCGCCACCTTCCGTAAGGTCGGAAACAAGTTGGGCGTGGCCAACGAACTCGATGACCTGGGTGATGTACTGCTTGCTCTGGGTGACCTGCAAGGGGCGCGTGCGCGGTACGAAGAATCCATTGCCGCAGACCAGGAAATAGAGAACACCGACGGAATTGCCCTGGCCAAAGGTGCGCTTGGGGCCGTGTTGCTGGCGATGGGGGACCACGAAGCAGCCAGGAAGACGGATGAGGAATCGGTGGAACTTTGCCGTCGAATCGGCGATCGAGAAAAGGCAGCCATCGGTCTGGCCGGCTTGGGGGAGACTCTTCGGATGGAAGGCAATCTGGAACAGGCCAAGAAATACCTGTCCGAAGCGATCGCGATCTTCGATGAGATCGGGGACAAGCAGAGTTCTGATCGCTCTCAACTCGCTCTGGCGGAGGTAGCCGTCGATGAACACGACGGTGCCGCAGCTGAAGCCATCGCCAGGCAAGTGGCCCTCGAGTTCGCGAGAGTGAATGCTGTGCGAGACGAGTCTTTGGCAAATGCCGTTCTCTCTCGGGCCTTTCTGGCCGAGAGACGAACGAATGATGCCAAAGCCGCCATCGACCGATCCCTTGCTTTCGCCGACAAATATCGCGACCGCCAAGTCGAGTTGTTCGTTGGGTTGACCGCCGCCCGAGTGAATGCTGCTTCGAATACGGCGGCTGCCAGGGTCGAGGCTGTTACCGGTCTGAATCAAGTTCTCGCCGAAGCTGTTCGATTCGGCTTTATAACCTACGTGCTCGAAGCCCGCCTCGCCCAGGGAGAGATAGAAATGCTGTCGGGCAATCGAGCTGGTGGCCTTGCCCACCTTGAATCCTTACGCAAAGACGCCAGCGACCGCGGCTTTGGATTGATCGCTCAACAGGCGACAGCAGCGATGAAATTTGCATAACCCCGAGTGAACCGCCGGCCGCCTTTAGTCACCGCTTACGTTCTGGGCTCCGCCCCCAGGTGCGGTCCAGCCATCGGTCGGGTTCGTCGCCTGACGTGCGGTTGCATATGCTAATGCTGCATGTGGCGCGGGGTTACTCGTTGCTAGAGACGGTTGCCCACAGAGGATCGACGCAAGAACAATTTCACAGATTGGGTGAGATAGTGTTGTTCCGCTTGGGTAGGATTTGGTGGGGCTTGATGCGGAGTGCTTGAAGTTGTTCTGGTGTAGGTACGGTGCCGGTTAGATAGTGCCGACGGTCGAGATGAGCACTGACCGACATGCCGGATTGAGTTCTGGTGGAACGAATGAAGTGAAGGATCTTGTGGTAGCTGTCGAGAGGTTCGCCGGCAGCGCACAATAAGAGTGTTTAGAGGCCGTGGCTTTCAGTCCAGACGGGCGATTTGTCGCGACAGTAAGCGATGATGGCACGGCACGGGTATTCGAAGCGTTGAACGGCAAAAAGACGACGCGTCTAGAACACAGCTGGGGCCTCCGGTGGCGACCAAGGCCATGGCCGCCAAGCTCGCCCGGCTCGTCTACCGCATGCTGTGCT
>Ga0209380_10001217_pt1 | contig 17620 bp, 10 predicted proteins | sample HubBroMetageWFT6_FD_188347 | JGI IMG/M metagenome (GOLD analysis project Ga0209380, IMG submission 188347) | Warmed and freeze-thawed soil microbial communities from the Hubbard Brook experimental Forest, New Hampshire - Hubbard Brook CCASE Soil... | ecosystem: Environmental > Terrestrial >...
TTGATAGGAAATTTCCGGCCCTCCCAGGCCAGTTCGAGAGGCCCCAGCCGGTTCAAGACAAGCTGCAATTGCTCGTGATTGCATTCAGGAAGAATCAGCAGGAACTCCGGCGTTTTCTCTCCCGGCAAAGTTGCTACGACGTACATGGGCTGCACATTTTCAGGCTGCGCCGACTGGCCAAACAGATTATGCGCGATGTCCCAGATGTCTTCCTTGTTGTAAAACACCTGGGGGTCGCGCATATGAAAAGTCCGGTAGGCCTCGGCCTGCGCTTGAAACAGGGCTTCGGGATAACGCGCGTGGCGGCGCAGATCGGCGGGCATCTCGGAAGCGGGCTGGAATAATTTCGGGAAAAGATGCTCGTACGCCTGAATGATGGGATCGCCCGGATCAAACACGAAGAGAGATATTTTCCCCGTGTAGGCGTCCACCGTGGCCTTCACCGCATTCCGAATATAATTTGCGCCCTCGGGCAGCCCGGCCACCGGAATCGTGGCGGAATAGGGATGCGAGAGGGAAGTCGTATAGCCGTCCACCATCCAAACCAGGCGGCCGTCATCGGTAATCACGAGATAAGGATCCCCGTCCCAGGTCAGAAACCCCGCCAGATACTGCAATCTTTCCTGCACGTTGCGGTGAATCATCATGCGGCTCTCGCCGGTGAGGTAGCTGGTGAAAATAATGTTTGGCTCGCCCTGCGAGATAGCCGCGGCCGTCTTCAGCAGAATAGATCCGACAGGGAAGCCCCCAGTCCCCTGGTAGGTCGAATATTTATTCTGGTCGCCGGAAGGATAGTCGAATTCCTCGCGAGCGGTGTGCACGAATACCGGATCCTGCGTCTTTTCGCCGTAATAGATTTCCGGCCGCGTGAGCTGAAAGCCGGGAGTCTTGATTTCGGGAGGAGCGTTTTCGATCAGCAGAACGGGAAGGCCATCGGGCGTGATTTTATTTACTTCCGACAGGACCGCGCCGAATCCGTGCGTGTAAATAAAGCGCGGATTGATCCAGCTCTGGCTGGCCTCGGCGGACAACTGCGTGACGTCGATTTCGCGCGGCGACAGCAATACCTGCTTGATGCGGCCGTTCGGGAAGTAGCGATCCACGTCGGTGGCCGGAAAAGTGTAGTAGGGGCGCAGCGCCTGGATTTGCGTGATTGTGGCGTTGTACGCACGAAGGTCCCACAGCCGGACATTGTCGAGCAGCGTGGCATCCTGCACCGGATCGACCGTCGCTTGCCCGGAAGGATTAAACGGAAGTTCCTGGGCGTTCCGGTTCAGGCCAAACGCGATCGAAGTCGCCTGAATGTGCCGCTCGATATAAGGCCGTTCGATGGAGATTTCATTCGGCCGCACATAAATGGCGTGAACGATGCCCGGCACGGCGAGCTGCAAAATAAAAAAGCCGGCGACGAGGACGGCCGCCTGCTTGTATCTCCGCATCCAAACGACTGGCAATGACGCGAGTGTGACTGCAATCAACAGCCAGCGCAAAGGGAGCGTGACTTTTTCGTCCACGTAATCGGCGCCGGTCATGAACGCGTGGGAGTTGAGCAGAAGCTCGTAATTGCCGAGGTAGATCCAGACGGCAAAGCCGACCAGCAAAATGACGGTAATGATCCGCACAAATCCGGCGCGAGTTGCGCCCGGCAGCAGCAGAGATCCCGGCCCAATCGTCAGGGTTCTGCGCGGCCCGTCATCGAATGTCCCGTAGCGAAAGCGTTCCGCAAGCTGCCAGCCTCTCGCCGTCGCCCAAAATACCAGGGCGCAAAGAATCGCCAGCACAAAAACAAATCCGAGCACTTCCGCAAAGAAAGGCAAATCGAACAGATAAAACGGCAGGCCACGCGAAAAAACCTGATCCTTCCAGGCATCGGCGGGCGCCGCGAGTCCGCGCGAACCGAAAAAGCGCATTACCGTCCAGTAGTCAATCGAGCTCGACGCGAACACGATCGCCACGACCGCCAGCCCCACCGGAATCAACCGGGAATACAGACGGTGATCGCGCGAGAAAATTCCGGCGAAGTGCAGCCCGCGCCCATGCGCTACCCACAGCGCGAGGAAAGCCAGCAGTGAACCCGCCGCTGCCGGCGCAATGCTGTACCACAGCATGCCAACCCACGTGTTCACCTGTCCGATCTCTTTCCACCAGTTGTACTCAATCACGAAATCAGCGGCCGTGGAACTCGCCCAAAGCGCGAGGACCGCGAGCACTGCAAGAACGATGAGATTGCGAATCTGTGAAGGACGCATAAGAGGCAGTTTCTAAGCGTAGAGCGACAACGCCGCTCAGTTGTCAAGGAATTACATTTCGAGCAACACGGTATCGTAGTTGATGTAGGACAATCGAGATCGTATCACAATACCTTGCAAACCCTCGTAGCCTATTCGTTCTAATGGGCTTTGCTGTAATCCAATCTGGGAAAAACAATAGCCCAGGTGTGCCTCCCTGCATCAATTCCTCCTGATATTTATTAGTTAGGTAGACACACGCCCCGCAACTCTAAATTGACCCTCACTATCCGTGGACGTAGGGTGTAGATGACAGCATCTTGCGTAATCCGGTTATTGTCGACCAGGTTACCGAACGGTCTAGCCCTAGTTAGACCAAATCATGAAAGCCCGCGTCCACTTTGCTTGGACCAGTGTGTGGCGAGGTGTGTGCAGACGGGGTACTGCGGTCGAGGGCAAGCTAAGAAGGAGCAATTAACCGCAATGAAACTCTCATTGAAGTCCGCGTATTTCGTATTTCTGGTATTGATAGCGCTGTTTGTGTCTTCCTGCTATCCCGCGCACACTGGGTCAGGCGGCTCGCTTAGCGGTGGTGGAGGATCAGGTTCAGGCTCCGGTTCTGGTTCTGGTTCCGGTTCAGGCTCGGGCTCCGGCAACGTGACCATCGGCGGGTCGGTAATCGGCCTTCTTGGAACAGGGTTGGTTCTGCAGAATAACGGCGGGGACGACCTGCCGATCACGGCAAACGGCGTCTTCACCTTCAAAACTGCTATATCTGGCGCCTACGCCGTGACGGTAAAGACCCAGCCCACTGGTCCCGCCCAGACCTGCGGTATCTCCAACGGCACGGGAACTGCCACGTCCAAGGTAAACAACGTTCTGATCAATTGCGGTACGACTGGCCTCACCATCGGCGGTTCGGTTTCCGGCCTGATTGGAGGCGGCCTCGTCCTTCAGAACAACGGAGGTAACAATTTCGGGGTCTCCGGGCAAGGAAACGTCCCCTTTACGTTTACGACGCCGGTTACCGGCGGTACCACTTACGCCGTTACCATTCTGACTCAGCCCTCAAACCCGGCGCAAGTTTGCTCTGTCGTGAACGGCAGCGGCACCGCGAATTCGAACATCAATAACGTAGAGGTTATCTGCACACAGCCAGGTTTCAAAATCAGCGGATCGGTGGTCGGTTTGGTGGAGGGCCCCGGCGACACTCTCGAATTGCAAAACAATGCGGGGGACGACCTTTTTGTAACCGGGGATACTACATTCACCTTTCCCACTCAGGTTACGAATGGCGGCATTTACAACGTAAATGTGTTTCTACCGCCAAACAGCCAGCCGCAGCCGTGCAACATTTTCTTCTATACTGGCATTGCCATCACCAATGTCAGCAACGTTCTCGTGGATTGCGAGCACAACGACTGGGACTGGATTTCATGGTATGTAAGTTCGACGAATAAGGCCAACAACTACGCTGCGGTCACAACGCCCCTTTTTCCTCCTAACCAGGTTTTCCCGCCGAACCTCAGTACTCCCGGCGGCAGGGACTTCGCCGCGACCTGGACCGACAAACTGGGCCGAAATTGGCTCTTCGGTGGGCTTGGCTTTCCGTTTCCCTCCCTTCTTGGTAACCAAGCTCCAGGTTATCTCAACGATCTTTGGGTTTTCGACGAATCGGTCGGAGGTTGGGTCCCGGCCAATCTCCCAATTTTTTCGAACCTTACGGGCATCCCCGTCTTTACGGTGCGTACCAACCCACTCGAACTCGAGGATGTTCCCACGGGGAGCGCTCCCGGCTCTAGGTGGGGTAGCTCGAGTTGGACAGACAATTCTTCCGGCAACCTTTACTTGTTTGGTGGCCAGGGAGTCGACAGCACGGGGACTTTCGGGTTGCTCAATGACCTATGGAGATGCGCTCCTGGTGCTTCCGTTGATGGGACGGGCGCTGGCACCAGCTCTTGCCCGTGGAGCTTGGTAGGAGGCTCAACCACAAGCAACAAGAGTGGCACCTATGGCACTCAGGGTGCTCCGGGAGGAGTTCCGGGCGGCAGATGGGCTGCTGCAACGACCACAGATGCGTCCGGGAATTTTTGGCTTTTTGGCGGCCAAGGCTTGGACTCTGCAGGCACGACCGGTTTGCTAAGTGATCTCTGGGAGTACAAAGCCACCGCAAATCAATGGACGTGGATCGGGCCTTCCAGTTCCAACGTCGTCAATCAGAGAGGCAATTACGGCACACAGGGAACAGGAAGTGGCACGACGGCTCCAGGTGGACGACAGGCAGCAACAATGTGGGCCGATACATCCGGCAACATTTGGCTTTTCGGAGGATTCGGACTCGATTCGGCAGGGACTGGCAGCTCAGGTCCTCCCCCAGCAGGGGCGATCCTGAACGATCTCTGGGAGTTTAATATTGCGACCAAGCAGTGGATTTGGGTATCGGGGAGCAACCTCGCAAATCAGACTGGTAGCTATGGCTCGCAGGCTACAAACAACCTGAGCACTGGCGCGGCAGGAAACATGCCTGGATCGCGTTGGGGCGCCGTCGGCTGGAGTGATTCCAATAGCAATCTCTGGTTCTTCGGGGGCTGGGGATACGGCACCAGTACCACGGACCCGACTGGATTCCTGGACGACATTTGGGAGTATCAGCACAGCTCCGGGCAGTGGATTTGGTGGAAGGGAATCAGCAATGCCAACCAGAACAGCGTATTTGCGACGGAAACCATACCTTTTGCCAACGGCGTACCTTTTGTGAATAACGTCGTCGGCGGACGCCGGGGAGCGGCAATCTGGGCTCCGGACCCGCTCGGTTTCGTCACCGTCTTCGGCGGAGAAGGCTATGACGCTTCCCAGGGAACTCCCCCAGGCTACCTTAACGACCTGTGGACCTATCTGCCATTTCCTAACTGAGGGATGATCCTTGGGCGCAGCGTAGAATGGAAGGCCGGGCGGTAAACCGTCCGGCCTTTTTTATTTCCGGGCCGATCAATACGCCTTGCGCCCTTTGCGCCCCTTCAAATCGCGCCGGATCTATTTCTTCCCTGTAAGTTCCGTAACCAGTCGATTTGCCGCGTAGATCTTTCGCAACGCCTCCAGGATGCCCGCGGAATGGACCGCGACGGCGCGCGCTTCTTTGTCCGAATACGTGTAATCCAACACTAGGGACTCGAGGTTGCCGTCAAAAATAATTCCGACAACTTCCCCCTGGCGGTTGATCACCGGGCTGCCGGAATTGCCTCCGATGATGTCGGCGGTGCTCACGAAATTGAACGGCGTTGAAAGCTTGAGCTGCGATTTCCGTTCGTTCCATATTTCAGGCAATGCGAATGGTTCTTTGTTGTTATGCGCGGCGGCGTGCCCGTAAGTTTCGCCGAGCGTTGTGGCCCAGGGAATTTTTTCGCCGCCTTCGGTATAGCCCTTGGCCTCGCCAAACGCGAGACGCAAGGTAAAGGTGGCGTCTGGATAAATGCTCGATCCGTACACGGCAAACCGCGCCTTGGCGATTTTGGTGTACGCCTGGCGTTGCGGCTCGTCGACTTGCTGCTCGAAGACCTGGCGGATCCGGCGCGACTCCGGATCGATCATTCTTGCGAGCTGGATCATGGGATCGTTGGATTCCTGGATGGCCTTCAATCCGCCGTCGGCAAGACGCTTGCGGACCGCCACATCTTTGAGCGCGGTGCCATGAATCAATTCCGTGGCCCGATCGCGTGGAGATTTTCCCGCCAGCACCATCTGAACGGTTTCGTTTTCCTCGCCCATGACCTCGGCCATGAATCCCAGCGAGTCGGCAAGTTGCACGGTTTCCAGATCATCGTAAATCGGCGCGTCGGAGAAGAGCTGGAGTTTCAGGGAATCGAGGCCGGCCTCGGAATATTCGCGCAGACGCTCGCCATTTGGTTTTGAGGTCTCTTCAGCCAGGCGAACTAGTTTGATGGCAATGTCGAATAAGGTGCTGTTGAAGGACTGCGCGCGTCTTTGTGGGCCGATTCCGAAGAGATTGTATTCGTCGCGAATCTTGATGACCGTCTTGATCGTCGCGGCCACTCGGTCCCAGCCATCGCCGTAGGACTGGCTCAGATTCGGGTCCTTCGCGACCGCATCGCGCAATTCTTTTTCCGAATCGCGAATTTTTCCGAGGATCGCGGGATCTTGCAGTCCGGCGAGGATTCCGAGGTATGCCTTCCGGCTATTTTTTATGCTGAATAATTCGTCCTCGGCACGGCGGGCGTTTTCCGCGCTGCGTTCGGAATAATTGTCGAGCAATACCTCGCGCCGGCGCAAAAGATTCAGGACGCCCGGCACCGTGTAATCTCTCTGGTACAGGACATGCTCCACGGTGTCGCCCCGCTCGGTGCGGCCGGGATGCCCGGAGACGAAAATCAATTCGCCTTCCGTGGCTCCCGATGCGCTCCACTTCAGATAGTTGTCCACGTGCACAGGCTTTTCATTTTCGTACACTCGGAAAAAGCAGATGTCCAGATCGTAGCGCGGATACTCGAAGTTGTCGGGATCGCCGCCAAAAAAAGCGATGGCCTTTTGCGGCGCGAACACCAGGCGCACGTCGGTGTACTGCTTGTAACGGTACAAGTGATACTGCCCGCCGTTGTAAAGCGTGACCACGTCGCTGCGCAGGCCGGTCTTGTCGCGCGAATCCTTCTCGATGTTGTTGATCTCGGCGCGCCGGGACTTTTCCGCCGAAGCGGCGTCCATGCCGGGCTGGACGGCGCCCGCCACGCGCGAGGTCACATCCTCGATGCTCATCAGGACGTTCAATTCCAGGTCCGCGCATTTTGGTTCGTCCACGTTTGACTTGGCTTCAAATCCGGTCGCGATAAAATTCTTGTCCTTCGTGCTCATTTTCTCCAGGCAGTCGGCGCCCACATGATGGTTGGTCATGACCAAGCCATCCGGCGAAACAAAGGATCCGGAGCCGCCATTGTCGAATCGCACGGAGGATTTCTGCACGTGCTCGAGCCACGCGCCCGTGGGCTGGAAATGATATTTCTCCTGCAGCAGTTTCACGGGGGGATTGTTGAACAACCACATCCCTTCGTCGGCCTGGGATGCGGGAGCAATCAGCGCGCAGAGCGAGCACAGAGCGCAGGCCGCGCGAAGTCTCAAATGAACACGCGTGTGGGTGATTTTCATCGAAGCTTCACCTCAATGATAAAGGGTATACAAGGCGCAGGAAGAGTGCAAATCTATCTGAAATTTCACTCAAAATCTCAAATGTGAGAAATAACTTTTGAGGTTAAATTGTGATTCGCCCACCGTTATTTTGGGACTCTGAACCCTCAGTTCTCAGCTCCCCTCTCTTCTCATCCCTCTCCGATGATTTACATCTCAAATCTGAAATTTCGGATTTGAAATGCAACTACAAATTACTGCCATCCTGGCCGAAATTCCCAGGCTATCCCTTCAAATCTTTATAGCGCGCGTTATCAGATAATCCTGCCGCAGTAGATTGTCCTCGAAATATTCTCCGGCCAGCGCGTCGTATTCTCTGCGGAACTTTTCCAGTTTGGCGGGATCCCTGCCCTCTAATTCTGCAACGAGGCGCACCATCGAGCCTCCGCTCTTTTCAGACGCCATCCGGTGATGGCTCGTGCTGAGCGCAGGCACCAGCATCGTCGCGCGATCAAACAGTATGTCCTTCACGGCCGAGCCCAGCCGTTGCCGGACAATGTTTGGATCGCCCCATTGCGGCGGCGGCGCGACGCCGGGCGGCGGAGGAGGCATGTAACTTGCCGTGAGCGCGAACGTTCGGCCGACAAGCAGCTCCGGCGGCCACGTGGAGAATGCAATCGTTCCTCCCGGCTTCAACACGCGCAGCATTTCGCCGATGGCAACTTCCGGCCGCGGCGCAAAAATATGGCCGAACTCGCTCAGGACAAAGTCAAACGTCGCGTCGCCAAAGGGCAGCTTCTCGACGTCTCCTTCATGCCAATCAATTTCGACTCCGGCGATGCGCGCATTCTCCCGCGCCCGCTCCAACAACTCGGGCGTGAGATCCAGTCCGGTGACGCGGGCGCCGAGGCGCGCCGCCGTGACCGAAACGACGCCAGTCCCGCACGCCACGTCAAGCACCCGCCGGCCCGAGCGGACACCCGCCCACTTCACGAGTTGCGCGGCGCATGGAGTCGTGATCGCCTCCAACGGCGCGAAGTGCGCCCACCCCTGCTTTTGCGCCGCCTTGAATGAATCGAACGAATCCATGGGCTATCCTCGCATTGAAAAAATCGGCTAAGTATAACTACAGGCAGTGAATTCTGAAAGGCGCGCTTCCGGCCGCATCAGCATCAAGAGTCCAAATGCGCGTGCGATCATAAATTTGCTATATTCCCAACCTGCATGCGGGTCGAAACCAGATTCCACAATGCAACGAGGTGCGTCATGGATTCCGGCAACATTGTGAAACGGCCTACGCGGCGCGAAATTCTGCAAGCGACCGGAACGCTTGCAGGCGGCTGGGCGCTGTCACACGTATTTCCCCTAGCGCTCTGGGGCGCGACACCGCGATTCATGCAGCAGGGCAGCACGGCGGCCGGCGACGCGCTTGCGGCGGCCCGGGCCCGGTTCGGAGCAGTTCCAATCGAGTCGGCGAAACTTTCGGAGAACCTCACTCTCTTGAGGGGGCCGGGCGGTAACGTTGTGGTCTTGAGCGGCAAAGACGGCAAACTGCTCGTGGATACGTTCACGCAATTGGCCTGGGACCGGTTCAAGAAGGCGCTGGATGAAATCAGCAAAGCTCCCGTGAAACTTGCGATCGATTCGCACTGGCATTGGGATCACACCGACAACAATGCCAACGTGCGCGGCGTGGGCGCTACTCTGATTGCGCACGAAAACACGCTGAAGCGGCTGAAGGAATCGCATGATCTCGACGTCATCGGCCTGCATTTCGATCCCTCTCCTGAAAACGCTCTGCCCCAGAAAACGTTCAAGGAATCGTATCAGATGAATTTCAGCGGCGAGCACGTGGCGCTCGGACATCTAGCCCCGGCGCACACCGATTCGGACATTTATATTCATTTTCAGAAAGCGAATGTGCTGCACATGGGCGACGTTTTTTTTAACGGCATCTACTCCTACATCGACAAGGAAACGAACGGCAGCATTGGCGGCATGATCGCGGGCGCCAACAAGATGCTGGCCATGGTCGACAACGACACCAAGATTGTTCCCGGCCACGGCCCGCTCGGAAACAAAGCGGACCTCAGAAATTTTCGCGACATGCTCGTCACCGTGCGCGCCCGCGTGCAAAAACTGAGGTCCTCCGGGAAGTCACTCGAACAAGCCGTCGCCGCCAAACCTTTCGCTGACCTTGATCCAGTTTGGGGAAAAGGTGTCCTCAACGGCGACGCTTTCGTGCACGTCGTTTATACGACTCTCTAAACCGCGTTTGTCACCACAGGGGCCGCGAAGCGCCCTCAGTGGCACACGCTTCAGCCTGTGTGGTTTGGTCAGGACAGGCTCATCACCAAAACTCAAAGTCTGAAGCCTGTGCCACTCGCTCAGCGATGCAGCCCCGGCTGCCAGCGAACGTCTTCCTTGCCCTTGTCATTCAAAAACCGCGCCAGTACAAAAAGAAGATCTGACAGGCGATTGACGTAGCGCAGAACCGCCGCATTTACCGGCTCATCGGCGAAAAGGCGCACCACATCGCGTTCCGCGCGCCGTGTAACCGTTCTTGCGTGATGCAAGTGGGCGGCGGCGGGACTTCCTCCCGGAAGCACAAAACTGTTGAGCGGCTCCAGTTCCGCGTTGAACCGATCAATCTTATTTTCGAGCCATGTGACTTGTTCTTCCGTAATACGCAGCGGTGCCTTATCCGTTCCAGGCCTTTCGGGCTGGCACAAATCGGCGCCGACGTCGAACAGATCATTCTGGATGTGTCTCAATAGCTGGAAGACCTCGGCGTTCTCCACCTGCAGATTCGCCAATCCGATGACAGAGTTGGCTTCATCGATGCTGCCGTAAGCGGTTACGCGGAGATGGAATTTCGGCAGCCGCGATCCGTCTCCGAGTGAAGTCTCACCTTCGTCGCCCGTACGCGTATAGATTTTGTCGAGTTTCATTGTGTCTACCGTATGTTTAAGCGATTCGGTTCTCGTATCGTAGTCTGCATGAAGACGCGAGATTTTCCAACCTCGCTCGTAAACATTGAGGGTCCCGGATTGAGGCTGCTGTCTCAACTAGGTGCAACCGCGAGGTCGCGCCGGCCATCTTAATGAGTGCCCGCCCGAAGAGGGCTTGCTCCATGCAAAACTTCAAATCGCTTCCAAAAGAATAATCAGGAGATTGAAATGAAAAACCTCTTTGGAATATTCCTCACGCTCCTGTTGTTTACAATTCCCGCGTCGGCGCAGAATCACGGGGGCTCCAAGGGCGGCGGCGTGCGTGGTGTTGGTGGAGGACACATCCCCGCGCACGGCCCAGCTCCACATCCCGGCCCGGCTCCCGCGGCGCGCCCCGCTCCTGCTCGCGAGGAATCACGCCCAGCTCGTGAGGAATCTCGCCCGGCACAGGAGCAAGCGCGTTCCTACAGTGACAAGAAGGGCCACCCGGAGGCTCCGCACGTCCATTCCAGCGGTGACAAGTGGATTGGGCATGATACAGGAAGAGATGATGCCCACTACCACCTCGACCATCCCTGGGAGCATGGCCGCTTTACGGGCGGCTTCGGCAGAGGTCATGCGTTTCGCATCGAAGGAGGCGGCCCGAGCCGCTTCTGGTTCGGCGGTTTCTATTTTTCGGTTGCGCCCTATGATTTCGGCTACTGCAACGACTGGGACTGGAGTGCCGACAATATCGTGATCTATGAAGATCCGGACCACGACGGCTGGTATTTGGCTTACAACGTCCGGCTGGGCACTTACGTTCATGTGACGTTTTTGGGGAATGGTTAGAGTCTTTGGATTCGGAAGTACCGGACGGAAATTCCGAGAGAAAGAAAAGGGCCGAGCCTCAGGTTCGGCCCTTCTGACGTGTGCAGGAATTAAGATGCGCGTCCGTTTTGCAGTCCGCGATATTTCCTAACCCGAATCCGTAAACACTTGTGCTTGACGAAAATTCAGCTTCGCAATAACTTCATAAGCATATGAGCCTCCTCTCTTTGAAAGTAAATGGACAAACGCACAGCTTGGACGTCGATCCGACAACTCCGCTGCTGTACGTGCTGAGCGACGACCTGGGCCTGCGCGGCCCGAAATTCGGCTGCGGTCTCGGACAATGCGGTTCCTGCACGGTTCTTGTAAAGGGCCAGGCGGTCCGCTCCTGCATCACCGCGGTCGAGTCGGTGCTGGGCGTCGAGATCATCACTCTCGAAGGGTTGGGCACCGTCGACAAGCCGCACCCCATCCAGAAAGCCTTCATCGAAGAGCAGGCCGCGCAATGCGGCTATTGCTTGAACGGCGTCATCCTCACCGCCAAAGCCTTTCTCGATAAAAATCCCAAGGCGACGGAAAGGCAAATCGAGGAAGGAATGTCCCGCGTCCTGTGCCGTTGCTTCACCCACACGCGCATGCTTCGCGCGATCGGGCGCGCGCAAAAGGAGATGGCGCGATGAAAAATCCATCTCTTTCCTCGACTGAACTCCCCATGGCGCAAAGCGCGGCGGATGCTCTGGCGCGCGCTGGATTTTCGCGTCGTGACTTTATCAAGGGAACTGGCGCCTTGATCGTCAGCTTCAGCATGGGCGGCGCTCTAAGAACGCTCAACGCTCAGCAAACGAGGGCGGGAGCATTTGGAGAGCCGGCGGCCGCGGATTCTCCGCCGGCAAATGAAGTCGATTCCTGGATCGCCATCGCTTCGGACGGCAGCGTGACCGCCTACACCGGAAAAGAAGAACTCGGGCAGGGCATGTCCACTGCCCAAATGCAACTCGTTGCCGAGGAACTTTGCGTGCCGTTTCGCCGCGTCAATTTGATTGTCGCCGACACTTCGGTGACTCCGGATCAAGGCGTCACCTCCGGCAGCCAGTCGCATCCCACAAATTTCAATCACAGCAATCTGGCTGGCGCCTGCGCCACGGCTCGAGAGGCGCTGCTGCAGCTCGGATCGAAACATCTGAATATTCCCGAGGACCAACTCGTCGCCATCGAGGGCGAGATTCGCTCGAAAAGCGACGCCTCGAAGAAGGTGGCCTACGCCGAACTCGTAGCCGGAAAGAAATTCGCTCTCAAAGTGGATCCCTCCGCGAAGCGCAAGCCCGCCGGCGAATGGACCGTCCTCGGAAAGCCGATCGGCCGGCCGGACATGCCCGCAATGGCCACGGGCACGTTCGAGTATGCGCACAATGTGCGCGTCCCTGGCATGTTGCACGGCATGGTGATTCGCCCGGCGGCCGTGGGCGCGAGCCTCATGAATGTGGACGAAAGCTCGGTCCCCGGAATGCCGGGCTTCGTGAAAGTCGTGGTCAAAAAGAATTTTGTCGGCGTGGTCGCGGAAAAAACGTGGCAAGCCGCGCAGATTGCCAAGGCGCTGAATGTCACCTGGTCGCCCGCTCCCGAACTGCCGAAGCAGGAAACTTTTTACGACCACTTGCGGAATCAAAAGCCGACACGCGACACCCTGCTCGTGAATTCCAAGGACGTGGAACAGAAGCTTGCCGAGGCCGCAACGGTCGTGAAGGCGACCTACTACCATCCGTACCAGATGCACGGGTCGGTCGGAAGCTCGTGCGCCGTCGCCGATGTGCAGGGAGATAAGGCGACAGTGTGGTCGCCGACCCAGGGAGTGTGGCACCAGCGAGCCACGCTCGCCATGCTCCTCGGCTTAAAGCCCGAAAATATTCGCGTGATTTTTCGCCGTGGCTCGGGATGCTATGGAATCAACGGCGCTGACACGGTCACCTATGACGCCGCTTTGCTTTCGCAGGCCGTCGGCAAACCGGTGCGCGTCCAGCTCACCCGAAAAGACGAAATGGCGTGGGAGAATTACGGATTCGCATTTACGATTGACGAGCGCGCCGGCCTGGACTCGCAGGGAAATATCATCGCCTGGGATCACGAGGCCTGGTCTCCGGTGCTCGGGAATCGTCCGGTCTACACTTATCCGGGAAACGTCATCACCGGATTTTTGGCGGGCTTTCAGCCCGAGGAATTCAGGCCGCGCTCGCCTGCTCCCGAGCCCGCCAATTTCAGCAACAATAGCAACGCGATCCCGTCTTATGTGGTGGGCCACGTGGGCGGCGCCGATCACGGCGCGGGCAAAGTCAAGTCCGAGCGCGCCCTCTTACACAATGTCGTCTCCCCGTTTTGGACTGGCCCTTTGCGTTCGCCGCAGCGGCTGCAAAATACTTTCGCGCACGAATCCTTCATGGACGAGCTTGCGGCGCGCGTGAAAGCCGATCCCGTTGAATTTCGTTTGCGGCATTTGAGCGAAGAGCGAATGATCGACGTCGTAAAGTCCGCCGCGAAAGCGGCAAACTGGGATGCGCGCCCATCGCCGAAGCCGCTCGCCACTTCAGCGGCGGGCATCGCCAGCGGGCGCGGCATCTCCTGTGTTGCCTACGAAGGAGATAACGGTTACTCGGCCATGGTCGCTGAAGTCGAAGTTGAATTGGCAACAGGGAAGCTTACCGTGAAAAGGATCGTCGTCAGCGTCGATGCCGGCCCGATCTCGAATCCCGACGGCCTCCGCAACCAAAGCGAAGGCGGGGCGCTGCAAGGCCTGAGCCGAGCCCTCGGCGAAGAAGTCACCTGGGACGACCACAACGTGACCTCGATCGACTGGAGAACGTACCATTCTTTGCCCCTCGGATTTGCCGTTCCGAAAATCGAAATAATCCTGCTGAACCGGCCCGATCAGCCCGCAACGGGAGCTGGTGAAACCGCGATCACGGTGGTCGCGGGCGCAATCGGAAACGCCATTTTCGACGCCACCGGCGGGCGCATCCGACAAGTGCCGTTCACGACAGAGCGTATCAAGGCCGCGCTTGCGGGTTAAACGGCCTCGTCCTTCATTGCGGTGGTTCCTCATCAAGTGCGGTCGTATCGGCTTGCCGACGATAGGGCCGCAGAGCCAATGCTTGTTGGGCAGCGCTCGAACTGGAGGGGAAGATGAGGTCGATTTCGATTGCCGTCATCACGGCCACACTTTGTCTATTCGTGACAACTATTGCGAGGGCTGATGATGTGTCGGAAGTTAAGGCCGCCGAAATTGCTTTTAATGCTGCGGACAACGCTGGCAACATCGAAGCGTTGTTCAGGTTGTCCTTGCCCGATCGAACGGTCTTTGGTTCCAGAGGTGGACGCTTAGTGGCAGGCTGGACCGAGGAAAGCAAGAAACGACGACAGGCAGAGTTTGATGCAGGGCGCAAGATAGATTACAGAATCGAAGACCTTGAAGTTCGCATTTTCGGAGATGTCGCCGTTACAACCTTCTACCGGATCGGCACGGTGAAGGAAATCAACGAACCCGCAAAGCTGAGCCATATGCGAATCTCCGGAGTGTGGGTACGGCAAGCCGACGGTTGGAAATTGGCGCATCGACATGAATCCGATCTCCAATAAGTCCCGCGCATGAAGAGCTTCTCCCGGGCTGCGGCAATCAAGACCGCGCTCGCTAGCTGAATTGAGCTTCCTTGGAAAGTGCGAGCGATCTTCTGTCCGGTTATTAGACTTAACGGCCGTTAAGATTCAGGCCAACCTGCCCGCATACGCCCTATTCGGAGCCATCGCCGCCACTTGCAGCAGCTGTGAGGCCCCATTCCAGAAAAATTCTCGCCATGACTGTCACGGAATATTCACAATCTGTTCTTCAAACTTCACGGCGAAATCATCTGCTTTTAACTTTCTTCATTCAATTTGACGCACCCCCCCGCCAAATCTGATCAAGGAGTGTGAATGTTGCTTAAGAACTTGGTGTCGACGTCGTTGTTTTATCTGCGCGTCAGCGTTGTCGCGCTCATGATCCTCCAACTCAGCCTCGGCGGGCTTTTGGCAGTCCCACTGCAAGCTCGGGATACAGACGAGCACTTCACCAGAACCCCCATCAAGCACGTCATCGTCCTGATCGGCGAGAACCGCACGTTCGATCACCTTTTCGCAACCTACGTCCCGAAGAGCGACGATTCCGTTTCCAACTTGCTCTCAAAAGGGATCATCAATTCGGACGGCACGCCCGGCCCTCATTTCAAAAAGGCGGCGCAATTCCAGGCCACGCGTCCGTTCAAAACGGAGTATTACATCAGCTTGAACAAGAATGAAAAGACGCCCTACGATATCCTGCCTGAGCCCACGCTGAACTTTTCGCCCAGCCCCGCGACTGGAGAACCACCTCCGTTTCCAGCCGCTACGCCGCTTGCCTTGCTGGGGGGCATCGAGCCGTCGTTGGAGACCGCAGACCTGCACTTGCTGACCACTGGGGCATCCGGGGCCGCGCAAACTGCGGAGCTTCCCGACTTCGATTCGCGAATACAGAACTTCAACAATCTGCCCAACGGGCCGTTCCCGCTCGAGGGCGCTAATCTTCCCTACGATTCCTACATGGGAGACACCACGCACCGGCTCTTCGAGATGTGGCAACAGTCGGATTGCAGTATCAGGAATGCCACGCCGCGGAACCCCTCGGGTTGCTTGAACGATTTGTATCCCTTCGTGATCACCTCTTATACGAGCGAGCCCGATCCCAACAGCTTCCCCGTTGCCAACAAGGTCGACGACAACGGCGGCGGCAATTCCATGGCGTTTTATAACATGCAGGCGGGAGACGTCCCGGTCCTGAAGGGCCTCGCCGACGAGTATTCTATGAGCGACAATTTCCATCAGTCCTACATGGGCGGCACGGGCGCCAATCACGTGATGCTCGGCACTGGCGATGCGATCTTCTGGAGCAATGGCAACGGCACTCCGACCAAGCCGCCGTCGCACATTGCCAATCCTAACCCGCTGCCAGGCTCAAACAACCAGTACACGGTAGACATCAATTTCGATGGCAACTTCGCCGAGTGCGCGGATTCCTCGCAACCCGGGATCGATGCGATTCTTGACTATCTCGCAACGCTTCCTTATCGCCCGAATCCGAACTGCGAAGCTGGCCATTTCTACATGGTGAACAACGACAGCCCGGGCTTTTTGCCAGACGGCACCGTGGACACCAAAGGCATTGCCAGCGGCGGCTCGGTTCCTCCAACGAATGTCCGGACCATTGGCGACGCGCTCAACGATAAAGGCATTTCCTGGGCCTACTATGGCGGAGCGTACAACGCGGCCGTGGAGCTGCAAAAGCTCAAGGAGCAAGGCAAGACCACGACTGATCCGACCATCCTGATTGGCGCAGCTTACTGCAATATCTGCAACTTCGAATCCTACGCCAACTCCATCATGGGCAAGACGGCGCAACGCACCGCGCACATCAAGGACGCCAGCGATCTCTTTGCCGCTATCGACAACGACCAATTGCCTTCGGTCTCTTTCCTCAAGCCGGACGGTTTGTTGGATGGCCACCCAGCGTCTTCGAAAGAAGACCTGTTTGAGGGCATGGTCAAAAAGGTTGTGGACCATCTCACGGCCAACCAGGAGCTTTTCGCCTCCACCGCTCTTATCATTACGATGGACGAGGGTGGCGGCTTTTACGATTCCGGCTACATCCAGCCGCTCGACTTTTTTGGCGACGGCCCACGGATCCCATTGATCGTTGTCTCTCCCTACACGCGCGGAGGGCACATCAGCCACACGTACACCGACCACGTCTCCATCCTTAAATTTATTGAGCGCAATTGGGACCTGGATCCGCTAACGGAACGCAGCCGCGATAATTTGCCCAATCCCAGGGTGGATGACGATAACCCTTACGTGCCGCGCAACAGTCCTGCGATCGGCGACCTCTTCGACTTGTTTCATTTCGATCATGACCGCGACCACGACCATAACCATGATGCTGATCGACACGACGGCGATAACTAGGATGTTTGGGAAGCCCGCATGGCTTCCCGGGCAGTGTGGTGAATCTCAAGTACAGCAGACGACGCTGACCGGACCTTAATCCCGGTCGGCGTCGCTGATTCCCGTCCAACCTCGTTAGGCGCAAAATTCACAGGATCACCTTGAATTAGTTTTCTGTGGGTTTTCAGCTTGCCGTTTAAGCGCCCTTGCCTGAAATGTGCTTTGGCACAACTACAAGCCAAGTCCCAACAAATCATATACTTGGCGAATTGTTTAAGGAATTTATTTAAAGCAGGACCGTCTGAAGGGGGATGGCCCCGGGTTCGTCAGGGGGATGCAAACCCGGGACCGAGGGATTGAAGCAGGGGCAGGGCCGGAATAAATTCGCGAATTCTGTAGCTAAACAGCCGGACGGGCCACCTTCCGACAAATCCAGTACAATTCTTCATAGGTAAATGATCGCGGCTGACGGGCGTCGCCTGCTTCGCCACGTCCCAG
>Ga0209380_10001218_pt1 | contig 17605 bp, 12 predicted proteins | sample HubBroMetageWFT6_FD_188347 | JGI IMG/M metagenome (GOLD analysis project Ga0209380, IMG submission 188347) | Warmed and freeze-thawed soil microbial communities from the Hubbard Brook experimental Forest, New Hampshire - Hubbard Brook CCASE Soil... | ecosystem: Environmental > Terrestrial >...
ATCATTGGCTGTTTTGGCTGGCGGGCACGATCGCAGTCATCGGATGGCATCTCCCCGCCGCATTTCAACTAGGCATGAGGTCCCGCTGGATTCATAGCTTGGAGGATGCATCGTTCCTCCTGGCGGGTTTGTTGTTCTGGTGGCCCGTTATTCAACCTCCGTCGAGCACGGTGAAACCTCCCCGCTGGTCCATGGCTCTGTATCTTTTTCTCGCCACCTTGCCTTGCGACGTTCTCTCGGCATTCCTCGTTTTTTGTAACCGGGTCGTCTACCACATATACACCCCTGAAACCCAACTCTTCAGTCTGTCTCCACTTCAGGATCAGGAATTCGCCGGCGCCCTCATGTGGGTCTGGGTCACCTTCGCATATCTGATTCCCGCAGTCGTGATTACCGTACTTATACTTTCACCTTCGAATGAGCACTCGAGCCCAACCCAGGATTCGTTGCCGGCGCTCGCGATGCGTTCTTTGCGCCGCTCCGACCCGGCAGTGTCAAAGCCCTAGCAAGTGACGAACGGCTGACAGGAGGCTCGCGAGCGACTCGCCTCACCGTAAGAGAAGCAACTCCCGCCATTTCTACTGCATCCGCCGCAGATCTTTGTTTTAGAGCAAGTTACAACCTGGCCTTCGACTGTTCCTTCAAGCCACGCAGCTCTGGTATGCAACGTGCATTTGCATGAGAAGCAAATTACAGGAGCCATACTATGCACGTCACAGAAACGACAATCAACGTTGGCCCGGAACTTCCAAATCTGTCCTTGAGCGACCGCGCAAAGGAACTTGACGATGTCATCTCGCGGAACCTGCGTCTTTTTTACAAGAGCGCTTTCCGCTATCTCGGTAACGCCTCGGACGCGGAGGATGCTGTTCAGGATGCTCTGCTTTCCGCTTACAAGCACTTGGCGCAGTTCCGAGGCCAGGCGCGGATCTCAACCTGGTTGACCGCAATCGTCATCAATGCCGCCCGCATGAAATTACGCCGCCAGCACGCTGTGTTCGTCTCGCTCGAGCAGAAACAGGGCGAAGATGGTCTCGCATTGTCGGAGAGGATACCCGATCCCAACCCGAGCCCGGAAGAAATCTGTTTCAGCTCCGAAGCGCGTCACAAGGTGCTCGAAGTTGCCCAGCAACTCTCCCCCTCATTGCGTCGAACCTTTCTGCTGCGCGACATTGATGGCCTCAGCACCAGAGAAACTGCCCGGCTATTGGGTGTTCCGGAAGGCACAGTGAAGGCCCAGGTCGCGCGAGCCCGCGCCAAGCTTGCCCGCATCATGGGAGTCAGGCCTCGCAGGTATCGCTCGCGAGGTCTTGCCGCCGGTGCTTCCGCTTTTCAAGCAAAGGCAGTTTGCCACTGAACAGCTCCATCCCGGTGTCAAAACCGAGCGACTACGCATCAGCAGGTCAGGGACGCGCGCTGGGCGACCCTGACCTGCCAACCGCGGCCAGCGTCCGCGATACCTTTCAGCAGAGGTAGTACTCCCCCTGTAGCCGTTCCAACCCTTTAGTCCAGTAACCACCTAACTCGAAGGTGGTATTCCTCCATGAGCCGTTAGAAGTAGCCAAAAAACCCTCAATACCGTGATGCGTTCGCTGCGCACAACTTGCATGATGTCGGCATGACATTAACTGAGGGCACGATACAGCAGTCCATCGGTCGCCATTTTGCGCGCCCAGGGGCCGATTCGTCCCCGAGAAAGCGAAGGATCCAAAATGAGCGTCGCTAATATTGGGCTCACACCGCAGACACCTTTCATGACCACTCTTCCCCCGATGCCATTGGAGCGGCCTTTCGTGGCCTCCGAAGTCCTCGACAGGCTCCGCGCGCAGTCGGAGATCGATGCCAAGACCGCCCGCCTCAGACTGCTCCGCGATTTGACCAAAAGCGTTGCTGCCCATCTGGAGCTGAACGATTTATTGAAGAAAGTTACGGCAGCTGCCAGGGGCGTCATTCGTTCGGATCTTGCCCTCGCGGGGCTGCTCGATTCAGAGACTGGGCAGTTGCATGTCCACGCCTTCGATTTGCCTGATTACATCTTGCTTGATCAGGAAGCACGAACTTCCTTGGCAGATGATCTCGGGCAGCACGTCTTCGCCTCAGGGAAATCCTGGGTGGGCAAACCTCAAGACTTCGCCAGCCTGAATGCGCGAAACGGCGCGCGAGATGACGCCCGAGACGGCGAGCGAGACGATGCGGAAGTCGATCCAAAGTGGGCGGTCGGCTTCAAAAACATCTGCGCTCTGCCGCTCGTCAGCCGCGATCGCGTGCTGGGCATGCTCGCGCTCGGCCGGCGGGACGAGATTTCCTACACCCACGATGAACTGGATTTCCTGACTCAAGTCTCCAGCCTGGTCGGAGTCGCAATCGAAAATGCACTGGTAAACGGCGAATTGAAAAAGCTCAAAGAAATCGCGAGCGAGGAAAGAGCGACCCTCGAAAACGAAATTCCAGGAGAGCAGCAATTCGAGGAAATCGTGGGCAAAAGCGCAGCCCTGCATCGTGTGCTTCGAGAAATCAAGGTCGTGGCGCCCACCGGTTCCGGCATCCTGATCCAGGGAGAAACCGGCACAGGAAAGGAACTCATCGCCCGCGCCATCCACAACATGAGCACCCGCCGGGATCGGCCCTTTGTCAAACTGAATTGCGCCGCCATCCCCTCCGGCTTGCTGGAGAGTGAGCTCTTTGGCCATGAAAAGGGAGCGTTCACCGGCGCCATCATGCGCAAGGCGGGACGATTCGAAGTGGCAGACAAAGGCACGCTCTTTCTGGACGAAGTCGGCGACATCCCCCTCGAGGTGCAGTCCAAGTTGTTGCGGGTTTTGCAGGAACAGGAGTTTGAAAGGTTGGGCAGCACGCGTACCCAGCAGGTGGACGTTCGTGTCATAGCCGCCACTCACCGCGACTTGAAGCGAATGGTCGAAGACGGCGAGTTCAGACGAGATTTATTTTATCGGTTGCATGTATTTCCGCTGCTCGTTCCCCCCTTGCGTGACCGTCGCGAAGATATACCGTTGCTCGTGCATCACTATGTGGAAAAGTATGCGAAGCGCATGAACCGGAGCATCGAGACCGTTCCTCCGCGCGCCATGGAGGTCTTCGTCAACTACTCGTGGCCGGGTAACGTCCGCGAGCTGCAGAACTTTATTGAGCGTGCCGTGATCCTGTCGCCCGGCGGCACCCTGCGGGCGCCGCTCGATGAACTGAGAGAAACCAGCGTTTCAACCCCAAGCGCCAGGCTGACTACTCTCGAAGAAATGGAACGGGAACACGTCCTCCGAGCGATTCGAGAATCGAACTGGATCATCGGAGGACCGAATGGTGCGGCGGCACGCCTCGGGATGAAACGTACGACTTTGACCTACAGGATTCGGAAGCTCAAGATCCCATGCCGTCCGCTATGACAGCCGGCAATTATCGAGGCAGTTCCGTAGAGGCAAGGTCCGTCGAGGCAAGATTGGTCGAGGTAAGGTTCATCGAAGTGAAGTCAGCCGGAATGAGGTCGCACGATAAATCTCTCACCAGCGGCTATACCCGGAAAGTGGTATCAAAAGATCCCAACAGCGGGGGATTCGGTGGCAGGTTCGCATCGTTAGTCTAATTCGGCTCGCTGGACCGGGCTTTTCGACCGAACGCCGATCCTGACGAAAATGCAAATCGGCTGCCTCAGTCAATGGAGTATACGATCAGCAACCACGCACTCAATCCCCGACGCCGCCAGAACTTCGCAACTGATCTTTCTCCCCAAATACTAGGCTTGCGTGCTGAACCTGCCACTAGGTTTATCGCCGCATCTCTCCTCGTCGTCATCTGCATTCTTTGGAGCGGTTGCCATGCGCAACTGGGAACAAATAGTGTTGCCAATCCGGCCATCGAGTTCACCGAGATTCCACTGGCAGCCGCCGGAAATCCGCAAAAACTGACCCCCATAAGAGGGCGTGTCATCGGCGGCACAAGCGGACAGCGCGTGGTGTTATATGCCAAGGCCGGAACCTCTTGGTGGGTTCAGCCGCTCACCAACGAGCCTTTCACTAAGATCGAGCCGGATTCGAAATGGAGTAATTTTACCCACCCCGGAACCGACTATGCCGCCCTGCTCGTAGGCTCTGACTTTCAGCCCCCCCTCAAGACCGAGGAACTGCCAACCGCCGGCGTTGTCGCCTTCGCCGTTGTCCGCGGCGAGCCGGTATTCTGGCAGAGGTGGTGGTTCCCCTTCGTATGCGTGATCGCCGTCATATTCGCCGTATTCGGCTACCATCGTCTGCGCCTTCAGCAGGCCACCAGAAAACTCGGTGTCAACTTTGATGAACGGCTCGCTGAACGCATGCGTGTTGCGCAGGAATTGCACGATACATTCCTGCAGGGCGTGCTCAGCGCCTCCATGCAGCTTCACGTTGCCGTCGACCAGATCGCCGACGACTCCCCCTCCCGGCCAGCCCTGATCCATGTCATCCGGTTGATGGAGCAAGTCGCGGAAGAAGGCAGGAATACCCTTCAAGGCCTGCGCTCATCCGTTGGCAGCGCCCAGGACCTCGAACACTCATTCTCCAGAGTCCCGCAAGAGCTCAACTTACAGCGGCGAATTGGCTTTCGCATCATCGTGGAAGGTCCGGCGTTGCCCCTGCAACCGGCCGTCCGCAATGATGTCTATCGGATCGGCCGCGAAGCCTTGATCAATGCATTCCGCCACTCCGGGGCAAGTAAGGTCGAGTTGGAACTCGAATATGCAGTAGACCAGTTGCGGGTTCTCGTCCGCGACAATGGCCGCGGCATCGACCCCGAACTCTTGCGTTCCGGAGGCGGCACGCCCTTGGGCCTTTCAACCATGCGCCAGCGCGCAGAAGCCATTGGCGGAAGACTCAAGATTACAAGCGGGCTTGCCTGTGGAACGGAAGTTGAACTCTGTATCCCCAGCTCTCTCGCTTTCGAATCCTATCGTTTGCACCGTGCGTCTAACTGGCTCATGGCGCTCTCCCCGCGAGACCAGGAAGCGTCCAGCTCTGAGCCCGAAAAGGGGACAACCAAATGAGCGAGACCAAGAGCGAAACCAGGATTAGCGAAACCAGGATTAGCGAAACGAAGATTAGCGAAACGAAGATCGAACCCAAAAGCGAAGCCAAGATCCGCGTCTTCAGCGTCGACGACCATCCTCTGATGCATGAGGGACTGGCCACCGTAATCAAGAATCAACCCGATATGCAGCTCGTGGCCGAGGCCTCGAACGGCCGCGAGGCGCTTCAGCGCTTTTCTGAGCACAAACCCGACGTCACATTAATGGATCTTCGCCTGCCCGATATGAGCGGTGTCGACGCCATGATCGCCATCCGCTCAGAGTTCCCCGAGGCCCGCGTGATCATCCTCACAACCTTCGCCGGCGACGTCGAAATTCAGCACGCTCTCGAAGCTGGCGCTCGCGCCTATATTCTGAAAAGCATGCCTCCCAAAGAGTTGGTGGAGGTGATCCGTCAGGTTCATGCCGGCAAAAGACGCATTCCCCCCGAGATCGCGGCAAACTTGGCCGAGCACTACAGCGACGAAGCCCTCACCGGCCGTGAGGTTGAAGTCCTTCGTCAAATTGCCGGAGGAAATCGCAATCGCGATATCGCCGATAAGCTCTTCATCACGGAAGAGACTGTAAAGGTCCACATCAAGCACATCATGGAAAAGCTTGGCGCCAGCGATCGTACCCAGGCCGTCGCCATTGGAGTGCGCCGCGGCATCATCCAACTCTGAGCCGCATCTGGTTCTATTGGCATCCCCGCAATCCTGTCATGCTGAGCGAGGATTGGGCAGCGGTCTGTTTTGAATTGGCAATAGTACACTTTCGCAAAATAAGGAGGAGCAGGTCGCTCGGGAGACTGCCGTGCTTCCACTCGAAGAGATAACGAAGATCAAGGCTGGGCCTGAAAAACTGGAGGATGCTCTCGAGAGCATCACGGATAGCCGCATTCGAGAAGTCGTCGGAATACGGATCGGGGGAATGTAGGCTTCGGTTGCGCCACCTTCAACCAATCCGCCCCAGGTAGCGCATTGATGAAATCATCGCTTAACGTCGTGCTCGCTAAGAAGAACGTGAATCCGGGAGATGCGCTGTGCTCGGAGGTCGAAGGCTGCACTCTCTTCTGCCGTCATGCGAATGAAAACTTCAGTCATACGGGCATCGGACTGCTGTTTCATGAGGACTGCTAGTTCATCGGTCAGGTCTTTAACTTGCTGTGAATCGATCCTACGTTGCCGTGCCACGCCCCGCTCCTGTGCCAAAAAGTATATTCACGGCTCCAGGGTGGGTCTGTCCGCTAGCGCACTCAAGCCAGTTCTCTAGCCCAGATCAGGGCAGACTTGAGAGCAGCGAAACGCAAAGGAAAAAATCAAAAGGGCGGATAGGCTCCGAATTGAGATTTTGAAAGCCGCCCACTACCCAACAGAGCCGCCGCTTCCTAACGAAACTCTGTCCATACCTCAAAAGTGGTAGGGAAAAATTCCACGCAGTAGGGATTCGTGCAGCGAGTGCAGCCTCTACGCTAAAGCCGGTTTCCAAGGAGGCCACACTGCAGAGGGCATTTTGCACCTTCCCGGACGGATTACCCGGAGCAGGCCTTCTGCTACTGCGAGCTGCCGTGGGAGTCTCTGTTTTCCTGCAAGGTGCAGCCTACCTGGTCGATGGACACGACTTGGGATTCGTGACCCTCGTTGTCTCCGTACTCACCATCGCCGGTGGCACTTTATTGTTGGTTGGCTACCTGACTCCGATCGCTTGCATCGTATCCGGACTTTCCTGCCTGGGAAACGTGTTTTCCTGGTTCCCGGCGCCCAGCTCAGATTTTCTTGAGGGCAAGCTGACGGTCACTCTGGCGGTTGTGATTATCCTCGCCCTCGTCTGCCTCGGTCCCGGCGCGTTTTCACTGGACGCTCGCCTCTTCGGCCGCCGCGAGATTATCATTCATGATGCTTCCCATACCCCCTAGCCAGCATCCTCCGGTTCTTATCTTGGATGCTTATCCGCGCTACCCTTGTCCAGACTTTGAAAGACCGCTGCAACGGGATGCATCCGAGCGCATCCCGCTTGGCCGAGAGACCGGCAGGTTTCGGTCTTGGCCCAATTTCTCTGACGTCATCCCGAAGTCCCGCGTTTTCGCCAGCGGGACGAGAGCCTGCCCTGAGCTTGCCGAAGGGGATCTCCCGTGTGCATTACTCCCGCCAAGTCGAATTGAGCCACTACCCAAGTTTCTCGCTCTTGGCGAACTGTGTAAAATCACCTCACAGGAAGTCCGTGCGAGGGGACGCTTTCAAGCAGGCGTGTTGTCGGCAGAGTATCTAAAGCCGCACCGTCATACCGGGATTCGAATTCAGACTTGCTCGGGTTTTACTTCCCGTGTTCCCCGTCAGTTGGCGGTGCGGTTGGCTGCAAGTGTGCAAAGGTCGATATGAGGCCGCATCCAAAAATTATCGCAAGTCACAAGCCAGCTTGGCTGCTGTTGGTTTGTCTTCTGCTTTCTGGCTGCCGCTCGTCATCGAATAATTCGGCTCCCACCATCTCGTTCAGCAAAGTCCCTGCGGCGGACTTAGGCGGCCCCAATAGAACCGATACCATTGAAGGTCGGGTCACTGGGGTTCGACCCGGCCAGCAGATCGTGCTGTTTGCCAGAAGCGAAGGGTTGTGGTGGGTACAGCCATTTTCCGATCATCCATTTACGGCGATTCACGACGGTTCCAAATGGAAGGGCATTACCCATCTGGGCACGGAGTATGCCGCTCTGCTCGTCGATGCGGGCTATACCCCGTCGGAGACGACTGAACTACTCCCTCCTGTAGGCGCCGGTGTCGCCACAATCGCAGTTATCAAAGGTCAAGGCCCGCAACCCGCACCCGTCCCTGTTAAGACGATTCACTTCAGCGGCTACGACTGGACCGTGCGCAGCGCGGCAAGTTACCGCGGTGGCGGGCTCAACTGGTTCGATCCTGCGAACGCCTGGACCGATGACCGCGGAGCGCTTCACCTCCGTATCGCCAAAGGCCAGAACCGATGGACCTGCGCAGAAGTTACGCTCACTCGCAGCCTCGGTTACGGAACCTACGTGTTCGTCGTCCGCAACATTTCTCAGCTCGAACCTTCCGCCGTTCTAACCCTCTTCACCTGGGACGAACAGGGAACAGAGCAGAGTCGCCGCGAACTGGACATTGAAATCAGCCGTTGGGGCTATCTCCAGAACGAGAACGCCCACTATGTCGTCCAGCCTTATTACGTGCCGGCCAACGTTGATCGCTTTGTCGCGCCCGCTGGCGTACTCACGCACTCATTTCATTGGGAGCCGGGAGAAGCGACTTTCTCCACCTATAAGGGATCTGGCGTCTCCGCCGATCACCTCCTGAACCATCACGTCTTCAGCTCGGGCGTCCCTCCCGCAGGCGGGGACTTCGTGCATTTGAACTTGTATATTTTCGCCAAAGGCGAGATCCCTCTCAAGAACGAGAGCGAAGTCGTGATCGAGAAATTCGAGTATCTCCCGTGAAATGCCCACTGCATCAATTGCGACGGTTCCTGGCTGGCCTGGCCGCACTGTTCTTTGTCAGTCATGCCTGTGCCCTCGATCCGAATCGCATGACCTCGCAGTACGTTCGGGAACAGTGGAGTTCTGAGCAAGGCTTTCCCGGCGGACGTGTCCGCACCATCGCGCAGACTGGGGATGGTTATCTATGGATAGGCGGCGACGATGGCTTGGTGCGTTTTGACGGCTTCAATTTTCGTCTCGTCCCTCTCTCGTCTTCCGGATTGTTTTCCAATGTTCCCCTGCTCGGCTTGGCTACGGATGCCGACGGCAACCTGCTGGTCCGACTGCAAGGCGCCGCTGTCTTGCGCCAGAAGGACGGAATCTTTCAGAGCATCGCCTCTGGCCATGCTCCCACGGCGATTCATGTCACCGCCATGGGGACCGAAACAAACCGCGGCGTACTCCTTTCCGATCTGATGGAGGGCATGCTGCGCTTTCGTGAAGGGAAACTTCAAGTGCTGGCACCCCTGGGAGTCGTCCCAGCGTCTTTACTTGTAATCTCCCTGGCAGAGACTCCCGACGGCAAAATCTGGATGGGCACGCTCGGCGCGGGTCTTTCCTATCTCTCCCAGGGACGAGTCACTGCCGTCACCGGTTTGCCCTATAAGAAAATCAACTGTCTCTTGCCGGTTGGGTCCAGCGAGTTGTTTGTCGGCACCGACGAAGGTCTGTTTGATTGGAACGGGGCCTCATTCAACCGCGTTCGGTTGCCGCCGTCCCTGGAGAACGTTCAAATCCTGACAATGCTGCGGGACCGCGATTCGAACATTTGGGTTGGGACGGCGAAGGGGCTGCTGCGTATCAACGACGCCGGCATTTCCTTGTTAGACGAAAAAGATCTTCGCGGCGACGGCGGCATCAACGCCCTGCTGGAAGACCGGGAAGGGAACATCTGGGTCGGAGCCCCGCACGGCGTGGAGCGTATCCGCGACAGTGCATTTGTCACCTACTCTCCAGTGGCTGGTCTTCCCTCGGAGAGCAATGGCCCCGTCTACGCGGATGCCGAAAACAGAATCTGGTTCGCTCCCGGCGCCGGTGGCCTTTATCAGTTGAAAAATGGCCGTGCCGAGCCCATTCGCGAAGCCGGGCTGGATAAGGACATGGTCTATTCCATTACCGGTCAAAAAGGCCAGATCTGGCTTGGTAGACAGCACGGCGGGCTGACCCGCCTTCAATACGAGAATGGATCACTGACCTCCCAGACCTACACCGAGGCCAACGGACTGGCTCAAAACAGCGTTTACGCCGTCTATCAGAGTCCTGGCGGCGCGGTTTGGGCCGCGACCGTCAATGGTGGTGTCAGCAGGTTCAAAGACGGAAGTTTCGTCACCTACACCGCCGCCAGCGGTCTCTCTTCCAATACCGTCTATTCGATCCTGGAGACGCGCGATGGCACTACCTGGTTTGGAACCTCGAATGGCCTCAGTTCCTGGTCGCACAAAGAGACAACGAACGCTGGTCAATGGGGAACTTATTCGTCGCGCGACGGATTGCCCTCCGACAATGTGAACTGCATTTTCGAAGATTCTTCCGGCGTGCTCTGGGTCGGAACTTCCGGGGGCCTCGCCTCGCTGCATTCCGGACACATTCGAGTCTTTCGCAACGCTCCCGCCTCACTGCAGGAAGCAATCCTCGGACTCGCCCAGGACAAGAACGGCTCGCTTTGGATTGCCACCTCGAAGCACATTTTGCGCATACAGCCCGGCAAGCTTTCGCCGGGCGCGCTGGAAGAAGCCGCGCTGGAAGAAGGTGCGCTGGAAGAAGGTGCGCTCGAAGAAGGTGATGTCCGCGTCTATGGGCTTGAGGATGGTCTTCGCAGTACCGAGGGATTAAAGCGGAGCACCTCGGTCGTTGCCGATTCGCTGGGCAGGATCTGGTTTTCCACAAGCCACGGGCTCTCCGTGGTCAATCCCTCTCACTTGGGGAACAATTCTCCGGCTGCACTCGTTCACCTGGAGTCCATTTCAGCCGATGCCGGGCAGATCGATATAAGCAACTCGATCCGCATTCCGGCCTCGCAGAAGAGAATCACATTTCATTACACCGGTCTCAGCCTGGCGGTGCCTGACCGCATTCGCTTCCGGTATTTCATGGAAGGCTTCGATCGCGGCTGGAGCGAGCCGGTCGCAGCCCGCGAGGCGGTTTACACCAATCTCGGCCCCGGCTTCTACAACTTTCGCGTGATCGCAAGCAACAGCGACGGAATATGGAATAGTGCCGGGGATACAACTGCCTTCACTGTCGAGCCCGCACTCTGGCAGACCTGGTGGTTCCGCTCTGCTTGTGTCGTCACCGTCGGACTGATCATGCTCCTCTTGTACCGCCTCCGGCTGCATCAATTGAAGCTCCGCCTGAATGTCCGTTTCGAAGAAAGGCTGGCGGAACGCACCCGAATCGCACAGGAGCTGCACGATACCTTGTTGCAGGGAATTCTGAGTGCTTCCATGCAACTCCATGTCGCCAACGATCAAATGCCGGAGGACTGGTCGGCGAAACCGCTCGTCAACCGTGTCCTCGATCTTATGGGCAAGGTCGTTACCGATGGTCGGAACGCGGTGCGCGGCCTGCGCTCGGTCGGCGACGAATCCGACGATCTCGAACAAGCCTTCTCCCGTGTTCCAGAGGAATTCGTTCTCCAGCACCCCGTGGATTTTCGTTTGATCGTCGAAGGCCAGGCGCGCCCGCTGCATCCCGTGATTCGCGATGAAGTCTACCGCATCGGCCGTGAAGCTTTGGCCAATGCCTTCCGCCATTCCCGCGCCAGCGGCATCGAAATCGAGCTCGAATATGCCGACAGTCAGTTCCGGGTCGTAGTCCGCGACAATGGCTGCGGCATCGATCCTGAGGTGCTCCGGTCCGGACGGGACGGACATTGGGGTCTATCCGGCATCCGGGAGCGGGCCGAGAGAATTGGCGCGAAAGTCAAAGTCTGGAGCCGTCCCGCCGGCGGAACCGAGGTTGAGTTGTCCGTCCCCAAGCATGTCGCCTTCCAGCACTACTCCTCGGGTCGCGGGCCGCGCTGGTTCACGCGATCGCGTTCCGCGAAACCAGGCTCTGCAGAGTCAGGACAAGGTATTCATCCGCCCCAGAGCAAAACAGGATCGTAGCAAGACACGATCGTAGCAAAACCGATCGTAGCAAAACGGGATAATAGCGCCCGTCGGGTGCCAATACCGGTAGTGGTGCGGTTTCAAAACCCGGTGGCTCCATCTTTTCCGGTGTCATCCCGAAGGCCCGCGTTTTCATCAGCGGGCCCAGAGCCTGCCCTGAGCTTGCCGAAGGGGATCTCCCGTTAGTACGCCCTCGTTCGGGTCAAACTGCACCACTATCCCCATACCACAAAAGTGGTAGGAAAAGATTCCAACACCTAGGGATTCGCGAGCCTGTTGCAACCGTTACTTTAACAACAGGTTCGTCGGGACGATTCGAAGAATACCGGGGAGGTGTCCTCTGCAAAGGATGTTTCCGACGTTTCCCAGCGGCTGGCCCGGCGTAGGCCTGTTGCTGTTGCGCCTGGCCTTGGGTCTCACCGTAGGTGCCTACGGCATTGCCTATGTGTCGGACTGGCGTCATCTTGGATACGTGACTTGGACTGTCAGCTTGCTGGCGCTCGCCAGCGGCCTTTCACTCCTGATCGGCTATCTCACTCCGTTGACCGGGGCGCTCGCGGGCCTTACTACCCTGAACAGCGCGCTTTCCTGGTTTCCAGCGCCAAATTCAAACTTGTTCGATACCGGCCTTGCTGCTGCGCTGGCTACGGTAATCGCGGTGGCGATTATTTGCCTCGGCCCCGGAGCATTTTCCCTCGACGCGCGCCTTTTCGGACGCCGCGAGATCGTCATCCCAAGCTCGTCGCCCTCGTCGAAACCCTGATTCCGCTTGTCATTCCGAACCAGCGTTTTTTGCGACGCAATAATCGCGCGCTTGGCTCGCTTCCCCTATCAAACTTCGTTCATCTCCCGCATGACGCCCTTGCCGCTACCCCAAACGTGTTATGGCCCCGTCCGCCTTGTGGGGTAGCAAAAAAACACTGCATCTCGTGATGCGTTCTTTCCTGTAATGCCTCACCATAAAAACGGCAAGATACCCTTCCGCCGCCCGAACCTAATACGTCGCTATTCTTGCCGATCGGCGGCTGTGCAATTTTGATAGCGACGCCGGAATCTTAACGCCTTACGAAAAAATTCACGCATACAAGGAGAGCATTTCATGGCGACAATCACAACCAAAGACGGCACCACCATCTTCTACAAAGACTGGGGTACTAAGGATGCCCAGCCCATCGTATTCAGCCACGGCTGGCCGCTCACCGCAGACGACTGGGACGGACAGATGATGTACTTCGGCCAGCGCGGCTACCGCGTCATCGCCCACGACCGCCGCGGCCACGGCCGTTCCACCCAGACCTGGGACGGTAACGACATGGACACCTACGCCGACGATCTCGCAGTCCTCACCGAAAAGCTCGACCTGAAGAACGCAATCCATGTCGGCCACTCCACCGGCGGCGGCGAAGTCGCGCGCTATATCGGCCGTCACGGCTCCAGGCGTGTCGGCATGGCCGTGCTCATCAGCGCCGTGCCTCCGCTCATGCTGAAGACTGACAAGAATCCCACCGGCGCGCCCATCTCGGTCTTCGACGGCCTCCGCACCGCCTATCTGGCGAATCGCGCTCAGTTTTACAGGGACATTACGCTCCCGTTCTATGGCTACAACCGCCCCGGCGCCAAGATTTCCGAAGGCATCCGCGAGCACTGGTGGTTGCAGGGCATGTTGGGAGGAGTAAAAGCGGGCTACGATTGCATCAAAGCTTTCTCCGAGACGGATTTCACGGAAGATCTCAAGAAGTTCGACGTTCCCACTCTCATCATGCACGGCGAAGACGATCAGATCGTGCCCATCGTGGCCGCCGGTCCGCTGTCCGCCAAGCTTGTGAAGGGTTCCGTGCTGAAGACCTATCCCGGTTTTCCGCACGGCATGCCCACCACCAACGCCGATCAGATCAATGCTGACCTGCTGGCCTTTATCCAGCAACGCAAGCAAGCGGCCGCATAGAGAAACGGCACAATCCCAGCCTCTCACAGTTTTTGCGCGAGAGGCTGGGATGCGCGTGAGGCTAACTCGGGCTTCGCGAGGGAACGATCGACAGCAGCAGAAAAGTAACACCTCGTTTCCGAAGGGAGTGCATCATGGTTTTCGGCATGTCGCTCGCCACCTACACCTTATTGCACGTAGTGATCAGCCTGATCGGAATCGCCTCAGGCCTCATTGTCGTGTTCGGCTTTCTCACCGCAAAGCCGCTTAACGGCATAACTGCGCTTTTCCTGATCACCACCGTCTTGACCAGCGTGAGCGGCTTTGGTTTTCCCTTCGATCACCTGTTGCCCTCCCATATCGTTGGCATCATCTCGCTTGTAGTGTTGGCGGTCGCGATTGCGGCGCGCTACGTCTTTCATCTTGCCGGCTCGTGGCGTTGGATCTACGTCGTCGGGGCCGCAATCGCGCTCTGGCTTAACGTCTTCGTTCTGGTGGCCCAGCTTTTCATGAAGGTACCGGCCCTCAAAGCGCTGGCGCCGGCCGGAAAAGAGCCGCCATTCCTGGTCGCGCAGCTCGTGGTGCTGGCAGTTTTTATTGTGCTGACGATCGCTTCCGCGAAGAGATTCCACATCGAATCGCCGCGCCCCGCCTGAAGGCTCGCGGCCCAATTCGAAAGGGTCGGCGTCATCCCGAAGTCCCGCGTTTTCACCAGCGGGACGAGGGATCTCCCGCGAGCCGACATCCGCCCCGAGCCAAAATTCAGCCATTCCGTCTAAAGGGATATTAATTGCAGGCAACCCAACGCCAAGCCTGGATTCGCGCGGCCGCCGCTGAAACAAAAGACTTCTTTCAGTCTGCCGCCATCGACTGCGTCTCTTCAAACTGCCCGCGAAGCTGTTCTTCCAGCGCCGCCAATTGCGCCTCAATCTCGTCGTTGGCTTTGCGCTTCTTGATGACCTCCTCGCGATACCGCCGCAGGAAGTAATCAATGGTCTCCACGCGAATCCTGATCGAGCCTGAAGGCTTGTTCTCATCCAGATCTTTGAAGCAGAAATAAGGTGTCCCCGATTGCTCGATAATGCCTTCGATCACGCCATAGATCGGAGCGTCGTGGCCGCACTTGAAACTCGAGATTTCCAGCGCCACCAGGTTCGGATGCCGCGCCGTGAACTTCGCCGCCCACACCTTGTGATTCGTGCTGCAGGAATACGAATTCTTCCACGCATCCGTGATATCGAGCGGATGAGTGATAACCCCCGCGCGAACTTCCTCGCCGAATAACCGCTCCAGCATATCTTCATCGAGCGGCAAAGTATTCTGTGAAAAAATGGGATAGCCCAGCTTCTGAAACTCCTCCATAATCTCGTGATTCAGACCGGGATCGTGATGATACGGCCGCCCCAGCATCACAATGCCGATGCGGTCTTCCCGCTCCAGTTGATCGAGCACCTGCCGCGCACGGCTGCGGATGCTCGCCTCATAATCCTCCAGCGCCTTGTAGCCCACTTCCACCGCGCGGTCATTCTCTTCCTGCGACAGACCCATGATGGGCTGCCACGCCTGCAGCATCTGGTGCGCAAACAGTTTGCGGTCGGCAAAGTTCAGCACCGGATCCAGATACTTCACATTGTGCTCGGCAAATACGTCGTTCTCTTTCGTGAACGCAGCCTTCACCGTCTCCGGCGTCGCCGTAACCGTGGGGCACGCGTTCGCGCCCACAATCTTCACCAGCGGTGAACTCAGCACATCGTACATGGGGAAGAAAATTACATTCAGCGGCTTCTTGCGGTGCTTTTCCTGGATCAGGTTATAAACGTGTGAGATGCCGATCTTAGCCGGGAAGCAGGGATCGATTGCCCCGCGGCTCGCACCCGCGCGATAAAGATCGGAGCTCGTGTAGTCGGAATAAATAATGTTCTCCGGCTGCACGCCCAGGCTCTCCAGATATCCGTTGAACAGCGGCGCGTAAGTGTAAATGTTAAGTACGCGCGGAATGCCTACACGAAGCTTCTTACGATTCTGCATCAGCGGAATGCGCTCTTTCCCCGCCTTGTTCCAGAATTTCGTCACCGGAACGGGATCGGCCACGTTCTTCGCATTCACCGGCCGGAAAACTTCATGGGCCGCAAAGTCCACGAAGTTCGGATACTTGTCCTTGATCTCGTCGATCCCCGCCTTGATGTCCTTCATATCATTGACATCTTCGACCAAACCTTTTTCGCACGTAGCGATAATGAGCCGCTGCTCCCCGTGCATCAGCGGAACCTTGGTGACTTTCTGAATCGGCACGAAGGCGAGATCGTCCTTGGGTACGGTGCGAATGTCGATGAAAGTGCGCAGGCAATTGTTCTTGCAGAAGTTGCAGCGCGTGCTTTCGTTGCGCGTGGTGCGGTATTCGATCTTGCGCACCGCCTCCAGTCCGACAAACGACGTCGACAATCCATTGCGCCACAAACGCAGCGACTCAACCGCGGCCCCAATCGCTCCCGATTCGCCGCAGAATTCATGCACGATGATTTCCGGCTTCTTGCCCGACGCCCGGAAGCTGTTATTGATGAAGTCCACTTCAGCCTTCACCACCGCCATGTTGTTCTGCGTTCCACCTTGCAGAACGAAGCGCGTGCCCAGCGCCGCTAGGTTCGGAATGCTGGCCACATAAAGAAATACATTCTTCGGCAGCACGGTCGCCAGGCCCGCAAGAATTTCCTCGGCCCGCCATCCCTGCCGTTGGAAGTTAACAATGTCGGACTGCATGAAGACGGCGCAGCCATAGCCGAAAATCGGCATCGACGTCGCCGAAAAAGCCAGATCGGCATACTGCTCCACGCTCAGTCCAAACCCTTCAGCGGTCGATTGCAAGAAATATCCATTGCCCGCAGAGCATTGCGTGTTGAGTTTGAAATCTTTCACGCGCCCGTTATGCAGGATGATGATCTTGATGTCCTGCCCGCCCACGTCGACGATGACATGCGGATCTTCGTAAAACTTCAGCGCCGACTCGGTGTGGGCCACGGTCTCAACCAGCGCCACATCCGCATGCAAAACGTCCTTCAGAATGTCCTTCGCGTAGCCGGTAGTCGCAACTCCCAGAACTTCCAGCTTCGCCTTCTGCGCCTCCACCTGGCCGCGCAGGTTCTCGAACATCTCAATCGTGTCCTGAATCGGATTCCCATTCGAAAGCTGGTAAGCCTTGCAAAGAATGTCGCCGTTCTCGTCTAGCAGCACAGCCTTCGTCGAAGTCGATCCGCCGTCAATGCCAATGAACCCTCCGACCGTTTGGTTCGTATTGAAGACCGCCGGCGTAAATTTCTTCTTTCGGTAAGAAACCTTGAACTCGTCGAGCTCCCCGTCGCTGCTGGTCAACCCCTTAGCGCCCGACTTGGCCTTCTCCTCCTGGCGTCCAAACTCGATGTAGTGCACCAGCTTTTCGTATCCCAGGTAGCAGCCCACGCAGTCTTCTTCGCTTTTGCCGAATTCAATCGCGCCCATGGCGGCAAAATACTGCGCGTTTTGCGGGACCTTAATCAGGTCCTCCGGCTTTGCCCCATCGGGAATCGCAACTTTGCGCTCCGTCCACATGCGCGGAATATTTGCCTGCCACGCCTCCCGCATCCCGCGAATAAAACTATTGGGACCGCCCAGCAGCAGCACGTGCGGCCGCAAAGTATGGCCGCGCGTAAGCACACTCAGGTTCTGCAAAACAATGGCCTCAAACAACGACGCCATCAATTCATCCGGCGGAGTCCCAACCTTTTGCAGGCTGTTGATGTCCGTTTCCGCAAACACCCCGCACTTACCGGCAACTTTATGCAGCTTGATCCCGTGATACCTCTGCTCGCAGAGTTCCAGCGGAGGAATCTTCAACTTGGCATTGATCTTGTCGATCACCGCACCCGTTCCGCCCGCGCACTTATCGTTCATCGACGGAATTTTCTTCTTCCGCCCGGTCTCGTCGTCATCCTTAAAAACGATGATCTTCGCATCCTGCCCGCCGAGCTCAATTACCGAATACACTTCCGGAT
>Ga0209380_10001219_pt1 | contig 17603 bp, 14 predicted proteins | sample HubBroMetageWFT6_FD_188347 | JGI IMG/M metagenome (GOLD analysis project Ga0209380, IMG submission 188347) | Warmed and freeze-thawed soil microbial communities from the Hubbard Brook experimental Forest, New Hampshire - Hubbard Brook CCASE Soil... | ecosystem: Environmental > Terrestrial >...
CCGGGACGATACCGACGGCGAAATCAAAGCTCACGACCGTGTGCACCGAGAGCACCAGAGGCGTCGCGAGTCCGGCAAGAAGCAGGTAGGCCGTCTCGTAACGATGCCAGTGGCGGGCCGAGTTGCGCCAGCCCATCGCGAGCAGTCCGTATATGCGCTGGACGAACGGGTTTTCGGCACGATCGCGCATGGTGGCAAGATCAGGAATCAAACCCACAAACCAGAACACCAGAGAAATCGTGAAGTAAGTCGAAACCGCGAATACGTCCCAAACCAGCGGACTGCGGAAGTTCGGCCAGTAGCGCATCGTGTTCGGATAAGGAAACATCCAGTAAAAAAGCCATGGACGGCCCATGTGGGCGAGCGGGAATGTCCCGGCGCACATGACTGCGAACAGCGTCATGGCTTCAGCAAAACGATTGATCGAATTTCGCCAGCTCTGCCGCAGCAGGGCGAGGATGGCGGAGATTAAGGTGCCTGCGTGGCCAATACCGATCCACCACACGAAGTTGATGATGGCGAATCCCCAACCAACTGGGATGTTAATACCCCAAATCCCGACACCTTTAATGAACAGATACCCGAGGACCCCGGCCAGCATATTCAGCATCCCAAACACGATCAGGAAGCCCAGTATCCATCCGAGCGACACGGGGCGCTTCAGCACAATATTGCTGATCTTCTCGGTGATGGTGGAGAAGGTGTGGCCGGGTGCGATTACTGGCGCCCGCCTGTCTGCCACGGGTATTTGTGTGTTTGTAGCCATGCCTTACGTCTGCTCCGCTGTTTTCTCGACTATGCTCTCGACTCTGTACTTGACTCTTCTAGTTATGTTTACAACTATGTTGCTAACTCTGGATTCGGATTGCGGACTTCCGCCAGATACGTTGTGCGCGGCCGCGTATTCAATTCACCCAGCAGGGAGTAGTTTCTCGCTTGTGCTTTCCACTTGTTTACCTGGCTGCTTGGATCGTTGAGGTTGCCGAAAACAATGGCATTCGCCGGACAGGACTGCTGGCAGGCGGTTTGCAGATCGCCATCCTTGATCGTGGAGTCGGCCCTTTCCGTGTCGATACGAGCCTCACTAATGCGCTGCACGCAGTAAGTGCATTTTTCCATGACACCGCGGCTGCGGATCGTCACGTCTGGATTGCGCATGAGCTTGAACTGCGGCGTCTCCCAGTCCTGAAATAGCAGGAAGTTGAAGCGACGAACTTTGTAAGGGCAGTTATTCGAACAATACCGCGTCCCCACGCAGCGGTTGTAGATCATGTCGTTCAGCCCTTCGCTGCTGTGCACGGTCGCCTGCACCGGACAAACCAGTTCGCAGGGCGCATTCTCACACTGCATGCAGGGCACCGGCTGGAAGAAGCCTTTGGGGTTATCGCGCGGGCCGTTGTAGTAGGCGTCGACGCGGATCCAATGCATGTGACGGCCTCTGAGCGTCTGCTCTTTGCCAACCACGGCAATATTATTTTCCGACTGGCAAGCGAGGATGCAGTTATTGCACCCGACGCAGGAATTCAGGTCGATCGCCATGCCCCAGGAGTAGGTCTCCTTCGCATAATCGAAAAGCTCGGGTTTGTAGAGCGTGAGGTCCTTCGGCGGCTCGCCTTCTTTCGCGAAGTTCGGCTCTTTCTTGTACTCCTCGAGGGTGCGCTCCTGTACCTGCGGCCGCTCGCTGCCGTCGGGCGTTTCCATCGTCTGATAGCCCTGCGTGCTGGCGAGGTTGTAGGTTTCGCCAGTGGCGGTAAGTTTCGCGCCGTCGGCGAACCATATCTGGCCAGTGCGCATCGGATAGACGTCGAAGCCCGCGCCGCTGCCAACGCGGCCGGCGCGCGTGCGCCCGTAGCCGAGGAAGACGGTGATCGAATTGTCGGGATGGCCGGCTTGGATCCAGACTGCGCCTTTTACTTTCTTGCCCTTGAATTCAAGTTCGGCTACGTCTTTGAAATTGAGCTTCAGGCGCTCGGCCATGGCAGGGCCGACCATGATCGGGTTATCCCAGGTCAGCTTGGTCAGCGGCTTGGGGAGTTCCTGCAACCATCCGTTATTGGAGAAGCGGCCGTCGTAGATCGAGGGATCGCGGCGGAAGTTGAGCTCGACTCCTGAAGCGGTGGCAGATTGCGGAGCCGGGACGCTGCTGGTTTTGAGGGCGACAGTTTTAGGCTTGGAGGCGGTGTCTGCGATCCAGCCATCGTGCAGCGACTTGCGCCAGAACGTGTCGAAATCGGCGCCGCTGTGCTGCTTCTGCCAGTAGGCCTGGACGAGATCGTGGCCGGTAGCGCCGGAGTCTCCGGCGAGAACGGCGATGATTTCGTGCGCGCTCTTGCCGTTGTAGAGGGGCTCGATGAGCGGCTGGATGATAGTTACGGTGCCGTCGTAGGCGCGGGCATCGCTCCAGGATTCGAGATAGTGGGCTTCGGGAACATGCCACTGGCAGAGTTCGGCAGTCTCGTTGCGATGGGAGCCGAGATACACCTTTGTGGCCACGGCCGGGGACTTGAGCAATGAAGCGAATTCGAGTTCGGCGGGCGCGTCGTAGGCTGGGTTGCCACTGAGAATCAGCAGCACGTCGACCTTGCCCGCGTGCATGTCGTCGACGAGAGCTTTCAGCGAGTCGGCGCGATTTACTGGATTGGCGTCGATGGGGTCGGTATAGAAAACCGTCTTGCCTACATTGCCCAGCTCTTGGTTCATCGCGTGGGCTAGGGCATGAACGAAAGGTGGCTGATGGTCGCCCGCAATCACAACGCTCGAACCTTTGTGCGATTGCAAGTCCTTCCCGACTGCAAGAAGTAACCTGCCGACTTCGTCTGTTGGACGGGCAGCTTGGAGGTCTACCCTTCCGAACGCCGCGAGCGCACCCGCAAAGCTTTGAATGTCACTCGCCTTCATCGGCAACCGATGATCCGCCTTCATTCCCGTTGAACTCGGCGTGCTCTCGATGACATAGAGCCGGTTCATGTCCGCGTCGGGATTGCGGCGCGCGGCGAAATCGCGGGTGTAGCGGGAGGAGCCGGGGAATCCGGCGTAGAGGAAGTCGGCGTCTAGGGAAACGATGACGTCGGCCTTCGACAGGTCGTAGCGCGTCTCGATTGCTTCGCCGAAAGCCAGCTTCGCACCTTCGACTACGTTGTCGCGATTGATCGGCTCGTAGACGTGCCACTTGGCTTGCGGACTCGCGGCGAGATAATCGCGAATCTGCGCCGCTAGCGTGGGCGAGGAAACGGTCTGGGTCAGGATGCGAACCCCGCCGCCGGCCATGCTCTTCTCCGCCATGAGTGGGCCGCTGATGGCGTCGATGAAGGCGTTCCACGAACGCACGTCGCCGAGGTAGGTGATGTCTTGCGCGCGGTCGGGATCGTAGAGATCGAGAATCGAGGCCTGCGCGTAGATGTCAGTGCCGCCGAGGCTCGCCGGATGCTGCGGGTTCCCTTCGATTTTCGTCGGACGGAAAAGATGGCTCTCGACCAGAATCGGCGAGGCGTAGCCGCCTAGGGTGTGCGCGGTCGCGTAAAACTTGGGCCGTCCGGGGATGACATTTTCCGGCTGCCGCACGTAGGGCACGATCTCGGTGTTCGGCATGCGCGTGCAGCCGGTCAAACCGGCGAGCGCGAGCGACGCGCCCATCGTCTTCAGAAATCCGCGGCGGGAGAAATCGTCGAGCCATTCGGAGGCGCCCTTGGGAAACTCGCGGTGCAGCATCTCCTGAAACTCTTCGCTGCCGGCCAGTTCTTCGAGGCTGCGCCAGTATTCGGGGCCGGTTGTATCCTCGATCTGCTCGCGGACGGTCGCGAGGTCAAGCTGCTTGCGCTTGGTGGGGCAGACGTCAGGTTGCGCAGCAGCCGGTTTCGTTTTGTGCTCGTCGATGCTCATCAGAAATTTGCTTTCAGCTGTCAGCTCTCAGCTTTCAGTAAAACCTCACCCTACCGATGACAGGTGTTGCAACTGGTAATGTCGTTCACCGAGCGCACGTTGTATGCCTCGTGCAGGGCTGTGCCGAGCGCAATCTGGTTGTTGTAGGTCTTTCCGGCAAAAACGACGGCATTCTTTCCCAACGGATCGTCGACCGGCGGCTCATAGCGCATGTTGAAAACCTGATCGCGCGGACGGAGATATTTTTCCGTGTTGCGATGGCAATCGAGGCAGAATTCCATCTGCAGCGACGCGTACTGGTAGGTCAGCGGCATGTGGTCGATGGGGCCGTGACAGGTGTTGCAGCCCACACCTTTGTTGATATGAATGCTGTGATTGAAATAAACGAAGTCAGGCAACTGGTTGACGCGCGTCCATTCGAGCGATCGGCCCGTGCGGTAACTTTCGCGGACTGGCTCGAGATAGGCGGCGTTGGTCCAAATCTGCTGATGGCAGTTGATGCAGGTCTTGGTCGGGGGAATTCCGGCAAAGCTCGAAGTTTCAACCGAGGTGTGACAATAGCGGCAATCGATGCCGAGGCCGGTTACGTGGTGCTCGTGGCTGAACGGCACAGGCTGAGCCTTGCGCACTCCGGCGTTGGTGATGTAAGGAGTGCGCTCGAGTTCCAGCACAACCGAACCCAGCCCGGCCACGGCAAGGACAACGAGGACCAGGGAGGCCCGGGCAATGGCATTGCTGCTGCGCGGAAAGATCTGCATTGATATTGATTAAGAAATTTTTAATATCACGAGATTGGCTCGCGCCGCACTCGGCTGAACGCATCTTTATGATTTACGTCACATGCAGATGTGACGCGCGTTACTAAAACAGGAGAGTATAACAGCTACTTCGAAAATGGAACAGGTCGCGCAGTTTTTCTTCGTACCGAATTGTAATCCATTCATGCACCTGCATCTCGCGGACATCGGGAAGCATTTGCTCTTCCTTAATCACGCCCCACTACTCACGCCGCACTCGCAATGCCAGAGCCTGAAGTGTAAAAAGTCGTGAATCATATTTTCTACGAATTATGCCGCTACGATGAAAATTTCATCGCAGGTTCATGACCAACAGCTTCGGTTCGGTCATTTCATGGATCGCATCGCGCAAGCCTTCGCGTCCCAGTCCCGAATCTTTAACCCCACCGTAAGGCATGTGGTCGATGCGAAAAGTTGGAACATCTCCGGCGATCAAGCCTCCCACTTCTAATTCATCGTAGGCCTGAAAAATTAGCTTCGCGTCGCGGGTGAAGAGTCCGGCCTGCAGGCCATAGGCGGAACTATTGACCTGCTTCAGCGCCGAGGCGAAATCGGTATAGGGCTCGACGGTCACGACCGGCGCAAAGATTTCCTGGCAGTTCACTTTCATGTTGGGCTTGGTGCCGGTCAGTATCGTTGGCTCGAAGAGCGAACCTTTATGGCTTCCTCCGCAAAGCAGGCGCGCACCGCCGCGCACCGCCTCCTGCACCCATTCGGCGGCGCGAATGGCGTCGCTTTCGCGGATGAGCGGACCGAGATCGCTCGACTCCTTGAGCGGATCTCCAACTTTCAGTTTGCCCGCAGCGGCCAGCAATAGTTCAGTGAATTTTCCATAGACAGAGTGTTCGACGAGGATGCGCTGCACCGAGATGCAGGATTGTCCGGCGTAGGCGAAGCCGCCGGTTACACATCGCTCGGCAGCGTAAGCGAGGTCGGTGTCGCTGTGAACGATGACGCCGGAATTGCCTCCCAGTTCGAGCACAACTTTTTTCTTTCCCGCGTTGTTCTTGATCGACCAGCCGACGGCGGCACTGCCGGTGAAGCTGATGAGCTTGATGCGATCATCGGAGACGAGCAGGCCGGAATCTTCGTTCGAGAGCAGCAGAGCGTTGAAGCCGCCGTCCGGCCATCCCGCTTGCTGGATCACTTCGGCGAGCAGCAACGCAGTGAGCGGCGTTTGGGGCGCGGGCTTAAGCACCATCGAACAGCCGGCGGCGATGGCTGGCGCAACTTTGTGCGCGACCAGGTTCAGCGGAAAATTAAAAGGAGTAATGCCGGCGATCGGGCCGAGCGGAAAACGTTTGACGATGCCCCAGCGTCCGGCTGTCGACTGCTGCCAATCGAGCGGCAAGTATTCGCCGTAGTTGCGAACTGTTTCTTCGGCGGCGATGTTGAAGGTGAAGACGGCGCGATCAACTTCGGTGCGGGCGCTCTTGATGGGCTTGCCCGCTTCGAGAGCGATGGTGTGCGCAAACTCTTCTTTGCGATCGTGGACGCCGGTCGCAATTTGGCGCAGAACCCGCTGGCGTTCGAAGGCGGGCAATCGGCGCGTGGTTCCAAAAGCCTTGACGGCAGCGGCGATTGCGGCTTCGGCGTGTACGCGGTTTCCGCGGTGAACATGCGCGACGAGAGCGCCGTCATAGGGCGCGCGCACATCCACGATGTCACCCTCTTCCAGCCACTTGCCATCGACAAAAAAACCGTGAGTGGCAACCGGAGTCACCGTGATCTCAACCATGCCTATACCTCTTTCGAAAATCTTCGCGGTTGGTTTGATGATTATAGAGCGCCGCGGGAAGCGGAAAACTACAAGGTCTTAGGTGTCAGGTGTTAGGTCTTAGGAAAACCCGCCCGCTAAGACCCGACGCTAAGACCTACCTTTGAACCGGTCGTCGACTTCCACTTGATATCCCGCGACTAGGCGATTGGTTTCATTCGCCATGCCGACCACGGACATTAACTCTTTGAATTGGGCGTCGGTCATGCCTTTCTTGTTCGCCGCCGCGGTGTGCGAGGCGATGCAGTATTCGCACTGGTTCGTGACCGAGACGGCGACGTAGATCATTTCCTTTGTGAGCGGGTCGAGCGCACCGGGCGCCATGATCTGCTTGATGTCTTCCCAAGTGCGTTTGAGCATGACGGGATCGTGTGCAATCGCCTTCCAGAAATTATTGATCCAGTCGGTTTTTCGTGTACTCATGATGTCGTCGTAGATGGCGCGCACTTCAGGGCTGGCGTCGGCGTATTCAATAAGGCCGAAGATGGACATGCGGTTCTCCTAAAGCAGATTACAGGTGACAGGAAAATCAAAAACAGTTTCGATGCACCTTATCCTCTCGCGCTGCCTTTGTTTTTCCTGTCACCCGTTCTTGCTTTTCCTGTCACCCGTCCCCCGCTTCCCGCTCTTCCTACGATACCCAGTCTAAAACTTTGTAGTAGGCGCCGGCGAATGGCAGGAACCACGGCTTGCCGCCATAGAGACCTAGCGGCGCACCTGGGAATGGAATCTCGGTGAACGGGTTGTCCGTCTTTCTCGATGCGTGTTTCCCGTCGGCTGTGCCTTCCGCGATCCATTCCGCCATTTTCTGACCCTGATAGGTTGCCATGGCGACGCCGTGTCCCGCATATCCCAGAGCGAAATAGATGCCGTCGAGTTGGCCGGCGTGCGGCATCATGTCGAAGCAGAAATCGAGCGTGCCTCCCCAGACGTATTCGATCTTCGTGTCGCCCAACTGTGGATAGACCTCGATCAGGCCGCAGCGCAGAATCTCCGCGCTCCTGCGGATGGTCTGGTCGGTCTCCGGGAAAAACGCGGCGCGGCCACCGAACAACATGCGATTGTCGGGGGTAAGGCGATAGTAATAAAGATAGTTTTTCGAATCGTAAATCTGGCGGTTGCGCGGGCTCAGTTCACGGGCCAGTGCGTCAGACAACACTTCGGTGGTGATAATAAACGACCCGACGGGAATAATTTTCTTTCGCAGCGCGGGAGTCGCTACGCCTGTATAGCCGCTGGTTCCAACCAGCACATTGCGCGCCCAGATTGCGCCCCGAGAACTATTCAGCTTGAAACCGGGCGCGCCGTCCCGAGATTGGCGCTGGATGTTGTGCAATCGAGTGTGCTCCGAGATCTGCGCTCCGGCGCGTATCGCGGCAACTGCGAGCCCGGCAACGTAGCGTGCGGGATTGAGACCCGCCGAAATTTCATCGACCATGCCGCCATAATAAATGTCGGAACCGATTTCGCCGCGGAGTTGATTGCGAGGGACGACGCACAGCCGATGATTGAATTCACGCGCAATGACTTCACCCTGTCGGGCATAATCATCGAAGTGAGCTTGTTTGCATGCCACTTCGAGATGGCCGGTGCGGACAAAATCGCAGGCGATGGTTTCCTCTTTCACGATGCGCTCGACCACGTCGACGGTCTCGAGCGACGCGGCGTACATGCGGCGCGTAAGGTCACGTCCATACTTCGCGATAAGCTGGTTGACGCCAAGTTTCAGCCCGGTGAGCACCATGCCGCCATTGCGCGAACTAGCGCCCCAGCCGATGGTTTCAGATTCGAGCACCACAACTTTCGCGCCGCGTTTGGCGAGCGCGAGCGCGGCGGAGAGGCCCGTGAATCCTGCGCCGATGATGGCAACGTCAGCGCTCTCCGGCGGCGGCGCGGGAGGGATCGGGAGCTGAACGGTTGTCAGCCAGTAGTTGAATTGCTGCGGCATCGGTGCGGAGAGCTTAACCACAGGGGACACGGAGAGACACAGGGACAACTGGATTTTCCTTGCGTTGCTCTGTGTCCCCTGTGGTTATGTTCTCTGCAGCGGCCATGATAAACGATTCGATTGCCAATCACTCGGCAAACTACAGCACGGCCGTTTCGTGAATCATCCGCCCGTCGGCGAAGCGCGAAACACTCAGCAGCGACGCGTCGATCAAATCTGTCTTTCCCGTCAAAATCAAATCGCTCAGAATCTTTCCCGTCGCAGGCGAGTGCATTACGCCGTGGCCGCTGAATCCGTTGGCAAAAAAGAAGCCAGGCACTTCGCGAGACTCGCCAAGAATCGGATGATGATCGGGCGTCATTTCATAAAGCCCGGCCCAGGCGCGCTTGGGATTGACTGCAACATTTTCGAAGACGGGTACGCGATCAGCGGCCCGCGTCAAAATCTTCTCGATGAAGCCCGCGTCGAAATCAATCTTGTAGCCCGGCGTTTCTTCGGGATCATTCCACGCCAGCAGAAATCCGCGGCTCTCCGGGCGGAAGTGGAAACCGGTAGACATATCGATGATCATGGGCGCGGTGTGCGGAAACTGATCGAAAGGCTCGGTCGGAACGAGCATACGCCGCAACGGCTCGACCGGGAGATCAATGCCCAGCAGCTTCGCAATCGGAGCCGCCCATGCGCCGGCGCAGTTGACGACGGTGCGTGTCGAGACGGTGTCGCGCGTGGTCGCAACTGCAAAACTTCCGTCAGTGTTGCGGGTGATTCCGGTAACGCTCGTGTTCTTCCACAGCGTGGCGCCGTGATCGCTGGCCCAGGTCATGTAGCCGATCATCGCGCTATAGGGATCGACAAAGCCATCGGTAGAGCAGAAGCTGCCGCCGACAATGTCATCGCCGCGCAGTTGAGGAAACTGGCCGCGGATTTCGTCGCCCGCTAGGAGACGCACGCTCTTCAATCCCATGGCGATTTGCTTCTCGTAATTCGCACGCAGGTAGGCCAGATGGTTTTCGTTGGTTGCGCAAAAAAGATATCCCTGCGGCCGGTAATCGCACGGATAGCCGAGCCGCTCTTCGAAGCTTCGATAGAAAGGGATCGAGTAGAGCGACATCTGAATGTTGACGGGCGTGGAAAACTGGGCACGCACTCCGCCCATGCTCTTGCCGGTCGATCCCTTGCCCTGCGCGGACTCGCGCTCGATCACAAGAATGTTCTTGCAACCCGCCGCGACCAGATGGTAGGCGATGCTGGAGCCGACAATCCCTCCACCGATGAGCACGACGTCCGCGGTATACATGGGTGTTCGGGGTGCGTCAGGAAGCGGCGGCTATAAGAACTCTGCCTAGCACCACGATGCCAAACCAGCCGAAGACCACGGCGAACGCAGTGCTACGTTTGACTTTGCTGATGCAGGTGATGCCGATGGCGGTCAGGATCAGAGTCCAGAAGGAGAACACATCGAGCGGTGTCAGCAGGGCGCGAAGGACGGGCGAACCGTCGGGGCTGATGAAATATCCGGGATTGGTCGCGACGGGATTCTGAATATTGAATCCATCGCCGCTGACACCAGCCAGCAGCGAAACCATCGCCAACAGCGTCGCCAGCAACTGCGGCAGCCGGGTGTAGACAATCAGAGCGAATAGAGTCTTGTATTTCAAATCGGCGCTGGCGCCAAACTTCAGCGTTGCAAATAAGACACCGGCGAAAACGGCGTAGATTGCGAGCGCAATGAGGGGAATAGCGTAGGAGATCAATCTGGTGACCGTGACCTGCTGTTGCATGACGGTCTGGCGCTGATCGATCGGCATCCGGTCGATACGATCGGCCTGCTTTGGCTGCAACTGAATCAGATTTTCTACAACCTTGCGGAATCCTACCTTCTGATCGACCACATAGGCAAACGACAGGGAAACGATCGCAATGATCAGGAAAGGCGCCCACCAGTTCGCGTTTCTGCGCAGGTCGGTAAAGGCTTTGCCCGGCGAAAAGAAAGTGCCGATGAGACGCTGGCCTTCGGAGAGCGCGGCGGGTTCTTGAGACAGGTGTGTGGGCTGAGATGGTTGCAGTGGCACGGAGGGATTGGTCGCCATATCGTCTCCCTGGAACGAAGCGATTGTAGTTTTCTTCGGGGCGAAGGACAACAGAAAGCTGGCGAAGGCTACGAGACGGCCATCTCGGGCGTGGCCGCCAGCAGTTTGCGGGTGTAATCGTGCTGCGGCTGCCTGGTGATTTGTTCCGTCGGGCCGACCTCGACGATCTTGCCGCGATACATCACGGCGATGCGGGTCGAGAGATAACGCACGACTGGCATGGAGTGCGAAATGAAGAGATAGGTGAGTCCGAAATCGCACTGGAGTCGTTGCAGAAGATTAACAATTTGCGCGCCGACGCTGACGTCGAGCGCGGAGACTGGCTCATCGGCGACGATGAACCTCGGGCGCAGCGCGAGCGCGCGGGCGATCCCGATGCGCTGGCGTTGGCCTCCGGAAAATTCGTGCGCGTAGCGGGGCATGGCCGATTCATCCATTCCGACTGAGCACAGGAGTTCGCGCACACGCTGGCGGCGGGTATCGCGGCTGGCACTTTCGCCTGCGATCTTCTGGTGGAGAATCAGCGGCTCGGCGATTACGTCTTCGACGCGATAACGCGGGTCGAGCGATCCGAAGGGATCCTGGAAAATAATCTGCATGTCACGGCGAATCCGGCGCAACTCTGAGCGATTCGCCGTCACCAGATCGACGCCGTCGAAGAGGATTGAGCCCGAAGTCGGCTCGATCAGACGAAGGATCAGCCGTCCCAGGGTGCTCTTGCCGGAGCCGGATTCGCCGACGAGGCCGAGCGTTTCGCCCTGCTGAATGTCGAGGGAGACATCGTCGACGGCGCGAACTTCGCCTGACTGGCGGGCGCCGAACGAGGATTCGACGAGGTCAAAAACTTTCGTCAGATTGCGAACTTCAACCAGCGCCACGGTTCACCTGCTCGCACAATCGGTTGTCGGAGCCTACACGTCCTCGCGTTCCACACTCCAGAATATGGAACGGTTAGATCATAATTCTTATCCCGCGATCATCGGCACCGCCGCCAGCGCCGCCACCATTCCTATGGTACGGGCGCGGCTGAAATGCTCGTGCAGAAAGATGCGCGCCAGCAGAACGGTGATCGCTGGATAAAGCGAACTGATCACGACTGCATCGTCGAGGCGCCCGATTTGCGATGCGCGGATGAAGACGACGCTGCCGGCAATGTCGAGAACTCCGGCAACGATGGCGATGCCCAGCACCTGCGCGGGCACGGCGCGGAGATGCCGTCCGAATAAAACGATTCCTCCGGTGACTAGCAAAGAGCCGGCACGCGAGCAGGTGCCGATCCACAAAGCCGAGGCGTTGCCCGCCTGATGCGTGCAAAGATAAAAACCGGCGAAGCCAATTCCGGCGAGTACGGCCATACCCAGGCCCTCGGGACGGCCGACCCCGGCTTCGGTTCGCGAGATCAACCAGACACCGATGCCGGCGAGAATAAAGCCGAGCAGATGACGATAGCTGGGGAAGCCTTCGTAGAACGCAGTCACCATCGTGGGAATCGCGGCACCAAGAACGGCCGCGACGGGCGCGACCAGTCCCATATTTCCGCGGGCCAACGCACGATAGAACAAGGCGAGAGCAAATCCCCCCATAGCACCGGCGAGCAGCGACCAAGCCAGGCTGTCGTGTCCGAGGAATGGCCCGCCAATCATCAACGCCAACGTGCCGACCGCAACCAGGCTGCTGAGATGGACGATGGCGGTAAAGAGAAATGCGTTGGCGCGGCGCGCGCCGACTCCGCCAAGGAAATCGCTGGCGCCCCAGACGCCGAACGCAATCAGGCTATCGGCAGCGGGAATGTATTGGGCTGGGACGAACATGGGAATTTGAGATTAGCACGCGAAATGGGATTTCCCGGGCGTGCGATCCAGTGCTTGCATTTTGATCAACCGCAAAGCGGGATCTAGGCGAAATCTCGCCTCGCCGGGTAGTCGACGATAATCGCTCGGCCATCAGTGAGGGCCTTAACCGAGTGACGAGCATTGCTCGGAACGATCGCCACGACGCCTGGTTTGGCGATTTGGGCCAAGCCGTCGATCGTGATCTCGAGTTCGCCCTCGACCACTTCGTAAACTTCTTCCTGGGGATGAATATGTTCGTGAATGGATGCGCCTCGCACAAAATCGTAGTGCGCGAACGTCATGTTGGTCGTGTGAAAATAGCGTCCGTGCCAGCCTGGCAGGCGCTCAATTACATCGAGCTTACTGGTGTCGACCAAGGGCATAGGCTCTCCGGCGGGAATGCTAGCATTCTGCTCGAGCGACGGTAAAGGGGGATCCAGCCAGGCTATGCTCTGTAGGACGTTATCAAACCGTTATCGTCTCCGGCTGTGCCTTCCCCGCCAGCAACTGCCGCAGCACGTATTGGAGAATGCCGCCATTCGCGTAGTAGAGCGCTTCTTGCGGCGTGTCAATCCGAACGGTTGCCTGAAACTCTGCGGTCTTGCCGCCTTTGACGCGCACAGTAAGCTTGCGGCCGGAAGAAGATTTCTCGACCACTTCACGAATTCCTGCGATCTCGAAAACTTCTTCGCCCGTCAATTTCAGCGTCTCGGCATTTTCTCCGGGCAGAAATTGCAGGGGCAGAATGCCCATGCCGATCAGGTTCGAGCGATGAATGCGCTCGTAGCTTTCCGCAATCACGGCACGAACGCCGAGCAGTCGCGGCCCCTTGGCGGCCCAGTCGCGCGACGATCCGGAGCCGTATTCTTTGCCGGCGAGAATTACGAGCGGCACTTTTTCGGCATGATACTTTTCGGACGCTTCGAAGATCGACATCTCCGCGCCGTCTGGCAGATGGCGGGTGAATCCGCCTTCGGTGCTCACCATTTTGTTGCGCAAGCGCACATTGGCAAACGTGCCGCGCACCATGACCTCGTGATTGCCGCGGCGCGATCCGTAGGAATTGAAATCGGCGGGTTGCACGCCATGAGCGATTAGGTATTTGCCGGCGGGTCCATCTTTCTTTATCGAGCCTGCCGGCGAAATGTGATCGGTGGTGACGCTGTCGCCGAGCACCGCCAGCACGCGCGCGGCACTGATGTCCTCGACCGCGGACGGCTCAAGCGCCATGTCATCGAAGTACGGCGCCTGCCGAATGTAGGTAGAGTCCTTCTCCCAGGCATACGTCTCGCCCTTCGGAACTGGCAACCCGCGCCAGCGTTCATCACCCGCATAGACCTCACCGTAACTCTTCCGAAACATATCGGACGTAATCGCGCTCGCCATCGCCTGTTCAATTTCTTGTTGCGAAGGCCAAATATCGGCGAGATAGACCGGCTTGCCGTCCTTGCCTTTGCCGACGGGATCTTTGCGCAGGTCGGTATCGATGCGGCCGGCGAGCGCGAAGGCCACCACCAGCGGCGGCGACATCAGATAGTTGGCGCGCACTTCGGAATTGATTCGTCCCTCAAAGTTGCGATTGCCGGAGAGCACCGAAGCGACAACCAGATTTTTCTCGTCAATTTCTTTCGAGACTTCGACCGGCAGCGGGCCCGAGTTTCCAATGCAGGTGGTGCAGCCGTAGCCGACGATGTGAAATTTTAGCTTCTCCAGATAGGGCATCAGGCCCGCCTTGTGCAGGTAATCGAGCACAACTTTCGATCCGGGAGCGAGCGAAGTTTTGACCGTCACTGGGACTTGGAGTCCGCGTTCCACCGCCTTCTTTGCGAGCAGGCCGGCAGCCAGCATCACTGACGGATTTGACGTGTTCGTGCAACTGGTGATCGCGGCGATCACCACGCTGCCGTGCTTCAACATGCTGCCATTTCCCGAAATATGTTCGTGAACATTCGGATCCTCGAAACCTACCGCAGTCGGACTGCCGCCCTCCTGCTCCCAACGGCTGACTTGCTTGATAGCAGAGTCGGCCGGAGCCGCCGCCGCGGCCTTAGCCTTTGGCTTGATCAGCGAGGGCAGCGCCTGCGCAAACGACTCACCCGCCTTCGACAGCACCACGCGATCCTGCGGGCGCTTCGGACCAGCCAAACTCGATTCGACCGTAGCCAGATCGAGGCTCAGCAGCTCGGAGTATTCGGCCTCAGGCGTATTGGCATCGTGAAAAAGTCCCTGCTCACGCGCATACGCTTCGACCAGCGTAATCTGCTCGTCACTGCGGCCGGTTAGTTTCAGGTAGCGCAGGCTCTCTTTGTCGATCGGGAAAATGCCGCAGGTGGCGCCGTATTCGGGAGCCATGTTCGCGATGGTTGCGCGATCGGCGAGCGGCAGGTCTTGCAAGCCGGGGCCAAAATATTCGACGAATTTGCCGACGACGCCATGCTTGCGCAGCATCTCGGTGATCGTGAGAACGAGATCGGTCGCGGTAGTGCCTTCCCGCAGGCGCCCTGAAAGTTTCACACCGACGACTAGCGGAATGAGCATGGATACAGGCTGGCCTAGCATGGCGGCTTCGGCCTCGATGCCGCCGACGCCCCAGCCGAGCACGCCGAGCCCGTTGACCATGGTGGTGTGGGAGTCGGTGCCGACCAGCGTGTCGGGATACGCGGTGCGCTTTTCGCCTTCTTCGTGCACAAAAACCACGCGAGCCAGATATTCAAGATTGACTTGGTGAACGATTCCTGTGTCTGGCGGCACGATAGCAAGATTGCGGAAGCCGGTCTGCCCCCAGCGCAGAAACGCGTAGCGCTCTTTGTTGCGCTGAAACTCAAGCAGTGCGTTAACATCAAACGCCTTGGCCGACCCAAACTCATCGACCTGCACCGAGTGGTCGATGACTAATTCGGCAGGCTGTAGCGGATTGATCAACTTGGCGTCGCCTCCCAGCCGCTTCATGGCATCGCGCATGGCGGCGAGGTCGACCACGGCGGGCACGCCGGTGAAATCCTGGAGCAGCACGCGGCTCGGCGTGAAGGCAATTTCTTTTTCCGGTTTCGAATTCTTGTTCCACGCGGCGAGCGCGCGAATTTCATCTTTCGTGACGTTGCGCCCATCTTCGGTGCGCAGCAGGTTCTCCAGCAAAATGCGCAGCGAGAACGGGAGATGCCGGGTGGAGATTCCCTGCTTGTCGAGAGCGTCTAGGCGATAAAGTTCGTAAATTTTTTTGCCAACTTTGAAATTTGCGCGGGCGCCAAAACTATTGGATGACATACAGACCTTCCTTCACAAGCTCCGGCACAAGGCTGGGCACGATGCGGAACTTAACCTTATAGTGTAATTGGTTTCGTGGGGTCGTGACGCGGACGGGCGTCACGCTACACTGAGTTAAAGACGCAGGGCGTCGATGAAACAAACCTTGGGCCACGTCGCGCTTCTCGTCCGCGATTACGATGAGGCTCTGGCTTTTTTTACCAGAACGCTTCACTTCACCGTGGTCGAAGATACACGCTTGAGCGCCGACAAACGCTGGGTGTTGATCGCACCTCCGGGATCTCCGAGCACCACCTTGCTGCTGGCACGCGCCGCAACCGCTGAGCAGCAAAGCCGCGTTGGCAACCAGACCGGCGGACGAGTTTTTCTTTTTCTGCACACCGATGATTTCTGGCGTGATTACAATGAAATGACCGCGAGGAAAGTAAAGTTCATACGCGAGCCAGTCGAAGAAGAGTACGGAACCGTCGCAGTCTTCGAGGACCTTTACGGCAATCGGTGGGATCTATTGCAACGGAACAGCAGCCGTTCGGTCTGACCAAACAATTTCGTAATTTTGCGAACTGACAAATTCCTACCGCACGCCCGTCCAAATCTGATACACCACTACGCCGACCATAAACACCAGGTAAATCCTGAGTGCCCAGAAAAGAATCATTTCGGTCACCTTGAGGCGTCGTCGTGGGCAATGATGGTGCTCCTTGGCGAAAATCAACTGGTCGGGCTCGAGCGCCGTCATCACGGAAGTGATTTCTTCCCGGCTGACTTCATGGTCGGGTACGGAATCCAAATGCTTCTCCATTTACCTGGCTCCAATCATTACTACTTTTACCTCGCTCACTTGGCTCCGATCACGGCCAGCGCATTGGGCGCGATCACGCTGACGCCAAACAATAGGCCGGCGGCGATGAGGATGATCACCACTCCCAAGGCCAGCGCATTGGCCCAGAGTGGACTGACCAGATCGCCCATGATTTCGCGATCGTTGACGAGCATATAAAGGAAGAGAAGCGCTGGAGGCATGGCCAGGACGGCAATCACATTCACCAGCAACACGATGTAAACCAGTGGAATTCCCGGAATCAGCACCAGTCCGCCAGCGGCCGCCGCTTCGAGCAACAGGACGAGATAGAACGCCTTGCCTTGCTTGAAAGGAAGATTCAAACTGTGCGGGCGACGCGCCACCTCTCCGAAAGCATAGGCCGACGAAGTTGAAATGGTAATTGCTGCGACCATGCCCGCCTCGAAGATGCCCAGCGCAAACAGCGCCGCTCCCCAGTGTCCGACAAATGGTTGTAATGCCTGCGCAAATTCCGCCGCTTCGAAGTTGGCGGCCGGCATGTGATGAAGGAATAGCGGAGCCGTCGCCAGCATGGTTGCCAGAGCGGCCACCGTGGCCAAAGCCGCACCCAGAGCCGTGTCTACGCGCCCCATGCGGATGTCATGAGTGGTGAGACCTTTGTCGGCAATCGCACTCTGCTGAAAAAAAAGCATCCAGGGAGTGACGGTAGCTCCGATGTTAGCGAGCAGGATTAAGACAGTTTCCTGGGTAAGCCCGCCGGGCAATGGTTTCCAGGTCAGCAAGGAGTGAGCGACGTCGTGCCAGTGCGGGTGGGCCAGTAGGGCGACCGGTACGAACACGAGGTTGAAAATGGCAGCGCCTAAGATGATCCGTTCCCACGTCCAATAGCGATGGGTCATGAGCGCAACCGAGAGGACCAACAATGCGCCGAGGACGGCGACTGCCGGACGCACCCCGAAGAATCCGAGACCGGCGCGAATGGCGATGAACTCGGTGACCAGGGTCAGAAAGTTGCCGACCATCAGATCGATCATCGAGAACCAACCCCAGAACGGACCGAAGCGGTCGAAGATGAGTTCCGCGTGGCCCCGATGAGTCGCCGAACCGAGACGTACAGTCATCTCTTGCACGACGACGGCCATGCAGAATGTGAGCACTACAAACGGAATGAAGAATCCGATGCCAAACCGAGCGCCGGTTGCGGCATAGGAAAG
>Ga0209380_10001226_pt1 | contig 17549 bp, 14 predicted proteins | sample HubBroMetageWFT6_FD_188347 | JGI IMG/M metagenome (GOLD analysis project Ga0209380, IMG submission 188347) | Warmed and freeze-thawed soil microbial communities from the Hubbard Brook experimental Forest, New Hampshire - Hubbard Brook CCASE Soil... | ecosystem: Environmental > Terrestrial >...
CGGCCCGTGGACATTCCACTGCTCGAGGAAGCATCTTGCACCGAGAGGGAACCTATAACGGCTGTTGGTATTGCCGATCTCGAGAATAGGTCCCGCCACTGATACTCCCTCTGCAGTGACCGGCTTGAGTTTGCCGTCCACCGTCTGTACGACGGAAAGCAGAGTCACCGGACCGCGCTCGACAGACATTTCTACCGAGAGTCCTCGTCCCACCTTGCCGTGATAGACCTCGAGAGGGCGAACCTTGGTCTTTCCCTCGGCGATGGCAATATCCCCGGTCCGTCGTGTCCCACGAGCACGATGTCATCGTTGTAATCAACAGCGTAGTACTCCGTGAAAAGAGCCTCCCGCACCGAACGAATCCATGATCTTCATCGCCTGAACGTTCTTGATTTCGTATTCTCCGGCCACAGGTACACCGCGCCCGGTCAACAGACTCGTCCCCAGGATGATTGAACTGATGGTGTCCTCGTTGTCGGTGCTGCCAATGCCCTTGTGGTAGTACGCCAGAGACCCTAGTTGGTGAAGTTTGACCAGGCGATCAAGGGCGATGGAAGTGCGCGCCGCGCGCCGAAGTTCCTCTTCGGGGCAATCAGCCTGCACATCGAAGGAAGTCCGAAACTCCGCAACTCTGAGATTCACATCTGAGTCGTTCACCTCTCGCCGCATTGCTGCCAGTTCTTCCACCTCGATCATTTCGATGTGTCCCCCGAAGTAGGCACACTGCTGGGTGAGGTCAGAGTAGATGTCGAGCATACCGCCGTAGTAATTGCCCATGACGCCAAGACGGTTGTGCTCCATCGCATGGGCTACGCGAGCAGCTTCGATCCATTCACCAATTTGGACCCAGGCGATTGGGTCATTTTCCAGCATGCCCGTGATCTGGAAGAAGGGGATACGACAGCGATTGAAAACGTTCGCAATCTCCGGCACTGGGCAAGCTTGGCAGTAAGCGAGCCACTCACCCGTCATTTCTGTGCGGTCGCCAAGACGATTGAATCGTTCGTAGTCGATAGCAGGCGCGGGCGAAAGGTTCAAGATGATGACAGGCACCTTGGCTCGCCGCACTGCCGGCAACACGGTTGATGACGGGCGTCGGTTGTGACGTATAGAAAAAGCAGGTCAACATCTGCTTTGCGAAATTCGTGCCCGGCCCAAAGAGCTTTTTCCGGAGTATCGATGAGTCCCAGATTCGTCACCTTGGCGCGCAAACTCTCCAGCTTTCGCGCAACCTGCACGTTGAACCCAACGAGTCTGTCCCTAAGTCCGGGGAACTGCTGCCAGTACGTGTCCAAACCAATGCCGAAGAGTCCCACTTTGAGATGATCGTCTGAAGCGGTCGTATGCATGTTCGGCCTGGTACTCCGGACCAGAACGGTCTTAGAAATCTGCGCAAGGATAGCCCTAGAGTCCGTGGCAGCTACAAGCATGCAGGTTTGAGACCTCCGTTGTTTCGCGATGCGAAACAAACCGGAGTTGTTGATCTTGTCCAATAGCGGCTGGCCCCAGAGCCGCTCATGTGTTCGTTTCTTATCTCGAAACGCCTCAATTGCAACATTCGGCGATTGACGTCTACCTCGGCGAATGCCAGCATTGCAACTCGCAGGACGCGGACTGTCGGCTCAGTACAGCAGCAATCAAACCGGCGGATTGCATGAACATCGGCTTGTGGCGCAGGATGCCAATGGTTCTAGCTTTGATGCCCAGCCAGCCCTACGTCTACACGCTCGCCTCCGTCTCGCATGACGGCAAGCGACGTGTGTTGCTGATCAACAAGCGAAATCGAACTTTCGGAGTGTCGGTCGCAGGCTCAGCTGGCGGACAAGTCTCCTACGTAGATCAGACAACGGCGTTCCAGCCGCCGGCGAATGCGAAACTGAACAGCGACACGTTCAATCTGGGAGGGTTCTCGGTAACCGCCGTCACGCTGCCTTAGAGGCTTTTAGCCGGTTACTGGGAGGGCGTGGCATCTACTTCCTGCTTGGTGACTTCCAGAGGGGAGAAAACGGGTGCCACTTCCTTCTGCTGGTTTGCTATATCGTGCAGGCGGCGATACTCAGCCAACGCTTTCTGCTGTTCCACTACATTGCCCAAGCTTCTCTGGATCTTGGCTAGACGGTACCAGCACACTTCGTTCTCGGGATCGACTGCGACGGCGCGCTGGGCATGAGGCAACGCCTGTGCGGGCTGGTTCTTTTCGAGAAGCACAGCAACCAAACCGAGTTGTGCTTCAGCGAAATCCGGATAGTGCTGTAAGGCTTGTTCGAAGTATCGCTGGGCCTTCTCAACTTGCTTGTTCTTTCGACACATTTCTCCGAGCTCGTAAGCGGCATTTGCGTTGTCGGGATGCAACCGCAACTCTTCCTCGAATTCTTTTTCTGCTGCGGCGACGTCATCCTGCGATTGATGTTGCCAAAATCGCCCCATCAAGCTTCTGCCGATGCGATAGTGAATCGCGGGCCGGTCCGGCTCCAAGCGAAGCACTTCGTGATACTCCTGAATCGCTTGGCCGTAGGAACCTTGGCTCTCGTGAGCCTCAGCCGCCGCCAGATGCCGCCATACCGACGTGGGAGCAACTCGCGCCAGCTTCTCCATGGTAAGGTATGCGAAGTTCCCGTAAACCTTTCCGGCCTGATACAGAATCTCTGGATCGTCCGGATAGAGGCGGTCCAACTCCATCGCCACTTCCACTGCCTTGCTGTCTTTCTTCAGGCCGGCGTAAGCCCGCTCCAATTCCAGCCCGCACATGCGCTTGATTTCAGTCTCTGCGCTTCGATGAAGACATTTCTCCAACCCGGCGACAGCCTCGCTGTAGCGGCCGATCTCCGACAACGACATGGCTAGCAGGCTCTCGCTTCTTGTCAAGCCGGGCTTGAGCTTCAGCGCCTGATGCAGCGCAGGTACGGCTTGATCGAATTTCCTCTCTTCAAAATAGATCAACCCCAAGTTCGCATGCACTTCCGCCATACCTGGATCCAGTTTGCTCAGGCGCTCATAGAGCCGTTCAGCCTCCGAGTAGCGTCCTTGTGTCAGTGCTTGCTGTGCCTGTCTGTAGAGCCTATCCAATGAATCGGACTCTTGCCCCATCGCTCCTACAGCTACGAGACAGAGTGCGGCCAGTGCCATCCAGATCACTCCCTGCCAATGCAATTCCTGCCCACGTTTCACGTTGCGAGTGTACCTCAAAAAAAAACCGCCAGCCGGACTGGGGCTGGCGGGTGTTCGGCTTACATCGCGAGCTACTAAAACAAGATTTTGCCGCCGAACTGAACAATGCGGCCAGGACGAGCGCTTGTAACTTTCCCAAAGTTAACAGTGCCAAGAGTTCCGTCCACGGCACTTTGGCCTGGCCCCCCGGAAGCCTGGGTGGTTGGGTCGACCCCGTATTGCGTGTGGTTAAACGTGTTGAAGGTCTCGACACGGAACTGGAAACCGACCCGTTCTGTGAACTGGAATGTTTTGCCCAGTCCTACATCCCAGTTATTGATTCCTGGTTGGGTAAGTATGTTGCGTCTGGAGTTCCCGTATACACCAAAGGCAGCCTGGGTAAATGCTGAGGTGTTGAACCACTGACTAATGCTTTTCCCGCCTCTCGGGCTCGGATTGCCCACTTCGTTCGCCCGCATGCTGAAACTCTCATAGGCTCCAGGATCTGACGCGTTGATCGAGAACGGGAATCCGGTCTGGAATGTAGTGATAGTGCTCAGTTGCCATCCGCCGACAGCCAGATTGGCGACCCGATTGGCATTACCTAGCAAACGCTTGCCGCGTCCCACGGGCAGGGCGTAAACCACGCTATTCACAAAACGATGCTTCACGCTGAAATCCGACGGCCCGTAGTCCAGCCGCGGATTTAGGTCGTCCTCGTGACCTGCGAAACCGCCGCCAGCCGATCCTACACCGGCGGCTGCGGATTTGTCGTCCATACTTTTCGCGAAAGTATACACGGTCAGCAGCGCGAAGCCCCCTCCACGATGTTCCAGCTTTACGTTCGCGGCATTGTAGTTGGAATAACCCGTCCACGAGCTATTCAGCGGTCCGGGGATGGCGAAGTTCGGAAGCGGCCGGTCCAACGCGTAGGGGCAGTTGTTCGAATTATAGGTGGCCAGAGTTCCTGGCAGTCCCGCAAACGCCGCTTGGCAGGTAGCCAGTCGGCTCCCTGTCAACAGAGCAGGCGTGTTGAGATTGATGCGATCCAACAAGTGCAGACCTCGATTGCCTACATAATTGACTTCCAGAGTCGTATTGCGAGCCAGTTCGCGCTGCACTGAGACTGTGTATTGTTGCACATAGGGATTCCGCGGATGGTCGGAAACAATGACCGCAACAAACTGCCCCTCCAGCGCAGCAGGGGTCACGGTCCCGCTCAGAGTGGGAAACAATTGGTCGGTCAACTTAGGCGCTACGGCCGCGGATTGCGAATTGGGCGAAAGCTGCGTGCGCTCGACGAAAGGGTAAAGATCGCCGGAATCGTCGATCTCGCGACTTTCAAAGGAATCCCAGAAGATGCCGTAACCTCCGCGGACCACCGTCTTCTCTCCGCCAAAAGGCCGCCAGGCAAAACCAAAACGGGGAGCAAACGGCGTCTTGGAGCCGTCGGCCGGATTGCGGCGACCGCAATATCGGTAGAAGGTCTGACCCGCTGGCAGGACGCCATTGGCTGACAGCGCCGGGTCAGCGTAGCACAGTCCCCCGCCGGTGAAGCCCGAAGCACCGGGCAGGTTTTGATCGTCAATCCAGAACATCTTGTTGCTCTGCTCGTAGGGGACATTGCGGTAGTCCCAACGCAGCCCAAGGTTCAGGGTCAACCGGTTATTGACCTTCCAGTCGTCCTGCACATACGGAGCAAAGTAGATGAAGTGGTACTGGTTCAAGTTGCCTGCGATCTTCGGATTGCTGAAGGGTCCCGGCTGAAACGTGTTGGCACCGTTGTAATAGCCAAGCAGAAAATCCGCCACCTCGTTACCCGTGCCACAGATTCCTGAAGGAGTCGTACAGCTCCCGCCGACGCTGTTGTTCAATACGTTGTTGTTGGTATAGCCATAACCGCCGAGAAAGTTGCCGGAGAGGTCTCTCCTCGAAACAAAGTGCCGATAGTCAAATCCCATACCAATTGTGTGCCTTCCGCGAACCATGGTCACCGAGTCGGCAAATTCCCATGTCGGTACATCGCTGGTCGTCGGGTTGTTGCCCGGGCTGCCAACGGTACCGAGGAGAGCGCCCTCGAAGCCGATGGTCGGAAAACCTGCCGCATATCCTGGAAGACTACCGAACACGCCGGTCACAGCCAAAGCAGAGATCTGACTATTAGACGCGGGCGGAGCGCCCTGAATGGCGGTAGCGTCCAAGTGCCCAAAGCGAAAATTGTTGACGGTGTTGTGTCCGAGGGGAATTGTGTGAGAGAGCATCCAGCTAGTCGAATCCTGGGTAAATATGTTCAAACTGAAGGCCGGCGAAAGGTTCTGCGGGTTCTGGTTGCTGAAGTTCGCTTTGGTGTAGCGAAAAAATACCGACCCAAAACGGCCCAACGCTTGGTCGACCTTGTAGGTTTGCTGGTTGGTGTTATTCGGCAGCGTCAGCTGCGCTTGGTAGTTGCTGCCCGAACACGCGGAGGGATTGGTCACGCACTTTGGCGTGGGCGCCGGAAACATCCCCGCAGCAAGGGCCACCGTAGCAAGGCGCGAGAAGCGGTTCGTGGGAATCTTATTGCCTGGAAAAGCCAACCCCGTCTGAGGGTCGCCCGGCATGCAGGGGAGAGAGTTCGGGTTTGTCGGTGTTACCGTGAGTGCCGTTTGGCAAGGCGACCCGGCGGTGAGGTCGAAGGCTGGCAGTCCCGAAGCCGAGAAATCTCCGTTCACTTCCGCCGCAGTAGGAACAAGCCCGTTCAGGGTATATCCGTTCTTGATTCGCCAGCCTTCATAGTTCACCAGAAAGAAAGTCTTGTTGCGTCCGTCGTAGACTTTGGGGACGTACACCGGACCCCCGACAACAAAACCGAACTGATTCTGACGTAAGACCGGCTTTGTCGGGGTCGTCTGAAACGGTGTCGGCGTGTAAGCATCGAAAGCGTTGTTTCTGTCGAATAGGAACGCCGTACCGTGCAGTTGGTTGGTGCCACTCTTACTGATAACGTTGACTTGATTTGCGCTGTAGCCGTATTCGGCAGCGTAATTTTCGCTGGCCACTTTGAATTCCTGGATAGCATCCTGCGACACAACCACGGCCGGAGTGTTGAGTGAAGTATCAGTGTTGATCAAACCGTCCAACGTATAGTTGTTGGACTCAGGTCGCCCACCATTGATGCTGATGGCATTCCCTGCTCCTTGGCGCATTTGACCCTGTTCACCGACGGTCTGCACGGCGCCAGCACCGATGAACAGTAGATTCAGGAAATTCCGTCCGTTAAGTGGCAGCTCGTCGACCTGCTTTTCGCTCACGAGCTGAGAGACCGCCGAGCTATCCGTATCGAGAGCCACAACATTGGCCTCAACCTGCACCGTTTCCGACACCGCGCCCGGCTTTATACTAACGTCAGCACGAGCCTCCTGGCCGACTACCAGACCGATATTGTCCACGACCGACTTCTCGAACCCTGGCACCTGCACCGTCACGCGGTAGGTTCCAGGTGTCAGGTAGGGCACGGTGAAGTCGCCGGAACTGGTTGTTTCGGTGTTCTTGATCACGTTCGTGGCGACGTTAGTAACGACGACGCTCGCATTGGCCACCACTGCCCCAGAGTTGTCCTTGACGGTTCCAAGGATGGTTCCGTAGGCGCCGCCCTGTCCGTACAGCAAAGCCGCCGACGAAATTACCACCAACAACTGCAGCAAACTACGTGTCATCGTGGACATGATTTTTTCTCCTGGTGACACTCCAACATGGTGGACTCAGCAGCGTTTCGACGTCTTCTGAAGTCCGTCTCTTTCTGAAGCCCGTCCCTGGAACGCCCCTGCCCCACACGGTTGTCCCCGTGTATCTAGGGGCGGATGCTCCCACTGGTTGTCGTGCATCGTCAACCCGCAATGCACAAACAGCTAGCATTTCGCTGTGAAAAACAGACGCCTTCGCACACGGGACCGCTGCCAAATCGTTATTTGACAGGCCAATTTCCAATTAGCCCCAAGCTGATCCCCGGCATCACCAGTGGTAGCTACTCCTGCGTTCTGTTTTGCAATGCAGAAGATCCAATTCCGTCTTATCGGCCAGGAACCGTACCGCCGGGGATTGAAACAGAAAAAGGCACCAGAACTGCTAATTGTCTCGTGGGATACCGGTTCGGTTTAGCGTGAACGACGTTGATGGGACAAGTCGTAGGGTTCTGTTCGAGCCAACTTTGTCACTGCGTCGTTGGGATAGTAATGGTCGATCGTAGTGGGTGTGATGAGCTTATGCTCGACGAAAACTGCCGGCGGCACCGGTCGTTGATTCAGGATGTCAAGACTGACGCGAATCAGGTTCTCGCCATAGCGCTCGGGAAAGAAGGCCACCGACCCAACGAATTGAGTCTTGGACTGACGCAATTCCGCTCGTCCTTCGGGCGATGCATTCTGCCCCATGATGGCGCAGTTCTCTTCCCGGCCCGCTTCCTGAAAGGCACGGAGGGCTCCGAGTGCACTTGGATCATTAATAGCCCCTACGAGCACGTGCTTGGCGTGTGAAGACCGCAAGTGCCGCCGCACCGTTTCGAAACTAGGACCCAACTCTCCATCACCTTCCAGGTAGGTAATGCGGCAATTTGCTGCGTTCGGCACGACTAGGTTGATCCCTACCAGCAGGCCCGACAATCGCATGCGGGGCAGGTTGCCCGCGCGCTTCAGTTCGAGCAAGAGAATTTCGTCCACTTCCGAGTGCCAATGTTCCTTAACCCAGCGGCCCAGGTAACGCCCGCCGATCAATCCAGCCTCATAATTGTTTGCGCCGTAATAAGTCGCCCCGGGGTGAGGAATATCAATCGCTATCATCGGAATGCCCGCGTCGCGATACTTGGCGGCCACAATTGGCGCAACTTCTTCGTCGGTTTGAAACTCGATCGCGAGGTCGACCTTTTCACGGACGAGCAAGTCAGCAGTGCGCTGAGCGGTCTTCGCGCTGTAGCGGTTATCCATACAGATAAGCTTGATTCCCTCCGCCTCTGCGGCGCGTTGCAAACTCTCTGACACTTCTCGGGAGAACTGATAATCGGTGCCCTGTGCCGCGTATCCCAACCGATAGAGTCTCTGCTTCCACGGTCGCACACAAGATTGATAAAGATTTTGGCCGACCTTATCGATCATCCCGCACTTCTCCAGGGTATAGAGAAGTCGAAATACCATCGTCTTAGGCAATCTGCAACGGGCGGAGATTTCCTTGAGCGGCAGGGCTTCCCCGGGAGAACGAAACACACTAAGAAGCTGAGAAGAGTGAACGATGGACTTGACGAGGTATCGGTCTCGAGTCAGAGCGGCGGGGCTCATACAAGTTGGGACATAATGATCCATTTTTCCGATTTTGCAAAGCGAAATTTTAAATTACTCCTTCTGCCGGGACGGCGAGTTGGATTTTTGTGCCTTGAGGACAAAGCGAAGTCTTGTTAGGACCGAAAGCGCTATTTGGAGCACAACTCTTTAACGGGACATGGGAGAAAGTCTTCAGCTTTCCTTAAGCATCGATAGCGTCGTCGGAGGCCGCCGAATCCCGCGGCGCGAACTCCTTTCCTGCGAGCGAGATCGGGGTGTCGAAGGGAATATTCTACAGAGCGAAATCGCGCGAGTACGAGCGCGCGTTCATCCCCGGTCACGATCTGATCCTGGGCAAACCGAGGTCTTGCGCTGTGACCGTTTTAACCGCTTCGGTAACCGCAAGAGATATTTCGTATTGCAAAACGCACGAAAATACCTAGAAATCCATGCCTGCAGCGCGGAAACGCTTGTAATCTTCCGATGCTAAGAGAGGTTTCGCATGGACTCATCTACCAGTGATAAGGTTTCTGCAGCGCTTGAGACGTTTCGCATTGAGCTTCCCTCTTGGGGTTTCGCTAATACTGGTACTCGTTTCGGAAAATTCGTTCAACCTGCGGCGGCCACTACGACGGAGGAGAAGTTTAGCGATGCCGGACAGGTGCACCGACTTACCGGAGTATGCCCAACTGTAGCGCTGCACGTCTTATGGGACTGTCCAGATGGCGTGCAAAGCACAGATGAGATCAAGCGGTTTGCCGGCCAGTACGGTGTCATGCCTGGATCGATCAATCCCAATCTTTTTCAAGATCAGGAATACAAGTACGGATCGTTCGGAAATCCTGATGACGGTGTTCGTCGGCGCGCCATGCGGCACACTAAAGACAGCATCGAAATTGGTCACCGCCTCAATAGCAGAGACGTCTCGCTTTGGTTTGCCGATGGATCAAATTATCCCGGGACCGCCAACATCCGGCAACGCAAGCAATGGTTCGCAGAAGCGTTGAAAGAGGCGCATCGAGCTTTGTCGCCAGACCAGAGAATGCTGATCGAGTACAAGCCCTTCGAGCCTGCCTTTTATCACACAGATATTGCCGACTGGGGAATGGCGCTGCTCCTTTCGCGGGCGACAGGCCCGCAAGCAAAGGTTCTGGTGGATACCGGCCACCACTATGCGGCGCAAAACATCGAGCAGATCGTTGCCTGGCTATTGTCGGAGGATATGCTCGGCGGTTTTCACTTCAACGATCGTCGCTACGCCGACGACGATCTCACCATGGGGTCCATCGACCCATATCAGGTGTTCCGCATCTTCCACGAAATTCGTTTCTTCGAATCGGAAACGGGGCAGCGGGCGGACATCGCGTATATGGTCGATCAAAGCCACAATCTCAAGGGCAAGATGGAGGCGATGATTCAGACTGTCACCATGGCGCAGCAACTTTTTGCCAAGGCGGCGCTGGTGGACGCGAAGAAACTCTCGACCGCGCAAAAGAACTGCGATCTAGTCGCCGCAGAGTCTCTGCTGCAGGATGCTTTCGCAACCGATGTTCGCGCCGCGATTCAGGATTGGAGAGGCTCTAAGGGATTGCCGAAAGATCCGATGGAGGCATTCCGACAGAGCGGCTACCTGGAACGCATCACAAAAGATCGGGCTGCGAAGAACTCAAACAACGTTTCTTCATACGCGTAGCGCCTGCGGCTTTACCGTGCGCTTGAAACACGAAATACCGGGCGAGGAGAGGACGCTTTTCTTCTGAGGAACGTGCCATGAGTTTCTTGCAAATACTCGCCAGTTCGATCCGAGGAATGTTTCCAGGGATCATTTACTGGCTGCTTCTTCCGCAAATCCCGTTCATCATTGTTGAGCAATTGAGGCCTGTTGGCAACGCTCCTTCATGGCGCGACTACGCCATGAATATCTTGATTAGCCTGTCTACAGCTCTTCTATCTCTGCCTCTCGGCATTGTCGCCGGCCTATGGAGCAGCAGATTGCGGCACGTGCTTCCTTGGACGCCGATTTCGTTTACCTTCCACAAGCTAGACGCGGTTCCATTCGTCGGACACGGACTGACAATAGTGGCGATGATTATGGCTCCACTCTTTATTCACGACTGCTGGTTCTACTGGTCGCATCGGATCGAACACAAAGTGCCAATCTTGTGGGAATTTCATAAGATCCACCACAGTGACGAACGCATGAATACCTCAACTTGGGCGCGGGATCATTTCTTGCAGGAGAGCTGGCGCTCGTTTTTCTCTGTATTCACTCTCGGCTTAATCGTCGATCTGAGTTTGAGGGAGGCGGGGGAGGCTGCGCTCTACTCCACTATGTTTCTAGTCGGGTTATCGATGTTTTATCACTCAGCGATTCGAGTCCAATTACCATGGCTTGATCGAGTCCTTGTGACCCCGCAAGTACATCGCATCCACCATTCAGTCGATACGGAGCATCACAATCGGAATTTCGCCGATGCGCTGCCGATCTTCGATATCGTATTCGGAACCTACTACCGCCCGGCTCGCGAGGAGTTCCCCGCTACTGGACTCGGTCCGGATTCGCCCGCTCCTCGCTCGCTGTTCTCAGCGCAATTCGGTCCTGTACTTGCGGTCGCGCGAAGTTTAATTGGACCAAGGATTCCGAGGTAAACGTTTTGAGTAGTCTGGATTCTTCTATCAACGTGGTTCAACCGAAGTAGACAAGAACGTCAAAACCTCCAGCGGAACGTAGTCAGGAGAGCTTCGTGTTCGTTAAGAGTGAGCAACCTCGCCCGTATCTTGCTTTCGATTTCGGGGCCGAAAGCGGACGGGCCGTTCTCGCGCACCTGCGGTCGGGGATCCTGACGACGCAAGAAGTCCATCGCTTTCGCAACGAGCCAGTCGAATACGGAGGCTCTCTGCACTGGGACGTCCCCCGCCTCTGGCTCGAAGTGCGCAAAGCGCTGGGCTGCGTAGAACACATGGAATTGGCGGGCATCGGCGTCGACGCATGGGGCGTCGACTACGCTTTGCTCGGAGATCGCGGTGAACTTCTCCAGAATCCTTACCATTATCGCGACCGGCGTACCCAGGGCGTGATGGAAGAAGTGTTTCGAAAGATTTCCAAGGAAGAGATCTACCGCGCGACTGGCATTCAGTTCATGCCCATTAATACGTTGTACCAACTTTACGCCGCGCAGAGAGATACGCCCTCCCTAATCAATGCCGCGAAGCAACTACTGACGATTCCGGACCTCTTTCATTATTGGCTGACCGGCGTTGCGGTCTGTGAATTCACCAACGCAACCACCACGCAGCTCGTCGATCCGGTTCGCCGCGGTTGGGCGACGGAGCTCATGCAGGAGTTGGGGCTACGTCCCGATTTGCCTGCACCAATCATCGAGCCGGGAACGGTTATCGGAACACTGCTCCCAGCCCTCTCGCAGAGCACTTCTTTGTTGGGAACGCTTGTCATCGCTCCGGCCTGCCACGATACTGGTTCCGCGGTCGCTTCCATCACGGCCCGCGATGGCACTGCTTTCTTAAGTTCGGGCACCTGGTCGCTGATCGGGACTGAACTCGACGCCCCCATCGTCACTTCAGAAGCACTCAAGCGGAACTTCACCAACGAAGGCGGAGTAAATGGAACAACGCGCCTCCTGAAAAACGTAATGGGGCTCTGGATGCTGCAAGGATGCAGAAACTGCTGGAGCGAACGTGGCCACAGTGCCGACTATCGCGAACTTGTGGAGTTGGCCAGCCGCGAGCCCGCATTCGCGCATCTGGTTGATCCCGATGACGAGTCCTTTCTGCGTTCACCCGACATGCTCGCTGCGATCGATAATTTCTGCAAGAAGACACACCAGCCAACGCCAACAACGCCGGGTGCCTATGTTCGCTGCATCCTGGAGAGCCTGGCCCAGAAATATCGCGTCATCCTGCGCAGTCTCGAGCAACTCTGCGGACAGCGCATCGAACAGATTCGTGTTATGGGTGGGGGATCTAAGAATCGTCTGTTGAATCAGTTCACCGCCGATGCGACGGGCAGAAAAGTACTTGCCGGCCCCGCCGAGGCTACGGCTCTTGGAAATATCGCGATACAGATAGTGGCAACGGGAGAAGCCTCGTCTCTGAAAGAGGTTCGCGCCATGGTGGATCGATCGTTTCCAACGGAGGTCTTTGACCCTCTCGAGACGGACAAATGGCAGCAGCAAACCGAACGCTTTGAACAATATTGCGAGATGATTTATGCCTGAAATCAAAGAAACAACACACTTGAAAGATCTTTGGAACGAAGAGCACGCCCACGAACTGGGCGCAAATCAATTACCTCTCTTGCGATATCGCTCGAACCTGCTGGGAGCAGATCTCCGCATCACCAACTTCGGCGGCGGCAACACCAGCTCGAAGATCGAACTTCCCGACCCATTCACCGGCGAGCCGGTTCGTGTTCTTGCGGTGAAAGGCAGCGGCGGAGATATCGGGTCGATCACCGAATCCGGTTTCGCGCTTCTCTACATGGATCGTCTCGAGCACCTCAAGAAACTGTATCGCGGAGAAAAATACGAAGACGAGATGGTCCACTACTACCCGCTCGCCGCTTTCGGCGAGAATCGAGTCGCCGCTTCCATCGATACTCCTTTGCATGCTTTTCTACCCTTCTTGCACGTCGATCATCTACATCCCGATTGGGCGATTGCTTTGGCCGCCAGTGCTAATGGCAAACGCAAACTCGAACAGTTCAACAAGGAGTTCGATCGGGACATCGTGTGGGTTCCCTGGCAACGTCCGGGGTTTGAGTTAGCCCTGCTTATCGAACGCGCAGTGAAAGAAAACCCGAGTGCGGAAGGTCTGATCCTAGGAGGTCACGGCCTGTTCACGTGGGGAATGACACAGCGCGAATGCTACTTGAACAGCATCCAAACGATCGATCAGATGGGCGAGTTCATTCTCCAGCATCCAGCCCAAAAAGGTTCCCTGTTCGGTGGGATCAGTCATCCAACCGTCCAGGATCGGAAGACGATCGCCACTCAGATCCTTCCCGCACTTCGAGGCGTAGTGTCCTCGAACCGTCGAGTCGTCGCACACTACACCGACGATGAAGATGCTCTGACCTTTGCCGGATCGAAATGGGCAAAAGAACTAAGTTCTCTGGGCACCAGTTGCCCGGACCACTTCCTCCGCACCCGCGTCTGTCCCTGGTTCATTGAGTGGGATTCAGCCGCGGAGGACATTAAGCTTCTCAAGAACCGCATTCAAAGCGAGGTTGGCAGCTATCGTGCTGCCTACAAAAAGTATTACGAAGAGTGGGCGACCTGCGATTCTCCCAAGCTTCGAGACTCCAATCCCTCTGTCGTCGTCGTGCCGGGACTCGGCCTTTTCGGATTCGGCAAGAACAAGAAAGAAGCACGCATCACAACGGAGTTCTTCATCAATGCGATCCACGTGATGGCAGGCGCGAACGCGCTCGAAGATGGCGAGGTCTCGCATCCACTGCCGCAGGCGCGTCACCCAGAGCAATCGCAGCAGTTCGCGCAATTCCACAACTATGTCGCGCTTCCCCGCTCGGAAGCTTTCCGCATCGAATACTGGGCGCTCGAAGAAGCGAAGCTCCAGCGCATGCTGGCCGAAGCTGAATTCAGCCGCAAGATTGCCCTCGTCATCGGCGGAGCCAGCGGGATCGGCCGCGAAGTTGCCCTGCTACTCGGGCGAAGAGGAGGCCACGTGGTAGTTGCGGATTTCGATCGGCAGGGTGCGGCCAAAGTAAGCGAAGAGGTGGGAGTTGTCGCTTCCCCAGAATTTACGGCAGCAACCGCCGTCGATCTCAGTTCCTCCGAATCTCTCTCCGAAGCGGTGGAATTCACGATCTCGAAATTCGGCGGTATCGATATCATCGTCAACACCGCGGCCATCTATCCTGTGCCCGGGCCCGATGGAGAACTGTCCGACGCACAATGGGCGAAGACTTTCCTGGTAAACGTGACGGGCAATTATCTGCTGGCGCGGCAAACCGATTGGGTGTTCAAAGATCAGGCTCTGCCAGCCGCGATGGTGCTGACGAGTTCCGCCTACGCGGTCGTTCCCAAGAAAGGCAGCGAGGCCTATGACACGAGCAAGGCTGCACTGAACCATCTCATTCGCGAACTGGGGATTAAGCTCAGCCCGCATGTGCGCGTGAATGGTATAGCCCCTGCCACCGTAGTTGCCGGTTCGACCATGTTTCCACGCGACCGCGTGATGCAATCACTGCAGAAGTACAAGATCGAATTCTCAGAGAATGAGACCACCGAAGAACTCCGCGGCAAGCTGGCTGATTTTTATGCGCAACGCACGCTGACGAAGCGCCCGATTCTGCCGCAAGACTGTGCGAATGCGATTGTCTGGCTGGCTGGCGACCAAAGCGGCAAAACAACCGGTCACGTGATCCCAGTAGATGGCGGCTTATCCGAAGCCTCCCTGCGTTAAGGAGCGATTGATGCAACGCATCTGCTTTGTCTTGCAGGTCAAGCCAGAGAGGCTGGCAGAATACAAGGAGCGACATCGTCACGTGTGGCCGGAGATGCGGGCTGCGTTACGTGAAACCGGATGGGGCAACTATTCCCTTTTCTTGCGTGACGACGGCCTCCTGGTTGGATATCTGGAAACCGAAGATTTTGAACTGGCGCGTTCTGGCATGGCCCAGCGTGAAGTGAATGAGCGATGGCAGCGTGAGATGGGAGACTTTTTCGTGCGGCCCGACGGAGCCCTGCCAGATCGCGCCATGCGGCCGCTGGAAGAAGTCTTCCACCTATAGCTCACGTTCGAGGACCAAATGAATCCTAACCCGGCGTTGGGGGTCTTTTTTCACTGGCTTGGCGGCCTCGCTTCCGCCAGTTTCTATGTCCCGTATCGTGGCGTAAAGAATTGGGCTTGGGAAACCTACTGGCTCGTCGGCGGATTCTTTAGTTGGATCATCGCGCCCTGGTTATTGGCGCTGACAATGACACGTAACTTGACGCAGGTGCTCCATGAAGCGCCCGTCAGTGCCATCCTGTGGGCCTACATTTTTGGCGCGCTATGGGGATTGGGCGGGCTTACGTTTGGTCTGACCATGCGTTATCTGGGAATGTCTCTAGGGATGGCTGTCGCGCTGGGATATACCGCGGCATTCGGCACGTTAATGCCCCCGATCTTCCGCGGAGAATTCGCGACCCAGGTTCTTGGAACTCGGTCGGGCGTCATCATTCTTGCCGGCGTCGTCATTTGTCTGCTCGGCATCGCTTTTGCGGGAGCAGCCGGAGTTTCGAAAGAGCGGGAGATGTCTGACGCACAAAAGCGAGCGTCGATCAAAGAGTTTGACCTAAAGAAAGGACTCTTGGTCGCAACCTTCTCGGGCATCATGAGCGCCTGTTTCGCCTACGGGCTCGCCGCTGGCGACCCGATTAAAGTCATCACGGTGCAGCATGGGACGACGGGCCTATGGCAAGGACTTCCCGTGCTGGTAGTCGTATTGGCTGGGGGCTTCACGACGAATTTCATCTGGTGCGTCATTCTGAACATCCAAAACCGGACAGGCTATCAGTACTTCAATTCAGAGATTCGGGGCACGGTTCCGCAGCGCACGGAAGAAACCATCATCGAAGCCGTGACCGATGCGCCAGCCGAAGAAATGGCCGTGGCGGTCGCGGTTGCTCAGGACACGCGGGTTAAGGCCCCCATGCTGTCGAACTACTTATTCTCGGCGTTGGCGGGCACGACATGGTACCTGCAGTTCTTCTTCTACACCATGGGTGAAACGCAAATGGGAAGCTACAAGTTCTCCAGTTGGACTTTGCACATGGCAAGCATCATCATCTTCAGCACCTTGTGGGGGATCGCTCTAAAAGAGTGGAAGGGCGCTGGTTGCCGGACGAAGTTGCTTGTGGCGTTCAGCTTGTTGGTTTTGGTGACTTCGACAATTGTTGTCGGGTATGGCAACTACGCGGGCAGTGCACACTAGCCGTCTCTGCCGCTGATTCGAGCAGGATTATGACGAACAGGGCGATGAACTCGTCCGGAATAGTCAACGTCGCAGACCTCCGGCGCATGGCGCAGCGCCGTGTTCCCAAGTCCGTTTTCGATTACTTGGATAGCGGCACCAAATCCGAAATTACCCTTTCCGAAAACTGTCGAGCTTTTCGAGACGTCACTTTTCGACCGCGCCGAGCCATTGCAATCTCCGACTGTGACCTGTCCAATGCCTCCTCCGAGGAGTTCGGCCAGACTAGGGTTCCAAGTTGCTGCGAGTCCAATGCCCGCGGCATAAACTGTAGAGGGAAACCGGGAATTGCTGCGCACACCCAGGGGCCCATCCGACATTTCAAATGCAGGCAAATGCAAATTGGGCATCGCACGAATGGCGAATCCTGTCCCTCCGATGTAGTCGATCTTCTCCTCGAGGGACATCTTGCTGACAATTGACTCGACGCGTTTGACAGAAGCAGATGCCGACTCTGTTTGCGCCGCTGTGGAAGCAGTGCAGATGGGAGCTACGAAGACACGGATTATTTTTTTCATGTCGGATCTGGTTCCTCCAAGTACTCCAAAACAAGCCAAACGAGCTGATCCATAAAAGCTCACGTGAAAACAGTCTTCCCGCGTGCCGGATGGCCGGGATGGTTTCACTGAGATCATGCCGGTGTCAACTTGTGAACATCGATCTCTCGACGTTTCGCGATGTGAAATTCCCCAGACTCTCAAGGGCGAAGCTGGGCCGGTCCTTCTGAGTTCCAGTGAGTGATGAGGCCATCCGGCGCAATAAGAAAGGCATAGGTGGTATTTCGCGTTTTGCATCCGAGGAAACAGGCCTTCTGCTTGTTTGTGCATCCACACCCGAATCGCGAAAGGGCTGGGCCGGAGAACGACCGGCTGAAACCTGATCCGTGTTGTATTGCGAAACAAGTGTTGCCGGCGTTCAAGTTGTTGCGCAGGGCCTTATTTGCCCTTATCCTGACCGCGCTTTTATTTGGGAGCAAGTTGTTCGCTGAGCAGCCGCTCTGATCGTGATCTTTCATCTTGGGAACAAGTGAATAACGGCAGAGATCATGTCGATTCGGGAGACTCTCAGTTCGGGTGTTCACTTCCCATCGCCTGAGCCCCGTATGGCCGGGCACAGCC
>Ga0209380_10001227_pt1 | contig 17549 bp, 13 predicted proteins | sample HubBroMetageWFT6_FD_188347 | JGI IMG/M metagenome (GOLD analysis project Ga0209380, IMG submission 188347) | Warmed and freeze-thawed soil microbial communities from the Hubbard Brook experimental Forest, New Hampshire - Hubbard Brook CCASE Soil... | ecosystem: Environmental > Terrestrial >...
GCCGCAACGCATCGCGCCACGGCGGCATTTCGACCCCAAGAGACTGCAGACGCAGAGCCGACAAAACCGAATAGGCCGGCCGTGGCGCGGGCCGTGCCACCTGCTGGCTGCTCACAGGCCTCACGGTAGTGCCCAGCCCCGAGTTCTTCACAATCTCCTGCGCGAACTCAAACCAGGTGCAATTGCCGGCGTTGGTCACGTGAAAAATTCCGGCAGCATCTTTGCGGCAGAGTTCAGCGATCGCACTCGCCAGATCGACCGCGTACGTGGGACAACCGCGCTGATCATTCACCACGTCGAGCGCCGGCCGGCTGGCGGCGAGTCTCAAAATCGTATCGGGAAAACATTTCCCGCCGGTCCCAAACAGCCACGACGTCCTTGCGATACAACATTCCGGCATCAGTTCCAGCAGTTTAGTCTCCGCTTCCGCCTTCGTGCGTCCGTAAACGCTCTGCGGATTTCGCGCGTCAGCAGTCTCATAGGGCGCGGTCTTCTTTCCATCGAAAACGTAATCCGAACTCAGAAATACCAGCCGCGCTCCAACCTCTTTTGCCGCCGCTGCCACGTTGACTGCTCCATCGCGATTCACCGCAAACGCCAGATCCGAATTGTTTTCGCACCCGTCAACGTCGGTGTAAGCGGCCGCCAGCACAATCCACTCCGGACGCGCCTCCCGCACCACCTCTTGCACCCGCTTCGCATCCCGGATGTCGGCATCGCGCGAGCTGAGTCCGCTCACGGCATCTCCGCGCCACTCTTGCATGAGCGCCTTGCCAAGCAATCCGGAGGCGCCGAAGATTGTCACTCGCATGGAGATTAGTCGATTTAGTCGAAACTCTCGGCGTCCTTAAAAGCCACGCCCCGCTGGTCTTTGGCCGACACCGTCGGTTCGCCTTCGAGTTCCCAATCGATCTTCAGAGTGGGATCGTTCCAGAAAATAGTGCGTTCGTGCGCCGGCGCATAGAAATCAGTTGCTTTGTAAAGTACGTGAGCCTTCTCCGAAAGCACGCGGAACCCGTGCGCAAAGCCCGCCGGAATCCACAACATCCGCTTGTTTTCTCCCGACAATCGCACCGCCTCCCATCCGCCAAACGTCGGAGAACTGCGCCGCATGTCGACCGCAACGTCCAGAATTTCGCCCTCAACTACCCGCACTAGCTTACCCTGCGGATGCTTCAACTGATAATGTAATCCCCGCACCACATTGCGCGACGAACAGGAGTGATTATCCTGCACAAAGCTGTCGGTAATTCCCACCTCCGCCATGGTCTGCAGGTTGTAGCTTTCGAAAAAGAATCCGCGATCGTCGCAAAATACCCGCGGCTCAAGGGCGAACACGCCCGGCAGCGAAGTCGGAATCTTCTTGAGCGCTCCCGCGCCTGAGCGAACGGCTTCAGCCGCATCCATCAAAATACCTTCTCCCGCAAAAGTTGCAGCAGGTACGCGCCGTAGCTATTGTTCTTCATCGAATTCCCAATTCGCTCTACCTGATCGGCGGTGATGTATCCGGAGCGGAAGGCAATTTCTTCGGGACAAGCCACCATCAGCCCTTGCCTCTTCTCGATCGCCTGAATGTAGAGCGATGCGTCCATCAACGACTCGTGCGTGCCCGTATCCAGCCACGCCATGCCTCGCCCCATCACCACCACCTCCAATTGCCCGCGCTCGAGATACGCTTTGTTCACGTCGGTAATCTCCAACTCGCCCCTCGGGCTCGGCTTCAGCGACTTTGCGATCTCCACCACCTGGCTGTCGTAAAAATAAAGTCCCGTCACCGCGTACCGCGATTTCGGCTGCCTTGGTTTTTCCTCAATGCTCAGCGCTTTCCCCGCACCGTCGAATTCCACAACCCCATATCGCTCCGGATCGTGCACTCGATAGGCGAACACGCGTGCTCCTCGCGTCTTGCTTGCGGCCTCTCGTAAATCTTTGGCCAGGTCGTGACCATAAAAAATGTTGTCCCCCAGCACCAGCGTGCAAGCACTCCCTCCAAGAAACGCCTCACCCACCAGGAACGCCTGCGCGATGCCCTCAGGCTTGTGCTGCACCTTATATTGCAATGCGATTCCAAACTGGCTTCCGTCCCCGAGCAGCGCTTGAAACTTGAACACATCCTCCGCAGTCGTAATAAGAAGGATGTCGCGGATCCCCGCCAGCATCAGCGTGCATAGGGGGTAATAAATCATGGGCTTGTTGTAAATGGGCAGCAGACTTTTCCCCATGGCGTGCGTCACCGGATACAATCGCGTCCCCGATCCTCCCGCCAGAACGATTCCCTTATAGTTTGTGTTCGAACCTTGCATCATAGGATTTTCATTCCGAACAAGCGTTCTTTGCGCCGTGAGGAATCTGGGCGAGCCGCGCGAAGCGTCGCGTTCTTTGCCACGCAAAAAATCGCGCGTTTGCTCCCTTCCTTTGTTAGACTGCACCACTCCTCCTTCCAACTGGGATTTCAAGAAGAGTAATGCGTCTCAATCCACTGCCTGTAGCTGCCGCTGGTTACGTCGCGCGCCCATTCGTCATTTTTCAGATACCACTGCACCGTCTTGCGGATGCCGCTCTCGAACGTCTCTCGTGGCCGCCATCCAAGTTCCCGCTCAATCTTCGTCGCATCCATTGCGTAACGCCGGTCGTGTCCCGGACGATCCTTCACAAACGTGATCAGCCCGCGACGAGAAGTTCCACTGCTACCAGCCATCTCATCCACAAGGTCACAGATTGTTTCCACGATGTCGATATTCCGCTTCTCGTTCCAGCCGCCAATGTTGTAAGTTTGCCCCGCTCGACCTCGCGCGAGCACGGTCGCGATCGCTTCACAGTGATCCTCTACATAAAGCCAATCGCGGACGTTCTTCCCGTCCCCATAAACGGGAAGAGGCTTACCGTCGCGCGCGTTCAGAATCACCAGCGGTATCAATTTTTCCGGAAACTGAAATGGCCCATAATTATTCGAACAGTTCGTGGTCAGCGTCGGCAAGCCGTAGGTGTGATGATAAGCGCGCACAAAATGATCGGACGCCGCCTTCGACGCTGCATAAGGACTGTTGGGCGAGTAAGGTGTGCTCTCAGAAAACGCCGGATCATCAGGCCCGAGCGAACCATACACTTCGTCCGTGGAAACGTGCAAGAATCTGAAGCTGGCTTTCTCCTGTTCGTTCATTCCAGTCCAATAGGTCCGCACCTCTTCGAGTAGCGCGAAAGTTCCATCCACATTCGTGCGCAAAAAATCATCGGGCCCCCGGATGGAGCGATCCACATGGCTCTCAGCCGCAAAATGCACAATGGCCCGCGGTGCGCGCCGTTCCAGCAGGCTACGCACTAGGCCGCGGTCCGCAATATCCCCGTGCACAAACTCATACCGCTCGTCGTGTGCAATGGTCTCCAGGTTGCGCAGATTTCCCGCGTAGGTGAGCTTGTCCAGATTCACCACGGAAGCGTTCACCACGGAGGCCGAATCCTGTTTCATCCGCTGCAGGATGAAATTGGATCCGATGAAACCTGCACCGCCAGTGACGAGGATCGTGTTTTCCATATTCGAGATTCGTTCGGCTGATTCACACGGATTGATTCGCACACGCACAGCTCGTCACATTTCTGTCGGTGACAGACACTTAATTGTAAACAAAAGGACGGGATTCACCCCGTCCTCTTGTTGATACCTGCGATTTTTCGTGATCTAAATCATAGCGGCGGTCAGGCCCTGTAGCCTTAGCCCGCCTTCCGCTGCGCCGCCACACCCTGCTTCGAGCCAACGATCGGCTTCCTGGCCGCAGTCTCCGGCAATTTCCAGCTCATCATGTCGAAGTACGCGCGCTCAATCTCCTGGGCAATTTGCGGCCACTGATAGTGCTCTCGGATGCGGCGTCTGGCGGCCCGCCCCGCCGCCTCGCGCACCGTCGGATTCGCAATCAGGAAGCGCAGCCGATCCACCAGGTCCGCCACATCGCCGTGCCGGAAGGTGAATCCCGCATCATCCACGGCTTCGCGATTCTCCGCCACATCGCTGCTGAGCACGCATAGCCCGGCGCCCATCGCGTCCAGCAAAGCCAAAGACAAACCTTCCATATCCGACGGCAAAACAAACAGCATGGCATTGGTCAGCAACTCGTCCAAAGCTTCCCCCGATACCCAGTCCAGCATCATAATTCGCTCGTTGGCATGGCTCCGGAGTTGGCGTGAATAATCGTCGCAGTAGCTCGACGCCCCGGCCATCACGAGTTTTACATCAGTATCGAGCTGCTCATACGCCTCGACCAGCAGATGGCAGCCCTTTTCCGGAGAAAATCTCCCGAGAAACAAAATATACTTGCCGGGCTCGAGGCCCCAATCCAGAATCTTGTCCGGCAAACGCCGCTCCCGGAGCACACCGCCATTCGGCACGTAAAGCGTGTTCGCCTTATACCCTTCCGCGTAATGTTTCTGCAACGCTCGCGACACCACCATGGTGCGCGTGGGCAAACTCACCGCCGCCCGCTCCCCCAGCCGCAGGACTGCCGAAGCGATACGCCCCCATTTTTTCCGCTGCCAGTCCAGGCCCTGCACCGTGACCACCGTCTGCTTACCAACCAGACGCGGGATGAACGAAAACAGCGCCGGCCCCAGCGCGTGGTAGTGCACCACATCACAGGGCTGTGTCAGAACGTGAAGCGTGCTGAGAAGCGTGTGCACCACGGTTTCCAGATGTTTAGACCGGATGGTTGGCAGGCGCACGATCCGCATGCCATTGTGTTTGTCCCCCGGCGGAGTGAAGTAGGTCCGGCAATATGCTGTGACTTCGTGCCCCATTCCCGCCAGCCGTCTGCCAATCTCTTCGTAGTAGGTCTCGATGCCGCTGTACTTCGAAACCACCCCGCGCCCGCCAATAAATGCCACGCGAACCCTGGGCTTCTGGAACGTTGCTGGAGGAGGCCTTGTCGCTCGCCTTTTGCCTTCCGCGAGGCGCTCATATAAATCGACCAACGCCTCATAATGCGCCTCAGCCGTATACCTCTCGCACACTTGCTCGCGGCCGGCGAGTCCCATTTTGTCAGCCAGATCGGGTCGTGCGCTCAGCAACCGAATCGCAGCTGCCAGTTGGTCCACATCGCCCGTTTTGTACAAAAGCCCCGTCTTGCCCGCCTGTACCAACTCCCGCCGCGATCCCATGTCGGTGGCCACCACCGTTCGCCCTCGCGCATAGGATTCAAGAATCGTCTTGCCCAGCGTTTCATAGGCGTGTGTAGGCAACACGGTGAAGCTCGACCCAGAGATCGCTCGATCCAACTCTGCCTGCCGCATGTGGCCGGCAAACTCCACGTTTGCCAATTTCATCTCATCAGCCAACTGGCGTAGCCTGCCACGCTCCGGTCCGTCCCCCGCAACGATCAGACGGAGACTTGGCAGCCGCCGCATGGCGTGCAGCAGGTCGTCTACCCCCTTTTCCCGCGACAATCGGCCAAAGTAAAGCAGCGGAGCATTCTCTGATCCGCGCTCAGCAATGGCCTTGACTCCCTGGAAATGGGGAAGAACTTCGAATTTCGCCGGGTCCCATCCGTGTTCGACAAACTTGTCGCGCACAAATTGGCTGGGCGCAAGAAAGCAACCGACGCATTTTCGGTAGGTGCCCAGCCATTTGTGGATGTACGCCTCCGCCACCAGCGTCATCCGCGCGTCCCGTCCCGGATAACATTTTTCCTGCAGCGCGTGCCAGAATTTGCCACCTTTGCAGGCCTCGCAGGCTTCTCCATGCGAAACCAGGTTATAGCTCGCGCATAGCACCTTGAAATCGTTCAGGTGATAGAGAACCGGAATCTTCTGCGCCTTCAACTCCCACAAAATCGAGGGCGATAGATGATGGTAGATATTCCGCACATGGGCTACATCCGGCCGAAATTCCGCGATCATCGCCCGAACCCGCCGCCGTGCTTCGCGCGAATAAATCGCGCGGCAGGCCAGACTCGCCCTTTGCGCCCATCCAGCCTGCCCTTTGAAATCGACGTGTGGAACGAAATGGCGATCATACGGAGTGGGGGCTCCGCGCGGATCGGCCATCGAAAATAGTGCTACCTCGTGTCCCCTGGAACGCAAGAGTTCCATGGCCTCAAACAAGTACACCTCCGTACCGCTGAAGGCGTAGTTATATTTGTTGCAAAACAATATCCTCATCGGGATGGCTCCATTCGTGATTCGGGAAATCCTGATTATCGAAATCGTCGTCGGCTGATTCGTCGGCTGATTTGTAGGACGTGATCCGCTGCAGGAACCGGTCGGCAAAAGTTCTCAGATTTGTTTGGTGATTAAAGTTGTGCAGAACCTGCGCCCGCGCCGCGTGCCGGATCCACCCCAGTCGGCTCGCTGCGTAGCAATCCTCCGAGGCTGCCAGTCTTTGAAGGTTGAAAATTTTCTCTACGAAATCCTTCACCACTCCGGGCGCATAGAGGAAGCCGGTTTTTCCCGCAATGACAAGCTCCGGAATCCCTGTGATCGCCGGCGCGAGGACGATTCTGCCCCTCACCATTGCTTCCATCAGAACCAAAGGAATTCCTTCGCTCCGGCTGGTGAGAACCACCACATCCGCGCAGCGGTAGAACGAATCCATCTGTTCCCGGGCGACGTGCCCCAGCAGCCTGATCCGGTCTTCCAGGTGGCTTTTTTTAATCGACCGCTCCAGGCGTTCCCGCTCCGGCCCTTCTCCTGCAATCCGGCACTCAAAGTCGACTCCGTGATCGCGCAGTCGAGCACAGGCACGAATCAGAAACGCATGATCCTTTACCGCATGGAGCCGCCCTACCGCCAGCAAAGTAAAAGTGTGGGCTCGATCGCTGTTCGGGCTGGGTTCCAGACGATCCGGAAGGTCGACCCCCAGCCGTGAGACCATAATCTTCCCGCGATCGATCTCCGGAAAATGCCGCGCCGGGAAATGCTTCAAAATGTAGCGCTGGTTGTACTCTGAAATGGTCACGCAGAACCGGCAATGCTTGAGCTTCGTGTCGAGATACACGCCGTCGATCAGCAGATCCGATCCGTGCAATGTGAGGCTGAAGCTCGCTCCCAACAACCGCGCCGCCACCATCGCAATCCACGACCCAAAATAGCCGTGATGCGCGTGGATATGGTCCACTCCGCGTTCCCGCAGCAGCACGGCGTAATACGCCCCCAGCCATGTGTGCAGCAGCGCCTTCACCCGGCTTCCGGGAGATTCCTTTCCCTGGAGCAGCACCCGCTTCACCAGTCCGGCAATCCGATCCCATCGCTTCGCCATCAGCCCAAGCGCCCGCAGAAGAATCACCAAACGGAGCGGCTGCAAGCAGAGAATCTCCGATTCAGAAATCGCGCCGTCTCCTCCGCCCTTGACTTCACTCGTTCGAACACTACCCGCAACCACACGAACTCCTCGTCTTCGGAGTTCCCCAATTTCCTCGCCCACATAGGGTTCTACCGCAGCAGGGAACTGATTCGCGAGATAAGCGACCGTTAACACGGGACAGAGAATCGTGGGGTTCGATATGACGAGACTTACGCGGCGGAAACGCGAAGTGCTCCGCGGGAACGGCGTGCTTCTTCCGAATTTCCAGTCGCCCGCCGCCGCTGCGCCGCCAGCATTCCCGCCATGGTGAACAGAAGCCCGTTCACGAACTGATAATTCATCACCACAAGATTGGCGTTTACCCAATAGATGCCGAGCAAAACCGGCCACATGGCGTGAAACTGCTGATTCAGCAAACCATTCCCTTCGGCCCTTGGAACCGGGCCGCGACCCAGCCGGTAAATCTCCCACATCAGCCACACGTAGAGCGCCAGGCCAAACACACCGTGCTCCACCAGAATCTCCAGATACGTGTTGTGCGGATACAACTCCTTCTCCTTGTAGCCGCTGACGTGACGCGCCAGCTCAGTCGGCATCTGGTTCACGCCCCACCCTGTAAGTGGCTTCTCCAGGAACATTTGCCAACCGCCCGTGTAGACCGCCAGCCGAAATTCGAGCGGACCCGATTCTTGCAAGCGCTCCGTCAGCGCGCGCCGCTGATCATCGAAACTCATCGCAATAAGCAGGCCCAATGCGCCGACAATCGCGACTACGACGCAGATCAGTCGCATCCGGCGATTGTGCGAACGAAAAATCAGAAACCCCACACTCGCCGCGAATGAAAGCCATACCGCGCGAGTCATCGTCGCCAGGATCGCCACCGGCAGCGAAGCCAGCAACACTGAGGCCTTCAGGCCCCGCAGCCTTCCGCGCAGAAGAGCGTGCAGAGCCAGCACTCCCAGCAGATTCAGGGAAACCCCATTTGCCACCGCCTGCAACAAAGGTCCGCGCGCGCGGTCGGCGTGGTAGCCCAGGCTCTCATCCAGGATGAACCGCGGAAAGATCAGCGATTTCGCCCCCACCAGGAAAGCGATCGACGTGAAGCACAGATAGGCAAGCACTACCAGGGCAAAAATCTCGAACTGCCGCAACTGTCGCTCGTCTCGAAACACCAGACCGGCCAGGTGAAACAGGGCGAACGGCACAATGAATTTTGCCGCCAGCAGACACCACGTCTGGTTGTCGAACGGCTGTCGCATCACGCTCGTCACCGCCAAAAGCGTCAGCCCCAGCATCGGCCATGTCGCCCGCTCCATCAGCAGCAACGGCTTGCGCGTGACCAGCGCTCGTCCCACCACGCTGAGCACCAGCCACACGAACGCCACGCGATCGATCTCATAAAACGGAACGTCAGGATGGCGCAGCAGCATGGCCGCCAGCGCCGCCAGAAACAGCCAGCTCGGTGCGATCATCACTCCCTGCAGCATGCGCAGGCCCAGGCGCAAACCGCGCCAGGCCGCCTCATCCGCCAGCGAATTCGCCGGCGCCATCCTCACTGACGCAGGCGACATCAATCCCCACTCCCTCGCAACACCGCGCCCGCTGTCCTCAGCAGAATCCTAAGATCCATCCCCAGACTCCATCGGTGGATATATTCGATATCCAAATTCAATCCTGCCTCGAAGGACGGATCGCGCCGCGCTGTCACCTGCCAGAGCCCCGTAATCCCCGGAGTCACGTCCAGCCGCGGCAAATGCTCGATCGCATAGCCGGAGAAATCGTCGAGCGGATGCGGCCGCGGCCCCACCAGGCTCATCTCGCCCTTCAGCACATTCCAAAGCTGCGGCAGTTCGTCGAAACTATAGCGGCGCAGGATTCGTCCGAATCGAGTAACTCGCGGATCGTCCGTGATTTTGAAAAACGGGCCCTCCCTCTGGTTTCGCTTCCGCAGGCCCTGTTTCAAAGCGTCCGCATCCCGTACCATAGTGCGAAACTTATAACAGCGAAATGGTCTGCCCTTGCGTCCCGCGCGCAACGCCGCATAAATCACCGGCCCATTCGAATCGAATCGGATGCACATCGCAATCAGGACCAGCAATGGCGCCATCAGCACCAGCGCCGTCCCCGCCCCCGCCATGTCCAGCGCGCGTTTTAGCCATAATCCCGCGACCGGCAAGCGCTCTTCGTGCAGGGAGAAAAGAGGAATGCCCCCGATCCTCTCCGCTTCTCGAGTCAGCTCGCAGCCAAACAGATCAGGTGCCATCTTCACGTCCAGCCGCAGTTGCCGCGCGGCGCGCAACACCCGCAGGGTCAGCTCTCGGTCGTGCGGCGCGGCGAGTATTACCTCATCCACGAATCCCGTGCGAGCCAACTGCGCCAGTTCGTTCGTGCGTCCAACTACGCCATTTCCCAGCGGCTTCCGGTCGTCGAGAAACCCACAAAACGATCGGTCTATTCCCGCATGCTTTTCCAGATGGCTCGCGATTCGATGACCCAAACTGCCCGCTCCGACTATGAGCACGTTACGGGTGCCGCCCGTCACGCGCCGTACGGCGTGAATGCTCTTCCCGCTTTTCAGCCTGCTCTCAACCAACGACCCCGCGGTGCCCCAGGACGAAGATGCACCAGCCTTTCCGGTTTCTCGCTGCGGCTTCTTCCGCCCGTAACCGGAGGCCGCCCCCGGGATCAACCGTGCCGCCCACTCGGTTCCTCGGGGGTTTTGTTGCCTGGGATGTAAGAAAGGAGAAGACACTTCAGACCAATTCCAGTTCGTATCCCTGTATCTCAATCGCCAGCGAGCGCTGGATCAATTCGATTGAGATCACCAGCTTTTCTTTCTCGTGCTGCACCAGCACCCCTTCCAATCCGTGCAGGCAACCGCCTTTGATTCGCACACGCTGTCCAGCGTCCACGAAGGGATGGAGAGAGAACAGTCCTTTCTGTTGCAGCAGCAATTGCAAGTCTTCAATCTGCTTCGGCGGTACGGCCGCCACGATCCCTCCAAAGCTCACGAAGCCGATCAGTCCTGCGGTTTGCAGCACCAGCTGCCGCGCATCGAGCGACTGGTCGATATGCACGAATGCGTATCCCGGAAACAGAGGAATCGTCACTACCTTTTCCCGGTCGCTCCATGTGTGATTTTCGGTCAGCAAGGGCAGGTAGACTTCGCAGCTCTTATGGTTGAGCTGTGCAACCACTCTCTTCTCGAACCGGTATCGCGTCTGCACGGCGAACCACTGCGGCGGTGTGGCTAGTACCACCACCGGCTGTGGCCGCGTTGGTAGCCAAACCATGCGTGCCGCCGGGACCCCATAGCTACCGCTCATTGAGTCCCACAGCCATTCCTGGTTTTCGTTTGCACAGCGTTTTCAGCTTTTGCCACGCCGCAGCACTCGCGGCCAACAACCATTACTCGGTAGAACCGACTTCCCGCGACTCGGAGCTCTACAGCCGTCGATAAATTCTTTCCGGGACTGGGAACCTTCGTTCGCTTAGCACCGTTCCCAGGATGCGAGCCTGCGCCGCTTCCAGCGTTTCTTTTATCTTCCGCGCGGTCGCCCTCCGTGTACTATGTGCTCCCAGCACAAGAATAATTCCGTCCGCCAGTTGCCCGAGTAACGCAGCCTCACTCGATAGCCCAGCGACCGGCCCCTGAATCACCGCGTACTCAAACTCGTTTCGCAACTCCGCGAGGCAGGAAATCCAATACCGTCCTGTTCCCAGTTCTTCGCCGAATCCCTGGGCGCCGAACTCCGGCACGCGCCACAGGTTAATCGACGTCTGCGTAGCCCAGGACTTGATTGCGCCGTTTCCCATATAGCGGGGCGCATTCCTCACCATCGCCTGGGAACGGGGTTCGCGGCCTACGATCGCAATATGCGCGCTCGTCTCCTGCGCCAATGCCCATCCCACCTGGTCGCAAATGGCAACTACATCGGTCTGCGGCCCAGCCGCACAAAAGACGACCTGCTTTACCGGCGGACCACCGCCGGCAAAGAATACTCGCCGCACCAGGCCCCGAATCTGTTCGTGCGCGAAGTCTTTCGGATTCCAATCGTCGTTCGGCCGATAGACCGCAACATCTGCACCCTCCCGCGCCGTCGATCCCATCAGTTCGGAACTTCGCCACACGTCCGCGTTCGCGCTCATCTGATCTCCTTCAGGCGGATAGCCGCCTGCCCACTTCTCCTGGTATCGAAGCCAACACCGGAATCTCCAAACACGCCAGCACCTCTTCGGGTGTCCGTAGCGCTGGGTCCAGATAATCGGCCGCGAACGCCGCTCCAGTCCCTGAAGTCAGCGCCGCCGCAAAGCCCACCAGCACAACCACTCCCGCCGGCCACACCGGCAGTGCTGGCGCCACCGGTTGCTCGGCGATCGCCACATTCACGATGCCGCCCTCATCCAACGCATCGCCCATTCGTGCTTCTTCCCGCTTCTTCACATACAACAGGTAGTTCTCTTCCGCTGCCTTCTCGCTGCTCGTGAGGTCATCCTGTGTAATCGCGTCCTCGCCCAGTTGGCTGGCCAGGGCGCGGTATCCCGTCACGTGCGCAATGGTCGTCGCCTCGCGCGCCTGCAGCCCCTTCATGTCAACCTGCGCCTTCTGCAACTCCGCCTTAGCCCATTCGTAGTTAGAATCCTGGTCCGTGGTTTCGTCGCGTACGGGATTCGATTTCTCCGCCGCGATTGCAGCCGTGGCCTGCCGAATCTGCTCTTCCACTTCCCGCACCAGAGGATGGTTGGGCTCAAACTTTGTCAACAGTTGTGTCTTTTTCAACTCGAGGTCCAGCAGGCTAGCCTTCAACGCCCGCAGGAGTTCCGGATTATCCGCCGTGCGCAACTGGGTGACCGTCCGCGCCGGCAACTTCACCAGTTGCCCGTCCAGCGCCTGAGTTCGGCGAGCGTTCTCCGCCATTTCCACTTCGGTCTGCCGGGAGCTCGATTCCGCGTCTTCGAGTCTTTGCATCACCAGATCGCGTTGCTGTGCGGCCATCACCACCCCATGACTCTTCATGAAGCTGATCAGCTTCTCCTGCGCTTCCTCCAGTTGCCGTCTCGACTCTTCGGTTTGCTGGTCAAAAAAGTGAAGTTGCCCGCCCGGCCGGTGCACCTCCATATGCTTTTCCAAATAGATCGCCGCCAGCGACTGCAGCACGTGCGCCGCTAACTGCGGATCAGGCGCGTCATAGCTCACGGCGATCAGGTTTGTCTTCTTAATCGATTCCACGTTCAGCCGCCCCGCCAGTTTTCTGGCCGCCCGCTCCACTCGCACCGCCTCCGGCTCATGCGGCCGGAGCCAGCGCAGCCAATCATGCGCCGCCAACTCGTTGGCCTGGACGACGCGCCGCAATACGTCATCGTCCTTTAGCAGTTCGACCTCTGAGTTCAGCTCCTCCTCCGTCACTTCCACGCGGGAAAAATCAGGAGGAGCGTTTTCCTGCGCGGTCACAGGCGGGTCGGCGCGCCCCCGGCGCACCAGCACGCGTACCTGAGCTCGATAACTGGCTCCGGCAAATGCGTAAATCACAGCCAGAATGAAAACTGAACCTGCGACTCCAACAAAAAGCTTGCGCTGCCGAAACAGGACCATCGCCATTTCCCGCGTGGTCAGAGACACCGGTTCGGCTTCTTTGCGTACAAGATCCTGATCAAGCATTCGAATTAGCCTGTGTTGTCTTCTAAAACTGGGCGGAGCCTAGGTACATGCTCAGGGAGGGCTTGCTGATAAACCGCTCAATCTTCGAGATTGAATTTTGCGGAACAAACACCAGATCTCCCGGGCGAAGTTGGGGGACTTCGCCCAGGTCTTTCTCCTTCAACATCCTCTTCAAATCGAAAACCCGTGCTTCCACCACGCCGTCATTCACCCGCCGGAACAGCAACACCTGCGAATGTTTTGCCTCATGCGTAAACCCGCCGGCAATCTCTATGGCTTCCATGACGGTGGTATCGGCCCGCAACTCGTACTTGCCGGGCTTTCCTACCTCTCCGCCGGCAACAAAGTAAGGATGCTCAAAGTCCTTCAGCGCGACGGCAACCTCCGGATCATGCAGATACCCCGTGTAGGCCCGAATCACGGCCAGGCGGAATTCCTCCAGCGTAAGTCCCTGCCCAAACACCGGCCCCGCATCCTTCAGCGCCACATATCCATCCGGCTGTATCGTGAGCGTCTGATCGAACTCCGGCGAGAGCGTGAAACTCAATGCCACCACATCGCTGCGATTCAGCCGGTACAGCGGACGGCGTCCCCCGAGCTGAGGGTTTCCCACGCCGTCCGCTTGCCCCGGTTTTGCTGCCGCCGTTCCCGTGCTTCCCGCCCCAGCCCCGGTTTGGCCGGCTTGAGAAGACTGTGTTCCTGCTCCCAGGTCCTGCTCCTTCTCTTCCTGGGCGAATGCGGCAACGCAAAGTTGCAGACATAACAGCCCCATCATCGCGACTCTTGTCCTGCTGGCGAACGTTCTCATGGCGCGATGCGGTCTGTTCTCCTGGACTCCGAGAGCCACTGATGCTCACCGCTCTCGTGTGTGGAAGGTACTGCCGCGTGGACTTCCCGGCAAGACATGGGAAGTGCAGTCTACCAACGGCTCATGCCGGCTTCACACGCCTGCGCGGTTGAATCCCGCCCTGCGAGCGGCTTGTCTTTTCGTTGGTGCTTCCGTGGCGACGCGGAACCGTCCGCCGCGCGGGTTACCTACAAAAGTAGACTTGCATGTTCACTAAGTCACAATCTCGTCATCAGGCGAGAACTCGACGAGGCGGAATCAAAGCCAACCTTCTGCGATTCATCGTGAAAACTTGCCCAAGATCTTCCCGCCCCCGGGCTCACTCTCCACATTTCCACAGCGTGCAAACTTGCTTTCCCGATTTGGTTAGCTCCACTGAATATTGTTGGATGTTTCCTTGAGACCTCTCTGAGTTACGCCTAAGATCACATCACTTCACACCGCTTCATTCGGAGCCCTGTTCCATGAGTTCGCCTGTGGCCGCCGCCTCGTACGCAATCACAGTCTTGATTGCCGATTCCAATCGCATGCAGGCTCAACTGCTCACCAGTGCCCTGCGCCGCCGCTCCGAGTTCCGCATTTCCACTTGTCCGGTCGATGTCCTCTCAATCCTTCAATCTGTCGCTTCCACTCCAGCCAAGGTGGTGGTGCTCTCGCTGAATCACGGCGTGAGCATTGCCAGCCAGCTGGCGGCGATGCGGCGCGTTCATCTTTCCCACCCCGCCGTCGCCAAAGTTCTCTTAGTGGAGTCCTACGATCGGGAACTGGTAATTAGTGCGTTCCGCTCCGGCGTCCGCGGTATTTTCTGCATTTCAGATACCCATTTCCGCCTGCTCTGCCGCTGCATTCAGCGTGTCGCCGCCGGCCAGATCTGGGCCAACACCGAACAGATGAATTTTCTGCTCGACCTGGTCTCCGAAGTGCCTTCGCTGCGCGTGCTCAACTCTAGCGGCCACCAACTCCTCACTCCGCGCGAGGAGCAAGTCGTCGCTCTCGTCGCAGAAGGCCTCAGCAATCGCGAAACCGCCCGCGAACTCAGCCTGAGCGAGCACACCGTCAAGAAGTACCTTTTCCGCATCTTCGACAAGCTCGGCATTTCGTCCCGCGTCGAACTCGTCCTCTACGCCGTCAATCACGGAGACCCGCTCCAGGCCGAATGGCTGGCCGGAATGAGCCACCCTCCGCCGGATTCCTAACCATTCAAACTCTGGAGCCCCCAGCCTCCCAATTTGAAAACCCCGCCCATCGCCTGTATAAATCATGGGACAAAAAAACATGGGACGAAAAATCATGGGACGAAACCCCGTGGCCCCCGACCCCTCGAACTCCGCCCCCAATCCTCCGCCTCGTCGGCCGGCCATTATCGCTGCCGGACTGCTGCTCGTTGCCCTTGCCCTGGTTGTGCTTTATACCAGTCAGCGAGCGTTCCTCAGTCCGGTGGCGCTGGTCGTGGTTGCGGCTATTGGAGTGGCTGCATTGCTTCTGCAACTCCGCCTTCGCCCCGACCTTCCATCTTCCGCTCGCTCGTCCTCGGTTGGCGGTCCGCTTTGGCTCAACGCCATCGGGGTGGTTTTCGCCGTTGCAGCTGTCTTCGCCGACGTCCTCCATCTCAACGGGGTCTTCCTGTTGATCGCCGCGCTCGCCGCCGTCGTCTCTTTTGCGGTTAGTGGCATCATCGTCCTCAACGCGCTGCGCAATCGCCGCGTCTGAGTGCAATTCGCATTTCTTAAAATGGAAGCTAGCGGTCCAGTCCGGCGCGCCGCAGAAGCTCCTGAAAACGCCGGTCGCCACGCAGCGGGTCGAAGCCGGGGTTTACCTTGAGAGCAGTGATTACATTGGAATGCGCCGCAAAGGCTTTCTCGAACCAGAAGAACGCGTCGTCCTTATCGCCCATCCCGACGTACGCCCAGAGAAGAGGATCCGGACCGATACGTTGGCGCCGGTAGAGCTCCTTCAACTTTGTCAACGCATGTCGCGCCTCTACCTGCTGACCCGCCCGGCCATAAACATGGGCGCGCCACGCCCACGTCCAGGGCTCGCTAACCGTGTTGCCCCACGTTCCGATGTCGGTGAGTGCATCCTCGAACTGTCCTTTTTCCACATAAGCGCCCACCAAAAGGTGCGCCCGCGGAAAGTTCGGTTCCATCTCGAGCACGGCACGAAACTGCGCGATAGCTCGGTCATACTGCCTTGAGAAATAAAGGATCGCGCCATTATCCGTGGCAATGATCAGCGACAGAGGATCGAGCTGGCGTGCGCGCTCACTTTCCGCCAGAGCCTCGTCGAAGCGTCCCCGCAGGGAAAGATATTCGGCATACCACTGGTGAGCCGTAGCGTAGTTGGGATTTAACTCGATCGCCCGCCGGTATTCCTTCTCTGCGGTCTGCCAGTCCCAATCGTAGTTCTCGGTAACTAACGCCAGCGAGGTGTGCGCCTCAGCGAGCCCCTCATCCAGTTCCAGAGCCTTGAGCGCGGCTGCGCGCGCTTTCGGCATAGCCTCCGTTTGCGGCGTCAGGCTGTAGCCGCTCAGCAGGGCATAAGAATCGGCCAGCCCGGAATAGGCGCGCGCCGAGTTCGGATCCTTCGCAATGGCCTGATTGAAACAATCGATCGCCTGTTGAAGAGCCTGCTCTGTCCTCTTGTTCCAGAAGTAGCGGCCTTTCAGATACAGGTCGTACGCCTCGAAGGCGTTCGGCGAAAGGATAGGCTCGCGCGCCACACTGATCCGTTTATGCTCGCCCAGCGTGAGCTGAATCTCATCCGCAACCTCCTGCGCAATCTCTCCCTGGAGGGTCAACAGGTTGTTCAGTTCGCGATCATACTGCCGCGCCCAAAGATGGGACTGGTCTCTCATCTGAATCAACTGCGCCGTGATTCGTACCTTATCCGCATCCCGCCGGACGCTGCCCTCCAGCACGTATTGAACCCCAAGTTCCCGTCCGATCCGGTCCAGGGGCTCCCGACCCCCCTTGTAGTACATGACGGACGTCCGCGCGATCACCCCCAAATGCTTCGGGTCCACGTTCCCCAGTCTGGCGATCATTTCTTCCGTCAGGCCGTCGCTGAAGTAGTCTTGCCCCGCGTCTCCCGTAAGGTTTTCAAACGGAAGAACCGCCAGCATCAAGCGCCCACCCGGAGGTTGAGGACGAAACTGAGAGCGGAACCACAGGAAGCCTCCCGTGGCGACAATCAAGCAAACAGCGGCCCCGAGCAGGACACGCCATCGGCTCGCAGGCCTGGCTCGACCTTCGCTAACAGCAGCTTGAAGCGGCAGCGTAGCGGCTTCTCTTCCCAAATCCGCTTCCACCGTCGGGGCAATAAAGCGGTATCCCTTGCCTGTGAGAGTTTGTATAAAAAGCGGCTGTTCGGGATCGTCCTTCAAAACCTGCCGGATCTTCCGGATTGCTCCGTTGATGCTGTTGTCGGTATCGAGAAAAACGCCCTTGCCCCAGATCCTCTCGACAATCCGCTCCCGCGTAACGATCTCCCCTCCCTGCTCCACCAAAAGACAAAGCAACTCCATGGGGATTCGTTCCAGTTTGAGACGAGCCCCCGCGCGTCGCAGCTCATGGGACCGGAGGTCTAACGCGAAGTCGTCTCCAAAGCAGATCGTTTCAGAGACGTGGATTGGATCGGAAGCCACTGAACCCACTCCCATCTGTGGCACACGAATTCTACAACGACCCGACAGGTTCAACAACCAGCCCAGTGTTTTCCAACGGTTAGCGTCCATAAGAAGAATTAAGACGATCTTAAGC
>Ga0209380_10001228_pt1 | contig 17537 bp, 14 predicted proteins | sample HubBroMetageWFT6_FD_188347 | JGI IMG/M metagenome (GOLD analysis project Ga0209380, IMG submission 188347) | Warmed and freeze-thawed soil microbial communities from the Hubbard Brook experimental Forest, New Hampshire - Hubbard Brook CCASE Soil... | ecosystem: Environmental > Terrestrial >...
CAGCGGGACATCGAAATCGTAGCCCTGCCCGCGCAGCGGGTGCGCTGCCGTGGTTCCGGCCAGGCTCGCGCCGGGAAGGCGATCGACAATCGAATAGGCCTCGATGCCGGCGTTTGCCGCGAGCGCCTCGACCAGGGGTTCGGCAACGAGCAGGGTCTCGCCCGGCAGTGCACGGCTTCCTTCGACTGCCCGGTCTACTCGCAATACCACATAATCAAGGCTTCGGCTGAAGGCGATCGCGCGGTTGCCCGGCAATGTCCAGGGTGTCGTCGTCCAGATCAGCGCCGCGGCACCGGACAGCGCCGGCCGCTCGGCATGCAGGATCGGAAAGCGTACCCAGACGGTCGTGGATCTGTGGTCCTGGTACTCGACCTCCGCTTCGGCGAGCGCGGTCTGCTCGACGACCGACCACAGGACCGGCTTTGCTCCCTTGTAGAGCCCGCCATTGACGAGAAACTTGCCGAGCTCGCGGACGATTTGCGCCTCGGCCGAATACGCCATCGTCGTGTAGGGGTTATCCCAGTCTCCGACGACGCCGAGCCGCTTGAAGTCGCGCTTCTGCACCTCGATCCAATGGGCCGCGAATTCGCGGCACTCCCGGCGGAACTGGTCGATTGGGACGCTGTCCTTGGATCGATTTTTCGCGCGGTATTGCTCCTCGACGATCCATTCGATCGGCAGCCCGTGACAGTCCCAGCCCGGCACATAGGGCGCGTCCTTGCCGAGCATCTGCTGCGCCCGGTTGACGACGTCCTTCAAGACCTTGTTGAGCGCGGTGCCGAGGTGAATGTCGCCATTGGCGTAGGGCGGCCCGTCGTGAAGGATGAACTTGTCGCGCCCGCGCGACGACTCGCGCAGCCGCCAGTAAAGACCCATTTCCTCCCAGCGCGCGAGGATCGTCGGCTCGCGCCTCGGCAAATCCCCGCGCATCGGGAATTGGGTCCTGGGCAAGAATACGGTCGGACGATAATCCGTAGTCATCGTGAAACCCTGGATAAGAGACGTAAAAGCGAAAGCGTCCCCGATCCTCAGACGAGGACCGGGCCGGTAATTCGCAATATCCAGGCGTCATGCCGAACCATGGCGGACATATAGCAGCCGCCCCGGTCAAATTCGAGGGGATAGTTAGCGGTGCGGCTACGTTCAGACCGTACCGAGGTGGCGGCCAGGTTGAGGGCGCGGGGTTGGGTGGTGGTTGCGATCTGCGCTTTCAGCGCGGTGCGCGAGGCGCCGCGTCGCGCGCAGGCGGGCATCCACCCGCTCTGCGATATGCGCGGCCTCGGCGGGCGTGATATCGCCGCGCGCAACGGCTGCCAGAACGGTGGCCAGCACCTGTCGAAGATCCTCGACCGTCCGCAACGACGACAGATCGATCCTGAGACGCGCTGCCGGGTCGATGGCAGTGAGCGGCGGCGGCAAGAGTTGCGCGGCGAGGAGCCGCAACAGATGCGGCTTGCGGTCGAGCAGATCCGACAGCGCCGGCGCGCCCAGCTGCCGAGCCGCGAGATCGGGCACGCGCCGCCTTGGATTGGGAATGCAGCGCGGCCGCCCGCGCGGATTGCCGGAGCTTCCCTTTGCGAAACGCCCGCACGCGTCGCGCGCGCGACGCAGAAAGGGATCAGGCTCAAGTGATTGAAATTCCTGGAATCGAGGCCTGGGGTACAGGCGGTTACAGGAGGACGCAGGCGGATCGGCAGCGATTTCCGTCATCAGCGGGGCTCCGGGGCGAACGGGGCCGAACATATGGGTTCATCATACGTTCTCATCAAGTGCCACAGCTCGGGCACGCGGCCCGGATCCAAATCGGGTAGGGGCACCGGCCGGCGGCGTTTATGGCCTCCCCCGCAGCTAGATATGGTGCCGGCTTCGGTCAAGTAAATCGCCAGCCGGGCCAAGTCTAACGCCGCGCCAAGCCCCTATGGTTCCCGTGGTCTAGACTGCCCCCGACGTATTTCCACTTGCTGGGGCCGGCGAGGATTGCACCACGACTTTGCCGCGCTTACCATAATCGCCACTATGCGACTTTTGCGTGTAGGCGCCCGGTCAAAACGTCGCGCCCCCGCAGAAGTCACTGAGGGGTGGCGGCGAGAATGGCGCGCGCCTTTGCAGCGTCCTCGGCGATTTGCGCCTTCAGCGCGTCGAGGCCGGCGAATTTCTGCTCCGGCCTGATAAAATCGACGAGCGCGACGCGCAGGTGCCGCCCATAGAGATCGACATCGATATCGAAGAGGTGCGCCTCGAGCCGCGGCACCAGGCCGCCGACGGTCGGCCGCAGCCCGATATTGGCGACCCCGTCGACAGTGCGGCCGCTGAGCGGATCGTCGCCGCCGTCGCCGCAGACGCGCACGGCATAAACCCCAAATGCCGGGTGCAGATAATCGTCGAGCCCGAGATTGGCGGTCGGAAAACCGATCGTGCGGCCGCGCCTGTCGCCGGTCATCACACGGCCGTCGATTTCCCAGAACCGGCCGAGCAGCATTGCCGCCTCGCGCGGCTTGCCGGCCTTGAGCAGCTCGCGGATATGGGTCGACGAATAGACCGTGGCCTCTCGGTCGCGCACCGGCTCGAGAACCGTCACCCCAAAACCGCGCTCGGCTCCGATTGCGCGAAGCAGTTCGGGGTTGCCGCGGCGGCGGTTGCCAAAGGTGCAATCCCAGCCGACCACGACATGCGAGGCCCTGATCGCTCCGACGATCACTTCGGCAATGAATTCCTCGGCACTCTTCTTCGAGAAGGCGAGGTCAAAATGCTGGACGAACAGCAGATCGATGCCGAGCCGGGCCAGTTCACGCTCCTTGACGCGGAACGGCGTCAGCCGGAAGGGTTCGGTCGCGGGGAAGAACACGCTGCGCGGATGCGGCTCGAAGGTCAGCACTCCGGTCGGGCGGCCCGCTTCCCGCGCGAGCTCGCAGGTCCGGCTGATCAACACGGCATGGCCGCGATGCAGACCATCGAAATTGCCCATCGCCAGGACCGCGCCGGGCGCGTGGTTCGACCGGGGGCCGGGATGTCGGATGATTCGGATCACGGCAGCGGCAATCGCGCAGTTTCAAGGCCAGCCAATTGTTATGAAAATAGCCCGGCCGGCGGCCAGAGGATAGCTTATCACTTCCGCCCGGCCGCAGGCTGTGAAAGCCGGTATAATCGAAGGTGCATTCCTGCCGGATGGACGATCAATCACAAGCCGCCCGATGAGACCCGCAGCGAGCGACGCCGCCGCGCCATTGCGCGAGGCCTGGTACTATGCGCTGCCGAGCCGCCGTCTGCGGCGCCGGGCGGTGGTGGCGAAGGTAATGCTCGGCGAGCCGATCCTGATCGGCCGCGACGGGGCCGGCATGCCCTTTGCGCTGCGTGACCTTTGCCCGCACCGCGGCATGCCCCTCAGCGCGGGCAATTTCGACGGGCGGGAGATCGAATGCTGCTATCACGGCTGGCGGTTCGACACACGGGGGCGATGCACCCTGATCCCATCGCTCGTGCCGGGCCAGAGCTTTACGCCCGGCCACATCCAAACCCGCCCCTATCCGGCCTGCGAAGCCCAGGGCAACATTTGGGTGTTTTTCGGCGAGGACCCGGCGGCGGCGCCGGACATCCCAGTGCTCGACGGGTTTGATGGACGCGCGCCCGACCTCGTCGAGAGCGTGCGGTTCGCCGCGGCGATCGATCATGCGGTGATCGGGCTGATGGACCCGGCGCACGGGCCGTTCGTGCATCGTGCGTGGTGGTGGCGCTCGCGCCGGTCAATCCAGCAAAAAGCGAAAGCCTTTACCCCCTCCCCGTTCGGCTTTGCGATGACCCGGCACGCTCCGTCGCGCAATTCGCGAGCCTACCGGCTCCTGGGCGGCGCCCCCGAAACCGAGATCGTCTTCCGCCTGCCGAGTATACGGATCGAGCATATTCGCGCCGGCCGCCACCGGGTGACCAATCTGACCGCGATCACCCCCATCGACGACCGGGTGACCGAGATCAACCACTGCATCTACTGGACCCTGCCCTGGCTCGGCATCGTGAAACCCGCATTGCGGCACTATGTGCGGGCCTTTTTGCATCAGGACCGCGACATCATGGAGCGCCAGCAGCAAGGGTTGCGCTTCAGCCCGCCGCTCACTCTGATCGACGACGCCGACACCCAGGCGAAATGGTATTACCGGCTAAAGCGCGAATACCTCCGGGCTCGAGCGGACGGCCGTCCGTTCGAGAACCCGGTCCAGCCGCGCACCCTCGAGTGGCGAAGCTAAGGGTTCGAACCAATGCGGCGCCCGAAGGCGCCGTTCCGATTTTGGGAGTATCGGTTTTCTTTACACTCGGTTGCGCCGCCGCCGCATCAAGCCCAGCAAGAGGAGAGCCGAGGCGAGCAACGCCAAGCTGGCCGGCTCTGGGACCGGGTCGGCGCTCGCACTAGAGATGACGCCAATCGGCAGCGAAGCCAAGTTTACGGGTTGATTATCGGGCGGGTCGGCACCCATGACCGGGTAGAAAGCTGGCCCCTCGAGAAAACCCCGCGGCCCCTGCAATGTCTGCTCTCGGCCCACTCCAAGACCACTGATCAGTTGGCTCATCTCGCCCGAAACGGGGTCTGGGGTGGCGCCAGTCGACATCATCGTGCCCTGGCTCGTGATCTCCGCGACATCCGCCTGCGGATCTTTGATGTCCGCTGACGCCGAGCCCGCGAGCATCGTAAGGCACAAGGCCCCCGAAAACGCCGCAGAACAAAGCGAGGATCGGTTCTTCATAGGCATTCGATACCCGAGTCTCCCGGGTTAAGCAAGCAAATCCTGGGCCATGCGACGAATCAATGGTAAAATCATCTCCGGCCATGATCAGGTGAAGATGAAAGTGTAAGAATTTTCGACAGGCAAAATCGCAATTCCAACATCGCGAAGCAGGCAATATTTGGCCCGGATCTAAGTGTCCGACGCGAAATCAGCCAGTCCTTTCAAATCCTTATCGTCACCCCCGCGAAAGCGGGGGCCAGGGGCAACCGCCGCAGTGCTTGGGGTCCCTGGGTTCCGTTTTCGCGAAATATGAGTTTAACCAGCTGATATGGTTCATATTTTTAGGTCTGCCTCGTAAGTGCTATAGCTCTAGAGTTAAGAGCGAGCGTAGTGTAAAGAAATTAGACACTCCACCCCCAACGATCGGTCTGAGAGGTTCGTGTCACTGGGCCTTCGCCGCGAACATCCGGAGCCGGCCTCGCCGATTGAGTGGCGGGAGTGGTTGCCGAGCGATCGAGGAAAGATCGAGGCCACTTCCGGGGCAGCTCATCCGCGTTCAACTGCGCTTTAACTCCTGCATCAGCTTTTCCGCCTCAGCCCTGTCCGCGAACGAACCGAAGGAGCCCAGCAGGTTTTCGAGTAGGATACGAGCATCGGCCGCGCGTCCGACGCGATAAAGCGCCACCGCGAGGTGGTATTGGATATCCAAGTCTTGAGGTACCCCAAGATTGGCCGCGTTGAGGTAGGTTAAGGCCGCGTCGGCTTCCCCTTGGTCCACCAGGATCCACCCGAGAGTATCGACGATATGTGCGTCGCGGGGCGCGATCTTAAACGCCCGCTCAGCCAATTCGCGAGCTTTCTTCAGTTCCCCCTGTCGCTGATAGAGGCAAGCGAGATTGTTCAGCGCGGTCGGGTCAGCGGGGCGGTCCTCGACTAGACGCGCGTATTCGGAGATAGCGGCGGCATAATTTTTTTGCCCCACATAATAGAATGCCAGTTCCGAGCGGGCGGCTGAATCCTGGGGGTCGGCCTTCAGCCGGGCTTTCAGAAAGGCTTCCGCCTTGGCCGGCAGGTCCATATGAACATAAAGCCGGGCGAAAGCAGGCGGGAGAGCCTTGTCGGCAGGCCGCAACGCGACCGCGTTTTCGAGTAGGGAAACCGCCTCCTCGCCGCGCCCAGCTTTCTCGTATAGCTCTGCCGAAACCACGTCATAGATACTGTTGCCTGGATCAGATGCGGCGAATTCCCGGGCCTTGGAGATGGCTGCGTCCACACCGTCCATTTCGGCGTCGGCGCGCATCAGATCGGCTTTGAGCGAAGCGTTCTGCGGCTCGCGGATCATCGCCTCTTTCAGTACGTCCAGCACCTCGCGAAAGTATTGCGCTTGCTTCAATAGGGCCACATAGGCCGAGCGGATCGGCGCCGCATCCGGCGCGAGTTGGTGCGCAAGCTTGTAACTTGATATGGCCGCGTTGGTATCGCCGGATTCCAGCCGGGTCCGGCCGAACGCGACGACGACATCCACGTCTCGCGGAAATTGTGCATAGAGCTCGGCCGCTACCGCTTTCGCGCTGTTCCAATCACGCAGCCGCTCGTAGAGGGCCACCAGCTCAAGCCCGGGGATCGGGTCGTAGGTGGCGGCGGCGCGGGCGCTGTTGAGCCGGTCAATGGCTTCCGGCCATTTCCTCTCTGCGATCGCGAGGCCCGCGAGACCGAGAAGGGCCATCGTATTAGCTGGTTTCTCCGCAAGAACATCGCTGTAGATTCGCTTGGCGTCGTCGGAGCGCCCAGTGGTCGCATAGAGCTGGGCCAAGTCGCGAGTGGCCTCCGTAAAATCCGGATTGCGCGACAGCACGGCGCGAAACGCGGCTTCCGCGCCGGCATAATCTCGTTGCGCAACGCGGACCTCCCCCAGCAGAATTTGATAGAGCAAATTGCCGTGATCCCGCTTGATTAATAATTTCGCGACTTCTGCCGCCTTGTCGACGTGCCCGGCCCGCAACTCCGCCAATACCAGGGCCGGGCCGGCGAGGGGTGCGCCCGCTTCGCCCGAGAACACCTCTTCCAGCTTCGCGAGACCTGGCCCGACCTGGCCGGAACTAATCTCGGCAACCGCGGCCCGCGCCTTGGTGGCCGCATTCTCGGGGTCGAGTGCGGCTGCCTTTTCGAATTGCTGCAGCGCCGCTTGCGGCTTCCCGTCGGCCATGTAGGCGTTGCCAAGCAAGTTCAAAGTCGCCGCGTCCGGCGGCGAGTTATCGGCCAGGGGTTTGAGATAATCGATCGCCCGAGGCGCGCCGTGTTGCCGCAAAGCGGCCTGAGCGATGAGCCGCGTCGCGTTCGGATCGGTCGGGAAATGTTTGAGGTAGTCACGCAAGATACTTTCCGCTGGACCAAATTGCCCAAGCGCAAATTTTGTTGCCGCCTGCACATAATATCCATAAGGGAAGGCCCTGAAGGTGTTGGCAATTGTGTGAAATATCTGATCCGCCGCGATGTAGTTCTGTTGCTTGACGTACTCCAAGCCGCGCAGGTAATTGGCCATAAAATTCTCGGGGCTGGCCCGCAGGATCGGATCGAGATCCTGATCCGCAGCCGCGAATTCACCTCGCATTATATTGACGTTGGCGCGACTGAGGTGAGCCAGCTGATAATCGGGATCGATCTCGAGCGCTTCGCCGAAAGCCTGCAGCGCTCCCTTTGCGTCACCACGCGACCACAGCATGTCGCCTTTGACGTGCAGCAAGTCGGCTGATTTTGGGTTGACGGCGATCGCCTCGTCGATCACCCCAACCGCTTCTTCCGGACGCGTGCTGCTGAGGAACCGAGCGAGCTGGATCCGCGGCGCCACGACGCTCGGGTCCAATTTGATCGCATCGCGCAATAGTGCTTCGGCCCTTGTGTCATAGCCCAGGCGGACCGCTGCGGTGCCGAGCGCCGTCCTGACCTTGCTTTCAAGAACCGGGTTGCGGTCGCCGGGCTCGACGAGATCGTAAATTTCCTTGAATTCTTTCCGAGCCAACATCGCGTCGAGCAGGACGGGCAGATATTCCGCCTCGACGCTCTTGAAGTCGCGTGCGGCGCAAGCCTCGCGCTCTGCTGATGCGGCATCCCCGAGCTGGAAATAGAGCCTTGCGATCTCAAGATGGATCGCGGGGTCCTGGGGTGACTTCCGGATCGCGTTCTTCAGCGTGATCAGGGCGGCCCTGGGATCCTCGTCCGTGAGATTCTGTCCGGCCTCTTTGACAGAGCCAGTATCTTTGGCGGCCCCGGCCGGATAAGCCACGGCGCCGACCGCGAGAGCGAACGCGAGGAAGCGCAACACATGACGAGGTTGGAGTTGGGACATCGCCTTACTCGCGCGCGGACCCTTCGGTGATGGATTAAGTTCTAGCTTGTCGGCCCCTCGGCCCCAAGCCGATTCGCGGGCCGAACATTGGGGACCGGCCCTCAATAATTCGTGCCGAGCTCAGTAGCGTTAACGGTCGATCGTCTTGACGCCGATCTCGTGCTGTTCGCCTTGCCGGTTCACGGTCAGCTCGACCGTGATCCCGGCTGCGCCCCGGCCCCACAACGCGCGATAAAAATCCACCAGATCGCGGACCTGCGACCCGTCGATCGCGACGGCCCGATCGCCATGCTGGATTCCCGCGCCGGCAGCCGGGCCTTCCGGAGCGACGCGGCGCACCACGAGCTCACCACCGATCTCCTGCAGATTGGCGCCGAGCCACGACCGCGCCGAGGACGGACGGCCGAGCGCAAGACACCGAGACCCGACTCGGTATCGAAGCCGATGATCTTCGCGCGGCTGGCCCGGCCTGCAGCGGTCGTCACCTCGGCCGCCATCGCTTCGGTGATGAGGTAGCCGATCGTCACGATTAGGCCGGCATCGTCGATCACCACCCCCGAGCTAGCGCGCTTGGTGCCGAGAAGGCTCGCGGTCCGCGTCCCGGCAGGGATCTCGGCTTGCACGCGAACGACCGCCTCGAGCCGGCGCGCCGGATCCGTGTCCGGCGCGGCGGCTAAAGCGTGCGGTCCGGCGAATAGCAGTAGCGCCGAAGCGAGGCGGCCGGCCAACCCACGGATCCGCGCTTCACCCTGCATGCGCCAACTCCCTCAGGGTGCGCCCGGTGCGGCGGCGGTCCGGGCCTCGGCCGGTCTTTCCGTGGCTGCCGGCGAGATGCCGTGCGGCTTGCGGCGTGCGGTGAAATAGGACGCGATCACGCCGACGATGCCGCGGCGAAAGACCAGTACGCAGAACACGAAAATGATGCCCTGAACGACGGTGACCCAGGAGCCGAGCTGGGCCAGATAATGCTGCATACCCGTCAAGAAAAATGCGCCGACGACCGGGCCGAGCACCGTTCCGAGCCCGCCGACCAAGGTCATCAATACCACCTCGCCCGACATCGTCCATTGGACGTCGGTCAGCGAAGCCAGCTGAAAGACCAGCGATTTGAGCGAGCCGGCTAGGCCGGACAAGCCAGCCGAGAGGATAAAGGCAAGGAGCTTGTAACGGTCGGCGTCGTAACCGAGCGAGACAGCGCGCGGCTCGTTCTCGCGGATCGCCTTGATGATCTGGCCGAACGGCGAATGGACCGTTCTGACGATGACCGCAAAGCCGATCAGAAAGACGGCCAGCACAAAATAGTACATCGTCAGCGTGTCGCTGAGATCGACAACCCCTAAAAGCTTCCCGCGCGGCACTGCCTGGATGCCGTCCTCGCCGCCGGTAAAGCGCGCCTGCAAGGCGACGAAATAGACCATCTGCGCCAATGCCAGGGTGATCATCGCGAAATAGATGCCCTGGCGGCGGATCGCCAGCCAGCCGACGACTGTGCCGAGTAGAGCTGCTGCGGCGGCCCCCGCGAGGATGCCGAGCTCGGGCGGCAATCCCCACACCTTGACGGTGTGCGCCGTGACGTAGGCGGCGCTGCCGAAGAAGGCCGCATGGCCGAACGACAACAACCCGACATAGCCGATCAACAGGTTGAAAGCGCAGGCGAAGAGCGCAAAGCAAAGCGCCTCCATGAGGAAGACCGGGTAGAGGATGAACGGCGCGACGAGCGCCAATCCGATCAGGACCGCCGCCAGGGCCCGATTCCACCTGCCGATTTCGGCCACCTCAGCGGGCCCGCCCAAAAAAGCCGGCCGGCGTGATTAGCAATACCAGGGCCATGACCACAAAGATCACGGTGCTCGACGCCTGCGGGTAGAAGACCTTGGTGAGTCCCTCGACCAGCCCCAGTGCGAAGCCGCTGACGATCGCGCCGAGGATCGAGCCCATGCCGCCGATCACGACAACGGCAAAGACGGTGATGATGATGTTCGATCCCATCAATGGGCTGACCTGGTAGATCGGCGCCGCCATGACGCCGGCGAGTGCCGCCAAGGCGACACCGGCCCCGTAAGTCAACGTGATCATCCGCGGCACGTTGATGCCGAAGGCCTGGACCAGAACCGGGTTCTCGGTTGCCGCCCGCAGATACGCGCCGAGACGGGTGCGCTCGATCGTGAACCAGGTCGCGAGGCACACGGCGATCGAGGCAACGATGACCCAGGCGCGGTAGTTCGGCAGAAACATGAAGCCGAGATTACGGCCGCCCTGCAGCTCGGGCGGGATCGCATAGGGCTGTCCGGACGAACCGAATTGTTGGCGGAACACCCCCTCGATGATCAGCGCCAGACCGAAGGTCAAAAGAAGCCCGTAGAGGTGGTCGAGACCATAGATGTGGCGCAGCAGAAGCCGCTCGATCGCAATCCCGGCGGCGCCGACAATGAGCGGCGCCAAAATCAGCGCCGGCCAATATCCGAGCCCCAATGCGTTCAGCAGAAACCAGGCGCAAAAGGCGCCCAACATGTATTGGGCACCATGCGCGAAGTTGATGATGTTGAGGAGCCCGAAGATGACGGCCAGCCCGAGGCTCAGCATCGCATAAAAAGCGCCGTTGATCAGCCCGACGAGAAGCTGCGCGAACATCGCCGGCGCCGGCGGAACCGTCAGGTGAATCCAGTCGAGCATTGGGCGGTCATCCGATTGCGGCGGTCCTAACCCGCTCGTCATCAAAACAGCGGCGAAAACGCCCTACTTTCAAGGGCAGGATCGTAATTCCGGGACGGCCCGCGGGCCGGGCCCGGAAGCCATGCACACCGCCCCATGAACCCTTTCTCCGAAGCCAGTGTTCATGGGTTCCGGGCTCGCGGGGCATAGCCCCGCGCCCCGGAATGACCCCGCGAAATCATAGGCCGTTTTCATCCCGGATCGTCGCCCTGGCAAAGCATACTCGGAAGCCTTTGGGGTTCATTGCGAGGGGGCGCTCGGTTCGCCGGCGCCGTAAAGCTCGGCGGCGTCATGGGCGAGCAAGGATCGTGATGCGGGCCGCATGTAGACCATGTGGCCACCATCATAGACTCGGAGCTGAATTGCCGAGCGCGTCGCGTCGGGGATTTCCAACTGGTCCACGAGCCAGCGCGAGCTGAGGTACGGCGTCACCAAATCGTAGCGCCCGTTGACGATCAAAATCTTCGTCGCCGGGTGCTCGAGCAGCGTCGCCTCGAGCGATGACATCGCGAGGCCCTCGGTGCCGTGCTGGCGTTCGCCTTGCCAGTTCCATTGCTGCGAGACGTCGTGGGGCAGCACGCGGTAGGGCTGATCGGTATGGACCCCGAGCGCCTCGGCGAGATAGGCGTTGAATGCCGTGCCATAGGCGGCGACGGCCGGCTGCAGCACCGGGTCACTGGCACCTCCGCCCCCCTCACCGCCTTCCGGGCCGGCTGGCGCCACGATCGTGCTGTCGTAGAGACTGACCCTCTCGCCGTGATTACGGCGGATCTCGCGGGCGAAGATGTGGCGCGGGATCCGACCGCGGTAGCGGCGCACGATATCCGCCGGGACCCCGGCGATTTGGGCGACGCGGGCAATCAACGGATCGGCGGCGGAAGGCTGCCCCTTCAAACCGGCCAGACCCACCAAATAGTCTGAGAGGGCGAAGCGCTCGGCCTCCGCTACGCTGCCACCGGGGGAAGCCGCATCGTAGGCTGCGGCGGTGGTGGCGTAGGAGGGCAGGACGAACGCGGCGGCGAGAAGATCGCGTTCTGTCTGATGCAAGGCCGAGAGGTCGAGCGCCGGCGAGACCAGCACGAGGCCTTTGACGATTACGTCGAAATCGTGCGGCAGGGTTTGCGCCATCGCCGCCGCGCGGAAGCCGCCATAGCTCTCGCCGACCAGCCAGATTGGCGAAGTCCAGCGCTGATGCCGGGTCAGCCATAGGCGGATCACCGAGCCCAAGGAGGCGATGTCGGCGCGCACATCCCAAAAAGGTTTGTCTGGATTTTCCTCCTTGCCCTTGCCGCGGCTGAAACCGGTGCCGACCGGGTCGACAAAGACCAGATCGGTAAAGCCCAGCCAGGTCGCCGGGTTATCAATGAGGTGGACGGGAGGGGTCGGCACGGCGCCATTTTCCGGGGTCTGCAGGATCTGCGGGCCGAGCGCGCCCAGATGCAGAAAGACCGAGGCCGCACCGGGACCGCCGTTGAAGACGAAGCTGACCGGCCGGGCGCTGCCGTTCTCGCCATCTGTGAGATAGCTGACCGTGAAGATCGATGCGGTGGTGTTGCCCTTGCCGTCGGTCACCGGCAATGTCTCGGCGACTGCCTCGTAATCGAGCCGGCGCTCGTTTAGCTGCATCGTATGATGGGTCGTTACCCGCGCCGGCAGCTCGCCATTCGGCTTCTCATCCGCCCGAGACTCGGGCGTTCCGAGGGTGGCCAAGAGCAACAGAAATACGGCTGCCAAAGATTTCAGCATCGAGCGCCTCGAAGTTTGCCCGGACCACGTCCCGGCAGAAGCTCGACAGCTGATTTGCGAACTATGTCGATTCTGTGGGATCGGGGCGGTAAGCTCCACCACCATTATCGAATTCTCCGGGGAGGGTCAGATGCCGAGTTCCGCCCGCGTTGCGCTGATCACCGGCTGCGGCAAGCCGGTCGGCATCGGCAACTCGACCGCCCGCGCCCTCGCCGCCGCCGGCGTGACCGTCGTTGTTTCCGATGTCGTGCCGACGGGTGTCGCCAACGAGCACAATGTCCAAGGCGACATGGACGCCTCGTGGGAGGGCGTCGACAGCCTCGTCGAGGACCTCGTGCGCAGCGGCAGAACCGCATCCTCCACCCTCGGCGACGTCAGCGTCGAGGCGGATGCCGGGCGCATGGTCGAGGAGGTGCTGAACCGCTATGGGCGGCTCGATATTCTCGTCAACAATGCCGGCGCGCCGCAGGGCGCCGATCGCAACGAGATCGAAGACGTGCCGGTCGAGGCGTGGGACCGGACCATGGGCGTCAACGCCCGCGGCGCGTTCCTGATGTCGCGCGTCGCCGTGCCGGCAATGCGCAAGGCCGGCTGGGGCCGCATCGTCAGCGTCTCCTCGAAGGCGGCGTTCCGACCCGGCAGGCATCGCGCCGCCTATGCCGCCTCCAAGGCAGCGATCGTCGGGTTCACCAAGTCGCTCGCCTTTGACCTGGCGCCCCACGGGATCACCGTCAATGCGGTCTGCCCCGGGCCGATCCGCACCTCGCGGGCGATCAGCACGAACCGGCGCGAATACGGCGACGATCTGGAAATCGGCTTTACCGAGCGCGCCAAGGCGATCCCGGTCGGCCGTTTCGGGACGCCCGACGAGGTCGCGGCGATGATCGCGTTTCTGGCTTCCGACCAAGCCGCGTTTGTAACCGGCCAGGCGATCGGCGTTGACGGAGGCTGGTGAGAGTGGCCAGGCCGGGATGATAAAGGCATTGTCATTGCTGGCCCTGACGGCACTTTTGACCGCCTGCGTCAGTCCGGACAATGTGCGGGCCGCCCCCGAAGACACCTGGACCTGGCAGGTAAACCAGAATTATCAGCGGTTTGCGCATTGTGTCACCGACACGCTCAACAGCGCGCCGGTGCAATCCTGGTTCTACCAGGCGCCGCGGCCGATAACGAGTTTCGACCAGCAGTGGCAAAGACATCGCATCATCCTGAAATCGATTGATCCCTTGGGCGTCGAGCAAGTGCGCATTGAGGTCAACGGCGTCAGCGAACACGACACACGCATCGTCGCCGGTGCGAAAAACCTGGAAGCATTCGGCGGCGGTGCCCCAATGGTCTATGTCAGAGCCTATGTCGATGTCTGCGCGCGAGCGTAACGAAAACCACGGAATGGGGAGTGTCGGATGAAGAAGATCGAGATCACCGCTTATGGCGCCCCGGAAGAGGTCGCACATTGCATCGATGCACCGGCTGTCGGCGACCCGGGCCCGGATGAGGTCGTTTTCGACGTGCTGGCTTTTCCGATCAACCCGGCGGACATCTCGTTTTGCCGCGGCAGTTACCGGCTGCGGCCGCCCTTGCCGGCGACACCTGGCGCCGAAGGTCTCGGGCGCGTCATTGCCGTCGGCGCCAGCGTGACGCACATCAAACCCGGCGATTTGGTGATCAATATGCAGCGCGAGAATTGGACTCAGCGCCGCCGGGTCAAGGCCGAGGACGCGGTGCCGGTCCCGCCGGGGCTGGATCTGGCGCAAGCGGCGATGCTGCGCATCAATCCGCCGACCGCACTGTTGCTGCTGGAGGATCACGTCGCGCTGAAACCGGGAGATTGGGTCATACAGAACGTCGCCAATTCCGCGGTCGGGCGGCATGTGATCGTACTGGCCAAGGCGCGCGGCGTGCGCACGGTCAACGTCGTGCGGCGCGACGACGTCGCCGGAGAGTTGCGCGACCTCGGCGCGGATGTCGTCGTGAAGGACGGCCCTGACCTCACCGAGCGCGCTCGCGCAGCCACCGGCGGAGCGCCGATCCGGCTCGGCATCGACGCCGTCTCCGGGGAGGCCTGTAAGCGGATCGGGGACTGCGTCGCCGACGGTGGCGTCGTGGTCAGCTATGGGTCGATGTCGGGCCAGGACCCGGTGATGAGCCGGGCTGCGGTCAACATGCGCGGCGTCAATCTGACCGGGTTCAATCTCGGCCGCGGCCTCGCCAAGCGCACACAAGAGCAGGTGCGTGGGATCTATGCCGAGCTCGCGGCCAAGCTCCGGGACGGCGTGCTCAAGGCGCCGATCGATGCGTTCTACCCGATCGAGGAGATTCGGTCGGCGCTCATCAGGGCGCAGCAAGGCGGCCGGCACGGCAAGGTTGTGGTGCTGCCCAATGGGCCGCTCCAATGACGGACGCCAGCCATCAAGGCCTGATCCTGGACCAGTTCACGCGCCAGGCGACACTGTTCAGCACCGCTGCTCCGATCACCAATGCGGACGCGGTGCGGATGATCGTTGAGGCCGCGCGGCCGGGACCGGACGATACGGTTCTCGATGTCGCCTGTGGCGGCGGCATCGTCGTGTGCGCCTTCGCCCCGCATGTGCGACGGGCGACCGGTATCGACGTGACCCCGGCAATGCTCAATGAGGCGCAAAGGCTCGCGGCGCAGAAGGGCTTGACCAATGTCGAGTGGCGCCGGGGAGACGTTAATTCTCTGCCGTTCGGAGACGGCAGCTCTACGATCGTGGTCACGCGCTTCTCGGTGCACCATTTTCCCGACCCGGCTGCGGTCTTGCGGGAAATGGCCCGCGTCTGCGCCCCCGGCGGGCGGCTGGTCGTCGTCGATATGTACGCCTCGCACGACCCTGCCAAAGCGGCGGAGTTCAATAGGTTGGAGCGTCTGCGCGACCCCTCCCACATGCGTTCGCTGACCTTGGCCGAGCTGAAAGGCCTGTTCGGCGAGGCGGGACTGCCGGAGCCTGAGGCGAGCTTCTACGAATTGCGGGACGAGGTGCGCAACCTGCTGGCCCGGTCATTCCCCGAGCCCGGCGACGAAGCCAAGATTATCGAGCTGTTCAAGGCCTCCGCCGCGGATGGCCGCCTCGGCATCCCTGTCCATATCGAGGGCGAGCGGATCCATTATGCCTATCCGGTGGCGATCCTCGCCGCGCAACGCCCCGCGCGATGAGCATCCCAGCACCGTTCGAGCGTTACGAAGGCGAGGTTCTGCGCGAGTGGATCGACGCCAACGAGCACATGAACCTCGCCTATTACACGGTGCTGTTCGACTACGCGACCGATGCGCTGTTCGACGCCATCGGCATCGGCCGCCAATACAAGGACAGCACCGGCAACGGCACCTTCGTGGTCGAGACGCACAATTTGTACGAGCGCGAGCTGCTGCTCGGTGATCGCGTGCGCGTCAGCACTCAGATCCTCGGCATGGACGGCAAGCGCCTGCATCTGGCGCACGAGATGTTCATCGTCGCGAACGGGCAGCGAGCCGCTACGCAGGAACTGATGTACCTGCACGTCAACCTGTCGACCCGCCGCGTCGTGCCGTTTCCGGACGGGATCCGGGAGCGCGTCGCCGCCGCAGCGGCATCGCACGCCCATCTTCCGCGCCCCGACTGGGCCGGCCGCCGCATCGCGATGCCCGGCTGAAGTGCCCCTCACCCTAACTTTAAGCGGCTGGGGTGCGGAAACCCGCGTGACGCTGTGCCTTCCTACAGCGGGACCGATGGTTCGAATCCCATTCCCTCCAGCAGACAGTCCGGTGCGAGTAGGTGGGACCGCTACTTGTCAAGCCAGACGTTCTCGTACCGCCAGCCGCCGCGCGCGAGCCGCTTCGGCTCGCCCCTGGTGCTCAGCCGCGTGCATTGGGTGCAGCCCGAGCTCGTCGCCGACGCGAAGTTCTTGACCCGGACCGACGACAATTTGCTGCACCAAGTCGTCTACGAAGGTTTGCGGCCCCGATCCAGCTCGGCGCAAAGATTGAGCCTGATCGAAGTTGGAGCAACAATGCCGCCCTCACAGTAGGCTCGTCGGCTCGAGATCGGAATCGGCATTCACGGTTTCCCGATGCCGGAGCAGCGGCGCGGCCACAAGATGCGGCTCTGCCGCCGCCAACTAAGGTGGGAGCCGGAAGGGACGGCGAACAAGTGCCTCGCGAACGGTCCTGCCGCCTATTCCCCGCGAGAACCGCCCACACACGCCCCGCGAGATCTTCATCCACAACCACGGAACCGGCCCTCGGACGCCGGTACGACTTTCGGCGCCAACCCGGAGAATAGCCCCGAAATCGCGGGGGTTTCAACAAACCGGCCGGGTTTCGCCCGATATCCCACACGGGCGACAAAGGATCAGGACCAAGTTGTTGAAATTCTTCGACTCCGGTCTGGGAAACAGCGGCGCAGTCGAGGCGCCCGGCACGCAAGGCGCCGATGCGGCGTTAGTTTTGCCCCGCTTCGTTCCCTTTCCACCGCGCTTTGGCGATGACCCGGACGCCTGTTCCACCTGTTTTTTGCAGAAGATTTACAGGCGAATCTTCTTCCGGCCGCGAGATCAACCCCTTTTGGTTTAATTTTTGATATCACCTATTCATAATGCGATCGCAACGCAATGGGGTGCCTAACGCCGAAATTAGCCCTTGAGCTTAGTCGACTCGATATCTGAGCGTTGTAGCTTTTAGTACAATTTTGTGTGTTTGTCAATTATCCGATCTTCGTTCAGCCGGCACAAGGGGAGTGGACTGATTGGGATCCGGGTCGATCTAGCCGCCCGGTGAGGCCCCGACGAGCGCAATACTCATCCCTCGGCCCGGTCGAGAGGATGGGCGTCACACGCTCGATATGGGGCAACGCGGCCCGGTAGCGTCGCTGCTAGGAGAGGATTTCGAGTGCGAGCGCGATGCCTTGGCCGCCGCCGATGCACAACGTGACGACGCCGCGCTTGAGACCGTCACGGCGCATCGAATGGATCAGGCGCGCCGTCAGCACGGCGCCGGTCGCTCCAATCGGATGGCCGTGCGC
>Ga0209380_10001229_pt1 | contig 17522 bp, 16 predicted proteins | sample HubBroMetageWFT6_FD_188347 | JGI IMG/M metagenome (GOLD analysis project Ga0209380, IMG submission 188347) | Warmed and freeze-thawed soil microbial communities from the Hubbard Brook experimental Forest, New Hampshire - Hubbard Brook CCASE Soil... | ecosystem: Environmental > Terrestrial >...
TAGCCCGCCCCGCTCGGCGTAGATACCTTAGGGGCGGGCACACTATGGCGGAACTATGGCGGTAATCGGTCTAAACGCAGCTAAATCCAGCGTAATTCCCTGCCAGTGGTTCTCTTGGTTTTCAATACGTTAGCTGATGGGCTGATACGGGCTGGGTGCCCTGCAATTCCCTACGAACCAGAAGGTCGGGAGTTCGAATCTCTCAGGGCGCACCATCTTTTTTCAGGCAGGTACGCCGAGCTCCTCAACCTCTTCAATTGGGTCCATTGGGCCCCGTCTCCCATTTTGTTCGGTCCGCCCCGGTTGAGGATCGTAGCAGGGACAGAGAGATGATAGGGTTGGCTTACCGAAGAAAGCGTTCCAACTCGGCTTTACTTACAGCATTTTCGTGATACTCAAGCGACAACCATTTCGTTAGTTTGCTGAGAGAACGCGAGACTCTCGGGGGGAGACACTCGGCTCGTTGTCTAATGCTCAATCGGTCCCGCCCCGAAAGACGCTTGCGCACAGGCGACCCCCACGCGAAGAGCCAAAACGCGTACTGTTGGGTGCCTAGACAACCGGGGACGATTCTGCAGCAGGATGGAGATTTGCGAAAAAAGGCTTCACTACTCCAGGAAGCAAGGAGGGACGCGCGGTGCCTGGCCATCCCGAGGTGCGGGACGGCCAGGCGGTCAGCATGCTTTTTTGGCCGCGCAACTACGGTTTCACTCAGCTTAGTCGCCCTGGTCGACGCACGAGCAGACGCCAGTGCCTGTGCCCAGTGATTCCACGAAGCTGCAGGTTTCCTGCAGATTGAAGCTCAACTCGGTGCTGGACAGAGACGCATCGGTCAGAGGCGTCTCGGTGAGGCTGTACGACGGGTCGCTCACTGTGTATACCACTCTCTGAAGGTGAGTGAGCCAGCCTTTAATTCCGTCCTGTGTGGTATAGGCGGTCGGGTTGCAGACTCCGCCTGCCGGAACCAGGCTCGAAACTTCTTTGATGATGCCCCGGTAGGGCACGGTGCCTTTATCCAGGATGTTGCCAAGAAGGTTTGTGCTGACGGTGAGGTCGAGGTACCCATTGGCCGTGATCTGGCAGCTGCAGCATTCCTTCATCTCTTCCTGGTTGTCGAACACATAGATGTTCGCGCACAGGTTCGCGCCGGACGCATCGCCGTCGTTGCTGAGCCGCAGGTGAGCTGCGGGCGCGCCGGCAACCGCGTTGGTATAGTATCCGAGGTCGTAAACATTGTCTTGAGCCGCCGCGGTGCCTACTCCGAGCAGCGCAACGGACAGGAAAAGCAGTGTACAGGCAAGTTTCTTCATGGTGCGAATTCCTCCTGAGAGTCGCGCCCACCGCTGTCGGAGGAGGAATCAGCTTAGGGACGCGCCGCCGGTAAGTTTAGCTGCTGCCGGAATGGTCACAAGTCCCCACCTGGCCTAGCCGAATGCTCTACGCCGCACAAGCTAGTGCCAGATAGTTAATGCGAACGGGCTATTCCGCTCCACATCCCATTAGACGGCTGGGAGCAACGCGCCACACTCCAGGCAAAACGGCTTGGAGCACGCTGTGATCGCTCCGCACGACCGGCACATCCTTTGCGATCCGTAGGCGGCGATCTTGGGGCGGCCTTCGATGGGACCCGCTGAAGACGCGCTCTTTCCTAACCGGCGAACGGACTGGACAATACGCTGGAACAGGTTCGGTTCCATGGCAGCCTCGCTTTTCCGTCGGTTGCACAGGAGACCGTCGTGAGGTGGGAACGCCAGAAGGCGACGGAGAGATGAACAATGGACTCTCTAACTCTAGGCGCTACCGTCCGGGAAAGCAAATCCGGCGGCCGCCTCTTCTTGGCGCGAAGTTGCCGGAGCTGAACTATGGTTGGAGAGTGATCAAGGCCGCGCTGACAGCCGGAAGAGCGATGGTGTAGACGCCGCTCGACGGTTGGGCGATCTCGCTGTACGCGGTTCCTTGCGGAGTGCCGTCCGCGCTGCCATCGAACGTCTGCCCAGCAAGAGTTACGCCAGTGGTTGAGGAAAAAGAGGGAGCAGTCAGGCGTGTGATCGTAGCTTGCCCGTATCCTGACAGCGCGATGGAAACTGGTCCACTCGCGTTTTGATCTTTGTTCAGAAGAAGCAGGCGAATTGTTTGATTGGCGTCGATGGTCGCCCACGCCTTAATGTTCGCCTGGGTGGGTGTGGTCAGCGTCACCGGCAATAACTGCGCGTTGTTCTGAACGGTTTGCACAAAAAGCAGGAGTCCGTAATAGAGAGGATTGATGTTTCGGACTGCATACGTGTTCACGCCACCGTTGGACGTCGAGGTGAAATCAAAAGGCGTGTACGCATTGGGCGTGTTCGGGTCGCCGGTAGCGAAGAAATTGACACCGCTGACGCCAACATTGGCATAGGAAAATGCGATGTCCATGGCCCACATGGCGGAACTGAAACTGTTACTGACTCCCAGCTGACCGCCGCAGTTGATGGAGTTAAGTTCGCCAATGCGGAACGGGATTTTAGCCTGTTGTGCCGCCGGCAAATACGGAGGTATTCCCACCGGGCCGGTTAGAGGCTGAGTATCGCCGTCGACGGCCGGTTCGGTGAGCAGGTAATCGGCAGGTTCCGTCGCGCCGTTGCAGGCTGTTCCCGAATAGTGATGAACCGTGACGATGGCGATGGTCGAAGCTTCGGTGGAGATGAAGGAGTCCAGGTTATTCATGAAGCTCGCACTCAGGCCGGCCCAGACGGGAGCAGATAGCTTGATGCCGCCGGAAGCGGAGATGAGGGCAGGAGCAAACACTTCATATTGCCCGAGGTAGGAGTCATAGGAACCTTCATAAAGGTCCGGTTCGTTTCCCACTTCAATGGCCTGCAACTGGCTGCCGGGCAATCCGGCCACTAGTTGCTGCGCCTCGCCCGTGGCCGTGGCTACGTCATCATCCACGAAGTTGACGCCGACAAAGAATTGCACACCCAGATCCTGGCTTACCTGAGACAGAGCCGCAAGGCGATTGGCGTCGTAGAAATCGGAATTCCCTCCGTCGGCTAGTTCGCGAATCAGTAAAGGACCGTTGGCATATTGAATCAGGTTCTTGAGCAGTTGCTCGTAGATCGGATTCACGTTGGTCGATGACGTTCCAATCATGGTCAGCGTGTCACCCATCTGGTGTCCGATGCTCAAGAAGTTCGGGGGGATCGGCGCGGCGGTTGCTGCAGGATTAACTTGCACGCCGGCGACCTGGGACGCCGAAGTCACCGTGACCGTCGCGCTTTGTTGCGTCGATCCGGCCGAGTCGGCCGCTGTGAGCGTGTAGGTGGTGGTGGCCGCCGGCACCACAACGAGGGAAGACGAAAGAGTTTGTGGCGTCGCGGTTACGTTACTCAGATCCAGGGAAGTGGCGCCGCTCACTTGCCATGCAAGCGTGGTGGCCTGCCCTGCCGTAATGTTGGCTGGGCTCGCAGAAAAGCTGCTGATGACCGGAGCGGATCCGGGCGAGGGCGCGGCACCGCCGTTGCCGCCGCAGCCACCGAGGAGGAGCGCTGGAAGTAAGGCTACACCTGCCAGGAACCCGCCTCGAATGTCAGACCAACTCACATTCCTGGATGCGTGGGCCATGACTGGGGTTTTTCCGAAAGCTGCCCCGGTTCGTACCGGCCGGAGCCGGAAACATTCAAGATTGCATCCTTATATCACGTGGAGATGGGAAGAGAGTACTTGCTTGGTGCGGGACAAGTTGCGTTGCCGGGAGTTTCTGTTACTCTTGCTTAGCCCTGTTGTTTCTACTTGCGGTGTCTTTCGTGTTGTTTCTGTTATCAACCGGATAAGCTCTCCGGAACTCGGGTCGCGCGCCATGTCGAAGGGTACTGAACAGGAATTAGCCATCCTGTCGTCGTCGAAACACGGATTGGTCTACCTTACGGCCAATGATTGGGCTCTGATCGCCGACAAGGCGAGCCGGGTTCGTTTCAAGAACGGCGACGTGATGGTGCAAAGGGACAAACGAGCGAACGGCGTTTATCTCCTGCTAAAAGGGAGTGCGCGCGTGCAAATCCCCTTCCAGTCAACGGTTCCGGCGATCGGAGCGGGTGAGATCTGCGGCGAGATGTCGTTCCTGGAAGACGCTCCGGCCAGCGCCAGCGTGGTCGCCGAAGAAGCAGTAGAGGCTTATCACCTTGATCGAACCACCCTCCTGAGCTTGTTCGAGTTGTTCCCTCACCTCGCCTCGCGTTTTTACCGGTCGTTGGCCACGAATCTCTCGCGCCGCCTCCGCGATCTGATCGGCCCCCGTTCGGAAGCTCCAGCCAGCAGGCCAAAACCGTGATCTTGAAAAAGTAGTCGTTTGGACAGACCACGCGGGCCAGTGTCATCCCGAGCGAAGCGAGAGATCTTGGTTCCTGCCGGCACCACCGTCGCGGGCGCTGTGGGCACACACCAAGATCCCTCGCTGCGCTCGGGATGACAGTCGCCGCTTTCCGGAAATTAAGAAGCGCCCCGAAACCCTTTCGAGTTTCGGAGCGCCTGAACAGCCCTCCCCCAGAACTGCTCGATCATTACGCTACTTCGATTCCGCCCCGCTTGTGAATTCCACATTTGTGCCATGAGATGGCACAAGATAGCTAAGATACCTCGACCGCTCCTGCGCGTCGCAAGTGCCAAGGCGCCTCTTGCAACGCTCACCCACGATTACTGCAGTAACCCTTAGGCAGGGATTACCGTTGACCCCTACTGCTCCGCCTCCATACATTCTCCACAGGGGGTCGTATGAAGGATATTCATGAAGTATTGCGGCAGAAGCAGACCAAGTACGCGGCACTGGGCAAGCAGATAGAGATGCTCCAGCAAGCGGCGGAGAAGCTGCGTGAAGTGGCTCCCTTGCTTGCGGAAAACGACGAGGAAGATAACGCGGTCTTGATGGAAGTCGACGAGTCTTCCGACAGCATGGCGGCAAAAGCGGGTGCGACTGGTGCGGGCGCAGCAGCGTCCAAGGCAGCCCGGCCCTCGGCGCCACGTTGGCCATAATCGCTCCGTAAATGGTGGGGAATGTAGTTTTATGACCCTTCTGGCATTGCTGGTTTCCACTGACGACTCCGCATCCGAAATCCTAGGCCGGGTTTTGCCGGCCATGGGGATCGTAGCGGAGCGTTTCAGTGATCTCGCCACGGCGATCGATCGTCTGCAGCAGCAAAGGTTCGACGCGCTTGTGGTCGACTTCGACGACCCAGACGCTGCTGGTCAAGTGCTCGATGAAGCCCGGAGGCTGAATTCGGGCGACGCTCCCATCACGGTGGCCCTGGTTGCGGAGCCTGCCAGAGCCCGCGCTATCCTCAGCAACGGGGCGCACTTCGTGCTCTACAAGCCGCTCTCCGATGAAACAGCCAAAGCTGGCCTGCGCGCCGTAGCTGCTATGTTGAAGCGCGAACGCCGGCGCTCCTATCGCGTTCCGGTTCAAGCCCCGGTAGAAATCACGCTGCCCGATACCCGGAAAGCCGAAGGCATTCTTCTTGATCTAAGTGACACCGGAATGGACGTTCTCACTGCTGAACCCCAGGTTCCAGGGGCGCTCTTGAATTTCCGCTTTGAGTTGCCTGACGGAAGTCTTGAAGTTCAGGCTCACGGGCAGGTGGCATGGGCGAATCCGAACGGCCAAACGGGAGTCCATTTTCTGGATTTGGATGAGTCTATCAAAGCTCAGCTTAAAGATTGGCTGCATGCGGCCGCAGTAATCCAGGGCGCGGGACCGGAAGAGACCGTTCCCCACTGCAAGCTCACCGATCTGAGCCTGGGTGGCTGCTACCTGGAGAGCGATTCGCCGTTTCCTGAACTGGCTCTGGTTGACCTTTGCCTGAGAACTCGGGACATGGCCATCCACACTGAAGGCATGGTGCGAGTCACGCACCCGGGCCACGGTATGGGATTGGAATTCCCTTCGCGTACGCCGGAGCAGCGTGCTCAGGTCGGCAACCTGATCACCTTTCTTCAAAGCTGCCCGGAGTCGATGCCGGAACTGATTATTTCACCGCGCGCACTGGCCGCGGACCTCAGCCAATTCGAACACGCTCCAGAACAGATGGACGAAAACACTGAACCCCTGGAAGATCCGCTCCTCGAACTGCTGCGCCAAGGATCTTCTCTGCAACAGGATGACTTCCTCGCTGAACTTCGCCGCCAGCGCTCCGGCGAGAGCGTCGCGACTTAGCGGCCGTCTCCCGCCATAGCTTTGAGTTCCTTCTAATCCTCAATTGTTACTTTAAGAAAAGCCTCCCGCTTTAAGTGGCTTGGGGACTTCGTAGATTAGCGCGTGGGCAGAGAAGAGAAGCTGGTGTGGCAGTAGCGAGGTCGCGAGAGGCTCGGGGGAGCAGTTCCCGGATGGTGAAGAAACCCACGCCCCGTCAATAGCGCAGGCTCTTCACCTACCGTTGTCTGTTCCACCCTAATGGGAGTACGGTAGCTGATCGCTGTTGCGCGACGGTTTCAAAAATATTAAATCTAGGTTAAATAGACGTGGGTTCCCCACAGGCGGGTCGGATAACGGTCGGTTTATACGGCAACATCCCGAGCGGCATGTCGAACAATGTCGCGAGCAACGCCCGCCGCGGCGGCCTGGCTTGGACGCCGCTCATGGCGATTGCGGCGGCGGCATTCGCGATTGAAATCCCCTTCTTTTTCCGCGGCACGCCCTCCGGACACGACGTCGAATTTCATTTGTACTCGTGGCTGGAAGTTCTCTCGCAGTGGAAGCTGGGCATCATTTATCCACGCTGGGCGGCGATGGCGCACTTCGGCTACGGCGAGCCGCGCTTCATCTTCTATCCCCCAGCATCGTGGACCTTGGGGGCAGCGCTCAGCGCCATCTTTCCCTGGACTCTGGCTGCCAGCATCTACATTTGGCTCGCGCTGACGGCGGCCGGCGTGTCGATGTTTCTGCTGTGCTCATACATATTTACGGGACAGCAGCGGCTAGACCGGCGCGACGCGACCTTCGCTGCCGTGTTGTATGCCGTCAACCCTTATCATCTGCTGATCGTCTACTGGCGAAGCGCGTTCGCCGAACTGCTGGCCAGTTCGCTGCTGCCGTTGCTGCTCTTGCTGTTGTTGAAGGCGGACGACAAGAGCCGGCGCACGACAGTTTTTCTCGCTCTGCTGCTGGCTTCTGCATGGCTGACCAATGCGCCCGCCGCAGTCATGATCCATTATTCTTTGGCTTTGCTGGCTGTCGTGATTGCCTGGCAGAAACGCTCGCCACGCGTTCTGCTAACTACAATTGCTGCGGCGGTTCTGGGAGCAGCGCTGGCTGCTTTCTATTTGTTGCCGGCAGTCTACGAACAGAAGTGGGTCAACATTGCCGAAGCGGTCTCCGCGGGAGTTCGCCCAGTGGATGATTTTCTGTTCACCCGCATTGCCGACCCGGATCACAATAACTTCAACTACCTGGTTTCCTGGATTGCGATTGCGGAGATCCTCGCAACCGTTCTAGTGGCATGGGTCGCGCGTGACTGGCGCAGCCGTAATCGCGCGCTTTGGTATTCCCTCGTGGTCTGGGCCGCAGCGTGTGCCGTACTTATGTTCTCCATCACGGGCGTGTTATGGAATGTTCTCCCGAAACTGCAGTTCATGCAGTTTCCCTGGCGATGGCTGCTTTGTCTCGACATTCCTTTGACTTTGCTGGTCGTGATGGGCGTGCGGCGGTGGGCCGCGCGCGTGGCGATCTATCTGGCCATGTTGTTTGTGCTTGCATTCGCCGGGCACCACTTCCAGCCTCCCTGGTGGGACCATGCCGCCGACCTGCGCGAGATGCAGGGCAACATGGCCTCCGGCGTGGGATACGAGGGCACTGACGAATACACGCCCGTCGGTGCCGACCCTTCTTCGGTCGATAAGGCTGCTCGTCGCGTCACCGTCGACGGATCTGCTCATGCCACGATCCACGTCTCCCGGTGGGATCCCGAGATCAAAATCTTCACGGCAGAGATGTCATCCCCGGACAATCTGGCTTTGCGGCTGTTCAACTATCCAGCATGGCGGGTCGACGTGAGTGGACGCGAGGTGCAACCCGGTAACCGCGAGGCCACCGGGCAAATGCTGGTTCCGGTTGAAGCGGGCGCAAATCTGGTGCAAGTCACTTTCATTCGCACCGGGGATCGCAAGGTGGGCGGATGGATCTCGATCGTCGCGATCGTTCTCATGCTGGCGATGCTGAAAACCGTAGCGCCGGCGCCCCGCCGGCCCTCGGCGCAAGACGATCACACGCCCGACTCCGAGCCTGCCGAAGGGACAGCCGCCGGGACGGCGGCGCTACCAGAATCATGACACGGAGAATTCTCATTGCAACCTCCAATCCCGGCAAACTGCGCGACTTCGCCGGCGCCGCCCTCCGGCATGGAGCCGAAATCGCCGGCATCCCTGACTTCTCTTCCCTGCCGCCGGTCATCGAAGACGGTCTCACGTTCGAGGCCAACGCCCGTAAGAAGGCGGAAGCATACAGCCGATATGCTCCGGGAGAAGCCGTCGTCGCCGACGACTCGGGCCTGGAGATTGACGCGCTCGATGGCGCTCCCGGCGTGCACTCCGCCCGCTACGCCGCCGAGCAACCCGAAAAAGCTGAGGCCAACACCGATGACGAGGCAAACAACGCGCGGGTCTTGCGCAAACTGAAGGGCGTTCCTCCGGCACGGCGCACCGGACGATTTGTTTGCGTGCTTGCGGCGGCTCGCGACGGCAAGACGCTGGCTACATTTCGCGGCACGGCCGAAGGAATCATCCTCGATGCTCCGCAAGGAACGAATGGCTTCGGCTATGATCCACTCTTCTATTTTCCTCAGATCGAGAAAACGTTCGCGGAACTGACCGCAGAGGAAAAATCCAAGTACAGCCACCGGGGCGCGGCATTCCGCAAGTTTCTCGACTGGTGCGAGCGTCTTGGCTAGGAACCGGCGACAACTGTCATCCGACAACTTGTCATCCTGAGCGGAGCCGTTTTTCAGGCGTAGCGAAGGATCTCCAGCTCAACCGGCCCAGCGCGCAAGCTAAACTGCGTACTTCCTTGACTTCACTTCTCTCGCCGCCTGATAATAAAAGGTTCTCTTATCATTCTTGAACCGCTAAGCAGACGGAATACGAACTCATAAGGAGCGATTCGTGGCGTCAGCAGCCAGTTCTGCTGCTCCCGTTGTAGCGAAAGGTGAAACTCACGGCGTGGCTCCCCTGCGCGCCGGCCACGGTGCGCAATTCGTATTGCGCCGCCTGCATTCGCTTTCCGGGATCGTCCCCGTGGGCGCGTTCCTGTTCGAACATATTCTGATTTCCAACTCAACCGCGATCACCGGCCCTGACGCCTACGCCCGCCAGGTAAGCTTTCTGGCAAATCTTCCGCTCGTATTCTTTCTAGAGCTCTTTGGAATCTGGCTGCCGATCTTATTCCACGCGCTCTACGGTTTCTACATCTGGTACCGCGGCGATGGAAACACGATTGAGTATCCCTGGACCGGCAACTGGATGTATACCGCGCAGCGCTGGACGGGCGGCATCGCCTTCGTCTACATCATCTGGCACACCTGGACCATGCGCTTTACTGGAGTCGATCTGCACGCCTACCCGAACGCCTCATTCGGCAAAGTGCAGGCCGAAGTATTTCAGACTCCGTTCTTCCTCTTTTATATTGTGGGGTTGATCGCCGCTTCGTGGCACTTCGCGTATGGCATCTGGCTGTTCTCGGCGAAGTGGGGCATCGTTTCCGGAGAAAAGGCGCAAAAACGGTTTCTCATCGTTTGTTTAGCATTCTTCTTTGTCTTGACCGGCGCCGGACTGGCCAGCCTCGCTTCGTTCCGCTCTCGTCCCCAGGAGCTTTTCGAGCCGGGGACGGCGGCAACGCAATCGAGCCAGCCTATGAAGAATCAAGCTGTGAACCGGGGCGCGACGAATCAGGGCCCGAACGATCAGGCCGCAAAGAATACAGAAGCGCGGTAGAGATAGAGATCAAAGATGGCAGCAGCTCCGAAAATCATCGTCATAGGCGGCGGCCTCGCCGGACTTTCCGCCGTCATCAAGATCGCCGAGATGGGCGCCAACGTCGATCTCTTCTCCATTGTTCCGGTGAAGCGTTCGCACTCCGTGTGCGCACAGGGCGGCATCAACGCCGCCAAGAATCTAAAGGGAGAAGGCGATTCGACCTGGCAGCATTTCGATGACACGGTTTATGGCGGCGATTTTCTGGCGAACCAGCCGCCGGTCAAGGACATGTGCGAGGCCGCGCCCGGCATCATCGACCTGCTCGACCGCATGGGCGTCCCCTTCAACCGGACTCCCGAAGGTTTGCTCGATTTTCGCCGCTTCGGCGGGACACTCTACAACCGCACTGCCTTCGCCGGTGCAACCACCGGCCAACAACTTCTCTACGCACTTGATGAGCAAGTCCGCCGCTATGAATCCGAAGGCAAGGTAAAGAAGTACGAGCACTGGGAGTTCCTCTCGGCCGTACTCGACGGAAACCGCGTCTGCCGTGGCATCTGCGCCATGGATCTGCGCAGCATGGAAGTCCGCACCTTCCCGGCCGACGCCATCATCATCGCCACCGGTGGCAACGGCGCTGTCTTTGGCAAATCCACGAACTCGGTGGTCTGCACCGGATCGGCGCAGTCCGCGCTCTACCAGCAGGGCTGCTACTACGCCAACGGCGAATTCATTCAGGTGCACCCCACCTGCATCCCCGGCGAAGACAAGCTGCGCCTGATGTCGGAATCCGCCCGCGGTGAAGGCGGACGAGTGTGGGTCCCGAAGACGGCCGGCGACAAAAGAGATCCGAAATCCATTCCTGAGAAAGAACGCTGGTACTTTCTCGAAGAGTGGTATCCCAAATACGGCAACCTGGTTCCGCGCGACATCGCGACCCGCGCGATTTTTAAAGTTGTCTTCGAGCATAACCTCGGCATTGACGGCAAGCCGATGGTTTACCTCGACCTGACTCACATCGACCGCAAGATTCTCGACCGCAAGCTGGAAGGGATTCTCGAAATCTACGAGAAGTTCGTAGGCGACGATCCCCGCGACACACCCATGAAGATTTTCCCCGGCATGCATTACACCATGGGCGGGCTGTGGGTGGATTTCAAACAGGCGACGAATATTCCCGGCATCTACGCCGCGGGCGAGTGCGAGTATCAGTATCATGGCGCGAATCGTCTGGGCGCGAACTCACTCGTCTCCTGCATCTACGGCGGAAGCATAGCCGGGCCCAATGCGGTGAAGTATGCGCGCGGATTGCAGGCGCGGTCCGATGGCAACGGTTGCTTCGACGCCGAAAAGAAAAAACAGGAAGAGAGCAATTCCCTGCTCATGAGCAACTCGGGGACTGAGAATCCCTTCCGGCTGTGGCGCGAACTGGGCGAGCTGATGACGAAGGATTGCACCGTCATCCGCTACAACAAGAATCTGCAGCAGACGGATGCAAAGCTGGTCGAAATGCTGGAACGCTTCCGCAACATCAACCTGAGCGACCGCACGCAGTGGGCGAACACCAGCGTGGTCTTCACCCGCCAGCTCTACAACATGCTGCAGCTGTCGCGCGTGATTGCCCAAGGCGCCCGTTTGCGCGATGAATCCCGCGGCGCCCATTACAAACCGGATTTCCCCGAACGCGACGACAAGAATTTCCTGAAGACGACGAAAGCATACTTCGCGCCGGATGCCGATGAGCCGAAGTTTGAGTTCGAGCCTGTGGATACATCGCTGATTCCGCCAAGGCCGAGGAAGTATGACGCGGCAAAGTGACAAATGGCTCGGGAAAGATCGGGAAGGGCACGAGTTCAACTCGTGCCGTCTAGGAGCTCTTAAGAATTCCGGCCTTAGCCGCTGGGCGCTAGGGATTGGGAAGGAGCGATAATGGATATCCCTGCGAATGGTAAATCACGCCGGCAAGAATGGACCGATATTGGCACCGGGATGATGATTATGCTGTCAATCTTTATGCTCACCGACGGCATTCGCAAGATCATCCACCACGACGATTTTGGGTGGTTTCTCGCACCAGTGTGGGCTTTTATTTTGTCTATTTATCTTTATCGTTCATTGAAGCACTGAGCTAAGACCCAATGGCTGATAAATCTGTCCTCTTCAAGATCAAGCGCCAGAACACCCCGACTTCCAAGTCGTACTGGGAAGAGTTCGAACTGGCCCACCATCCCGGCATGAACGTCATCTCCTCTCTCATGGAGATCGCCGCGAACCCGGTCACCCGTGAAGGCAAGGCGACCACGCCCATCACCTACGATTCGAATTGCCTGGAAGAGATCTGCGGCTCCTGCGCCATGCTCATCAACGGACGCGCCCGGATGGCCTGCTCCGCTTTGATTGACAATCTTGAGCAGCCAGTAAAGCTCGAGCCTTTCTCAAAGTTCCCCGTCGTCCGCGACCTCGCTGTCGATCGCAGCGTTCTCTTCGAAAATCTCAAGACCGTCAAGGCCTGGGTTCCAATCGACGGCACTTACGACCTCGGTCCCGGGCCGCGCTTGTCGCCCGAAGAGCAGGAAGCGTCTTATCCGCTTTCCCGCTGCATCTCCTGCTGCTGTTGCATGGAAGCTTGCCCGCAGTTCAACGAAGATACCGGCTTCGTAGGCGCGGCCACCATCGCGCAAGTGCGGCTGTTCAACACTCATCCCACGGGCAAAGAGCTGCAGCATGAGCGTCTCACGGCCCTCATGGGCGACGGCGGCATCCAGGAGTGTGGCTACGCGCAGAACTGCGTCGAAGTCTGCCCCAAGGATATCCCGCTGACCCGCGCCATCTCCGAGGTAGGAGGCGCCGTGATGAAGCAAGCCCTCGGTGACCTTTTCCGGCGCTGATTTTTGTCACTTCTGCCCCAGACGGCACTTCTGCCATCCCGCAGCAGGTTCTAACTGCTTGCTTCAAGAGCACATGAGTGAGCCGCAATCCCGCGCGGGGATGGCGTTTCGCGTGCTCCTATCCCTGGGACGATGTCTGCGGAACCGGCAAGTAACCAGCGGTAACCAGGCAGGGGGTAATGCCTGCCGGAAACTGTGGTAATGAGCGTCCTGTAATTCGGAAGACGGGGCCCTTGACATCATGCCTTACAATGTCCGGGCGGCTTGTGAACTAAGCCATACGGAAGACTGCGGAACTCATTGAGAACAAAGAGAACAAAAATACAGCGTGGTCTGATTCTTCTTTCGCTGCTGGCCTGCATGTGCAGCTCGCTGTTTGCCGCGACAGCCACCGCTGTACACAAGTCTGTCCATCATCACCGGCTTCCCCGGTTGCATTGGACGTTATGGCATCCCATGTTCCGTCCGTCGCACGAATCCCTTTTAGCGCAGAACGCGGAAGTCGATCGCCTGGAATTGCCGCGCATTCAGGATGACGACGAGTTGGAAGCCCTGAAAGCTAGTGGAGCGCTCCAGCCTATCGTCGCAGGTGAGTCCTTGCGCTTCGACCCACGCCTCGATCCTTCACGACGTTATTGCCGTCCCTGGACCCGTGACTTTGTCCAGGATATCGCGCAGGCCTACTACAACCGCTTTCACGAACAGATTCAGGTGAACTCTGCGGTGCGCACGGTGAAGATCCAGAAAAAACTCCGCCGCCACAATCGCAATGCAGCCCCCTCTGAGGGCGATACGGCGTCGTCCCATCTGGCGGGCCTTACAGTAGACCTGCAGCGCCGCGGCATGACCCAGGAACAGATTCGCTGGATGGAGCACTACCTCTTCTACATGAAGGCTCTCGGCCTGGTTGAGCCCGAAGAAGAGCGGCATCAGTGGGTGTTCCACATCATGGTCTCAGGCCACTACGCCGATTGGCGCGAAACCCAGGATATCGTTCCCGTCGACCGTGAACTGGATCGCGAACACCCCGAGCCCGCCGCCGTCACCGTTACTGCCGATAGCCGCCCCTAATAGTCCTTCACGTTTTTCACAAAGTATATTGCGCTTCCCCATTGCCAAACGACCAGTTCTCCCAAGCCACTTCCACGAGATTGATCATCAGATCCTGCGGCTTTAGTCCGGGATTCTCCGCCAGAATTTCTGCCATGCGCTTGAACAGTTTGCGTTTCTGCGCCAGCTTGCGCCCAGTCGACAACGTTATCTGCACGATCACGATATTATCCGTCCGTTGCACGCCAAGGTAGCTGGGGTCATAGATCAACCCGCTCGCCGGATATTCGGTCAGCACCTGAAATCGATCCTGCGCAGGCGCATCCACACCCTCTACCAGCGCCCGGTGCACTCCGTCAGCCAGCGCCTTTTTGTATTCTTCACTTTTACCTTCGCGTAAAGAAATTCGAATTAATGGCATTCCTGCCTCCTCTGGGTTGAGACGTCAGATCAAGACGTCAAGCGTCGTCCACAGAATGGATGAATCTGCCACTCCGTGCGATTCATTCGTGAAACATCGAGCGTGTTTTAATGGATCATGATTGTCCTCATGGCCGGCCTCCCCGGCACCGGAAAAACTACGCTCGCCCGTGAACTGGCTGCCAGCACCTCAGGCCGCGTGCTTAGCAAAGACGAGGTCCGCCACGCGCTTTTTGCCCCAGACGAAATCGAATACTCTTCCCGGCAGGATGACTTTTGCCTGCAGGTGATGCTTGAAACCGCCGCTTATCTCCTACAGCGTGATCCGAAACGAAAGCTTTTTCTCGACGGCCGTCCGTTTTCCCGCCGCTACCAGATCGAAAACGTCGTGAACGCAACCGCTGCCCTCCACCAGAGCTGGCGCATCCTCGAGTGCGTGTGCCCGGAAGAAATCGCCAGGCAGCGTCTTGAACAGCAATCTGCATCAGCAGCACACCCCGCCGGCAACCGCGACTTCCAACTTTACCTTGAAGTGAAATCCAGATTCGAAGCCATCACGTTGCCCAAGAAACTCATAGACACCAGCCAGCCGCTGCCAGATTGCATCGAGCAAGCCCTGGCGTCCCTCCGCTAATCGTTATTCGCGAATCGTACTTTCTTCCTCGCGTTCTGGTCTGTACAATCTTTCACTTGCCCCGCGGGCCCGCCCGCTGGAGCTCCAACCCTATGACACATTGCAGAATTCTCCTGCTCTCATGCCTGGTTCTTGCCGCGTCCGCAGCGGTTTCCCAATCCCCAAATACCTCCGATCTCACCGTCAGCGCCAAAGCTCGCGCCATTCAGGAATCCGCCATCGTCGTCGACACCCACGCCGATACGCCCCAGCGCTTTCTCGACGAGAACTTCGACATCGGCTCAACCGATCCCAACGATGTCGGCAACCTCAGTCTCGACAAAGCCCACCGCGGCAATCTTGGCGCGGAGTTCTTCTCCATCTTTGTAAGCCCTGGGCCAAACGAGGGCCACTTCGCCCGGCGCAGCTTCGATCTCATCGACTCCGTCTATGAGCAGGCCGCACGCCATCCCGACCGCATGATGATGGCCTTCTCGCCTGCCGATATCGAGCGCGCCCACAAAGAACACAAGCTCGCTGCCCTGATGGGCATCGAAGGCGGCCACTCCATTGAGAACGACATGCACCTGCTGCGCGACTACTATCGCCTCGGCGTCCGCTACATGACGCTCTCCTGGTCAAACACCAACGAATGGGCCGATTCTTCCGGAGACATGGACGATCCCAAGATTGAACATCACAACGGCCTCACCGATTTCGGCAAGCAGGTCGTGCTCGAAATGAACCGCCTGGGCATGATGGTAGATATTTCCCACGTCGCCGACAAAACCTTCTGGGATGCGATCGCCACCACGCAGGCTCCGCTGATTGCCTCGCATTCCTCGGCCCGCGCCCTCGTCAACGCGCCGCGAAACATGACCGACGACATGCTCCGTGCGGTCGCCAAGAATGGTGGTGTCGTGCAGGTGAACTTCTTCTCCGGGTTTGACGATCAGAACTATCTGGATGCATACAAAGCTCAAGCTAAGGATCAGGACGCGGCCATCCAAGCCTACGTTGCAAAAAAGAAAGCGGACGGCCAACCCGTCGACCCTGTCGAGCGGGAACGCATCGCGCGTGAGTGGATGGCGAAGCCTCCGCGTCCGCCTTTTAAAGTTTTGATTGACCACATCGATCACATCGCGAAAGTCGCCGGCATCGATCACGTGGGCCTGGGCTCCGACTTCGACGGCGTGGGCGGCGCCACGCCTCAGGGCATGGACTCCGCCGCCGACTTGCCGAAGATCACGCAAGGCCTGCTCGATCGCGGATACAGCGCCGGCGACATCAAGAAGATTCTCGGCGGGAATATTCTGCGCGTCTTCCGCGAGGTTGAGACCGTCAGCCGCGAATTGCAGATGCCCAGCCTCGTTACCAGCAGCGTTCGCTAGCTTCTCTGTCGTACAATGCCAATTCAACGTTACAATGCATCGTTACAATAGAATGTTGCTGGCAAACAACGCTACACGTTGTGCCCGTACAAGGAGCACCCATGCGTAAAGCCTTTATAGTTTCCGCACTGCTTTCAATGTCTGCGCTCGCCGTCTGGGCGCAGTCGAGCACCCAGGCCGCGCCTGCGGCCAAACCCGCCCCAGCCAAGCCGCCAGTTCACCATGCGGTGGCCGGCACAACCACCGCCGTCATCGATACCACCGTAGGAAAGCTGAGGTGTACGCTGTTTCCCGACAAGGCCCCGATCGGAGTCGCCAACTTCATTGGCCTCGCTACCGGAGCCAAGGATTGGACCAATCCCGTCAGCCACGTCACCAAACACAACACTCCGCTTTACGATGGCACCATTTTCCATCGCGTGATCCCCGACTTCATGATCCAGGGCGGCGATCCTGCGGGCAACGGCGAGGGTGACCCCGGATACCAGTTCAAGAATGAAGTTTCTTCCGACCTCTTGTTCGACAAGCCCGGACGCCTGGCCTATGCCAACTCCGGCCCCAACACCAACGGATCGCAGTTCTTCATTACCGAGGCTCCCCAACCACACCTCAACGGCAGCTACACCATCTTCGGCCAGTGTGACGAGGCTGCCGTGACGCTCGTGAAGCAGATATCGCACATGGCCACCGACCCCAGCAACGACCGTCCGTTTCGCCCCGTAAAGATCGTTCACATCACGATCGTTCACGGCGCGCCCGCGGCAACGCCGGCAAAGCCCGCGGCCACCACAACGAAACCGCCAGCGTCTTCGAACTGACTCATGTGGAGACAGCCGCCTCGGCTGTCCGCCGTGGCGAAGCCAGGCGATTTGCAAACGGCATTCGCGAACGAAAAATAACCAACGACTGAAAGGACTCCATGACCCGCCAACCCGGACTCTACGCCACCTTTGAAACCAGTGAAGGCAACATCGTTTGCCGCCTCTTCGAAAAAGACGCGCCCAAAACCGTAGCCAACTTCGTGGACCTTGCCGAAGGCAAGCGCGAGTGGACGCATCCCTCGACCCGCAAGAAATCCCAAGATCGCCTCTACGATGGCACGATCTTTCATCGCGTGATTCCAGACTTCATGATCCAGGGTGGCGACCCGCAAGGCACCGGCATGGGAGGCCCTGGCTACCAGTTCGAAGACGAAACTAAAGGCTCGCCCCACAAACTCGACAAGGCGGG
>Ga0209380_10001230_pt1 | contig 17518 bp, 13 predicted proteins | sample HubBroMetageWFT6_FD_188347 | JGI IMG/M metagenome (GOLD analysis project Ga0209380, IMG submission 188347) | Warmed and freeze-thawed soil microbial communities from the Hubbard Brook experimental Forest, New Hampshire - Hubbard Brook CCASE Soil... | ecosystem: Environmental > Terrestrial >...
GGTGGTTCGGCCCTGGCATCGTGTGCAACGGATCGCGTTTGCTACCGGCTGTCGCCGCGAACGGGAGCGTGGCGTTCGGCCAGTACAAGCCGAGTGCATCCGGCAGCGGGTTCGACCCGTGGGCGCTGCAGGTGCTCGAGTGGAAGGACGGCACCGTCGTCGAATTGACGTTCTTCCTGGACACCGAGCGGCTCTTCCCACTGTTCGACCTTCCCTCCCGTGTCGACTCCTATGCTCCGTCCGGAAGAATGGATCGGCGCGCCTGATCGGGCGGCACCGACCCGAGCGCAGCGCCCTATCGCTGTTGCTCGCCCGATGAGGTTTCGCGCCCGGGCTTCCCGCCGGCACCATCGGTTCGCCGGATAGCCGTGACCGATGAATTCCCGCGCCCGCGGCGGTCCTATCTGATGTCGCGACATGACGAGGACCACCATCGATGGCACCCGAGCTCTCTTCACACCCGGTGCCGTAACCCGAGCCATGCGTACGGTGTCAGCCAATGGCCACACCCCCGCAATTCCGTTCGACCCCGCATCCGGTGTGCCGTATTACACACAGATTTACAACGGGTATCGCACGGCGATCCTGTCTGGGCGGCTCTCACCCGGTCAGCGCCTCCCCTCGACACGCACCCTCGCCGAGGAGTTCCACATTTCGCGCTTTCCGGTACTCAGCGCCTTCGATCAACTCCTTCAGGATGGGTACCTCGTCGGAAAAGTTGGCTCAGGTACCTTCGTTCGCGATCCGGTCCCCGATGAACTCAGTAAGCCCATCGCCGGGCGTCTGCCGTCGCCGCGCGCGCTGCCGTCAATCGATCAGGGACCCCTCCCCGGCGAGAGCTTGGGGCTCTTCACGGTGGGCCTTCCAGCCCTCGACAGGTTCCCTCACCGAGTCTTTTCGCGCCTCGTCCGTCACCATGCCAGCGTCGGCTCCCCCCAGCTCTTGGCCTACGGCGACCCCGCGGGATACCCACCGCTGCGCGAGGCGATCACCGACTACCTGCGCACCGCGAGGGCCGTTGACTGCGATCCCAGCCAGGTTCTCATCGTCACGGGGTCGCAGATGGCGCTGGTCATCAGCGCGATCGCACTGACGACGCCTGAATCCACGGTATGCGTCGAGGAGCCGGGGTACCCGGGAGCCCAGCTGGCCCTGGCGATGGGCGGGGCCAACATCATTCGGGTTGGCGTGGATGAGGATGGCATCGACGTGACGGCCATTCGTCAAGTTCCCGATCCGATCAACGTGGTGTATGTCACACCCTCGCACCAGTTTCCGCTTGGCGCATCGCTTGAGATGGTTCGTCGCATCGAGCTGCTGAGCTGGGCAGCTCGTCGCCATGCCTGGATCGTGGAGGACGATTACGACAGTGAGTATCGCTACTCAATGCGACCGCTTGGCGCGCTGCAAGGCATGGATGCCGATGAAAGGGTGATCTACGTGGGTACCTTTAGTCAGGCGCTGTTCCCGGCTTTGCGCATTGGATACATGGTCGTCCCACGCGCGTTGGTCAGCGAGTTCGTTCGCATTCGCGAAGGTCTTGACATCTGTCCGCCCACCCTGTTCCAACTCGTCCTCACCGATTTCCTCAACCAGGGCCACTTCGCACGTCACCTTCGTCGCATGCGATCCATCTATCTCGCCCGCCGAGACGCTCTGATCAGCGCTATTCAGAGGCACGCCGCAGACGTGCTGATGCTTTGCAATACCGATGCAGGGACGCACCTCGTGGCGCTACTTCCCAACGACGTCGACGACCGAGAGGTGGTGCGACGTGCGGCCGAACACCGAATGTATCCGAAAGCGCTATCGACGTGCTACGCGACGACCGGCGCGTCCACGGGTCTGATACTCGGTTACGGCGGATCGGATGAATGCGCGCTCACCCGCGGCGTGCAGGTTCTTGCTGAAATCATCCGGGAGTTGCGCTGAGGTCGCGCCGCGCACGGAGTCGATACAAAGGCGTCGAAGGAGCCGGGACGTGGTCCCGGCCCCTTCGGCTTCGCTCAGTGAGCCAGTTCGTGGACGAGCCTGCTGGCATCGACGGTGCCGAGACCGCTCGCCAAATCGTAGCCAGGTCCGGCGTTGTAACCGGTCACCCCGGCGAAGGAGTTGTTGCCCACAGTGATGTCGACGATTCCCGCGTCGCCCTGAAGGCCGTACAGCGCGGGATTGAGGAGTCCGAGGTCACGGTGTGCAGCCTGATCCGCGATCGCGACGATGCCGGCGAACAGCGGCGACGCTTCGCTGGTGCCGCCGAACACATACCAGCCGGGCGCGTTGATCCCATAGCCCGTGTTGACAAACCCCAGGTAGAGGGCCACGCCTCCGTTCACCGCAGCGCTCATGGAGATATCGGGCGTACCACGCGAGTCACCCACGACGCTCCTCACTGAGTTCTGGTACGAGGGACGGTCGAAGAACTCTGATACGCCACCACCGCCGGCGCCGAATCCATCATTCCAGACCGTGTCGTTGGAAAGCGGCAACACATGGCCGGCGCTGTTCGCGTACAACTCACTGCCACCAAGCGACGTCACGAGCGGGTCGGACGACGGCCAGGAGTTCACGGCCGACGAGTACAGCGTGGCTCCGTCGAGCTCGTAGTTGGTCGCGCCGGTATCGCCCGAGGATGCGAGCACGGTCACGTTGTGCTCCACTGCGTTCTTGTAGGCGTAGCGCAGGCTCAGCAGGGATGCCTTGCTTGGGAACGTCTCCTCGGTGGCGCCGAAGCTCTGCGAGATAACGTCACCGAGGTGGTGGTTGATCACGTAATTCTCAGCGGCCATCATCTGCGGGAAGCCCGTCACACCTTCGGTTTCGGCCACAGGCGTTTCGACCAGCAGGATGTTGGCACCGGGTGCCATTGCATGCGACGTCTCCACGTCGAGGGTGGTCTCCGACGCCCAGCCGCCCATTGTGGCGTTGGTCGGGTCATATGGCGGGATGGCTCCTTCCGGCTGGATGATGCTCAACGACGGGTTTGGGAGCCCCATCGCGCGGTCGAACCTCTGCAAATCCTTCTGGATCGTCGGCGAGCCATATGAGTCGATGATGACGATGGTCTTGCCGGCGCCGGTCAGGCCCTCGGCGTAGAGGGGCGCGAGGTCATAGTGCTTCTGCAGCTGCCGCACCGTGAAGCATGCGATCCCCAAGGTGGCCTCGCATTGCAGAGTGGTCGGTGGTCCCAGGCCCGAGAAGTGGCCAAGCAGATGCCCTGTCACCGCCGGGATCGGAGCTACTCCCGCCGTCTGGGTTGCGAGCGCGATCCCGGGTGCCACACTGGCGAGGCCGAGGCTGCCCAGGGCGCCGGCAATTATCGTGTGACGAATGGATCCAACCCTCTTCATCTTCTGGATTCCCCTGTCCACGGGTTGACGGACCGCCTCCGGCTAAGCCGTACGACGCCAGGGCGGATAGGACGACAAGTATGTGGATTTGCTTGGAGCGTTTGTCAAGCTCGGCGTGATCGGTTCCCTGGCGTCACTCAGGCGACGTCGCGACCTTGCGCAGGGCCGAGGTCTGGGGGTGTGCGCCACGCCTCCGCCTGGGGAGCCCCGGCTGCCTGTTCGCGCTCCCTCTTTGCCTTATCAGCCTTGGCAGCCTCGAGCGCGGCTGCCGCAGCGATGGCCGATCGGTAGCGCGCGAAACTCGGCCCACGATTCACTGGCATGGGCACTGAAGTCTACGCTTGCGTACCACGCCGCATCGATCAGCTGACACCTCAACGCGGAGTCCTCGAGCGGTCCAGGTAGACGCAGCCGATCACCCTGAGCGGCGGACCATCGGCGCGAGGAGTGCGATCAACGCGCAGCAGACAACCACCACGATCAATGCACGCGTGAGGGTGAACGCCTGCGCGACAAAACCAATCAGCGGGGGGCCGGCGAGGAGCCCTGCGTAGCCAGTTGACGCGACCGCGGCTATGGCCACCCGTGGCGGCAGGGATCTCGATCGACCGGCGGCGCTGAAGACGGTTGGGACCACGTTGGCGAGACCGAGACCAATCAAACCGAAACCGCCAACGGCGAGCGCAGGTCGACCAACGAGCAACGTCGCGGTCAAGCCGAGAGCGGCGAGGGCGCCTCCGCCGCGCAATACCTGCGTGGCGCCCAGTCGGCTCGTCAGCCAGTCGCCACTCAGGCGCCCCAAAGCCATTGCCACCGAGAAAGCCGCGAAGGCAGTTGCCGCGAAGGCCGCGTCTGCCCCGAGCGACTTGTGGAGGTATATGGCGCTCCAATCACCGCTCGCTCCCTCGGCCAGGAGACTGCAGAAAGCCATAAGTCCGAGCGCCGCCATCGGCAAGGAGAGCCTCCTAAGCCGTACGTGGGCCCTGGGTGGTCTGCTTGCCGTATGCGGCTGTGCCGGAAGCCACTGGTGCGCGGCGATGGCGGCCCCGCCCAGAACCAGAGCAGGCCCGAGCGCGCGGTCGAACGGCGCCATGCCGAGCGCCGCGAGCGCGCCGCTGATGAGTGCGCCCACGAACCCTCCGATGCTGTAGAGGCCGTGGAACGTCGACATGAGGGGCCTTTGATACAAGGCTTCGACGACCGAGCCGTGTATGTTCATCGCGACGTCCATCGTTCCGAGGGCAGCGCCAAAGACGACCAAGGTGAGGGTAAGCACTGGTAGCGTCGGTGCCGACGGCAGGAGCGGCAGAACCACGCAGCCGACGATTGCGCCCAGGGTCACGACTCTTCGGCCGCCAGCCCGCCCGACCAGCCACCCCGTTGACGGCGTGGCGATCACCGCCCCGACCGCCACGCCAAAGAGAGCAATGCCGAGCTCGCTGGCGTTCAAAGCGAGCTTCTGCTGCACCGCGGGTATCAGCGGCAGCCATGTTGCCAGCGCCGCGCCGTTGACAAAGAACATGGTCAGCACAGCGGCACGCGCGGATCGGTCGGTGTTAATCCGCGGGACTCTTGTCACGGTCGGCAGCGAACGTTTCCTCCATCCATGATCCGGTGGTCGCTGATTCGACCTTCGTAGACCTTGGGAGAGACGGGCGGAAGCCCGTCACCAGGCAGATCAGTACCGCCGTCCAGATCACCGAGAGACCTCGCTCGATCATCAACACTCCGCCAGGTTCGGCGATGATGTTGACGACGGTCGCCGCGGCTTCGACCCCAAGCGCACCCGCGGTCAGCGCTGCGCCCCACTGCACACGGGCGTAAAGCGCAAGACCACCCGCAGCTGCGAACGCAGCAGCGCACCCCACGATGAAAGCAGACCCCGCCTCAACCCGCACGGCAAGGGGATACGTAAACGGGCCGCTCGGGAAGCTGACATACCCGGGGGGAGGTATGTTGAAGACCTCGCCGAGGGCAGCGTTCGCCAAGTGCAGGCCGGACGCGGCGGCCACCACCGAGAACCCGAACACCACCAGGCCGACGGTCGCGAGATCTGGAGTCCACCCGTGAGCTCGGAATCGCCTCCACATGGCGGGGACTCTAGACGCCGGCTTGCGCCTAGGCGCGCAAGTCCAGACGCCAGTCATTGCAGGTCATGAAATGCCCCTTCGGAAACTCGAACTCGCGCGCGTCGAGCAGCTCAAAGCCGAGTTTGCGACAGATAGCGTTCGACGGCGCGTTGTCGACGTTCGGGAAGGCATGCATGAAGCGGCGCTGGTTGCTGGACTTGGCGAGCTCGATCGCCTGCGCGGTCGCGGCCACCGCGATGCCGCGGCCCTGGAATTCGGGCACGACCATCCAACCGACCTCATAGACCTGCTCGTCACGCCACTCTCTCGTCCAGAAGCCGACCGACCCGACCCCGGCTCCGCTCGCCGCGTCGACGATCTTGAACATGCGATCGCCCCCCTCGAGGCGCTCGTAGCGGCTCTGACGCTCGCGCAGCTTGTCCGGGCTCTCGGCGCCGCCGAGGTGCTCGGTCATGCGCGGGTCGCCCATCAGACGTTCGAGCAGCGGCAGGTCGCCGCTGCCCCAGGGCTCGAGGGTCACCGTCGCGCTCACTCTACCCAGCCTAGAGGAAGGCGCCCGTCAGCCTCGGTTCGCTGCCCCGACGAGACCTCTTTGGCCCGGGCGTATGCTCGCGACATGGCTGACCGCTTCGAGACCGCCTATCTCGAAGGTTCGCCGCCCTGGGACATCGGTCGCGCTCAACCTGAACTGGTGAGCTTGGTCGAAGCGGGCCGGATCACCGGCCGGGTCATCGACCTCGGCTGCGGCAGCGGCGAGAACGCCATCTCCTTCGCGATGGCGGGGCTCGAGGTTGTTGGCGTCGATGGATCTCCGGAGGCGATCCGTCAAGCGCGCGACAAAGCAGTGAACCGTGGCGTCTCGATCCGATTCGACGTCGCGGACGTTCTCGACCTCCTCGGGCACCGCGAGAGCTTCGACACGGCCACCGACTCAGGGGTGTTTCACGTGTTTGATGACGAGGACCGTCCCCGCTACGCACACAGCGTTCGCGGAGTGCTCGGTCCGGGAGGACATCTCTTCCTCTTGTGCTTCAGCGAGCGCGAGCCCGGGGACTGGGGCCCACGGCGTGTGACTCAGCGAGAGTTGCGCGAGACGTTCACCGACGGCTGGCAGGTGGACAGCATCGATCGGGCCCGCCTGGATACCCAGATCGAGGATGCGCAACAGGTGGAGGCATGGCTCGCAGCGATAACACGCCTGTGAAGTCCACCCCGCCCTGGTGCGCGAGCCTCCCCTCCACTACGCGTCCGCGCCGATAACCGGAATCACCGCGCGAGAAAGCGCCTTGCCGACGACCGCGCGCAGGCTCCTCGGGTCGCACTCTCCGGGGATGACCCTTGTCTACGTAACGGACACCACAGCGGCGAAGATGGCTGACTTCGGATGTCGTTGATCGCTAATCGCGCTACCCCAACTGACAACCAGCGAGCCATGGTCGTTGACACCGGCGAATCCCGGCGTCCGTGGTAGCGCGGAGATCCCGAAGGTGTCGCCCGGCCAGACCGAGGGGTCTCCGAAACTGGTTGAGATCCGAACCGGAGCCGATAGCCAACCTTGGGTGACCGAGAAAGCACGCACGTACTCGGCATAGCCGCGCGCAGAGTTGTCGGCAAGCCAGCCGACATACGCGATTCCCGCAGCGCCTCCGGCGACCTCGACGATGTGCGTCGCGTTGTCGCTATCCGGCGTGACGCGCTCAAGCGAGGACCACGTCCTGCCATGGTCCGTCGAATAGGCCAGCCACCCGATGTCTTGCCCTCGATGCTGGGTGTCCCAGGTCATGTAGAGGTTTCCGCCCGCGTCGATTCCGATAGCACCATCGATCCACCACTCTGCTTTGGACATCGTCAGGCGATCAGGTCCGACCTGCACCGGAGTTGACCACGTGCTCCCGCCATCGACGGATGACGTGAAGTAGCTGTGCGCGGGTGTCATCGTGTAGGTGACGTCGTTGGTGATGTGATACCCCTGGTACTCGAGGTCGATCCGGCCGTTCGGCTCGATCACGAGCGGTGCGCTGTCACCGCCGCTGGCGGGAAAGCCGGGGCTCACCGGGATGATCGGGCCCCAGGTTTTGCCTCCGTCGGTCGACTTCTGGATGACAACATTGAGGTCACCAGTTGCGAAGGCGCAGCTGCCGGCGGGGTTACAGATGTACGTGACTGCGGCGGCACTTGGCCCGTAGTCCCATGTGACGTAAATGGCTCCGTCAGGAGCGACGGCGATGAAGTCTCGATCTCCCCAGTTCTGCGTGATTGGAGGCACCAGCGACGCGACCTGGGGAAAGGTCACACCGTGATTGAGGGACGCTGCGACCACCGGATACGTGAAGCCCTTCCTGGTGATCATGAAGGAGGCGTAGACGGTGCCGTTGGGTGCCACGGCAAGAGCTGGATCCCAACTCGAAGCGACCGAGCCCGGAACGTTGATCGGCGAACTGAAGTGGCGGCCGCCGTCGGCGGACCGAGCAAATGCGATGCCTTTGCAACCCATCCACAGCTCATACACATAGCGACCGGAGGCATCCGTTGCCTGCTCGACCTCCGCATTCTGATCCGTACACGCACGGCTGACATCCGCAATCGCGCTCACGCTGTACGTGATCGGCGAGCGCGACGCAGCAGGGGCTCGCGTTGGTACGCCGAGCGCCGCCGCGGCTGCGATCACGGTCATCGCCACAGCAGAAGGTAGCTTCCGCCAGCCACGTCCGCGGCGACCTCTCGCTCTGGTTGCTCGTTGGCCTCGCATCACCACTCCTCCAACTGGCTGAGTCCTCGATACAAGGGTACGCAGAACCACCTCCGAAGCGCTTGGGACCCACGAGGCTGCCCGAAGCGCCGATTGCGTTGGAAGTAGGCGCTAGAACAGTCGCAGTCCACTCACAGGCCGCACGCAGGACTCTCACACAAACTGCGGCCACTCTGTGCCTATCAGCCCTCAACAGAAAGGACCGCCATCATGAGGAATTACGACCCGACAAACTCCTACGCGAAGTCCACCGCTCGTCCCGTTTCGAATGCGACCACGACCGAGCAGCGACGCCGTCCACCTGTACGGCGATTGCTGGCAGTCGGACGAAGTCGATGGACCATGGGCGCTGCTCTGCTGGGTGCGGCGATCGTACTTGCCGCATGCGGCACGTCATCGACATCAGCCACGTCACCCTCCGCAGCAGCAGCGGGCGGCAGCGCCGCTGGAGGTCTGGGATCCGTCGGCGGGGGATCCAACGCCCGGTCTGGGCCGGCCGCAGGGGGAGCGTCTGGGACAGTTGCCAGCGTGTCCAGCACGGGCTTCACGATGTCGACATCCGCGGGTCAGAAGGTGACCGTCGTCGAGGCGCCCTCCACGACATACGAGAAGGACACGAGCTCGACCTCAGCCAGTGCCATCGCAGCCGGAGAAGGCGTGCTCGTCCTCGGAACCACCAGCGGGACGACCATCACCGCCACGCAGGTCATGGTGCAGGCGACTCCCGGGGCTGCGGCCTCCTCGGCGGCAGGGGTTGTTCCCTTTCAGCAAGGTGCAGCGACCACGTCGAAACAGGTTGGTCAGATCCCGGCGAACTACAGTCAGGGGTCGGGAACGATCGTCAGCGGAACGACGGCAAATAAGGCGATCGAAGCTGCGCTGGCCGCCTACCCGGGAGGCGTCGTCGACCGAGTTGTGGAGGTGAGCACCGGCGTGTACGAGGTGCACTACATCGGCGTCAACTGGCCACACCACATCTTCGTCAACGCGGACTTCACGGTCGTCGGCGCCAACTAGCCGCCAACGCGACGCGGTCTACAAGGTGAGGCGAGTGATCCAAACAAGAGATGGTGCCGATGGCGCGTTGTGCCTGTGTCCATCGCCTTCGATGAGCGCTTGACGTCCTAGATGGACCCGGCTACGGACATTGTTATTGAGCGAGGGTCGCAGGTTCCATCACGACGCCGACTCGCTGCATCGCGGATGCTGCGCGGCGTACCCATGGCATTGCGCCGAGCTGTTCGAAGGTTGTGCGAGCGCCCGCCAGCAGGTCCTGCGCGTCTCCTCCGCGACCCTGAGCAACCAGATACTCGCCGAACTCACAGCGGGTCACGGCCACCCAGAAGGGACGCTGCAACTTGATAAAGGCGTCGATGGCAGCTCTGAATTTGCCGCACGCGCCGTCATTGTCCTTGCGCCCGGCCGCGATGCGAGCTTCCCATCGAAGAATATGAGCGTCAACCGACGGCTGGCGACCGGGGCGAAAATTATCTCGTACCAGCCGCAGCAACTCATCGACCTTGGAAACGTCGCCCAGCAGGAAAGCGGCCTCCACCGCCTCGATGAGCGCCGATCTCATGCCCACCGGGAACGACTCGTCGATGCACGCACGAAGCACTGGCTCTGCTGTGAGCAACGCGAGCACGTGGTCACCTTCCGCGTTCGCCACCCCGGCGAGAGCAGCGTGGTGCTGGGATCGCATCTCCAACTGCGCGTGTTCAACGAGAGGCGCGCTCGCTTCGACCAGTCGACGCGCGGCGGCTGTGTCGCCGCGCAAGACGTAGAGCCATGCCGCGTTTACCGCGACAGCCCCCGGCCAGATGCGCGACCCGAGGACTTCGGCATCGGCCTCGAGGTATTCGGTGAAGATTGACGCTACCTCGTCCCACCGACCCAGCTCGAGAAGCCCCTGGATGCGGTTGAGGCGCGCGCCGGCCGCATTCGGACGATCCCCCAGGCGCTGCAGGAGCGCCTCACCCTGTGTGTAAAGCTCGAGCGCGGGCTCAATGCGGTCATCCTCCTCAAGGGTGGTCGCCAGGCTGATGCAGGAACCTGAGGCGCGCTCGGTGAGCTCGTGTTCGAGCGCAACAGCGAGCCCACCGCGGATGAGCACCTCGGCCTCAGCGCGCCGTCCACGCGCAGCCAGGATGGCACCCTTGGTATCGAGAGCCAGGCACAGCACCTCCCACAAGCCCTCGGTCTCCGCAATCTGCAGCGCCCGTTCCACATGTGGGAGTGCTGAATCGTAGTCGCTACTGAAATACATGAACCTCGCGAGTCGTGCCTCGATGTTCGCCAGGGTGGCTTGATGGTCTTCATCCGTAGCAGTCTCTGGAATCATGGCAAGCGCATCCAGGCTGCGCTGTACCGCCGTGGCGAGGTTCCCTTCGGCAAAATCCGAGATGGCAAGTTCGCAAAGCGTCGTCGCCTCGCCCAGCGGCCGTCCGATCGCAAGGTACAGTGCCTGAGCTGACTCGAAATGTGTTCTCACCGGCGCCGCAGCGCCCTGCAGCCGGGCAGCCCTTCCAGCCTTCTGATGAAGATCGGCTCGCGTCTCATCGTCGCCGCTGAGCTCGAGCGCGTGCTCGAAATAACGCTGTGCTGACGCAGCACCGCCAAGCGAGCCAGCGTGCTCCGCCGCGCGCACAAGCGCTAGCCTTGCGCGGTCGCGTATTTCTGGAGCGTCGGAGGCGGCGGGGTCAGCATCGTACGCGTCCACCAGATGGGCGGCGACGACCTCGGCAATCTCCTCCTCTTCAGTCCACGAACTCGCCAAATACGTCGCGGCCGCGAGATGACGCAACTTGCGCTCCCGGCGCGCAAGCGTCCCATGTGCGACGCTGCGAATCAGGTCCTGCACGAACACGTACTGGCCACGCTCCGGAGAACGCGGGTCCGACTGGATCGCCAGGAGGTCCTTACCTACCAGCGTGGTGAGCACTGCCTCGACCTCGGACTCGGGGATGTTGGTCACCGCGCTGAGCGCCGGGATCGTGAATGATTTGCCAAGGACTGCTGCGTCCTGCAGCAGCGATCGCTCATGCCCTGCGAGGCTGTCGAGACGTGCCGCGATCAGCGCGTGCAGGCTCTCAGGGACCTCGAGTGCTTCCAGCGATCCCTGCGCACGGTAGGTTCCACGCTCCTCGACGAGCAGCCCTCGGTCGATGAGCATGCGCACGGTTTCAACGGCATACAGCGGGACGCCGGCGGCACGGTCGAGGATGAGCGCGCGCAGATCCTGAGGCAGCCCCGGCACCATGCCGTTGAGCAACTCCCCCATCGCTCCGGTCGAAAGGGGTTCGAGGAACAATGATGTGAGCCCTCGCTTGCCCGTGCCCCACCCCGGACGGCGTTCGCCGAGATCGGGGCGAGCGAGGGTGACCACCATGATCGGCGAGTTGCGCGACCACTCGAGCAGATACTCGATGAAATCGAGGAGGCCGCTGTCAGCCCATTGCAGGTCCTCGAAGATGAGCAGCGACGTGTGCTGCGCGGCGATGCGCTCGAAGAAAACTCTCCACGCCGCATAGAGATCGCGAGGGTCGGCACCAGCGCGCTCCTCAAGTCCTAGTAGATGGGCCACCCGCGGTTCCACCCAAGCGCGCTCCTCGTCGTCGTGAATGAACTCCTCGACGCTTTGTCGCAGTTTCTGACGAGCGGTGTCCGGCGATTCGTTCTCCAGAATCCCTGTGCGCATCCGGACCATCTCGGTCAGCGCGGCGAACGCCACGCCCTCGCCGTACGCGAGGCACCGTCCACGCTGATACCAGATGGTCTCGGTGAGCCCATCGATGTATTTAAAGAACTCCCAAGCCAGCCTCGACTTGCCGACGCCGGCGAGACCGACGATCGACAGCAAGCGCGCCCTGCCCTCCGCCGACGTCGTGTGGAGGAATTCCTTGAGCAACCGCAACTCTCGGTCCCGCCCCACGAAGGGCGGCTCGAGACCCGTGGGACGCAGTGCGCCACCCGCCCCCGCGATGACGCGGGCGGCACGCCAGAGCCGCAGCGGCTCGGGCTTGCCCTTCAATTGATGGCTGCCGGCGTCGCGATAGTCGATCGCGGCCTCGCTTGCACTTCGCGTGCTCTCTCCGACAAAGACGCTGCCCGGATCCGCAACCGACTGCACCCTGCTCGCGGTGTTCACGAGGTCGCCCGCGACCATGCCATCGTCGCCTGCGTCGAGGTTGACCGCAGCCTCACCCGTGAGCACGCCCGCGCGCGCTCGAAGACCGGGTATCCCAGCGTGCTCGCCGAATTCCGCCACCTCGTCAACGAGCTCGAGCGCTGCTCGTACAGCGCGCTCCGCGTCGTTCTCGTGGATCGCTCGGACGCCCCAGACCGCCATTACCGCATCACCGATGAACTTCTCGACGCTGCCGCCGTAGCGACCGATGACCGTGCGGGCCGTCGCGAAGTATTGGCTCAGGAGCTCGCGGACGTCCTCCGCATCGCGTTGCTCCGACAGCGATGTGAAGCCGACCAGATCCGCGAAGAGCACAGTGACGTGGCGCCGCTCCGAGGCGATCCGCGGCGGATCGCCGGCGGGTCGGATTCTCGGCGCGAGCATGTCCGGCCGGTAGGGCTCAGCCGGATCCGCGTCCAGTTTTACCCCGCACTGGCCACAGAACAATTGGCTGGCGTCGTTCTGGGCACCGCACGCCCGACACAGCAAGCTGAGCGACGCTCCGCACTGGCCGCAGAAGCGCATGCCGGCTCGGTTCTCAGCAGCACACGCGGGGCAGATCACGCCACCAAGGGTACGTTTCTCCGCGGGCTGCGCTCAACCAACTGCTTCCCGGTCGACCGCCAGAGCGGTCAGGGGCCTCCCGACTCGGAACAACTCGGCGCCTCACGACGGGGGGTTAGAGAACCCCTGGTTCAGCCTGGCTGGTCAGTTCGAGGGCGGGATACCCCGGCCGGATGAGCCACAGCTCCGCGAGGTCCTGGGAAAAATCGGCGCCGGGATTCGGCACCGTTGTCAGCGCAATGGCATCGGCGTTCGGCTCGTCCTGGGCTTGAACCTCAGGCACGAGGCCATGCCGCTCGGCGGCGGACTGATTGCGCCATAGAACAGTTCCCGTCTGCCAGTCGACGGCCTCCAAAGAGAAGGAGTTTGGCGGGGCGGAGAGTGACTCGATTACCACATGACCCGCCCACGAGATTGCGAGGGGCTCCCCTCGGAGACGAGCGACCACCCTGCCCGTGGCGAGATCGCACACGACTCCCTGACTGGTACTTCCTTCAGCCTCGTACGTGCCACTTTGAGAGATGACATTTGAGGGAGCGCACGGACCGGTGGAGGCATCCGCTTTCTGCTCCCACACCGTGGTGCCGTCACTGAGGCGGACCTTGATCAGTGCCTCCACCGCTCCCATGAAGCTGGTCGCCAGGAGCGCGAAGTTATCGGCGACGTCGCAGATGACCACCCCCGTTCCTTCATGGGGCCCGAAGCCGGGGAGGGTCACAACCTTGCTGCTCTGGCTGCCGGGACCGAGCACGTACAGGGTCCCTGTAAGGCTGTTCCTTCCGTCCTGCTCGATGACGCAGCTGTGAACGTCGTCCTGGGCCCACACGCCCTCGACCAGTGACCCTGTCAGATTCTCAACCAGGTTTCCGAAGCGACCCATGATCATCGCGCCGTTCGACGTGCCGATCTCGAGCACAGACCCGTCGGGCGACTGCTCGACGGTGCAGCAGCCGAGCGGCACAGCTGCCGTGCCGTGGCCGATCAGTTCGCCGTCCCACTTGTAGACCGACAGCGCCGATAACGACCTTGTGGGCACGGAGAAGAAAGTCGCCGGCCCACCCGTCAGCGCCGCGCCGGTCGGCGATCTGCTGGGTGAGCTCGGGGTCAACGTGCCCCGCTCGGTGGCAGACACCGGCCTCCCAGCGGTCGCCGACCTGGAGGCTGCGCCTGGCCCACAGCCGGTCGCGGTCAGCAGAGCCAACGTAACGACAAGGCCAGCGGGTCGCCCGCGCACAACATCAGCTTACGCGCCACATGGCCTCGGAGTTCCAGGCTTCGTTGAGTCGGTTGTGTTCTCCGGTGTGGTGGTGCCGAGGGACAGGATCGAACTGTCGGCACCAGGTTTTTCGGCTGAGCAAACCGACGTTCGCTGGCGTCTTCAGAGGTCCATGATCGTATTCACGCAGATCCCAATGTCGAGGCTAGCGTGCACCAGTTTCCACCAGCCCAAGGACGAAGGCGTCAGGCAAGGTGTCATTTGCGTGGGACGGGACACGTCTGAGCGAGCCTTACTGGCGTGGCGTACGTGATGGGGTAACCGCCCCTGGTGACAAGACGCTCGCGTGGACAACCATCACCGGTCTCGGACCACTCAAGGTGGCAATGCGGTTGCGCTGCAGCTCGCTTGTGGCGTTCGAACACCCACGATCGCGCCAGAGGCTCTAGTAACAAAGTGGCACGCTCGGGTGGGCAATAGTACATGCACCTGCGCAATGGGCACCTCTGCGTCGCTGCCTACATTATTCAGGAGTAACAAATGGCGACTGCCCGAGTGACCCGCCCCGTCGTCACGCGGGAGGTCGTCGCCTGACATTTGCAGTCGCCACCATCGAGGCTTATTGACCCGCGAGGCTCGTACATTGAGGCTCGGCAATTTGCCGACCACCATGGAGGACCCGTTTGATGCCAGACGAGCTGAGAAATGTCGCAACCGACTTCTTTGCGGCGCTTGACGCCTTGGATGCTGATCGGATGAAGGAGATGTTGACGGGGGACGTCCAGAGCGTCGACGAGATCTCGCGACGCTGGCTGCGCAGCAGAGGCGACGTCGACAATCAGCTCCGCGAGGTGGTAACCACGGTGACTGATGTCCGGACGCAACTTCGAGATGCCGAGGAGCGCATTTGGGGGGAAACAGGGCTAGTGACCTGTTGGATCGACCAGGACTACACGATGAACGGCACCCCGCAGCACATCTCCGCTCCGACCACGCTGATCCTCCGTCGCGAGGGAGGCGCGTGGAAGCTGGTGCTGTGGCATTCGATCCCTCTTCCCGAGCAGGGGTAGCCATACCCGTTGGTCCGGAAGGCGGAACTGCCCGACCCAAAGTGAGCGGGCGAGTGTCGATGGCGGCACGATGAGCCTTGCCTGCTGGGCTCTCAGGTCCCGGCTTTATTCAATCTGTTGTGGGAACAAGGGTTACGCTCCACGAGCCCGTGTGCCCATTGGCGGTGTCGGTGTAGGAGCCGCCAATGCTTCTGGGACCGGCCACCGTCCCCGTGTACGTGACCACGCCAACGGCGCCGAAGCTGATTGAGTTGCCCGACGGGGAAACACCTCACGGCCTTCGCAGCGCGCGTCAGCCCCCGCTCCAGATCCGTTGGATCGCGAAGTAGTGATGAGCGAGTTGGACGACCTGGTGGCCGGTGAGTTCATCAATGTCCGCGCGAACGTCGGCGATGACCTTCGCAGCCACGTCCTTGTGATGCTTCTCCGCATACGCGACCCATTGGTGAGACGCATTTGCCTTCCCATTCCCGTGGCCAACCAAGAGGATCGCCCGGGCTGGGGACAGGGCCTCGCTGATCTCCCGCCAGTAGTCAGGATTCCCGGCCTCATACGTTCCGTCAGGATTGCCGGCCTTGTGGGCGATCTCGTGGGCATGACCCTTTGAATCCACATCCTCGATCCGCTCTGCGGACTCCGCCCCAGCTCCGCCGAGCGGGTAAATCCGGGTCCGGTGGAAGTCGATCGTCGCAACGACATTTGCGCCGCGGATCGACTCCACACTGAAGGTGTGTCGGGTTGTCGAATCGGGCATCTGATCTGCCACGGTTTCATTGCCTCCTCGTTGTCCAGCGCTTGGCGTCGACCGCGGGACCATCGGCGCCGCTGCCGAGGCCTGCGACGACGGGGGCGCCCTCGCCGCGTGTGTCGAACGGAAGATTACGCCGCACGGGCCCCCTCTACCTCTTATAGGTAACGCGGAGCGAGAGGTGGCAAGTCGTCTATTCCGCGTTGAGAAACGCGTTGACGTGATGGGCTAGTAACTCCGGTGATTGGTTGCGACCCGGAGACAACGACTGGAGACGAGCGAGTGGCCTACACGTTCACCAAACCTTGTGCCGGAGCACGAGACTCGAAGCGATCTGTATGTGCAATGACCCGGTCAGGGGGCACCCGTGAGGCACACCGTATCTGACACCTACATGCGGCGGATTCGGGGGTGTTGAAGAGCGGAGCGTCCCGATGATGCAAGCGAGACCACGCTCCAGGACAACAAACCTCGCGCACTGGGGATCGAACGAGCGGTGCGAGCCGGCTTCGGATACACTCCCTCGACATCGGTATCGGTTATCGATGGGGCCACCTGCAACGCGAGCCTGGCCTTGAACCATGCAATCCGACACCGTCTACGTGTCGGACAACGACGATGGTGAGGTAACGTTCTTTTCAGACCTGAACTCATAGCCGCGTGAGGCAGCGTGAGTACGGTAGAGGGATCGTGTACTACTCGGTGCCGAAGGCGGGCGCCCATACATCTCAATGACTTTGTCGATGTCATCAGTGCCATCGAACGATTCTGGTTCAGCATCGCCGAGCTCCCGGCGGCCTAGACGACGCCCCTCTGGCAGCGGCGCTCTTCGCGGCGGGACGAGTGGGACGTCGCCCGCGCGGGCCTCGTCGGCAACGCTGTCTACATCGTTGGGGTTCTGCCCTGTTCAGCCGATTGCGTTCGTCAGGATGCGGTTCTGTGTGCTTAGGTCGATCGCAGAGAATAGTGATGCGATCGCGTATGCTGCCGAGATCACCGAAGCGGTCACTATCGCTTGCAGGTGGCGCGGACCACACGTGGCCGAGAAATGCCGGTGACCACCATCAGCGGATTGCCACCAGGTTGAACGATCAGCGCTGCGCGAGGATCGCGTTGCGCAGCAATGTGTTCACCGTGTCCCGTACTTCGCGATTCACCATGTGCCCGGAGTCCGGAGCGTCGATCCGCTGCGCACGAGGAATGCGCCGCTCGAGCAGATCGGCCATCGTCAGGAAACACGGCACGTCGAGGCTACGCACACAACGTCACAGCCGCCGGGTTGGGAGCATGGACCTGACTAGTCGTCGTCAGGTGGGCGACCTTCACGTCGTGCCAGGGTCTGCGTGCCGACGCAAGAAGCTTTACTTGGGCCATCGCAGGACACGCTCTGCCCCTACGTAACCGGGTTGTGACACTGCGGTAGGCCAAATGCTCGTGGCGACCGTGTTGCACTGGCTGGGCTTCCGCTCATGAACGCCACGCCTGCCCGTTGATTCCCGTCCGGCCGACCTCGGCCCTCTTGTGCCTCTGCGCCCTTGCCGCGCT
>Ga0209380_10001232_pt1 | contig 17488 bp, 16 predicted proteins | sample HubBroMetageWFT6_FD_188347 | JGI IMG/M metagenome (GOLD analysis project Ga0209380, IMG submission 188347) | Warmed and freeze-thawed soil microbial communities from the Hubbard Brook experimental Forest, New Hampshire - Hubbard Brook CCASE Soil... | ecosystem: Environmental > Terrestrial >...
GCGCGGCTGGCCGCGACCCGAGCCTTTTCCAGAAAAGAAGAATCCAGCAGGAACGCGCAACGATCGACGAAGGGATGATTCGCCGCTTCAAATGGTTTGCGGTTCCGGCGCGCTGAAGTATTACGCGCCAGCAGATCCTCGTACAACTGCAAGTCGGTTTGAAAGTCGAGCGCGTCTCCCGCGCTCCATTTTTGTTGCCGCGTGAGCGCCGCGAGGAATTTACGGCGAAACGCCACGCCGTCCTTCCGCAACATGGGCCGGGGCTTGGCTCTCCCGGCAGGAAGCGGTTCGGCGTAGGTGATTTCCAGCGCCCGCGCCGCTACCGCTAGCAGCGCTTCGCGCCGCAGCAATTCGAGAAGATCGCGGTAAAGCGAAGCGTGCACCTGCAAAGCGTGCCGGCCGTGCTCGACAACATAGGAATCGACGAACCGCGGAACAATTCGTTCGCGTTGCAACCCCTCCGTCAGTCGCTGCGCCAGTTCAGCAGGCGCCTCCGTGGTAATCTGTTTTTCACTGGCCATACTTGGATCCATGGTAGCAGGAGTTGTATTTGACTCTCGCCGTCGCACGAAAACAAAAAGCCCAGCGAGACTCGCTGGGCTTATGTCTTCCTGTCTCCAAGGGCACGAACTATCGTGCCCCCACAGTGTAGTTGGTCTCGATTTTCAGTGGATCGCCCGCGGGCTTTCCCCCGCGACGCGCTTCGGCTTCGGTTCCGGGTGCGGCACGATCGGCGGCGCCACGGCATCCTTGGACAGCGCATGCTCCAGCACCTCATCGAGATTGTGGACGTAGGTGATCTTCATGTCGCCGAGAATATCCGGCGGGAGATCCGCTACGGCATTCGGCTCGTTATCTGCCGGCAACAGCACTTCCCTGATCCCCGCGCGCTTGGCGCCGAGGACTTTTTCTTTCACCCCACCGATCGGCAGCACCACGCCGGAGAGTGTCATCTCACCGGTCATCGCCAACCGGTCGCGCACAGGCCGCCCGGTGAGCAGGCTAATCAGCGCCGTCACCATCGCCGCCCCTGCGGACGGGCCGTCCTTCGGCACGCCGCCCGACGGCACGTGGATGTGGATGTCCTGCTTGCGGAAGAAGTCCGGATCGATTCCGTACCGCTCCGCATTGGCGCGAGTCCAGGTAAGCGCCGCGGTCATCGACTCTTGCATGACCTCGCCGAGGTGCCCGGTCATTGTGAACTGCTTCCCGCCGCGCATCCGGCTGGCTTCGATGAATACGATGTCTCCGCCGACCGGCGTCCACACCAGACCAACAGCCACGCCAGGATTCTTAACGCGCTCCTCGACCTCTTTCTCAGCTCGGTACTTAGGCACGCCGAGATATTCACGAACGATTTCCGGCGTAACCTCCATCTTCTCCATGTGGCCTTCGGCGATCTTGCGCGCCTGTTTGCGTGTGATCGTCGCGATTTCCCGCTCGAGGTTTCTGACGCCCGCTTCTCGCGTGAAGCTGTGGATGATTTCCCGCAGCGAGTCATCCGAGAATGCAATGTGCTCTCCCACTTTCAGCCCATGTTCCTGAGCTTGCTTGGGAATCAGATACTTGTGCGCGATATGGACCTTTTCTTCGCCCGTGTAGCCTGCCAGCTCGATAATCTCCATGCGATCTCGCAGCGGCTCCGGGATGGGATCCATCCAGTTTGCCGTGGCGATGAACAGCACTTTCGAGAGATCGAACGGCACGTCGAGATAGTGATCGCGGAACGCATTGTTCTGCTCCGGATCGAGCACTTCCATCAACGCCGAAGACGGATCACCTCGGAAATCGCGGCCCAGTTTGTCGACTTCGTCGAGCATCATCACCGGATCGTTCGACTCCGCTCGCTTCAGTCCTTGAATAATCTGACCCGGCAGTGCACCGATGTAGGTGCGCCGGTGGCCGCGGATTTCCGCCTCGTCGTGCATGCCGCCCAGGGCGATACGCACAAATTTGCGGCCCAGCGATCTCGCGATGGACTTTCCAAGCGAAGTCTTGCCAACGCCAGGAGGCCCAACGAAGCAAAGAATCGGCCCCTTCATCCCCGGCTGGAGTTTCTTCACGGCCAGGTAGTCGAGGATCCGTTCCTTGACCTTAGCCAGATCATAGTGATCTTCGTCAAGAATCTGCTTGCCCTTGGCGATATCGATCTCGCTCACGCCAGAAGACTTGGCCCAGGGCAAAGAAGTCATCCACTCCAGGTAGGTGCGCGAAACCATGTATTCTGCGGACGCTGGCGTCATCTTGGCCAGACGCTTCAGTTCGCGGTCGCATTCTTTCTTGGCCTCGACCGTCATCCCGGCTTCATCCACCTTCTTGCGCAGCTCGTCCATTTCCTGCGTGGAATCGTCGGATTCACCGAGTTCTTTCTGGATGGCCTTCATCTGTTCGCGCAACAGGTATTCGCGCTGGTTTTGGCCTACTTGCTCCTGCACCTGTTCGTGAATTTTCGAACGCAGCTCCAGCACTTCCAGCTCTTTCGAGAGTTCGCGGATCAGCATCTCAAGGCGCTTGCGCACGCTCGGTGTTTCGATCAGCTCCTGCCGCAAAAGCGTGGAGAGTGACGGCAAAGTCCCAGCGATAAAGTCCGCCAGGCGGCCCGGGTCGTCGATATTCATGGCCACGGATTGCAGGTCGTCGGACAGCTGCGGCGAGTGGCTTACAACGTCGCGAAACAGGTCCTGCGCATTGCGCTGCAGAGCCTCAAGCTCCGCATCCACGTCTCCGGTAATTTCGGGCTGCGATTCCACGCGCGCCCGCAGAAACGGCCGCAAGCCGATCAGCTCCAGCACGTTAACGCGCTGCAGACCCTCCAGGAAGATAACCACGTTCCCGTTGGGCATTTTGACGGTCTTGTGAACTTTCGCCAGCGTACCGACCTTGTGGAGGTCCGCGGCGGCAGGATCTTCGATCCGGGGGTCCAGTTGCGCGACAACCCCCAACAATTTCTCCTCGCCTTCGAGCGAGTTAACCAGGGCCAGAGAACTCTCCCGGCCTACCGTCAAGGGCAGCACCGCCCCAGGAAACAGGACCGTGTCCCGAACCGGCAGGATCGCGAGAATATCTGGCACCGTATACTTTTTCTCAGCCATAGTGAGTGTCCCCTAAATCCGGGCGCAGGGAAGATTGTTCTGCGCTTAACAACGTTAGATGCAGGCTAGCCGAAAAGGGTGCGAGAAGTGCGAATGCAATTAGCATGAAATCTTAGTCTAACAAACTCACATTCTAGCACAACTTCCCGAAATCCGCTGATTAATTGCCTAAACATCGTGTTTTCAAATATGTAGCAGAGTTTCCCAGGCAATCCTTGCCCCACGCCCACTGCTTGCGTCGCGACCGTGGCACCGCTTCGCTTCATGCCTTTGCACGCTTCAAAGCAAACTTCCTCTGTACGAATTCTCGAGCCTCTTGATTGGATCGAATCTGCCCCTCGAGTTGCGCGTCTTCCACGGCCCTCAGTATTTCGCTAAATACCGGTCCAGGGATATAGCCCATTTCGCTTAAATCAGTACCCGTTAGGACACGCTGTGGGCGTACCTCTTCGGCGGGCGTTTCCGCCAGAAATCGCTCGACGGCACTGTACGAATCCAGATTGCGGTGGCTCGAGAGGCAATCCAGTCGGTGCAGCTCCATGTGCTCTTCGAAATGGGGAAGCCGCACGAATCGTTTCAGCGTCGAGGTCCGCATGCGATCCACATCCATGAAGCGCATGTGATTGGCGACCAGCGCCAGAATTTGCTCCGTCTCTCCGTTCGAAAACCGGTACCGTCGGCAAATTGCTTCCGCCATGCGAACACCCACATCGACATGGTGATCGAACCGAATGCGGTCGCCGGTCTCGGAAGCCGGCCTGAAGGTCGGCGGTTTGCCGACATCGTGAAGCAGCACGCCCCAAGCAAGCGTCGGAGAAGTCCCCGCGGGGAGTCCCTCGATCATTAGCAGCGTGTGGATCCACACGTCGCCTTCCGGATGAAACTGCGGTGGCTGCGGCACGCCTCTCATCGCCGCGATTTCGGGCAGCACGACCAGAAGCAGCCAGGACTTTTCGAGCAATTCGAATCCTGTCCGCGCCGCGCCTTCCGTCAAAAGTTTTGTGAGTTCTTCGCGAAGGCGTTCCGCGGAAACGTCCGTCACTGCGCCAGCATGCCTTCGAATCGCGGCAAACGTCTTGTGCTCGATCTCGAATTCGAATCGCGCTGCAAAGCGCACCGCGCGCATCATGCGCAGCTTGTCTTCCGCAAAGCGCCGGTCGGGCTCGCCGATGGCACGAATCACGCCGGCCCCGAGATCCGCCCGGCCGTCCACAAAATCAAGGACTTCGCCGGTGTCATGGCGCATCAGCAAACCGTTGATGGTGAAATCGCGCCGCTGCACATCTTCTCGTGCAGTTTTGGAAAAGACCACGCGGTCGGGATGCCGCCCATCGGAGTAGCTCACATCGGAGCGAAACGTCGCGACTTCCACTTTTAGTCCATCGCGCGGCACGAGCACGACACCGAACTGCGCGCCAATCGCGATGCTCTCGGGAAACAACTCCATTACGCGCTCGGGCGTGGCGTCTGTCGTGACGTCATAATCGGACGGTTCGCGGCCGAGCAAGAGATCGCGCACACAACCGCCCACCAGCAGCCCCTGGTGGTCGTTGCGCTGCAAGGTATCGCAGATCGAGTTGGCGAGTTCGTGAGGCGTCACGTTCGGATTATGCGACACTCAAGGCGGCAAAGGGGAGAGATGTGTAAAGCTCGGTTTTCCGGCTGGGTTTCAACCGCTAAAGTTAGCTCGCGAATTTGCCGGGGGAAGTTACTTGGTGCGGAAAACGAGACAGGTGATGTCGTCAGACTGGCGCGTCAAGCCGACGAATTCGTCCACTTTCTTCATGAGAAATTCGAGCGATTCCTGTGCATTCCACTCGCGCAGCGCACGAATGGCATCGAGCCAGCGTTCGTCTCCAAACAGGTCGCCCTTTTCGTCAAACGCTTCGACCACGCCGTCCGTATAAAAGATCAGAGCGTCGCCGGGTCTAAGGTCAACGGCCGCGGCATCGTAGACGGCGCCGGTTTCTATCCCCAGGGGCAAGCCGCCAACCTCCAGCTTTTCGAGCGCTCCATTGGCATGGCGCAGGATGGGGGGATTGTGGCCTGCGTTTACATACACAAGGTGCCCAGTGCGAGGATCGTATTCGCTGAGAACGGCGGTCGTGAAGCGGCGGCCATCCAGACTGTGTGCGCTGGCATAGCGATTCAGCCGTACCACGAGCTCTCCCAAAGGAGCGCCTTCACCTGCAATGGTGCGCAAGCTGGCTTGCAGCGTGGCCATGAGCAACGCCGCGGGAATACTCTTTCCCGCCACATCGGCAATCACCAGCATGAGCTTTCCGTTTTCTTCGGCGCTCGCCGTGGGGTAGAACGCGTCGTAATAATCTCCAGCGACGGAATTCTGCGGACGCGAAGCAAATGCGATGTCCGCGCCAGCCACGACCGGTGGCGCCGACGGCACAAGCCACGTCTGAATTTCTCTCGCGATTTCCAGGTCGCGCTTCATCGTCACTTTGTCAGCCAGTTCGAGCGAAAGAAGCAGGAGAAACAGGAGCGCAGCGACGGCTTCAAATTTGATTTCGAGGACGCTTCCGTTTCCGAAGCGGAAAGAAAAACTCGAAAAAGCCATGAGCGCGAAAGCGAGCAGGAGAAGCACGCGCCGTGCGGGAGACATCTTGAGAAGCAAAGCCCAGAAAAATTGCCGGATGACGTGAAGAGGGCGGCGCCATCGGGGAAGCTTTTGAATCTCGTCCCAGTCGACGTCGCGACCGTAAAAGCCATAACTGGCACGCGCGTCGGCGGTGAACTGCGACCACAGATCGTCGATCTGGCGGCCTTCGCTGACGCGCTGCCAGAAATTGCGAAGCCGCACGCTAATGTGCTCTTTTCTTACGCGCGCGGCGGCGGGTTGCGCTGGCGTGCTCATCAGAAGGAAGTATAGGGCATCTGATGGAGAAACCGGACTGCGTCATTCTTCGGGGTCGTTAGGGAGGCCGTCCGCGCGAAGCGAGCCGCCGAATTGCACTTTTCCAAAACCAAAGCGGTCGCGCAGCTTGTCCGTAGCGCGCGTCAATTTCTCAAGCCGTTCGCGGCGTTCTGCTTCGAGAAGATCGAGTTGCTCTCCGCCGTGCGTAAGGCCGCTCAAGCTCACGCCGAGCAGCCGGATTTTGCGCTTCATATCGCGGTGCTCGGTAAAGAGCACGTGAAAGACGCGGAAGATGTCGGCGTCGAGCCGCGTTGGCTCGGGTAGAGTCTTCGCGCGCGTGTGGGTGTCAAAACCGGCATAACGAATCGTCAAAGTGAGTGTGCGCGTGGCCAGTCCTGCTTCGCGAAGGCGCTTCGACGCTTTTTGCGAGAGGTGGCTGAGCAGGGCGTGCAGCGCGTCCGTGTCGCTGGTGTCCTCGCCAAACGTGTGATTGTGCGAAATGGATTTTGGCTCGGCATCGATGACGAATTCATAGGAATCGCCGCCGCGTGCCTTGCGGTATAGCGCGTCGCCCCACTGGCCAAAAACCGTTTCCAGTTTTTCCTGCGAGATCGCCGCCAGCTGTTCTACGATTTCGATGCCAAGTGCCCGCAGTGCGCGCTCGGTGACTTCGCCAATCCCTGGAATTTTCCGCACAGGGAGCGGGGCGAGAAACCGCGCTTCCTGGCCGGGCGCAACCCACAAGAGACCGCGCGGCTTGGCCTGATCCGATGCGACTTTCGCGACGAGCCGAGTCGTGGCCAGTCCGGCGGAGCAAGGGAGCCCCGTCGTGCGCGTTATAGTGCGAAGAAGTTCGTCAGCCGCAGCCAAGGGCGGGCCATGCAGCCGCTGTGTCCCGGAGAGATCGAGATAGGCTTCATCGATCGAAACCATTTCGACAATAGGTGAGAACTTCGCGAGAATGGTCGCGACCCGGTCGCTCCATTCGCCATATTTCGCGTGATGACCGTCAAGAAAAACCGCGTGCGGGCACAATCGCCCCGCCGTGCGCAGCGGCATCGCTGAATGTACGCCGTACTTGCGCGCTTCGTAGCTCGCAGCCGTAACCACGCCGCGCTGGTCAGGCCGTCCGCCGACAACCACCGGCTTTCCGCGCAGCTCCGGCCGCTCCAGCAATTCCACGGAAACGAAGAACGCGTCCATGTCCACATGCAGAATGGAAGCGCTTGCCTCCGCCGCTCGCTGCTCCATCGGCCCATGCTTCGCCCGAAATCGTGCCATCTCCGGCATGGAGCTAGCCTACGCTCGTTTCTGTGCTGCTTTCAATTTCTTGTGGTCAGGAGCCAGGAGCCGCTCACCGCGGCTCGGCGGCAAGAACCGTCAGGAATTGCCGGGGAAGAACCACACGGATATCTTGGAATCGCGCGGGGAAATGTCGCACGTTTCCCGTAACGACGTAGTCCGCCCTCGCTTCGAGCGCGCACTCCAGAAATTTGTTGTCTTCGGCATCCACGCATACTTGTACTTGTCGCCGGGGTTCCACGAGCACGGCTGATCTTCTCAGTCTTTCCATCGATCTGAAAGTGGTGCGCTCATTGAGCCTCAGGTACGCTCTTCCCAACACTTCGCCATACTCGTCGAGAATTGGTCCCGACACATAACAGCGAAATCGCCGTAACGCCGCCAAATTCAGAATAGATGCCATTGGCCCCACGGGATTCAAGAGGGCCGACACAACGACATTCGCGTCGAGAACCGCTCGAATCATCCGTCAGTCTTTTTTTGGCGCTCGCGACGATAGCGCTTTATTTCCCGGTTTATGTCTCGCAATGTCAGCTGATCGAGGCCTTTGGCTTTGGCTTCACGACGAATCGCTTCAAATTCACGAACCGGCTGATCAAACAGCCGCAAGTACTCCTCGACGCATATAACTATGGCCTGTGCCTCACCGCGCTTCTCGATGACGAATTTTTCTTTGTCCTTGCGTACGCGCCTCAGGATTTGCCCGAGCTGTGTTCGAGCAGTGAGTGCCGTCACAACTCGCGGAATGCGTTTTGTACTTCCTCGTCTTGGCATCGGTGGCCCTCAAGGCTTCCATGAACTAATTAATCAGTTCAGCTTCCATTTTAGGGCACTGCGCGCCGGGCCTCAAGTTCTTTCGGCGGCGATGACGCGGCTGATGCCGGCCAAGTCGTTTGTTACTCCGACATTTGTCCAGCTTGGCAAATCGAGGAGTGGTTGAACGGCAGAGAGGCTGTCATGGCCTAGTTCAAGGACCAGAAGGCCGCCCGGCTTTAAACTGCGCCAGGCCTGCGCGATCAGGTCGGCGTAGAGTTCATAGCCCTCTTCGCCACCGTACAGCGCAACCTCCGGTTCGTAGTCGCGGACTTCGCGCATGAGAGTTTCGGATTCGCGTCGGCCGATGTACGGTGGATTGCTGACGATGAGATCAAATTGACGCGAGTACGCCGCGTCGACTGTTGAAACCTTGCTCTCGAGGCGCGCAGCATGCTGCCCCCCTACAACCGAGTTTGCGGCACCTGAAGTTGTGGCATCGGCGAGAAGATTGCACTCTGCGAAACGGATGCGGTCGCTGACTGCGTGTCGGGCGGCGTTACGGCGGGCCACGGCAAGAGCCGGGGCAGAAATGTCGGTCCCCATGATTTGCGCACCGGCCAGCTCCTTGGCGAGTGCGATCGCAATGCAGCCTGAGCCGGTGCCGACGTCGATTATGTCGAGACCGTTGCCGGTGAGAGGGTGCTTTCGGCCGGCGCGAATTTCTCGGACGGCAAGGCGGTCAAGGACTACTTCGATGAGGTGTTCTGTTTCGGGGCGGGGAATCAAGACGTCGCGCGTGACTTCAAATTCCAGGCCCCAGAATTCTTGTTTACCGGTGAGATGCTGCGTGGGTTCTCCGGCGGCGCGGCGTGCGAGCAAGGCATGGAAGCGCTGCGTGTCGCCTTCGGAGACGGGTTCTTCGGGATGCGTGTAGATCCAGGTACGTTCTTTGCCTAGCGCGTGGAGAAGCAGGATCTCCGCGGCCAGCGTGAAGGACGGGACATTGGCTTCCCGCAATTTCGCTATGCCTTGTTTGAGTGCAGTGCGAACGTCCGTCATTGGCGGAATCATGCCACATAGATCGCGCCGTGCAATCAGGCGGCACCCAGCTCTTGCTCCAGGCGCTCGGCTTCGTAGTGGCTAACCAGGCCATCGACTAGCGCGCCGAGCTTTCCTTCCATGACTTCCGATAATTGGTGGAGGGTCAGGCCGATGCGGTGATCCGTTACTCGGTTCTGCGGGAAATTGTAGGTGCGGATTTTCTCGGAGCGGTCGCCGGTTTTGATTTGGCCGCGGCGCTCCGCGCCGATGGCGGCTTGCTGTTTCTCGAGTTCCAGTTCGTAGAGTCGGGCGCGCAGCACGCGCATGGCCTTTGCACGATTTTTGATTTGCGATTTTTCGTCCTGCTGCGAAACGACCAGGCCGCTGGGGATGTGCGTGATGCGCACCGCGGAATAGGTGGTGTTCACGGATTGTCCGCCGGGGCCCGAAGAGCAGAAAGTATCGACGCGCAAATCTTTTGCTTCGATTTTGATATCGATTTCATCCGCTTCGGGGAGCACCGCTACCGTCGCAGCGGAGGTGTGAATGCGGCCTTGCGTCTCCGTTGCGGGGACACGCTGGACACGATGAACGCCGCTTTCATACTTCAGCTTGGAATAGACTTTGTGGCCCTGAATGGCCGCTACGATTTCCTTGACACCGCCGAGATTGGAAGGCGAGCTTTCAAGGACTTCCACTTTCCAGCCGAGCGTTTCCGCATAACGCGAATACATGCGGAAGAGTTCGCCTGCAAACAGGGCGGCTTCGTCGCCGCCGGTTCCGGCGCGGATTTCCACGATGACGCTTTTCTCGTCGTTGGGATCTTTTGGCAACAAGAGCAGTTTTAGTTCGCGTTCCACAATTTCTTTCCGAGCGATGAGCTGCTTTTCTTCGTCCAGCGCCATCTGCTTCATCTCTGCGTCTTCGTTTTCGACGACCATCTGGTGCGCCCCGACAAGATCCTTTTCGATTTGCTTGAACTCGCGGTGCTTGGCGACGATTTCCTCGAGCTCCGCGTGCTGCTTGGCGATCTTCTGGAAGCGCGCGGAATCCGACGCGACTTCCGCTGTCGAGAGCTGCTGCGTCAACTCGTCGTATCGCGTGCCAAGCTGATCCAATTTGTCTGACAGTGTCATTACGGCCATAGCAAAACCTCACAAAGAAAAGAAGTGACTGGCGATTCCTGACTGGCGACTTGCGAAAAAAGAGAGCGGCGCTCCGGTTTGGAAGCGAGAGGAGAGTCAGCTAATAAAAGGCGGCGTACATCGAAGTGGTCACGAGTAAGCATACCGCTGAAATCAGAAACACGCAATTGGATGCACGGGGTGGTTATCACGATGCGAGGCGCGGGGCGGTTGCTCTGATGGAGGACGTTGTACTGCACGGCGCGGTTGCCCCGATGCGACGCGGTGTACTACGATGCGAATGGATTCGAGCGGACCGCCTCCTAAGGCGGCCCGTACAAAGGCTGCGGCAAATTGACCATGAGTGAAACGGCGCGATCCTGGGCCGAAGCTGGGGCGCCAGCTGCGCCTCAAACTGTTGTCGAAAGCGATGCCGGATTTCTTTGGGATTTCTGGTATCCGGCGATGCGCAGCAGGGAGGTTACCGGCAACCGGCTGGCGACGGCGATGTTGCTGGAAGTGCCGCTGGTTGTCGGGCGCGCGGCCGATGGCAAGGTTTTTGCGATGCGCGATTCGTGCCCGCACCGGGGAATTCCGCTTTCTTATGGACGATTTGACGGGCAGACGGTGGAGTGCAGTTATCACGGTTGGAAATTTGAGGCCTGTACGGGGCGCTGCGTCGAAATCCCGTCGCTGACTAGCCAGGACAAACTCAAGGTGGAGCGCATTTTTGCCGGGCGCTATCCTTCGGAAGAGCGCGATGGGTACATCTGGGTGTACATGAACTCAGCGGGATCGCGGTCGCCGGATTCGGTTCCAGCGGCACCGAAACTGACCGTTTCGAGCGACAGATATAGAATCACGCATCTTGCTTGTGAGCTGCCCTCGCACGTCGATCAGGGCATCATCGGATTGATGGATCCGGCGCATGGGCCGTTTGTCCATCAATCGTGGTACTGGCGGAGCCGGCACAGTATTCACGAGAAGCAAAAAAGGTTTGAGCCGATTGCTAACGGATTTCGGATGAGCCCGCACACGCCGAGCTCGAACAGCGCGCCTTATCGCATGCTGCAGAAATATACGGGCGAGCCGGTGACTACAACCATCGACTTTGTTTTGCCGAACATCCGGACGGAGGAGATCCGGAGCGGCAAGCTGTGGTTTTCCAGCCGGGCGACGGTGACGCCCGTGAAGCGAGACCTTTGCCGGATTGATTTTGTGGCAGCTTGGAATTTGCTGCTACCCGTTTCGATTTTCCGAATCTTTGCTCAGAAGTTTTTGCGGCAGGATCAAGAGACCATGATCCTGCAGGCTGAGGGATTGAAGCACAACCCCCGTTTGATGCTGATTGATGATGCGGACCGGCCGGCTAAGTGGTATTTCGGGTTAAAAGCGGGCCTGCTGGAGTCGCGACGCACGGGTGCGGCGATGGTGCATCCGATGTCGGGGCCGGTAACGCTGCACTGGCGGTCCTGAGCCCAGCACAAGCGGGTCTGCCAGCGCTGCTGCGACCGAAGTAGCCCGAAAAATCGAAAAGCGAAATCCGGCCAGAGCCCGCTTATTTAGTCAGATCTCGAAATATCATTCGAATTAGCACGGAAGCCGTTGAGAAAACTGGGCTTAGAGTGGCTAAGTGTGGCCAGGCGCGGGACGGTCAGTAGGGTAGCAAATACAAAATCAGGTTGCCGCGGCGTAGAAAATGCTGGCTCTGGCGGTGAAACAGAAGTCAGCGGAGGCGGGAGAGGTCGTACGGGACGGAGATGTGCTGACCGTCGGTAGTGATGACTTCGACGGTGGCGTCGTCCGAGGCGACGTCGCTGGCATCGTAGACGAGCCAAACCAGCCAACCAGGGGGATAGACAAAGCCGTTGGCGCCGGAGTAGGCAAAGGAGGAGACGTCCATGGCGGCGTAGGAAAACAGGCCGAGATCTTCGGGGATAAATGGATAGTGGTTTGAGTTTTGCGTGTATGCCGAGATACGGCGGGGGGTGTTGCGGAAGTCGAGCCAGATTTTAACGCTGCAGAAGTCGGAGCCTTCGGTGCAGAGAGGGGTGGTGATGTTGGCACGGAGATGGCCAGGGGGGCCAATGTAGCGGGCGAGTTGGGGATGGACTCGGCGGAGCTGGGCGACTTCGTCCACGGAGGCGGCGTAGATTTATTCCTGGGCGTTGAAGCGGGTGCGCATGGCCTATTTGTGGAGGATCACTCCGTTACTCCGTCGTTGACCTGGGCGCAGTCCATGCGGAAAGTGCCATTGTCGTTGAAGAGTAGACCATTGAAACGGAGGAGGCTGCCCACGGCGATCGGGGAGGTATTCAGGGATTGGGTGTTGCTGTCCACGTAGACGACGACATTGGTTGTGCTATCGAGTGTCGTAAGCAAGTCGTTGGGCGCAAGGGCGACGGTGTAGATTTGGAAGTTACCGCTGCCCGAGAGCGAAGTGACCATGCCGTTGATCGTTTGGGGCATCAAGGTGACAGTGGTTGCAATCGTGGTGGGAATAGCCAAAAACGAAATTGCGGGAGAGGATACATAGATATTTTGGCCGGCAACGAGATTAGAGGAAGCGAAACTTGCCAGGAACGGAAGGCTGGTGACGTTGCTGAACTGGCCCGACGTACGGAAGTTTGTATTGGCCGCCAGTTGATACCTCTGGAAGAAAGCAGGAGAAGCAGCAAAATCGGCACCCTGCTGCTGGGCGCCAAAGACGTCGATGATTGTGGCATTGGCGACGCTGGGCGATGGGCCTAGGTCAAGTAATTTGCCCATCAATACGTCCACAGCCGTAGTATCTGCCACTTCGATTCGGGTGGCTGCGAGGGAACCACTCGATTGAATCGCCGCGTCCATATTGATGAACATGCCAGCGGTGAGCGCGGAAAAGGCGCTGATCCCTTGATACACGGTGCTGCCATTGGTTTGGATGGACAACGCGACGTGATCGGCGGTTTGAATGCTGAAGCTATTTCCGGGCGCATTGACGGAGGCCACCATGCCATCGATCCCGGTTTCTTGGCCATTTTGGTCATTGGCGGGGTGGGATGATATGGCAACTGGGGTGAGATTCAAGATAGGCGCAATCGTGTATATATCTCCGTTGGGGCCGGCCGTGAAAGTTTCCGATGGGGAGACTTGCAGATCCAATAACAGACCCATGGCTGTGCCACTGACGGTGATTGGGGAAGCCAGATTCACGGTCGCTGACTCCGTGCCGCTGCTATCCGAATCGGTATGGGTAGTGAGCGCGCCGGTTGGATCGACGGTCACAAGCACAAATCCGGGATTTGCAAACGTGACCGTTGCAGAGGTGTAAACATCCTGCGGAACATTTAGGGTCACCAGCGGCTCGGAATTGGCATTCAACCGCATGAATTCGACAAAATGGGCTGGGCCGCCAGATAGAGGATTGGTGAAAAGGGTAACCATACTGCCCGTTTTGTTGGTCAAAGTGATGTTCAATACGGTGAACTCGAATTGGGTTAGCTGGTCGTTGGCTGTGCTGGAGAGAAGAACGGTGACGCTTGTGGGAGCAGGCGGGACGACGATTGTGTGGCCGGAGGAATTGCAGCCCGCTAGCAAGATGGCGGAGCTGAAAAACAAGAGTAGGGAGGGCAAATCCAAGGATTGGAAGAGATGCGAGAAACTGCGCCGGGCTTGTTTAGATGAAGAGCGGGAGTAACGCACAGGCATAGGCATAGGGTCTCCGGGAGAAAGCGATCAGCTGACATCGGCAACGAGATTACAGCCCCGTTAGAATGTAGGACGTGGTATGGGAAGCGCAGCATATAACAAATGCAATTAATTAGCTATCAATATGATTCAGGATCTAATGCATTAGCATTCGAGTACGGGCTCGGCTCAGATGCGGCGGGGGGTGTTGGGGAAGTCGAGCCAGACTTTAACGCCGCAGAAGTGGGAGCCTTCGGTGCAGATAGGGGTGGTGATGTTGGCGCGGAGATGGCAAGGGGGACCGATGTAGCGGGCGAGCTGGGGGTGGACCTCGCGGAGTTGGGCGACTTCGTCCATGGAGGCGGCGTAGATCTCTTCCTGGGCGTTGAAGCAGGTGCGCATGGTCCATTTGTGGAGAAGATGGAGGAGGGAGCCGCTTTCGACCAGGCGGATGGATTTGGCGTTGGGTAAGAGATAGAGCGCGATTTCCAGAGGAACACCGCGATCTAGGAGATCGTTCTTGGCGGCCCAGGCATCTTGCATGGCGCGGTCGTAGAGTTCTTTGGCGCGGGGATTTTGCGTGAGGAGAGCGGGAGTGATGTAGTCGGGCTCGCCGGTGTCGGCGAGCGTCAGGAGCGGGCGGGAGCCGGGGACCATGCGGTGGCGTTGGTCCTGGCTGTCGGCGGTGTGACTGATTTTTTTGGCGAAGGTGTAATTGGCGTGTTGGAGAGCGCGCATCATGGGGGCGTGGACGCCGACGTCGAGGATTTCTAGGCGGTAGGAATTGCGGGCGGGATTTAGAAGGCGGTCGATGGCTTCGGAGTCGGGGCATTGGGATTCGGTTAGGCCAACGACGGCGCGGTAGGCTTCGGCCATGACCGCTGGGGCGTGGGGGGAATAGTCGAGAAGCCTAGAAGTTTTTCCGGTAAGCTTGGCGTCGAATTCGCGGGCGAAGGCTTCGCCGTGACGGGGATCGCTGGGCGCGTGGGCGGCGGTTCCATTGAGAGCGGTTGCATTCCACTCTGGGCGCTCCTCGAGAGGCTCGGTACCGAAACGTTCAAAAAATTGCGGGTCGATGGCGCGGACTTGCGAAACCATTTCGCCGATGATGGCGCGAGATTCGCTGGGGGTGTCGCTCGCGGCGCTCATGCGCCAGAGGCGATGAAGGACAATGCCGGAGATGGTGTGGACCATAGTGGTGAAGGCAGCGACGGGGAGAACGTAACGCGCGATTTCGATGGCGCGCTTTTCGGCGGCGCGCTCGATTTTTTGAAGGCGCTTGGGGTGGGACATGGGGCCGATGTGCCAGATGTCGCCGAGAATGGCGCGGGCGTCGTTGACGAGGAGTGTGGAGAGCTCGCGGTAGGTGCTCCAGGCGCGGGCGATGGATTGTTCGTAGATGGCGCGATGGGCGTCGTTGAAGAACAGGGACGGGTTTGGGATGTAGGCTTGCGCGCGATCCAGGCGAACGTAGCGCTGGCTTTGCTGCTCGGAATTGTAGAAGGGATGAGCGTGGAGGAAGGACCAGACGAATTGGCGGCTGACATTTTCCAGGCCGAATTCGAAATGGGCGTGCTGGTAGACGGTGTGGTGGCCGCTGTAGAAAGTGGCGGCTCCGATGTTGAGGCGCTGCTTGTCGGTGATTTCTTCGGGGACGATCAAGCGCGAGGCGTAGCAGGTACGCGCGGCGGCTATGGCGGAGTCGTAGGGATGCGCGAAGGCGTTGCGGAGGGTGACTCGGGGTGGGGCGGTCTCGACGAGTTCGCCGGGGCGACTGTCTTCGAACATGCGAGATTGCGTGGCCACGTTGGAATTTCATTTTACACGGAAGTTGAAAGTCAGAAGTCGAAAGTTGCAGAGGGGAGTGAAACAAGAGGAAAGACGCGGAGAGAAAATGAAAGCGCAGAGGACGCTCCAGACGCGCAGAGGGACCAGGATCGCGCGAAAGCCTTCGGCGAGAATTCGCAAGCGAGAAGAAAATAGCGGGAGAGCGAGGCGGGAGAAGGGACTTGTAGGCGCCACGGAGTTCCCTTATTATGGGTAAGAGGTCCCTTATTATGGGTGAGTCATGAATATAACGCTGACGCTGGATGACAGGCTTGTGAAGGAAGTGCGGAAGATCGCGGCGGATAGGGATACAACGCTGACCGGATTGGTGCGAGCGCATCTCGAGCAACTCGCCGCGGAAAGCGCCAAGTCGGGGCGAAAGCGGCGGGAGTTGGAGGCGCTGGAAAGAAGCTTCGAACTCGTGAAGGTTTCGTTAGGGAAACGGAACTGGAGACGCGAGGACCTGCATGAGCGGTCCTGATTTTTTGGACACGAACATTTTGGTTTACGCGTACGCGCCTGGCGATGCGCGAAAGCAAAAGATCGCGCAAGGAGTCGTAGGAAAAGCACTGAGCGGAGAAGGAATTGTGTCGAGCCAAGTGCTCGGGGAATTCGCCGCCACTCTTCTACACAAAGCGGCGCCGCCGATGGGAGTGAAAGAGGTGTTGATCGCGTTGAATGCACTTTGGCCAATAAAGTTGCTTCATCCCGACCAAGGAATAGTGCGCCGAGCGGTCGAGGCGCGAGCGGCTTATGGAATTCACTTCTACGACGGAATGATAGTCGCAGCAGCCGAACGCGGGGGATGCCGACGAATTCTCTCCGAAGACCTAAATGCAGGACAGAAGTACTTTCAGATTCCCGTGGAAAATCCCTTCGTTTGAGGGTTCAGAAAGCAAGCGGATAAAACAAGAGGGAGACAGACAGGAATGTCTGTCCCACCTCTGTTCACCTAAAGCCTGGCTGCCAAGTTACTTTTTTGCGGCGGCGGTTTTGGAGGCTTCGACTTTGGCGGCGGCGTCGGCGTATTTTTTGGTGAAGCGTTCGACGCGGCCGGCGGTGTCAATCAGCTTTTGTTTGCCGGTGAAGAAGGGGTGGCAATTGGAGCAGATTTCGACTTTGAGCATGTCGCCTTTGATGGTCGAGCGGGTGGAGAAATTGTGGCCGCAGGCGCAATGGACTGTTACGGCGTGATAGTCGGGATGAATACCGGGTTTCATGAGGCTCCATTCGTTCGCGTCCGGTCTGCACGGCCTACCAGTTCTCGGTGAGAACGGCCTCGCCCCTAAAGGGGTGAGAGCTACAGCCGCGTCGCTAGGTCGCGATGCAAGTCCCCATTATACGGGCAGGATGGTGATATTTCCAAATTCGGTGAACTGTTGAATTTTGCTGAAGCGGCAGATCAGCGCCCGGAGCTCGCCGCTGAGCTTCCGCGTTTTCAGGCCGAAGTGTGGAATGTCTTCAGCCCCTATGAACTCGCCGGCTACCTGACCACCCTCAAGCCATCGAGAAGAAAGAAACTGCAGATGCTTCTCGACGTTAACCGTTCTTCGAGTTCCCACCGGGCAACCTAAGCCAAGTCCGGTATCTCCCCGCGAGGGATCAACAGACGGATTGACCGCGCTTGCCCGGGCGTTCGCTCGATGAGGCCTCGCGCTTCGAGCGTTAAGATCATCTGATGCACAGAAGGCGGAGAGACTTGAAAATAGTGCCGCAGCTCGGCCTCCGACGGCGAGCATCCGTGGATTTTGTTGTAGTAATAAATGAAAGCCAGGTACTGGCCCTGTTTGTCTGTATAGGTTTTCTTC
>Ga0209380_10001233_pt1 | contig 17478 bp, 17 predicted proteins | sample HubBroMetageWFT6_FD_188347 | JGI IMG/M metagenome (GOLD analysis project Ga0209380, IMG submission 188347) | Warmed and freeze-thawed soil microbial communities from the Hubbard Brook experimental Forest, New Hampshire - Hubbard Brook CCASE Soil... | ecosystem: Environmental > Terrestrial >...
CTGGTCCTGGCGGCCGCGACCTCGCGCGCACCCTCGCCGATCAGGGCGGTGAGCACCGCTGCGTACAGCCGGTCGAGCGAGGTGTCGGTCAGCCGGAGCAGCGTGTCGTTCTGGCTGATCCACTCGTGACCGCGCTGGCGGCGCATGACCTCGAACCCCGGCGGTCCATCCCCGGCCGAGAACAGCAGGGCCAGATCGCGGCGCTGCCAGCTGCCCTCGAGGAACGCGCGGGCCCCGGCCGCGAATAGCTCCGCCGGGTCGGTCACCCCCCGGAGCCGGGCTTCGGCCACCGCTGCGCTCGCCGCCTCCTCGTAGGCCAGCTGGTGTTCCTGCCAGAGCGCGAGGAACAGCTCGCTCTTGCCGCCGAAGTGGTGATACAGCGAGCCGACGCTCGACCCGGCCCGTTCGACGACGTCGGCGATGCTCGCCTCGGCGAAGCCCTGCCGCGTGAATACATCGCGCGCCGCGTCCAGGAGCGCTCGCTGCGTCTGCGCGGTGCGGCCCCACTGCCAGGAACTCGTGCCCGGCTTCCTCGTCTGCGGCTCGGCCATCGGATGCTCACCAGCCTCACGGCAACTACATGGCTACTCGCAGCATCGTGCCACGGATCACGCCTGCCACGCGGCGATCACCTCGGCCGGACCCCAGTGCAGCTGCACCTCATCTGAGTCCAGCCGCGGTGCCAGGCCCGAGAGGGACACGACCGCGAGCCCGGTGCCACCAGGGACATAGCCGGGCACCGCCGCGGCGCCCAGCACAAGCGCGGCCAGGTCATGGCGGTCAAACGGACTGCCCAGCCACTTGACCGACCCGACGTAGTGAATGCGCTCGGCGACTGGCCAGCGATCGGCGCCAACCAGGTCGATCTCCGGATCGAACTGGCGGTTCCACCAGCCGCCGACCACCTCGACCTGCGGCCATCGGGTCATCCCGGCAGCCGATCCGAGCTCCAGGGACTCGCGCACCAGCGGCTCGACCGCCTTCCCCCGCCAGCTCAGCCAGCGGCGCTGCACGACCTGGAAGGCCGCGTCCGGCCGGCCCCGGCGGGCGAGATCCTGGGCGGCACGCCCGGCGGCGAGGTACAGCCGGAGGTTGCTGTCCGCGACCCGGTAGAGCGCCGGCCGTCCCCGCCGCGTCGAGAGTGGCTCATCGAGCGCGAGGACCCGCTTCTCCTCCACGAGCCGGCGCAGCACCGGCGACAGCGTGCCCGACGGCAGGATCCCCTCCCGGCTTCCCGCGGCGGCGGCGATGTTGGCGTGCGTCCGGCTATCGCCCCCGAGCGACTCGAGCACGCGCCGGGCCTGATCCGGGGCGGGGAACTCGGCGAGTAGCGATGACTCGGGCACGCTGAACACCGGGGCGGCCGGGTCACAGCACTCTCGTTCCAGGAAAGCCAGCGGCGGGGTTGCGGGCGGCCAGCTTCGCAGGATCCCCGGCAGGCCGCCGGTGATGAGGTGGGCGTCGATGGCCTCGGCCGACTCAAGGCCGAGCGCACGGCCGGTCTCCATCGGGTTGAGCGGGCCAAGCACCAGGTTGTCCGCCCGCCCGTAGAAGGGCCGGTCGTAGGCCGTGAGGCGCTCCATCATGTGAACGTCGCTGCCGAGGAGCAGCAGGAGCACCGGCTTGTCCGCCACGAGCCGGTCCCACGCCGCCTGCAGCGACCCGTCGAACTTGTCATCCTGCTCGGCCAGCCAGGGCAGCTCGTCGATCACCACGATCGACGGCGTGTCGGGCAGGACCGAGGCGAGCAGCCGGAAGGCGTCGGGCCACCCGGCCGGCCCGGCCGACGGCACCAGCTGCGGATCCGAGGGGAGGTCGGACTCGCGCAGCGCGGCCACGAGGGCGGCAACGGACTCGACCGGCGATGCGCCCTTGATCGCGGTGAAGTACGCGTACGGCACCCGCGCCCGGTCGCAGAACTCCTGCACCAGGCGCGACTTACCGACCTGCCGCCGGCCCCGGATGGCGACCGCGATCGCCCGCCCGGACTGCCGCACGCCGTCCAGCCGCTTGCGCAGCACGCCCAGCTCGGACGTCCGGCCGACGAAGTCCGCCATCTATGTAGATCCGATCTATGTAGATGCCAGCTACATAGTACGGCAGTCCGGGGCTCGGACGAGACATGTGACGCCCGTCTCAGTGATAATTCCAGAAGAGCGTTCTAATATCGGGCATCTGGATGTCACGAAAGGGTCGGGTGAGCTGCATGGGCAGCCTTGACGGGCGGGTCGCGATCATCACTGGCGCAGGCCGCGGCATCGGCAGGTCCACTGCCGTACTGCTGGCCGCCGAGGGCGCCAGCGTGGTCGTCAACGACCTTGGCGGGAACGTCGACGGATCCGGGGCCGACGTGGGCCCGGCCCAGCAGGTGGTAAATGAGATCACCGAGGCCGGCGGCAAGGCGGTCGCGAACGGCGCCGACATCTCCGACCACGCCGCCGCCGAGGGGCTGATCAAGTCCGCGATCAGCGAGTTCGGCCGGCTGGACGTGCTGGTCAACGTGGCGGGCATCTTGCGCGACCGGATGATCTTCAACATGACCGAGCAGGAGTGGGACGACGTGATCCGGGTGCACCTGAAGGGCACCTTCAACACGTCCAAGTTCGCCGCGGCGCACTGGCGGTCGCTGCGCGAGGAAGACGCGCAGAACCGGATCATCAACTTCACCTCGGTGTCCGGCCTCCACGGCGCTCCTGGCCAGCCCAACTATGCCGCCGCCAAGATGGGCATCGTGGGCCTGACCTGGTCCTCGGCGAACGCCCTGGCCAAGTACGGCGTCACCGTGAACGCGGTCTCCCCCGCCGCCGCGACCCGGATGACCGACTCGATCCCGACCGACCGCCGGCGAGGTGACCGGCCATCGGACGAGGATGAGCGCCGCTCGCCGGACAACGTCGCGAAGCTGGTCGCCTACCTGGCGAGCGAGCGCTCCGGCTGGCTGACGGGGCGGGTCGTCCATTCGGCGGGCTTTGAGGTCTCGCTCTACAACAACATGGCCCCCGTGGTCAGGCTGCTGAGCCAGGAGCCGTGGCAGCTGGACGACCTGGCCGAGCAGGTCGAGCGGTCGTTCCGCCCCGCCCCCGGCAGGCTGGTTTGAGCGCCAAGGCCATTCCCGAGCCGACTCCGGAGACGCAGCCCTTCTGGGACGGTTGCGCGCGCGGTGAGCTGCTGCTGCAGCGCTGCCGCGAGTGCGGCAAGCCCTACTTCTACCCCCGGCCCATCTGCCCGGAATGCGGATCCACCAACGTCGAGTGGTTCGCCGCCAGCGGCCGGGCCACGCTGTACTCCTACGTGATCAACCACCGGCCCGCCCGCGGATTCGAGGACGACGGCCCGTACGCGATCGCGGTCGTGCAGCTCGCCGAGGGCCCGCGGATGATGACGAACATCACCGGCATTCCCAATACCCCCGAGGACCTGGTCCTGGACATGGAGCTGCAGGTGACATTCGAGCAGCGCGGCGATATCTCGCTGCCCATCTTCACCCCCGCCGGAGCTTCGCAATGAGCGGGGAACGGGGCGTCATCATCGCCGGTGCGGCCGAGACGGACTCGGTCGGCAGGCTGCCTGACCACTCCACGCTGCAACTGCACATCGAGGCCGCAGTCAACGCGGTGGCGGACGCCGGACTGACGATGCGGGACATCGACGGCATCGCCACGGTCACCACCCCCGGGCCAGTCCAGGTCGCGCACGCCCTCGGCATCACCCCGTCCTGGATGGACGGCACCGCCGTCGGCGGGACCTCGTTCCTGCTGCATGTCCGCCACGCTGCGGCGGCCATCCGGGCCGGCTACGCGAACACGATCCTGATCACCCACGGCGAGTCCGGCCGGTCCAGGGTCGGAGCCGGCGGCTGGCCGCGCGGCTCCTCCTCGATCCCTGGCCAGTTCGAGGCGCCCTACGGCACGGCGGGGCCGACGACGGCGTTCACGATCCCGGTGCTGCGCTACATGAAGGAGTATGGGCTCACGCACGAGCAGCTCGCCTACGTCGCGGTGGCCCAGCGCAAATGGGCCTCCCGTAACCCGCGCGCGATGTACCGCGATCTGATCACCGTCGATGACGTGCTGGCATCCAGGCTGGTTGCCTACCCGTTCCACCTGCTGGAGTGCTGCCTGGTAACCGACGGCGGCGGCGCGCTGATCGTCACCTCGGCCGAAAGGGCCGCTGACTTCCCCAAGCCGGCCGTCCACGTGCTCGGCACCGGGGAGTCGGCCGAAACCCCGATGATCTCCCAGATGGTCGACTTCACCGAGTCGCAGGCCTTCCGGCTGGCCGGGCGCGCGGCGTTCGCCGAGGCCGGCATTACCACCGCCGACGTCCGGCACATGATGATCTACGACGCCTTCGCCCACCTGCCGATCTACGGCCTGGAGGCGCTCGGCTTCACCGCCAAGGGCGAGGCGGGCCCGTTCATCGCCGATGGCAACACCGAGCCGGGCGGGCGGCTGCCGCTCAACACCAATGGCGGCGGGCTGTCGTACACCCACACCGGGATGTACGGCATGTTCGCTATCCAGGAGGGCGTGCGGCAGATTCGCGGCGAGGCACCGGCACAGGTGCAGGACGCCGGGATCAGCGTGATACTCGGCAACGGAGGGATGTTCGCCACCGCCGGGGTACTGGTGCTCGGCCGCGAGCCTTCGCGCCGCTAGCCGCCGACCCGGGCTGCGCGACCTGAACCGGCCGGGCCGCGCACCTGGGTCGGCTCCCTGCTAGCGGCGGCGCCGGGTCGACGGAATCGCGGGACCCTGCCCGGTGAGGTGCAGGGCGAGAAGAGCCAGGCCAGCCAGCATGAGGCTGAGCGGGCTGAAGACGGCGCTGGTGGAGACAGCGGCCGCGTTGAGGATGAACGCAATCACGAAGAGTACAGCTGCGATAAGGGCGAGCATGGGCGCCGAACTACCCCACGTTCCCCTATTCAGTCATTGGATGAACCGCGTCGCGGCGGCATCCGTGTAACCCGGCATGACCCTGCTCGCCTTGCTGGCGTGGATCACGACTGCCAGCGCCGGGCTTTACCTCCTGTCCATCTGGCTAATCGAGTACGACAAGGACTTCCACGCGGCCGCCGAGACCCGGCTGCCCCGGCCGGTGCTCATCGCGCACGTGGCGCTGGCATTCGGGGGCCTGCTCGTGTGGGCCGGCTATCTGGTGTACGACCAGGACCGGCTGGCCTGGATCGCGCTCGCGGCCGTGGTGGGAGCCGCGTCCCTCGGCACGGTGATGGCCATCCGGTGGGTCGGCGTCTACCGGGCTCACAAGGCCAGGGCCGACCTCGCCGTCGTGTGGCAGCAGGGCCGTATCGCCGTTCTCGACAATTCCTCGCCTGCAGGCCCGCCGGAGCGGAGCTTCCCGCTATCGGTGGTCGTCGCGCATGGTGCCCTGGCGACCGTGACGATCGTCATCGTCCTTCTGGTCACGCTCGGCGTCGGCGGTAGCTGACGGCGCGGGCTTCCCGGCAGAGTGGAGGCTGCCGGGAAGCCCGCGATGTCGCGCTGGCCGCCCGGGTTGTCAGCGCCCGACGAGATCCTGCAGGATCACCCCGCCGCGAGCCACGATCGTGCGCAGGTAGCTGCTGGTGCCGAGATCGCCCGAGCTCTGCGCGGTGATCGTGCCGGTCGTATCGCCGTCGGCAACCGGCACGGTGCTGCCGTTCTCTTCCAGCGACCCGTACCCGATGATGCTCTCGGACAGGGTGGTCCGGTAGTCGCCCAGCAGGCCGCGCGCCGCCGCGAAGTCGGTGAGCTGCTGGTTGACCGCCGCCGGGAGCAGGAAGTCCGAGCCGCTGGCGTTGGCCAGGTAGCCGTTCGGAGCGTCGATCGTCCAGCTGGACTTGTCCCGGCTCGCATAGCGGATCCCGGGGCCGGAAACCATCTGCGACGAGGACTGCGTCTCCTCACCGTGGACCCACTGGTAACAGGGGCCCGAGCACGACGGGTCGATCGAGGTCTGGTCGTTGCCGAACTGAAGCGCCTGGCTCACGGTGTCGGTCCAGGTGCGGCCGCCCTGGGCGACCTGGCCGGCGATCTGGTAGCTAGCCGATGCCGCTTCGCTGGTGACCGGGTTCTGCGACGACCCGAGCCCGTCCACGGTCGTGGTCTGTGACGTGGTCGGGAACGAGAGCGTGTCCGACGAGACGCTGCCAGTCGTCGGCTGTCCTCCGGCTGTGATCATCAGGCTGCCGCCCGCGAGCCAGTAGCCGGCGTTGTTCGTCACCGTGAGGCTGATCGTGTGGGTGCCGCCCAGTTCCCCCGCGAACGGGGAGAGATCCAGCCGGTAGGACGGGATGTCCATGGTGTGAATGCCGGTGAGCGGGCGCCAGATCAGCGGGTTGACGCCGCCGGTATAGACGTACGGGTACGGCCAGACGACTCCGGCCGGCTTGCCGTCGATAGAGACCTCGATCTCGCGGAACGCGGGCTGTTCGGCCCACCAGAACTCGTCATCGATCTGGCCCACCGCGTACAGGTCGAGCGTCGCGGTCGTGACGTTGTCGGGCAGCGTCACCGAGGCCGTCACCGTCTGGCCGCTGTTGATCGTGTTCAGGGTGCTGGTCGCTCCGCTCGGCAGGATCGGCACGACCTGAGTGGGCACGGCCGCGTGCTGGGCCGGGGACGCCGGGCCGGTCTCGTTGATCGCGTCGCCGGCCAGGGCCGGGTCGTTCGGGCTCGCCGCCGTCGCTGGCCGGAATCCGCCGCCGGCCGGGTAGAAGAGCAGCTTGACCGTCATGGTGGGGACGCCGTTGTCGACGCTGCTCAGGTAGTTGTCGACGTAGGTCGAGAACGTGCGCGTGCCAGTCAGGATCGGCAGGTACGCGGTGATGTTCTTCTGAACGTGCCAGGTGATGCCCGCGGGCGTCGGTTCGGGCGTGACGCCGAGGAAGATCTGCGAGGCGCCGTCGAAGACCTCGCACAGCCGGTCGTACTGAGTCCCGGTCTCGGTACCGGTCACGTCGAGGACCACTTCGGCCCAGCGGCCCCTCGGCAGGCTGACCGTGGCGGTGGCTGGCGGCGGCCCGTTCCCGAATGGCGCCTGGTCAGCGACGGTAACGACCACCGGCCGGGTCGGCGGAACGGCTACCGGCGGATCCAGCGTGACCGGGTTGGCCGTCGTGGTGAACTCCGATGGCTCTGCACTTGCCGAACCCGTGGCCTGGCTCGAGTTGGCCGGTTTCGCACCGGGCGTGCTGCCGCTCGCCTTCGCGCTCGCTGCATGGCTGGCCGGGTGCGCCATCGCCGCCAGCGGTGCAACCCGCCGCGGGTGCGCGCCGGGCGTGCGGGCGGCCGCGAGTGAGGTCACGGCGCCGCCCAGGCTGGCCGTCAGCAGGACGGCGGTCAGGAGTACGAGCCAGCGGCGGCGTTGCCGCAGAAGATCGCGCATTGTGCCTCCAGGTTCCCGAAATGGTGAGGAGCGCACATAGCGTATGGTTTGGGATAGTAAAGAACAATAGACCGGCAAAGGCTGGTCGGACGTAGGCCCGTGCCGCAGTGCTTTGGCGCATGGCAACGGCCTAAAGGCTTGCGTCCGGGCGGCCGCTCGAACTTACCCGCGGTTTCACCGACTTTCGTGGTCACTTTGGACGGATTTGGGGCCGCGGAACTGATGCTAAGTGAAGCGATGCATCGGATGCCGACCGAGCCAATACTCAGCAACCGGACATTTTGCCTCTCGGGGTGGCTCAGCCGCGGCCGCTTAGCGGACCGGGCCGGCGTCGGCCAGTTCCATTTCCCTGGCGACCAGCTCGTCCTGAGTTTCCCGGCGCACGCCGAGCCGGGCCTGGCCGTCGCGGCAGTAGATCACCGGCGGCCGGAGCGCGCCGTTGTAGTTGTTGCCCATCGTGAAGCAGTACGCGCCGGTCACCGGAACGACGACGAGGTCGCCGATCTGCGGGCCGCGCAGCATGACCTCCGGGGTGACGACGTCGCCCGACTCGCAGTGCCGCCCGACGAGATCCGCGAGCACGGCGGGCTCGTCCCAGCGGCCGACCACCAGCGGGGTGAAGCGCTGCCCGTACAGGGGGTACTCCAGGTTGTCGCCCATCCCGCCGTCGACGGCCACGTGCAGCAGCCCGGACTGCTTCATCGTGAGGATCCGGTACAGCGTTATCCCGACCGGGGCCACAAGCGACCGGCCCGGCTCGATGACCAGCTCGACGCCGCTGCCCAGATGCTGGTGGGCGGCGGCGACCAGCCGGTCCAGGTACTCCTCGATCGTCGGGGCCACATCGCCGGGCTCGTACCGGACCCCGAGGCCGCCGCCGAGGTCGTAGACGTCGAACTCGCCCAGGGTGGCCAGCGCCGCGATCTCGGCCTCGAACTGCTGGAGGTTCGTGATCTGCGAGCCGATGTGCGCGTGCAGGCCGCGCAGCTCGATCATCGGCGAGGCGTGCATCCTCTCGATCGCGTCCGGCACGTGCTCGACCGGGATGCCGAACTTCGATGACTTCCCGCCGGTCGCGAGCGCCGCGTGCGTGTGCGACTCGATGCCGGGGCTGACCCGCAGCAGCACCGGGGCCGGCCGCCGCGCGAGCCGGTCGATCCGGTCGATGTCGTCGAAGCCGTCCACGATGATGTAGCCGATCCCGGCGTCCAGCGCGGCCTGGATGTCCTCATCGGACTTCGCGTTGCCGTGCATGACGATGCCCGCAGGGTCGGCACCGGCCGACAGCGCGATGGCCAGCTCGCCGCTGCCGACCACGTCCAGGCCGAGGCCTTCGCTAGCCAGGACTCTCACCATCGAAGCGGACGGGAATGACTTCATCGCGAAACACACCCGGCTGCGGACATGCCGGGCCGCGAGGCCGCCCGTGTAGGCGCGGGCGCGGTCGCGCAGCGCCTGCTCGTCGATCACGAATGCCGGCGTGCCGAACTCCGCGGCCAGCCCGGCCAGGGAGCAGCCGCCGACGCGCAGGTCAGCGCCGTCAATGACGGCAGACGGAGGCAGCAGGGAGAGGTCAGCCATAGCCGATGCTTACCGGACGGGCCGACCCGAATTCAAATCGGCTGCCCGCATCCGCTGCCGTACCGCCTCATAGGTGATGATCGCGGCGGATGTCGACACATTCAGCGAGTCGGCCCGGCCGAACATCGGGATGCGCACCTGCACGTCGGCCCGCTCGAGCCACTCATCGGACAGCCCGGTCTGCTCCGCCCCGACCGCGATGGCCGTCGGCCCGGTGAGGTCGGCCTCGGTCACCAGCTGCGATGCGGCCGGAGTGGCGGCGGCGACTCGCAGTCCCCGGTCGCCCAGCCAGGCCAGGATCTGCTGCGTCGAGCCGGACGCCACCGGGACCGAGAACACCGTTCCCTTGCTCGCGCGGACCACGTTCGGATTGCCCCAGTCGGTGACGGCGTCGGCCGCGACCACGGCGGCAACGCCGGCGGCGTCCGCGGTGCGCAGGATCGCGCCGAGGTTGCCGGGCTTCTCCAGGCCCGCGCAGACGACGACGAGCGGGTCTGGAGGGAGCTGGATGTGATCCAGGTCGGCCTCGATGGCGGGCACGACCGCCAGCCAGCCGTCGGGACCCTCGCGATAGGAGACCTTCTCGAAGACCTGCCTGTTCACCCGGATGACCTGGGCGCCCAGGACCCCGACGTCCGCGGCCAGGTGCAGCCCGGCGGAGGCGGACAGCTCGGGGCAGTAGTACAGCTCGCGCGGTCTCACCCCGGCGGCCAGGGCCAGCTCGATCTCGGCCCGGCCCTCGACGAGGATGACGCCCGCCTGCTCTCGCTCCCGTCTGCGCCGGAGCGCGACCAGCTGCTTGATGCGCGGGTTCGCAGTACTGGTGATCTCCAGCTCAGGCCGGCGCCGCTCGGCGGGCATGCCGCCAATCGTAACGATTCGCGGCCGGTAGCCTGCTGGAGTGGAGCGGACAGTTTTCGATCACGTCGCCATCGGTACCCAGGTCCTGGCCGACGGGTGGGAGCTATTTGGCGGCATCCTCGGCGGCACGTGGGGCTACGGCGGCGACTCGCCCGGCTACTGGTGGGGCCAGCTTGAGTTTGAGAGCGGCCCGAAGATCGAGCTGCTCACGCCGACCGGCGGGCCGGACGCGGCCTTCCTGGAGCGCTTCCTCGCCGGGCGCGGAGCCGGGCCGCACCACTTCAACTTCCTCGTCCCCGACATCGAGGCCACGCTGACCCGGGTCCGGTCGCTGGGGATCGAACCCGTCGGTGTGAACCTGGAGAACCCGCGGTGGAAGGAGGCGTTCCTCCACCCCAAGACCGCGCACGGCATCGTCATCCAGGTCGCGCAGCAGTCAGGCCCGCCGCCCCAGCCGCCGCCCCCCGCCGGGCTGCCGGAGCCAGGCGAGCCGGCCACGCTGGCGGTGGTGGAGCATCACGTAGCTGACCTGGCCGGAGCCACCAGCCTGTTCGCGCAAGTGCTCGAGGGCACGATTACCAGCGGCAACTCGACCGTGACGGAGCTGACCTGGCCGAACGGCGCCCGCCTGCGGCTCGTGCAGTCGACGCGCCATCCGCTCGGCCGGCTCGAGCATCTGCATTTCGCCCGCGAAGCCGGATCACTGTCGCCTACGGATCTGGGCCGGCTCGGGGACCTCGCCGGCCGCCTCGGAGTTTCGGTGCGCGTTTAGGCCCGGAGGGCGTCCAGGGCCCGCGCCCACGGGAACTCTCTCACCGGCGGCTCATCCGCGTACGCATCGTCCAGCACGCGCACACCCCAGGACCGCAACTTGCCGACGTTCTCGGCGAACGCGGGGTGTGCCCGGTGCGCGGCATTGCTCCACGGCACCGCGACGATGGGCAGCTTCAGGCCGATGGCCTCGACCAGGATGCCGAGTGCCAGCGTGTCGCAGATCCCGGCGGCCCACTTGTTGACCGAGTTCACGGTCGCGGGCGCGACGATGATCGCGTCCGGTGGCGGCAGCACGTCCGGCTCGCCCGGATCCTTGTACTGGCTGCGCACCGGGTAACCCGTCTGCGCGGCCAGGCCGGCCACGTCAATGAACCTGACCGCCGACGGCGTGACCAGCAGGCACGTGGTCCAGCCGTCCCGCTGCGCCGCCGCGATCAGCGTCCCGACCTCGCGGGCCGGCGGCGCCGCGCACGCGATCACGTAGAGGACCGGGCTGGTCACTGGCTCAGGCGTCGTAGTCGACGGTGACCTGCTCGGACACCGGAAGCGACTGGCAGGTCAGCACGAAGCCGGCGTCCAGCTCGGATTGCTCGAGCGCGAAGTTACGCCGCATCCGCACCTCACCGGACCGGAGCAGGGCCCGGCAGGTGCCGCAGACCCCGCCCTTGCACGCGAACGGCAGGTCCGGCCGCGCCCGCTGGGCCCCGTCGAGCACTGGCGTGCCGGGCGGGATCGTCACCGTGCTGGTCCGTCCGTCGAGGATGACAGTCACCTCGCAGCCGGTGGTCAGCGGCTGCTCCGCATGCCGTTCCTGCTCGGGCGGCGCCTCCTCGACGTAGAACAGCTCGCGGTGAATGCGGTCAGCGGGGACGCCGAGCTCGGACAGCACCGCCATCGCGTCGGTGACCATGCCGTACGGCCCGCACAGCCACCAGTGATCGATGCCGGCGGCCGCGCCGAGCGCGGGCAGGAGCCGGCGCAGCCGGTCGGCGTCCAGCCGCCCGCTGAACAGCTCGACCTCCTGCGGCTCGCGCGAGAGCACGTGCGCGAGCTGGAGCCGGGCCGGATGGCTGTCCTTGAGATCAGCGATCTCGTCCGCGAACATCACCGAGTCCGCCCGCCGGTTCCCGTACAGCACGGTGGCCTCGGCCGCGGGATTGCGCAGCGCGGAGGCGGCGATCGACAGCACCGGGGTGATCCCCGACCCCGCCGCGATCAGCACGTGCCGGCCGGGCACCCGCAGGTCGGCCGTGAACGACCCGGTCGGCGGCTGGACCTCGACCCGGTCACCGGGCCGGACCTCGCGCACGAGCCAGCCGGAGACCACCCCGCCGGGAACCTCCCGGACTCCGATCCGCAGCGGCTCGCCCTCCGGCGCGCAGATTGAATAGGAACGACGCTCCTCGCGGCCGTCGATCATCCTTCGCAGCGTCAGTGACTGCCCTGGCCGGAATGCGTAGTCCGCCGCCAGCTCGGCCGGCACGTCGAAGGTGACGGCCACGGCGTCATCGCAGAGCCGGTCGACGCGGGCAACGGTCAGCTCGCGGAACTGCCGCCGGCCCGCGGACGTCTCCGCAATGAGCGCAGTCACTTCAGATCTCCTTCACGTGCTCGAACGGCTCGGCACACGACCGGCACCGGTAGAGGTCCTTGCACGCGGTCGCGCTGAACGCCGCGGTCCGCTCGGTGTCGCCGGAGCCGCACTGGGGGCAGCTGATCGCGCGTCCTGGCGCCGCGGTCAGCGTCAGCGGCACCGGCCCGGCGGCCCGCCGCGGCGCCGAGCCCGACGGCGGCGCGATGCCGGCCGCCAGGAGCTTGCGGCGGCCCTCGGCCGTTATCCAGTCACTCGACCACGGCGGGCTGAGGACCGTGCGCACCTCGACGTCGGCAAACCCGGCGGCGGCCAGGCGCCCGGCTACGTCGGCGCGGATCTCGCGCAGCGCCGGACAGCCCGAGTACGTGGGGGTCAGCCACGCCGTGACCCGCGGGCCGTCCATGGTGACGTCGCGCAGGATGCCGAGATCGGCCACGGTTACCATCGGCAGCTCCGGGTCGGGCGTGTCCGCCGCCACCCGCCAGGCCAGCTCCACAGAGCTCAGAACGGCGCTGGCGCTCACCAGACCGCTCCTGGCATCGACCTGGCGATGCTCTGCAGCTCCGCCAGCAGGTATCCCATGGCCTCGGTGTGCACTCCGTCGCGGCCCGCCTGGCCGGACACGGGCGCGAGCCCGGGCACATCCGGCCACTGCAGGCCGGCGCCATCCAGGACCGTCGCGAGCACCCCGTCGAACTCGGCCCGGACCGTCGACGGATCGACCGCCACCCCGGCCCCGGCCAGCCGCAGCTCGACCTCGACCGGCTCGAACAGCTCGGGCACTAGCGGCGCGGCCGCCGCCAGACCCGCCACCATCCGCTCCCGCGAGTAGTCGGTGCCGTCGCCGAGCCGCACCAGCCACTGGGCGGCATAGTCGCGGTGATAGGTCAGCTCCCTGACCCCCTGGGCGGCGACGGCCGCGAGGACCGGGTCGCGCGACGACCGCAGCCGGTCCAGCAGCGCGAGCCGCCAGGTACTGAACGCCACCAGCCGCGCGATCAGTCCGGCGAAGTCAGCATCGGTCACCTCGGCCAGCCGGACGCTGCGGAACTCGCGCTCGCTGCGGCCGAACGCGAAGTCGTCCTCGGTCCGGCCGGAGCCGTCGGCCGCGCCCGCCCGCGACAGCAGCAGCCGGGCCTGACCGAGCAGGTCGAGCGCGATGTTCGCGAGCGCGGTCTCCTCTTCCAGCTCGGGCGCGCGGGCCAGCCACTGCTGGAGCCGGTGCGACATGATCAGCGCGTCGTCGCCGAGCATCAGGCAGTACGCGGCCAGGTCGGCGCCGTCGACACCGGACGGCAGCGTGGTGTCCACCCCGGCGAGCGGGTCGGTGAAACCCGTGCCGTAGGCCCACCGGTGGCCGGGGTCCTCGCCCTCGTTGATCGCCTCGTAGGCGGTGTCGAAGCCCATCAGTGCCAGCCCGTCAGATGTGCGGAATCGAGTCGGGGATCTCGTAGAACGTCGGATGCCGGTACACCTTGTCCCCGCTCGGGGCGAAGAACGGGTCCTTCTCGTCCGGGCTCGACGCGGTGATGTCGGCCGCCTTGACGACCCAGATGCTGACGCCCTCGTTCCGCCGGGTGTACAGGTCGCGGGCGTGATGCAGCGCCATCGTTGCGTCGGCCGCGTGCAGCGAGCCCACGTGCACGTGGTTCAGGCCGCGCTTGCTGCGCAGGAAGACCTCGAACAGCGGCCAGTTCGACTGCGTTGCCCGCTCAGCCTCAGTGGCGCTCATAGGCACCGCCTTCCCTCGTCGCTTCGCTCCTCAGTCCAGGCGGCACCGCGCCCCTTCGGCTCGCTCGGGCCGCGTGGGCCGCGGCCGCGTCCCTGACCCACTGCCCGCCCTCGTGCGCCGCGCGCCTAGTGGCGATCCGCTCGGCGTTGCACGGCCCGTTCCCGGAGATGACGCGCTTGAACTCGGCCCAGTCGGGTTGTCCGAAGTCGTAATGTTCGCGCTCGGAATTCCAGCGGAGGGCCGGGTCGGGCAGCGTCACCCCGAGCGCCTCGGCCTGGGGCACGCTCATGTCGACGAACCGCTGCCGCAGGTCATCGTTGGTGTGCCGCTTGACGCGCCAGCGCATCGACTGCTCGGTGTTGGGCGAGTCGGCGTCCGGGGGCCCGAACATCATCAGCGACGGCCACCACCAGCGATTGGTCGCGTCCTGCACCATCTCGCGCTGCGCGTCGGTGCCGCGCATCATCGTCAGCAGCAGTTCGTAGCCCTGCCGCTGGTGGAACGACTCCTCCTTGCAGATGCGGATCATGGCCCGCGCGTACGGGCCGTAGGAGGAACGGCACAGCGGCACCTGGTTGCAGATGGCGGCGCCGTCGACCAGCCAGCCGATCACGCCGACGTCGGCGAACGTGAGCGTCGGGTAGTTGAAGATCGAGGAGTACTTCTGCGCGCCCGTGATCAGCCGGTTCGTCAGGTCGGCCCGGTCGGCGCCGAGCGTCTCGGCGGCCGAGTACAGGTAGAGCCCGTGCCCGGCCTCGTCCTGGACCTTGGCCAGCAGGATCGCCTTGCGGCGCAGCGATGGGGCCCTGGTCACCCAGTTGCCCTCGGGCTGCATCCCGATGATCTCCGAGTGCGCGTGCTGGGCGATCTGCCGGATCATCGTCTTGCGGTAAGGATCGGGCATCCAGTCGCGGGGCTCGATCCGCCGGTCCCGCGCGACCGTGTCCTCGAAGTAAAGCTCCAGCTCAGCGGCCTGCGGCGCCTCGTACTTGACTGCGGTCATCGGAGCTCCCTAATAACCGATCATTCGGTCAGTAATTATACCGCTCAGGGAACGAGGCTGCGCCGGGGTGCCCGCTCCTGGCCCGGCCGCGGTCTCCTGAAGGAGGTCAGGCCCGGCCGTTGGGCGGGCTGCTCACCTGCTCGGCGGCGCGCACCACCTGGGCATCCGGGGCGTCGATCGCCGTCGGCCCGCCGGGGATCGGGACGAACCAGACGTGGATCATCGGCGGCGTCACCTTGTTCGTCGACCCGGCCGGGCAGCCGGCCGCGGTGACCAGGCCCACCACGACGCCGAACCTGGACTGGCACAGGTTGGTGTGCACGTGCCACTGCGTCAGGCAGCCGCCGGGCTGGGGGGTCCCCCGGCCCTTCGGGGAGATGAACATGGCGGCCGCCAGCACGGCCCCGCGCGGGGTGTTCGCGTACACCAGGGACTGCGGCTCAGCGGAGTTGAGTACCGGGCCGCCCTCCAGGGTGGCGAGGTAGTACCGCAGGTTCAGGTAGTGCACCACTCTGGCGCCGGTCGGCGTGATCGGCGTGTATCCGGCCGCCTTCGCGGCGGCCAGGCTCCGGAACTTCTGCACGTCGCGCCAGCTCGTGTCGACCAGGGTGACCGCGGCCCGCTCCTGCGCCGCGGTCGGGAGGGCGGTGCACGCGGCCGAGCTCGCCATCCGCATGCCGGTCATCATCTGCATGTCCGCGTCGGGCATCGTGATGTTGCCCGCCGGCGAGCCGGTGGGCAGGCTGATGGCCGAGGCGGCCGAGGCGGCCATGTTCATGCTCGTGCCGGTGGTGGACGGGCTGGCCGCCGCGCTCATCACCATCTCCGGGCCGCCGGCGACCAGGGCGATGCTCAGCAGCACGACGGTCGCCGCTCCGGTCGCGGCCTGCGCGCCCGCCAGGTGCTCGCGGGCCACGGGGCGGTCGGCGGCTTTGCTGAGCAGCAGCCAGCAGCAGCCGGCCACGACGCAGGCTTCCAGGACGGTGCACAGTCCGTCGCCGAACCCGAAGGGCTCGACGTCGTGCGGGGTCGGCCCGATGACGTCGCCGACGGTCCTGGTGATGATGTAGATCACAATGATGCCGGCATTGACGACGGCACCGCCCCACAGCAGCCAGCGCGACGGGCGGAGGACGATGCCGATCGCCCAGGCCAGCTGGAGCCAGGCAACGACGAGCATGAACACGCCGAAGAGCCAGTACTCCTGGAAGTGCTCCCCCGAAACCGCGAAGTGAATGACCGCGGTCGCCACGCTGATGATCGCCAGGCAGTTGCCGAGCAGCTTGCGAGCCGAGACGGCTGGCCGGGCGTCGCTCGGCCCGGCGGGTTCCGTGTCTGGCATTGCCGCCTCCCTTGGCAGAATGTCCAGCTACAGTCTCGCACCGTTGCTGCGGGTCATGAGCCTGGCGATCATCAGGCTGGACGGTCAGCGGCCGAAGGCGGCTCCGGCGCTGATGCAGTCCGATGTAGTGGCGGCGCAGATGGTCTGCCCGAGACCGTTAGTGCCCGGTATTTCGCCCGCCGACGACAGTGTGCCCGCGTCGTCGCGGACAATGACGCCGGTGCCGAAGTCGCGGGTCCCGACGCTGCTCACACCCGCGAGCAGACAGTCGCCGTCCGCGGCGCAGCCGACTCCGTACAGGTACTCAGTCCCGGGCACGACCGTGGTCGTTCCGGCATTGCCGCCGGTTAGCGTCGCGACGATGCCCTGCTCGGTGGCGTTCTCGCCGACAGCGACGCAGTTGCCGACGGTCGGGCAGTCGATGCCGTTCAGGTACCAGCCGTTCGCGACGTTCACCGCTGCCTGCGGGGTGCCCGACGTGATCGGCACGATCGCGGGCACGTAGTTGACCAGCCCGGCCGCATAGCACTCGGTCGAGGTCGGGCAGGAGATCGCGTTCAGCCAGGGGGTGTTCCCGTCGTTCGGCACCTCGACCGGCGCCGACGCCGCGCCGTTCGTGATCGTGGTCACCGCACCCGCGTCGCCGGCGTTGTCGTACCCGACCGCGTAGCAGGTCGTTGCCGACGGGCACGCGATGCCGTACAGCCCGATGAGCGCGGGCAGGTCGGTCACCGACCGCGCCCAGCCGTTGACGACACGCACCAGCACCGCCTCGTCGCGGGAGCCGGGGGCGAGCCCGACGGCGTAGCAGACCCGCGCGCTGGCGCAGCTGACCGACTCGAGGTCAGACGTGCCGGGCACGGGAACGGCGCCGAGCCAGCTGGATGCGATCACGCCCTCGCCCCGGCTGTTGTTGCCGACCTCGATGGTCCGGCCGCCGGGGAATCGGTACACGCCCTGCAGGGCCAGCGTCCCGCCGATCGTCCTGGTCCGGTGCCCACCGCTGCTCACCAGCGCGCCGCGCAGGACCGGCCGGGCCCCGCGGGCGGTGTGGCCAGCGCGAGTGCCTGGCGCCAGCGCGTCGCCCAGGCTGCCGTTGTCCGCGTTCGCCGCGTCGCCGATGTAGCTGAATCCGTAGGCGTGCTCGATGGACCGCAGCACCCCGGCCGTGTTCACCGACGATGCAACCGTGCCCATACCGCGGT
>Ga0209380_10001235_pt1 | contig 17467 bp, 18 predicted proteins | sample HubBroMetageWFT6_FD_188347 | JGI IMG/M metagenome (GOLD analysis project Ga0209380, IMG submission 188347) | Warmed and freeze-thawed soil microbial communities from the Hubbard Brook experimental Forest, New Hampshire - Hubbard Brook CCASE Soil... | ecosystem: Environmental > Terrestrial >...
TGTCTTCTGCCAATGCGCCGGGTCCATTACCGACGGCAAAAGGCGACCCTGGAACCGGTGTTAAGGTGCCGGAGGTGGTGTCAATCGAGAAAACAGCAACCTTTCCCGCAGCGGTCAAGGAAACGAATAGAAAAGAGCCAACGGGATAGCCAAGGCTCTGGTAAAAGGTGCCGGAAAGAACCGCTGTTGGTTGCGCGTTCGCCAACGTGGGGAAAGGAGAACCGGGGATCGGAGAGAGCGCTCCGGCAGGGTCGAGGGCATAGGAGAGAATGCCGCCGTTGGGATCGCCTACGTCCGAGGCGTATAAGAAAAACGCCGATGGGCCCGAGTTGGTCTGCGCCGCAAATGTCATTTGAGCGGGCACCGTGCCAGCCTCGTACGGCGAGTTGGGAAGCGGAGCACCAAGCACTCCGACCTGGGATGTAGTGCCGTATCCAACGATTGTGCCGTTGGGTTCGGTGGCGTAGAAATATCCGTAGGGTCCGACCATGATGCTGGTTGGGCCACCATTCGGCACGCCAAGGGAAAAGGGCGACCCGGAAAGAGTGGTCACAGCCCCACTTGCTTGGTCTACCGTGTCACCGTACACCGAATCAGATGACTGGTCAGCGAACAGGAGTACATTGAATGCGGCTGTCACGCTGGCTGAATTGGCAGGACCAGTGAAAGCCGGAAGCGTCTCCAGGGTTCCTGTGGAATTAATCGAGAAGGCAAGAATCTGGTCCGACGTCGTAGTCGCGTAGAGCAGCGGAATGCTGTCGCCCATGCACACATTGCTGACTCCACCGCAGCCGCAGCTACCGGCGGCCGGGCAGCCTGAGCCCAGTTTTTCAGTACCGCAACCGCTTAGCATCAGGCACAGAATGGGAAGAATCAAGCCTGCAGCACATTTGAGAGTGTGCATGCGCACCCTCCTGATATAAGCGCGAATCGCGCTCCCAGTACATGGAACTCCGCAGCGCGATAGAAGTTGCCTAGGCCTGGAAGAATTCGCAGCTGTTATTTTGGGTTCGTTACCGCCGCAATGGGATAATTTCGCTCATGCACGGCGAAACCGCCATCCCCTTGTTACCTCTGTACTTACCTCCTCGGCGCGAAAGTGCGGGACAATAGCACTTCCTGGCCAAACACCGGCATCTCATTTTCTGATATTCTCATGCGTTTTACGTCGAGGTGAGCAGTGGAGAAGCGCGGGGTCAAATATCATCGCGGGCGATTGGGCGAGGCCTTGCGCGAGGAGATCGAAACCCTGGTGGAGGGAGAATTGGCCGATCCTCGCATCGGGCTGGTTGGCGTTACCGCGGTGCATGTGGCTGACGATGGCCGTTCGGCGCAGGTTCTGGTGGATGTGGATGGCGACGATCAGGAAGCGGATCGAAGTCTTGAAGGCTTGCTCGCGGCCAAGGAATACATCCGGCACGAACTGGTGGAGCGCCTGCGGCTGAGACGCGCGCCGGAATTGTACTTCCGCCTGGACCGATCGGAGCGAGAGAAGGCGCGGGTGGAGGAGTTGCTGGCGCGGGCGAAGAAGAGAATGAAATCTCATACGGCATCGGGTGAGAAAAAGGTGTAGCGATGTTGCAGGATGTACTCCATCAAATCGAGCGTCGCAACCGTTTTGTGCTTACGTCGCACGCTCGCCCCGATGGTGACGCCATCGGATCGGCGCTGGCTTGCTGCCAGGTGCTTCGCGCCATGGGGAAACAAGCCGATGTAGTGCTGCACGATGGCGTGCCGCGCATCTATCGCACCTTGCCGTTCGCCGATCAGGTGCTGCAGGCAAACCGGGTCGTGGGCAATTACGAAGCGGCGATCATTCTCGAGTGCGACAGTATTCACCGCACGCGACTGGAAGGGTTGGAAGATCGCTACCTCATCAGCATCGATCATCATGTCAGCGGGCGTCCCTTTGCGCATGTGAACTGGATCGATCCGCACGCGGTGGCTACGGGAGAAATGGTATTCCGTCTGGCTCGCGAAGCGGGAACGCCCTTCTCGCCGGAGATAGCGACCTGCCTCTACACCGCATTGATGACCGACACTGGTTCGTTCATGTTTCAGGGAACGAACGAACGTACTTTTGCCCTGGCGCGCGAGTTGGTGCTCGCGGGCGCCGATCCTTCACACTGCGCGCGCAGCATCTACTTTGCCCACTCGGTGGCCAAGATGAGATTGTTGGGCGAGGCGCTGCGAAACCTCAACATTGAGGGCCACATTGGCTGGACCTGGGTTACACAGGAACAAATGGAGCGCTGCGGAGCGAAGGAAGAAGACTGCGAAGGCCTGGTGAATTACGTGCTCTCCATCGGCGAAATCGAAGCGGCGGCGTTCTTCCGCGAACTGCCCGACGGACGTTTTCGCGTGAGCCTGCGCAGCAAAGGCAAGCTCGATGTCGCGCGCGTAGCCGAAGGTTTTGGCGGAGGCGGCCATGAGTGCGCCAGCGGTTGCTCGGTGGATGGACCGCAGTCCCACGCCGTACGCCGGGTTCTGGAGTTGCTGCGTCTCGGTTCTTCCGTACAATAACCTCCGTACCATAAATCAAATCACCAAATTCCTTCATGACGATTCGCACTCGCACCGACTCGCTGTTGCTGGCGGGCTTTTGTTCGTTTCTGTTCCTGTATGGACTGTCGCAATTTGGTCTTATCGGGGCGGACGAGCCTCGTTACGCACAGGTAGCGCGCGAAATGCTGGAGCGACGCGACTGGGTCACTCCTATGCTCGGCGGCCACCCGTGGCTCGAAAAGCCTCCGCTCTATTACTGGCAGGCCATGCTGGCCTACAAAGTATTCGGCGTGAGCGATTGGGCCGCGCGGCTGCCTTCGGCGTTTGATGCGACTTTCCTGGTGCTGGCGGTGTACTTCTTTCTGCGCCGCTTCCAGCCTGGCTTTGAGCTGGACGGCGCATTGATCGCGGCTTCTTGCGCAGGGGTGGTCGGATATGCACGCGCCGCCTCCATGGATATGGCGCTCGCAGCAGCTTTCTCTGCCGCCATGCTGTCGTGGTGGGTGTGGCGAGAAACTGGAAGGAAGAGCTACCTGGCTGGCTTTTACGCGTTCATGGCCTTCGGCGTACTCGCGAAGGGACCGGTCGCGCCGTTTCTTGCGGTAATTGTGATTCTTCTTTACGAGCTCGCGGTTCGCGAATTGCGCCTCGCGCTCAAGACGCTATGGCTGCCTGGAATTCTCCTGTTCTGCGTGATCGCTCTGCCCTGGTATTTCGCAATACAGATGCGCCAGCCGCAATTCTTTCGCGAATTTATCGTCGAGCACAATCTCGGGCGATTTTCGGAAAATCTTTATCATCATACCGAACCGTTCTGGTATTACCTCCCGATCACCGCGCTAGCCTTCGTGCCGTGGGCGGTCTTCGTGGGCGCGGCTCTCGTTCAATCGATTAGCCTGTGGTGGGCCAAACGAAAGGCGGGCGCCGGCGAACGTGATTCCGAGTCTCGATTCCAGCTTTTTGCCTGCTGCTGGTTGATCGTGCCCGTTCTGTTCTTCTCGATTTCGCGATCGAAATTGCCGGGCTACGTTCTCCCGGCAATTCCAGCGGGCGCCTTGCTGCTGGCGCAATATCTGCGGCAACGTCTGGAGCAAGAAAAGACGGCGGCGAAGAGTCTGGTCGTGCTGCATGCGCTCCTGGCCTCGGCGCTGATCGTTCCTGCCTTGTTGATTGTTTATCTAATCACGCAGCATCGGCTTCCGGAAGGCCAACCCACGCTGGTAGCTCTTGCCGTTGCGTTCTTGCTATCTGGTGGAATTGCGCTGACCCTCGTCCGAAAGAACGGACTGCGCATGCTGCGATTCGTCCCCCTCATTCCGGTGGTTCTTGCCGTGGGAGCGGTGCTGAAACTCGGCTCTGGCGCAATTGACCAGACACTCTCGGCGCGCCCTCTGGCCCGGGAGATTGCGAGCATCGAAACTCATCACCTGCCTCTGGCTGTCTATCATGTTCGACGCGAGTTGGAATACGGTCTCACTTTCTATTGCAACGAGTTGACCTTCAACTACGACTGGGGCAGCGTTCCCGCGGGGGAACATCTGCTGGTAGCGCCCGAGAATTCACAGATGGAGATCGCGAAGCTGGTCGCAGGCCGCCGCGTTTCGTACCTCGGTCACGATACCGCCCAGCATGTGGATTACTTCTGGGTTGCCGCGGCTGGAGCTTCTTCCGCAGGCTCACGCTAAGTTCGTTGTTGCCTGTACGTGTACCTTCCGTTTGCCTCGCGTCCACGAAACGCACTAAACTCGGAGTTCTGCCGCCGCAAAATCAGCCCGGATTACTTCGGCTGATTTTGCAGGAGCTCCGTGGAGATTCTCGACCTCAGACACTTTTCTTCCGTCGATCTGCGCCCCCTGCTGGATGACGAATCGCGGGTTTGGGCGAGCCTTCTCTCGTGGGACTACAACGGCTCGGCGGAAATGGTCCTGCGCTACGTCGACGCGAAAATTCTTCCCGGATATGCAGCGATCGAGCGTGGCCGCATCTTCGGCTATAGCTTCTTCGTCTACGAGGGCAGCAAAGGAGTGGTTGGCGATCTGTTCGTGGCTAACGGCAGCCGTTTTCCGAATGCGCACGAAGTCGAAGTCAAGCTGCTCACCCATGTGATCGAAACGCTGCAGCAATCTCCCGGTATTCACCGCGTCGAGGCCCAGTTGCTGGCGCATGAAGCGGGGAGTGTGGCGCGTCCATTTCTGGATCAGGGATTCCAGCGTCACCCGCGGCTCTTCATGGTGCTTCAGCTGGGAAACGCTGCGACGAAGATGCCGCCGGCGCATCCGGAAGTTGAAATCCGGCGCTGGACCGAAGCGGATTACCAGCCTGCGGCCGCAATAATCACTGCAGCCTATCGCGGCCATGTCGACGCGCAGATCAACGACCAGTATCACACCCTGGCCGGTTCGCTGCGCTTCCTCAATAACATTGTGCGATTTCCGGGATGCGGGTTGTTCGATGCGGAGTCGTCCTTCGCCGCGGTAGATCGCAAGGCCAAGAATCTCATCGGTCTAATCTTGTGTTCTCGCGTTCGCGGCGATGTGGGCCACGTGACACAAATTTGCGTGCTCCCGGAATACCGCTCGCGTGGGATTGGAGAATCTCTGCTGGCCGCGACCTCCGTTAGTCTCCGCAAGCGCGGCTTCTCCATGCTCTCGTTGACCGTAACTGAGGCCAACGTGGGCGCGGTCGCTCTGTACCGGCGGCTGAATTTTGAATCGAAGCGAGTGTTCGACGCATTCGTCTGGGAAGGGTGAAAAGAAGCTACTACCTTCTGGCTGCTGGCCAAAGCCTGTGGTCTACTGTTGGGAAACGAGTCCGAGCGCATGGTCTTCAACCGCGGTGTGAGCTAGGAGCTAGCAACTGGAAGCCAGTAGCTACCTTCGCACCAGCCACATGGCCCAGCCAGCTAGGAAAACGCCGCCGAGGAACAGCACAAAACAATACAGGCCGTAGCGGACCATATCGCGTGTGGTCTCGCGATGCGTGATGCCGAACACAACGGATGCGAAGAGCGCGAATACGAGGGCGGCGCTGAAATGCGTGAGCTGGATGGTCATAATTTTACGGTCATTGTTTTTTCCCGATGGCGATGTGGTAAGCGTCCGCCACCGCGATGAAATTCAGCAAACCGGCGACGATCATGAACTTGGTTCCGTAATCGGCAGTTGCGAAAGCGATTGCTCCCTGTCCCCAACTCATCGTGAGGGTCACGATATACATTCCGCCGGCACCTAGATCGCCGATGAAGCCGAGAATGTCAAGAATGTCGCCGCCGTTGGCCTTGTAGATATGGCCCTGCATCATGAGCCCCAGCACGAACATCGCTCCGATGGAGGTGAACAGCAGCACGCCCCGAATCCAGCGCCGTTGGATGATGTGCCCCGCGCCCGGAATGAGCCAGCCGACTGCCGGCGCGATTACGGCCATCATGCTGTCGCGGTGCACGGGTTCGGCCGCAGGTTTGGTCTTTGCTGTGGTTGAATTTGCCATCAGATAATCACGATCTCGCGTTGAATGCTGCCGGTCACCTCGGCCGAGTTGGGCCGGACCAGCACGTTGACTTCACTGCGCACGCCGAATTCCGGCAGATAAATGCCGGGCTCGATAGAGAAGCAAGAGTTGGGAAGAATCCGGCGCTCGTCGTGGATCTCCAGATCGTCCATGTTGGCGCCATTGGAATGGACGTCGGTGCCGATGGAATGGCCGGTGCGGTGGATGAAATAATCGCCGTAACCTTTCTTCTTGATGTGGCTCCGCGTCGCGCGATCGACCTCCCATCCGGCGATGCTACGTCCCGCGCTGACGGCATCGAGCACGGTCTTCACGCCGGCATCGCGCGCGTCGCGCACAACCTCGAACACCTCGCGCATGCGACCGGAGGGATTTGATCCCAGGAAGCCGACCCAGGTGATGTCGTAGTAAACCGCATCGGGAGTATTCTTTTTCCCCCATACGTCGAGCAGCACGAAATCACCTTCTCGAATCGGCACAGGATGATCGGAGCGCGGTTCGTAGTGCGGGTTGCCGGCGTTGGCGTTGACGGCAACGATCGGCGGATCGTCGGTAAGCAAGTTCTCGCGGCGAAACGCCTCTATGAACCACTGCTGAATTTCATATTCCGTGGTTGCACCGTTGCGCGCCCGCCGTCCAATTTCTTTAAACGCTTCCGCCACAATCGCATCCACGCTATCGCGCGCGGCAAAGTGGGTCTTGATTTGATCGTCACTCCACGTGGCCTCGAATTGCGCGACCAGGTCAGCAGAACTGACGACGTTCTTACCCAGGCCGCGCAGCAACTCGACGGTTCCAGCATCGACGAGGGAAATGGTGAAAACGATATTATTAGGCGAATACTGCATGGCGATATCGCGGTAAGGAGCAAGAATCGACTTCAGGCTGTCGAACAGTTCCTGCCAGCCGGAATACTGTCGCTTGCTGCCAGGAAGTGAATCGAGATGGCCAGCTTCGATTTTGTGCACCAGCTTTACGGGTTCGCCCTGCGCCGGTATCAGGTAAAACCAGCGCCGCGTTACCATCAGATTTGCCGGCAAGCCAAGTACGCGATAGGCAATGGGATCGCGATGATGATGGTCGTAGAACAGCCACGCGTCGATGTTACGTTCGCGGAGCGCAGATTGGATGGCAGCAACGTCCATGGGCAAATCCCTATTGTAAACAACGGAGGGGATTTGGGCGAATCGGGCGTAGTGGTCCAGAAGCCTTGCGGCAGGACTGATCCTGTTACACAATAATCCTGTTAAACATGATCCTGTTAAACATGATCCTGTTAAACCTGATCCTGTTAAACCTGATCCTGTTAAACCTGATCCTGTTAAACCTGATCCTGTTAAACCTGATCCTGTTAAACCTGATCCTGTTAAACATGATCCTGTGAAACGATGACGCCAGATGTCCGCGATAGTAGAACCCGTGGTCGAGCGCGTGGCAGTGAAGCGGGTCCGCATCGAGTCGATCGATGTGGTGCGCGGCTTCATCATGATTCTGATGGCGCTCGATCATACGCGGGATTTCTTTGGCAAATCGGGATTGAATCCCACCGACCCGGCAACCACGACCATCCCGCTATTCTTTACCCGCTGGATCACGCATTTCTGCGCGCCGGTTTTCTTCCTGCTCACCGGCACCGGGGCCTATCTCTCGCTGCGGAAGAAAACCAGACGCGAGCTGTCGCGGTTCCTATTCACTCGCGGTCTCTGGCTGATCTTTCTGGAGCTTGTGGTGGTGCGTTGCCTCGGCTGGCAGTTTAACTTCGATTACCATCTTGTGCTCCTCAACGTTTTATTTGCACTGGGTTGGGCGATGATAACGCTCTCCGCCCTGGTTTACCTGCCGGCCTCAGTCGCGGCAGCCTTCGGCGTGGTGATGATTGCGACTCACAATTTGCTCGATTCCATAGATTCCTCCAACCCGGTCTGGTCGATCCTGCACTCGCCCGGCTTGATTGTGAACCATCCTGGGCACACCGTCTTCGTTTCCTATGTGCTCATTCCCTGGGTTGGAGTTACGGCAGTGGGCTACGGCCTGGGGCGGATCTATAGCTGGCCGGCGGAACGCCGCAAGGCTTTGCTGCTACCCCTGGGCGTTGGACTGATACTGGCATTCACTATTTTGCGCGCCATGAATGCCTACGGAGATCCGCTGCGCTGGAGCCGGCAGAGATCCGCAGCCTTTACCGTGCTGTCATTTCTCAATACGACGAAGTATCCGCCGTCTTTGTTGTACCTGTTGATGACCTTGGGCCCGGCGCTGGTTTTCCTGTGGGCGGTCGACGCGGGAACACCGCGATGGTTACAGCCCGCGCTGACCGTGGGCAAAGTGCCGATGTTTTATTACCTTCTGCACGTGCCTCTAATCCATCTAATTGCGGTCGCGGTATGCTATGCGCGCTACGGGCAGGTGCACTGGATGTTCGAGTCGCCGACGCCGCGCCAGTTCCCCATAACTCCACCACCCGGATGGGGATACTCTTTGCCGATTGTCTACCTGATTTGGGCTTGTGTTGTGTTAGCGCTGTATCCACTCTGCCGCTGGTTTGCAGGCTTAAAGCAGCGACGCAGCGATGCCTGGCTGAGTTATTTTTGAACAGCCAGAATTCTTTTTCTGCTCCCCGCCGGCAGCGTCTCACACGCAGTTCGCAGTACCAGCCTCGGGACGCGTCCCCGAATCTTCATCAGATATGGAACTGTCCGCTTGGCGTCGAACTTTGCCGTCTCGCGCAGTAGCCAACCCAAGCCCTTTTGCACCATGTCATCTTCGTCGGTGAGAAGCGAGTTCGAAAGCTTCGTGATCTGCTGGAAAAACATCCTGGCTCGGGTGCCGCGAATCAGCGCCACGCAGGCGGCACGGCGGTGCCAGCGGTTCGGCGACTTCGCCCAGCGGAAAACTGTTTTTGCCAGGACGGGGTTGGACGCAATCATCGGAGCGATCAGATCATGGACGAGCGCGTCGTGGTCGGCCCAACTGCTGATGCGATCAAGCCACGATTCGAAGAGATCGAACTCACGCTCGCCGAATTCAGCATCGAGCTTCTCCAGCAAGAATACAGCCGCAACTTTTTCTTCCAGCACCGATCCGGAAAAAAGCTGATCGGCGACGGCGATGAGAAAATCGAGCCCGTGTTCTTTTCTTAACTCTCGTCGAAAACGCACGGCAGAGCGGCGCAGGTCGGCTGTGTACCATCCATGCGATTTGACTTCATCTTTGAAGAACCACTGCACGCCAGCGGCGTGCTCGGCCGAGCCACCGTCTTTCAGGGCATGGCGAATTTGAGCAGCAGAGAAGGTGGGCGTGGCCTTGGGTTGAGACATGGGTCAAGACCGAAGTTGGGGCTGAAGTTCTACCGGCAAACAGGACGGCCTGACGAGGCCGCCCGTGGTTCCTCGACGAGGTAATCCGTCTATGCGGCGCGAGTTGTGATTGTTGCTGGCCGGTAGCCGCATTCTCCGGCTTTCTTGAAGGCCTGCAAAGCTTCCTCCGGGGACATCAGCGGCGTGGTTTGAACGGTCTTGCAGGCGCCACCGCCGGCGAATGCGATGGAAATCGCGGCAGCGCTTACATTGTCGGGCAGTTCGGTAATGACCACTACGTCGTACTCTCCAAAGGCGAACCATGCGGTCTCCAGCTTGCCTCCCAACTTTTCGATCGCGGGCCTTACCGCCTCAATGCGGTTCTGGGGATGAGCCAGCAATGCCTCCCATCCCTCGCGGGAGTATGCGACTTGGTGAAGATAATGTGGCATAGAGCCTCCTTCGATTCACTTGCTGGGAGCGAATGATTGCAAAGGCTGGGTATCAAGTCAAGCTATAGAGTTCGTTCCACTCGTACCATACGGTCATACGCCCACAACAGCGCTGCCGTCGCTACGCCCACGCCGGTGACCGACCACCAGATAAACTCGGGACGGTGCATTACTTCGCCGAAGTGATGAATCAGCAATCCTCCGAACCAGCCGCCGATCAGCGAACCAATTCCGATGGGCAGAAAGGCGAAGCCCATATACGTGCCCTGCTGGCCGGCGGGAGCCAGACGGGAAATGTATTCGTAGTAACGCGGAGACTGTATGATCTCGCCCAGCGAAACCGCGAACAGCGTTACCACGACCATCGTCACAGTAGGGTGCACGATCAAAATCATCCAGGCCAGGCCGGAGACGAGCGTGCCCAGGGTGATGGCGCGAAACGCGGGAATCTTGCGCGTGATCAGGCTCATCACCATCTGCAAGGCGATTACAGTCAGCGGACCAGTCACGAGCAGCAGTTCCGTATCACTCTTGGGGTTGATGTAATCGTGAACGTACAGCGGGAGAATGATGAACTCCTGCCAGTAGACGATCCAATAGCCAGAAAAGATCAGCAGAAAAATCATGAAGCGTGGGTTAGAGAGCACAGTAATAAAATTCCTGGCCGCCTCACCGAGACTTGCGGTTTGCGCGTCGTTCGCGCGCCGCGGCTCGCGGAAGAAGATCAGTACGGCGAAGAACATGGCAAACACGCTGACCGCCGAGACGCGAAAAACATTTTCCACCCGCATGTGCTGGTGAACCCAGGACGCGACATAGGGACCGGCGGCGCCTCCGATGTTGACCAGCGTGTAGTAGATCGAGTAACCAATCGAGCGAACGTTTTCTTTGGAGGCCCGCGCGGTAGTTCCGACCACGGATGGTTTTACGAGGGCGATGCCCAAGGCCGGCAGCGTCAGAAGAACTGCGACCAGGGCGATCAGCGGGACAGCGTTGCGCACCGGCGCAAGCCACGGGGCTCCGATTGAACCGAGCAAGAAGTAGGAAATGCTCAGGATCAGGTAGGCCAGTGAGAGCGCCCGACGAAAGCCCAACCGGTCGGCGAGCGTTCCGCCGAAGGCGGCTAGAAACCACACCAAGCCTCCGAACAATCCGGTGAGACTGCTTGCCCGTTCCACGCCAAAATTCAGCGTCTCGTGCAGGTAGCGCGCCAGCGAGGCGAATGCGGCGTAATACGAGAGCCGCTCGAACAACTCGCTGATGTTGGCGACCCAGAAGGGACGCTCGAACCCGGTGCGAATCTCCTGCAAGCGTTCGGAAAGGCTCAAGTGTGGCTCCCTGAGGACGGCGCTATATTCCAATTCGTCGGCGTACTTCTTCCGCGGACAGCCCCGAGACGCGAATCACTTTTCTGCGGCAGGTGTGGCCGGAGGCAATGGTAACGGAAGATCGCGGCACTTCCAAAAGTTTCGCGAAGAATTCGATGCAGGCTTCGTTGGCTTTGCCATCGGTCGGCGGCGCAACGAGGGAAACTTTGAGGGCGTCGCCGAGTTCGCCGGTGAATGGCGTCTTTCTTGGCGCGGGGGTGAACCTTGACCGCAAACGTGGTACCGCCGTCCAATTCTCGAACGGGAATCAATAGCTCTTTCCCAATGAAAACGTAGTCTCAACCAGCAACAGGGCTCCCGGCACCAGTATTTGCGGATGTTGCAGAGTGCGTGACTCTCCGATACTCGCGATCAGCGCGATTGCAAATACAAGCATGGTAACGTTAGCGGTGATACAAAATTGTTTCAGGCCTTTTACTCCGTGGCTGTTGCGAATGCGCAGCCAATTCAACATTGCGGTAAATAGCAAAGCGAGGCAAGTTCCGAAAATCCAGATCCTGCCGGTGTAGGTTCTGGGAACCAGCCAGCAATCGACAATTGCGAGAAGAAATAGAATTCCTGCACAGAGCCGGTCGAAAAGCTTCATGGTCTTCGCATTCCTCTTTGTTCCTCAGCATCTCTTTCGGTTAGGCCTTTGATCTCGCCCCAAAAATCGCAGTGCCTATGCGCACACAGGTCGATCCCTCTTCAATGGCAACTTCGAAATCGTGCGACATGCCCATGGAGAGTTGCTCCATCGCGACGGCAGGCAGCTTGCGCGCGGCAATTGCGTCGCGCAATTTGCGCAGCTTGCGGAAATAGGGCCTCGCACCTTCGGGGTCGTCCGTGAACCGAGGCACGGTCATCAGTCCTCGGAAGGCCAGCGCCTCCAGCCGAGGTGCCGCGATCAATAATTCTTCGAACTCTCTCGAGTCCGGGGCCACTCCGCTCTTTGCGGCTTCGCCGCCTACGTTGACTTCGATTAGCACGTGTATTTTCCTGGCGAGATCGCGTGCGGCCGCGTCTAATTTCTCCGCGATCTTTAGCGAATCGACCGAATCCACGGTGCGAAATAGTTCCGCGGTTTTCGCTGCCTTATTGGTTTGCAGGTGTCCGATCATGTGCCATTCGGCATTCTCCAGATCGCGAAGTGCCTCGACCTTGGCGGCGAATTCCTGTACACGATTTTCTCCGAACACTCGAAGGCCAGTGCGATGAGCCTCGCGAATGCGCTCTGGCGATTGTGTCTTGCTGACGGCCATCAGCGTAATCTCTGCGGGATCGCGTCCAGCGCGGCGCGACGCCGCGGCGACACGCTCTCGCACAACACCAACATTTTCGGAGATCGACATAAGAAGGCTCAAACAAGAATGCAGAAGTAAGAAGGTAGATTGTCAGGAGTAAAATCCGATTCTACTAGTGATGGGGATTCAAACTTCTGCGTTCTGACTTCTGCATTCTGACTTTTGCCCTCACATGATGGCCGTCGGCGGCGCCGGTTCGCTCGGATCGCCGGCGCTCGACAACGGCAAAAAGATCATCAGGCCAGCAAGCAGAACCATGACACCAATTCCGGCGAGATACAGCGGATGATCGAAGATTTGCGCTGCCGTAATCTTTGCGGCCCAGGATGCTGCCGTCTTCAGCCATGATTGCTGGGCAAATGACAATGCAATGAATCCTGCCCACAGCAGCCCAAAGACGGATTCGCCGGCGATCAGTCCCGAGGCGGTAAGAACGCCGGCATTCTCAACCCGCGCTCGCTGTGCTTCGTTGAAGCCACGCCGCTTGGCCATCCAATCTCCCAGGGCGCGGAAAACTCCGCCGAGGAAAATTGCAAACGTGGTCTCAAAGGGCAAATACATACCTACCGCCACCAGCATGGGGCTCTTCACCTGCATCATGATCATAGCGATACCAAAGAAGATTCCCACCACCACCAGAGGCCACGGCATATCGCCGCCAACGATGCCGATGGCCAGGGTCGCCATCAGCCCGGCTTGGGGCGCCGAAAGCTGGCGGCTGCCGAAGCCGAACGCCGTATCCAATAGGTAGAGAGGCCAATACATGGCGAGACTCGCCACGACCACGGCAATCAGTTCCGCCATTTGAATTTTGCGCGGTGTACCACCGAGGATGTAACCAACTTTGAAATCCTGCAGCAGTTCGCCTGCGACCGAGGATGAAACACAAACCACCGCGGCCACTCCCAAGACCACCGCCACGCCTTTAATTCCAGAGGCGCCTAGCGAAACCATGAGAAGCGCGGCAATCAGCAGGGTCGAGAGCGTCAAGCCGGAAACCGGATTATTGGAAGAACCAATAAATCCGACAAGACTGCCTGAAACCGTCGCCATGAAGAAGCCGACCACCAGCATCACGACGGCTGCCAATATCGCCGGCCAGATCAGGCCTGAGATCCGGATGTAGAGAATGCACATAAGCACGAACATCAAGGCAATCAGACCGAATACTGCTTTTGAGCTCATGTATTGTTCGGTGCGAGAGAGCTTGGCTCGCTGGGCTGCGGTCTGGCGCAGATCCGATAATGCCCGGCCAATGCCTGCGGTGAGACTCTTGCCCATCTTGAAAAGCGTATAAGCCGCGCCCACCAGCATTCCGCCGACGGCGATGGGACGCACAATGAATCTCCAAACCGCGATCGCGATAGCAGCCCAATTGTCGGGGGTGTCTGCGGGAAGATAGTGTTTAATCTGCGGACCGAGGAAAAATATGAGCAAGGGAACCATCAATCCCCAGGCCAGCACGCCTCCGGCAAACTGAATCGACGCCAGCCGCAAACCGATGATGTAGCCGACTCCCAGGTATGCCGGACTCACGCTGGGTGCGGCGAAGGTGCTGGTGCCGCCTGCTGCCACAATGTTTGCGCTGCCAGTTGTTCCCAAACGCACCTGGCTGCGGCCCAGACTGCCAACGGCGAAATGAATGTCTTTATCCGCTGCAAAAAGGCCAAAGCGCCCGAGTATGTAAACGACCCCGCCTACGCCAATATTCCAGAAAAGATATTTCGCGGCGTCGGCCCCGCGGCGTCCCGCTTTGTGAATTTCCGCCGCCGCGACCGATTCGGGGAAGGGTAATTCTGGATCTTCCACCATCACACGGCGGACCAGAGAAATAAAGAGCACACCCAGAATGCTGCCCACCATCATGAGCGCAGTCGATTTCCAGTATGCGTCGGCAGGCCGGAAGGAAGGCCACGCCTTGGCGATCACGAAGGCTGGGATGGTGAAGATCGCCCCTGCGGCCAGGCCCTCGCCGATTGTTCCCGCGGTACGGGCAATATTTTCTTCGAGCAACGACCCCTTCCACGCTCGCATAGCCGCCATCGCAATGACTGCGGCGGGATAAGTCGCCGCGATCGTGATGCCGGCGCGCAATCCCAGGTAAGCGTTGGCTGCCCCCAGCAGAACCGTCAGAAAAAGCCCCAGCAATACCGCTCGCAGGGTGAACTCCTTCATCTCCATGTGCTCGGGGACAAAAGGGACGTGCTTCTTGACACCAGTTCCTGGTTCGGGGACTGGGTTGCTCATAAGTGGAATCCTCGCGGGCTTAAGATGAAAGCAAGTTTCTGCCGTAACTCATTCAAAAGACTAAACGGCGCACGTTAGCATGCGGGTGGGCTGCATTACAAGTGCGACGCCGGTCGTCGACTTAGCTAAGCATCTTCCCGTTGGCTTGTTCGTGCGCTTGACGGTAGAATAGTAGCAATCGGTTTGCGCCCCTTCGCAGTCTCATTGTTTCGAGGTGTGACGTGGTAAAGAGCTCCCCTGACCAGGTTTGGTTCCAGAAATACTTTGAATTCCACTGCGACGATTGCGGTAGCGATTCCGGCTTCCGCTCGCGGCGCCGTACGCTTTCAGAGCGCTATCTTCTGCCGATATTTCTTCTGCAGCCAGTGCGCTGCGCCGAATGCTACCGGCGGGACTATCGTTTGCTGTTCATGCAGGTGAAAGAGCGGCCGCGGGAAGCGATCAAGAAGATGCCAAGCCCGGTACCGCGATCCGATCGTAACGTTGCCTAGCGAGCCCGGTCGCCGCTATACTGCTGGTAAGCAGGCAATCGCACAGTGGCCCGCCAAAAGGGTTTTTTGCGGGCAACACGGAGGCCGTCTTCAGCAGTAGCGGGGACAGAATTCGGGCTAGCCAGTCCAAAGCTGCAGTGGCAAGCCCTTCCATTGCTTCCCGGGCTGGTGAAATGTCCGTAAGCCGCGTCCGGAGCGGCCACGGATGGACCGCGCAGATTGCCGAGAGCCTGTTCGCGGTCTTGTTTCCTTCCGACTGCCGCGTCTGCGGCACTGCATTGGTGAAGATTTCGCGCTTGCCGGTTTGCCAGGATTGCCTCGACTCCATGAACCCGATCGCGGGCGGTCTCTGCGCCATTTGCGGAGAGCGTTTGTTTTCTTCCTACGCAGCCGCCAGCGCTGAGGCCCAAGCCCGCTGCGGGCTTTGCCGCCGCATCGAGCCGGTTTTCGCGCGTGCCGCGGCCTACGGCAGCTATGAAAGCGGCCTGCGCGAGTTGATTCATCTGCTCAAGTATGGCGGCGTGCGCCCAGCGGCGAATGTTCTTGGACGCATGTTAGCCGAGGCTATCGCGATGCTTGAGCCCGAATTTCCGGCAGAGCCGGTGGCTTTGGTCCCAGTGCCCCTTCACCGCACCAGGCTTCGGCAGCGTGGTTTCAATCAAGCAGAACTGATTGCTCGTGCTGCGATGAAAGTACGGCGGCCGGACAATCGCCTGCTTTTGTGCCCGGTGCTCGAGAGGAAACGAGAAACCACCTCGCAGATTGGCCTTACCAGCCACCAGCGCCGCGAAAACCTCCGCGGAGCTTTCGGAGTGCTGGGTCCCGAAGCTGTGAAAGGACGCGAAGTGCTCGTGGTAGACGACGTTTACACGACGGGAGCCACTGTTTCCGAGTGCGCGCGCGTTCTGCGCCGCGCCGGTGCGACCAAGGTTTGGGTCGCAACCGTCGCCAGGACGCTGAAAATCTCGGCGCAGCATATGGAAATTAGGCCTGCTGCCGGCGAAGCGGAAGCGAGTATCGAAACGGAAGACGTTCCCATGGCAAAAGCTGTGGGAACCTAGAGTTTAAAGATCTGGGAATGTAAAGACCCGGATTCCAGGATGCATGTTTATGTCAGCCAGGATCGAAGCCGACGCAGGACCACCGGGCCGTCACGCCGCCGGCTTGTTCGCGTCGGCGGCTGTGCATCGTGACAGCAACGGGAATGCGCTGCACGCGCCCGTGCTCGTGCTGAATGCGTCCTACGAGCCGATCAACGTTTGCGCGGCGCGCCGCGCTCTTGTGCTGGTGCTCAAGGGCGTCGCCATGACGGAAGAAGAGAATGGACACTTCCTTCATGCGGCGCGCATTGCCATGCGCGTGCCCTCGGTGATTCGTCTGCTGGAGTATCGCCGCATTCCGCACCAGAGCCGCGCTTTGTCTCGGAAGAACATTCTGCTGCGCGACCGCAACACCTGCCAGTATTGCGCCACGGTGTTGTCCTCGAGCGAGTTGACGCTCGATCACGTGATTCCTCGGTCGCGCGGGGGTTCCTCTACCTGGGAGAATCTTGTGGCCTGCTGCCACGCCTGCAATCGCCGCAAGGGCAACCAGTTTCCGCTCGAAGCCGGGATGAAGCTGATGCGCGAACCCCGCGCCTTCAACCTGCATACCAGCCGCCACATCATGCGCCTCATGGGCCGCAGCGACGACAAGTGGCGGAAGTATTTGTTTTACTAGACACCTTCCGATAAGTTATAGCTGCTGGAGTTTTTGCCGGAATCTTCACCGAGGAGTTCCTAATGCGGGCGTTTGCCCAGGCGGACCGGTTCGTAAGCGAGCTCGAGTCGCGCAAGCTGCGTCCGGCTTATGTGTTCGTCGGCGACGAGGCTTTCTTCCGCAAACGCTTTCGCGACGCCATCATCGAGCATCTGGTCTCGCCTGACCTTCGCGACTTCAGCATCTTCGAATTCGACCTCGCGGAAAACGATCTTGCCGAAGTACTCGACCGCGCCCGCACACCTTCGCTGATGGCGCCCTTCCAGGTATTTTTCGTGCGTGGGGTAAAGAATCTCTTCGGCCGCGGCTCGAACGAAGAAAAACTCGCCGCTATCGAAGACTACTGCAAGAATCCGAATCCCGACGCAATGATTGTTTTTGTCGCCGACCACATCAGCATTCCGGCCGACGTCCGCCGCATGGAGATGCAGGATAAAGAACGCTATCAGCGGATCCGCGACACCATGGGACAGTATTGCGGAATTGTAGAACTGGCGCGGGTGGAAGAAGGCGAAGCGGTGCGCTGGATTTCCGATTACT
>Ga0209380_10001239_pt1 | contig 17443 bp, 13 predicted proteins | sample HubBroMetageWFT6_FD_188347 | JGI IMG/M metagenome (GOLD analysis project Ga0209380, IMG submission 188347) | Warmed and freeze-thawed soil microbial communities from the Hubbard Brook experimental Forest, New Hampshire - Hubbard Brook CCASE Soil... | ecosystem: Environmental > Terrestrial >...
TAGGAATCAAGTCAAACGTAATAAACCGGCGAAGGATCAAAATCCTACCTGCTCAGTTCCAAACGACTTTCGATGAGTGGGTCGGCACTGCCAAAGCGGAACAAAATGGGACAGTCAAGTTTTATCCGGAAAGCTATCGGACGCGCTGCTTTGATGCCTATTGTCTGATTCACCTCTGCTCAATGAGTGGCAGCTGCATGAGCGTGCGCATTTTTTCGGCCTGTGGGCTTAGGCTCCGGATCGTCTTCGGCGATGCGGGACAGAACAACCGGCGCACGGTCGGGAATTCAGCGGCGAGACCAGTTGCCCCCCATGGCCTGGACGGTGTTCCGGAGAGTGGATAGAAGCAGGTCACTACGCCTTTCGGGGCGCGAAACACTGTCCTCGGTGATACCGAGAGCCCTGGCCATCGCTGCAACTCAGGTGATCAAAAGATCAGTTTCGTTCCGAATAGCAGACGGCGCCGGCCGATGCCGTCCGTGTTGATGTTGCCCGCAAACGTCAGGCCACCGTTGCTGTTGAAGTTCGTGTTCTGGAAGCTGCCTCGGGTCACATCGTCCAGAATCGGATCGGGCGTTCCGCGGAACTGTACGTTCATGACGTCGTAAGCCTGCGCCTGGAGCTGTGCCTTCACGTGTTCGGTGATGGCGATGTCCTTGAAGAAAGCAAGGTTGGCTGTGCTGATATTCTGTCCGCGCAGAGTGTTGCGGCTGACCCCCGCAAACGGCGTGCCGTAGACAATGGCAGCGGCCGGACTGTTCTGAATCCAGTGCACCGCGCTCGTCGTTGTTGGAGCCCCTGTCACGAAGTCGAAAAGACTGCAACTCGAGGCTGTCGTTCCCGTGCATGTGTACTGGCCGACGGTAGCGAGTGGTGCGGCGGCGTTGGCCACGATGGGACGGCATGCGTCAAAGTTTCCGCCGAAGTCTCCCGTCGGATCGCACAAGCTTCCGCTCACGTAGCGTTGAATGGTGGTATACGGCTGGCCACTCGTATAGCGATAGGTGGTGTTCGCCTGCCATCCGCCGAGCACATGACCCAGCAGTCCGCGCTGTGACTTGTAGAACGGCAGGTTGTAGACCACAGCGACGCCGACCACGTGCGGGAAGTCGATTCCCGAGTTGGCCCGTTCGGCCGAACCTGTGTTGAATGGGTTCTGCGCATAGGCCAAGGTATTGCCGCCTCCGATAGTGCTGAATACTTCGCTGGTGTTGTCGATCGTCTTGCTGAAGGTGTACGAGCCCGTCGCCGTGAGTCCGTGCCAGTTTGCAATGCGAAGTTCGCTTTGCAGCCCGTTGTAGTTCGACGAAGCCGTATTGCCGTACTTGATCACGTTGGTGAAGTTGCAATTCGCGTATCCGCCGCCAAACCCCGGTGCATTGGGATCGCTGCACGGCGCCAGTCCCGCGGGAATCAGATTCTGGAAACCAGCGTTGATGAGTGGCGTCAGCGCAGGATTGCCATTGAATTCCTGGAATTGTCCGACCGCGTGATTGCCCACGTAGCGAATTTCCGCCACGACTTGTGGCTTGAACGAATGCTGGATGCCTAGGTTCCACTGCTCCGTATAAGGATTGCGGAAGTTTGGTGCCACCTGAGTCTGATTTGCAAATCCAGGATTTCCTCCTGCTGCCAGCGGCTCGAGGAAGGGAATGACTTGGGTTCCAAAGACCCCAGTGGTGGGTACGCCCGTGGAGGCTCCTCCCACGAGCGGTCCCAGAGTGGCAAAATTCACTTTCGGGGCTGCCGTCGCTACGTTGAGAAACATGTTGTAGAACGCGGGGTCATAGGCGAGACGGAAGCCGCCCCGAATGACGGTCTTGTCCTGGCCCAGCAGACGGCCCATCACGTTGGGAGTCCAGGCGAAGCCGATCACGGGAGCGAAATTCTTCCACGCTTCCGGCACCGACGGAACTGTTGTCTGGCTCAACGGTAACGAGGTTGACCAGAGCGCAGTGGATCCCGTTTGTTGGTGCACGCTCTGGTCGTGCAACAGGTTGATCGCCTGCTGGTACCAATCCCAGCGCATGCCAAGGTTCAAGGTCAAACTGCTCTTGACCCTCCAATTGTCTTGGACGTAGAAGCCCAGGTCCCACTCCGAGAATGGCAGAATCGGGCTGCCCAATGCGATCTGAGTTCCGAAAGGATTATTCGCAACCATGTCGCTGAACGAGCTAAACAGGAAGAGCCCGTTGTTCGCAGGCAGAAACACGTTAGGAGAACGTTGCTGATCGATTTCAGTTCCGAACTTGAGCGTGTGCTGACCCTTTTGCATGGAGGCGTTATCTTGCAGTTGGTAAACATTAATGATTCGCCCTTGTGGGAAGCCGGCTGAAACGCCGAAGCTTACGCTATCTTGCGGGGCGGAGCCGACCAGCACCATGTCGGCAGGGCATGCTGTCGGCGAATTGGAATTGCAGCTCGGAAAGGATTGCTCGTTGAAAAAGCCGCCGGCACGCGAGTAGCTGAAGCGGACTTGGTTAACGAAGGCATTATTGAAACTTCGCGTCCAGTCCAAGCCAATCTGCTGGCTCAACCCAGGAATCTGCTGCCAGTCGCCTACCTGGATTCCGTTGCCGTCGTTAACGCCGCCGTTATACGTCTTTTGATAGACGTAACGTCCGAAGAAATTGTCTTTCTCCGATAGCTTGAAGTCCAGACGGCCTGTCGCCTCGTAGTCGTTGAATGGCCCGGGAACGAATCGAGTGAGCGAACCGAATTCGATGGGCGTACATCCGTTGACCCCGGCCGTCGCGCAATTAAACGCCGCTCCGGTAGTTGGATCAAGCTGATCGGTTACGAGAACATTCTGCACATTCGTGAACGTAGGGTTCCCGGATTTGACGGCATTCGGTCCGATCGTGCTCTCAATGAGATTGATGGGGCTGCTCGGAAAAGCTGCTGCCAGTTGCGCGTCGCCATTCGGCGTCGGCACAAGACCGCCAGCGGTCGACGCTGGCGAGCCTGCGAATCGCTGCCGTTCAAGATTGGCCGAACCGAAAAACCAGATGCGGTCCTTCTTTACCGGCCCGCCGACAGTTCCGCCGAAACGGTTGTCGACGAAGCCTGGAACCTTGGGCGTGATGCAACCGGACGAAGACGACTGACCCGGCGAACAGAAACCAAGCATCGGATTCTTCTCGTTGTTTTCCAGCGAATCGAACGTTGACCCTTGCCAAAATTCGTAAGCCGTTCCGTGGAACTGGTTGGTTCCTGACTTCGTGACGTAATTGATTACGGCGCCGGTATTGCGTCCAAATTCGGCGTCGTAGTTAGTCACGACTTGCATTTCGGAAATTGCGTCCTGGTTGCCGAAGAAAATCGACGGTCCGGCAATCGAGTTGTCGTTGTTGCTCTGACCATCGATCTGAAAGTTATTCGCGCGCGCACGCAGCCCGTTCACTGACATCTCAGCGCCATTGTTATTGCTGAAACTGGCGTCGCCCGCGGTTACCACCCCCGGCAGAAATAGGGCAAGAGAATCAAACGTATTTCCCATCGGCAAGTTCGCGACTTTTTCTGAGCTGAAAGTGTCTGAGATCTGATCGGTTGTTGATTCGATCAGCGGCGCGGTTCCTTCCACCGTGACGGTCTCGGTGGATGAACCGAGCGCCAACTGCACAGTTCCCAGCCCAGTGTCTTTGCCTACGCTGACCGTCAAGTCCTTCGATTCGAAGGGTCGAAAATTCGGCAACTCGATCTTCAGGTTGTACGCACCCGTCGGCAGGTCAGGGAGCGAAATGATACCGGCCGAGGTGGTCTGAGTTCTAAACACACGATTCGTCGCCAACTGGATGACCGTCACGTTGGCGTTGGGGACGACGGCTCCCTGCTGGTCTTCAACAACGCCGGAAATGGAGCCCGTCACAATCCCTTGTGAGCAGGCAAACGTGGCGCTAAAAAGCAACACCGCGATCGCCACCGTAGAACAAATCCTCTCGGAAAATACGGATTTCATAACTTTCTCCCCTCGGAAAGACATAGCGAACAGCGGCAGGCCGCCTGTTTGTTCAGTTGCATTCCCGGCTAGAACTTAACCTGCAGTTCTAGCTGCAGTACCGTTCGGATACAGCGAGCCCTGGAAGCTTCCCTAGGGCTGCTAGCCGGCGTCACCGAGCTTGGTGTCTGAGCGAAGGTTGATCCGGCATCCGCGAAGTTGTTATCCGAGCCTGTCAACAACCCCATTCCGAGGCAGAACAACAGTGGCCGACAGTTGCGAAATGGTGGTTTCATCCGCTCTCTCCCGTTCTTCATTCTTTGGATCAGTCCTCGAAAATCGAGGACTCTCCGCACGCGCACGACATCTGCAACAGCATTCGGATGACCATAGGCCTCATTGGTTTGAGCACCGACCACGGCCGTCGTGAAATCGGGGATGAGCGTACAAGCGCAGTCAACAGACGAACGTGATTAGAGAATTCGTGGCAAGCGTCGGAGCGGCTAGTTGACCGAGGAATCTACCAAAACATGGATTCTGCGATAAATACCTACGAAGAACCGGAGCCAAATGCGCGCACAGCTTGATTTGTGACGCCCTGGGGGATTAGCATACATACCGGTTGGTATGTTGACAGCACGCAAGAATCCGAAACGCAGGGGCTGGCTGGGGTCCCTGCGCGTGCCGGGCAACCGCAAGCAGGGCTGAACGCATCGGTTCTGAGGGGTGGTGTGACACCATTACATACCAACCGGTTCGTATGCTCGGAAGCAAATCCGCAATTCGACTGCAAGCACGTCGATGCGAGAGAGCCAACGGAAGGACTGATGGAAAGAGGGAAGGCTCAGATCTGTCCCTCTGAATGGCAACTGCGGTGTGAGATTCACCCGACGTAGGAGGAATTGATGAACCGAAGTAGATGCCGGACGATCGCCCCTCTAAGCTTCGTACTGATTTTTATCCTGGACGCGGCCTGGCAGGCGCGGGCGCAGGGTCCTCAAATGTTGTATCCGGGGATGGCTTCGATCGAGCAGTACCTAATAACGGATCGCAATGCTGAGATCGCCTTAGCAAGAAGCGCGGCCCCAGAGGCCATATCCCGCGATGCAAAGATTCTGGTCCTCGGACGGCATGGCTACGAGACTGCCGTCGAAGGCAAGAATGGCTTCGTGTGCGCAGTGGAGCGCGCGTGGATGGGCCCCTTCGAAGGGGCGGAGTTTTGGAACCCCAAAGTTCGAGGTCCGCTCTGCTTTAATCCGCCGGCCGCGCGATCCGTCCTGCCACTTACTTACAAGAGGACGGAGATGGTATTGGCAGGGCGATCCAAAGCTCAGATCATCGAAGCGACCAAGGGCGCATACGACAAGAAAGAACTGCCTGCACTGGAACCCGGCGCCATGTCCTACATGATGTCGAAGGAAGCGTATCTTACCGATGGCGGTGACCACAACGTGGCCCACCTGATGTTTTACACCCCACTCATGGACGGTGCGGCTTGGGGGGCAGATCTGCCCAACTCTCCGGTCATGCTGACTCCACAGTCCAAAGACGCCCCACCAATAGACGTGTTCATTGTCCCCGTGGGCAGGTGGTCGGACGGAACGGCCGCCCCGGTAATGTAGGACGCCACGATGATCAAACTGAAAATGAGTCCAGCCGGAAATGGAGCCTCAAGTCCAGAAGGCGCTAGCGATTCTTTCCTTGACCGCGTCGCGCAGCATTCGTGCGCAGCCTTGGTCATGACACGCGATGCGGGAGAACAAACAGCGAGATCGATGGAGACGTTCCCTCGGTTGCGGGCGCTTGCGAAGCCGCAGTCTATCCGGGTGGCCATCAAAGTCAAGGGAAAGTTTCTCTTTATCAATCTGGGCGACGTGGTCTCTGTTCAGGCTCAGGGTAACTGCGTGTGGTTCCACCGGAGGGCTAGTTCCTATCTACTGCGTGAGTCTATTTCGTTGGTGGCCGAAAAGCTCGAAATCCACGGGTTCATCCGCATCCACCGATCTGTGCTCGTGAACACCTCGTTTGTGGAAGAAATCAGGCCGCTTTCGACGGGAGAATACTGCCTTCGAGTCGAAGGCGGAAAGGAATACACGGTCACCCGCACTTACAGGAAAAATCTCAAAGCCCTCGCGGAATTCTGGATCGGCACGAGCGCGTGCTTCCCCAGTTAAACCTAGTAGACCCGGTTGTACATCGCAGTCGTTTGGTATCGAACGGCTAAGGTGCACGCGGAAAAGACAGTCGGAAGATGCCCGCCCAGGGTGGCCGCGAAAAGACAGCTAACGTGGTGAGAGAGACGGCAACACGATAAGTCGATCTCCACGAAACCAGTACAATCGGGATGTCCAGCTTAGCTGCTAGCGCGAATCAAGAGACTCGCTCTTATGGCGGCAGAGAAATTCCCATAACTACGTGAGCGTGGATCACACCAGGTTCTCCCCCGGTTGCGGCTCGCGCCAGAGCCCTCTTGACTGTTTCTTCAAGAGCGCTCTTGGCTGAAGAGTACTCGTCGTCCGAGACGGTGCCGCGTAAGCGATCGATTTCGAGTTGGAAGAGCTCTCCCTTCAAAGCCTCTATCAGGCACGAAGTTTGTCCACGTTGTTCGGCGCTTTCTGCAGTTGCCCTCATTGAGTGGGCGGAAAGTCGATGCCTGCGCCAGAGCAGGAGCCGGAATGACCCAACCACTAGGGTGGCGCTGGTGGCGAGTATCCACCATGACATCCGCGAAGACGGCGCCGAAGTCTCAGAGAGGGCGACTGCATGCGAAGTGTCCGTACCTTGAACTCGCCCTCCAGAGCGGCGGTCCGCAGCAGAAGACACCGGAGCGGCCAGAGCGGCAACCGGCGGTTTCGTCAGGGATCGATTTTGAGACGGCAGCGCGGGAAGCGCGCCGACCCCCGATATCTTGAACCAAGGCCCCTCTCCCGCCATCACTTGGCTGGCCGCGTTCACTTGGTAGTCGTTGTTGCCCGTGGGAAGGACTTGGAAAGCGGAGGACGATGATGCGAATTTCATGGCCGCCGCAATCATCACAGCTAACTGCTGCAACGGATACGCACTCCTTGGATGAAACGTGGCGTGGCCTTCATAGGGCAGATTGTAGTTGAAAGCGAACTTCGTGGCCCCAGGCCGCAAGGGGAAGTTCACCGTGTAGTGCCCAGCCTCGCGGAGAACCAGTGTCGCTGAGATTAGGGTGCCGATCTTGGCAGGACCGGCGGCCAAAACGGAATCAATCTTCGCATGTGCGGGCAAGAACACTTCGAAGCTGCGCTCGCCCGCCTGCGTCAGAGGAGGACTGGAATCATTCTTGAGCTCGATCATGTCGGAGACGTGCAGAAGATTTCCGACGGTGCCGATGCGGATGATCTCAATGGTGCCGGTTACGCCCTGCACCCTGGTGGCGGCATCGAACACGTCGAGCGAGACAGCATCACCCGCCGAGGCCGGTTGATCGTAGTTGACGCCTTGGTGAACTACGCGCACAAGGTGCGAACTGTGAGGATACTTCACTTGGAGAGTAAACGACCCCCGCGGGTCAGTCTTGGTGCGTGCTTCCTCATGCACACTCTGATCCAGACGAAGAAGAATTACTTCATCGCCAATGGCAAAGCCGCCGCGGGTCTGATTGCGCGCCACTCCTGTGATGGTGTCCCCTGCCACTGCCACCGCGGAACAACCAGCAACGAGGCCGACGCAAAAGACGATCTTCCTTGCGCAGACTTTCTTGCCGTAGATACTGAGCATCAGCGTCGTCCTTGTTGCCGGCGCAACCTTCCGGCCGTCTCGGCAAACCTGAACCGCGAAGATCAAACTTACAAATCAAAGGCACCGTAAATCCCTGATATCAGTCGGTCGCTGGATTTCCCGCCGAGGCTGTCGCCGGACGTGCCCCTCGCCCAAACATGATGCCGGTTTCCACTTCAACCGGTTGGCCGTCCCGTAGGAAGGGCTTGAACATCCATTGTCCGAGAGCATCAGTGACGGCCTTCGCCTGATCGGGGAAGGCGCTGAGGAAGTGAATGTGCTTCACCTTGCCTTTCCTGTCGATGATGACGCGGACCGGGACTGGGTTGACCTTGTGTTCGGTGAAGACCGGATCAACCCTAGTCAACACATTTTCGTCGCGCGCGTAATCTTTGACGCAGAGCGGGAAGGCACCTCCGCCCATGCCCGCGGTGGAACTGGTCTCCTCAGGCAAGGTCATTTTGTCCAGGTCCAGAAGCAAGGTCCCCAACAGTTTCGTGTCACGGCTGGTGAGCACCATTTCAACGACGTGGCAGCGGATCTGAGTGGCCAGAACGTACCAATGCAGTTGTGCCACGGGAGACCAATACGCAAAAAACGTGAAGGGCCGACCGGCGATCTTGGTCGGCGTAGGTGGCTCTTCCAACTTGTAGTCCGCCTGTAGATTGTCCTTCATGTATTTGATGAACTGCAGCGTGTTCTCGGCGGGCAGGGGTGTGAAGAAGAGGTCTTGGGCTGCGATCAGGATACTCCCTCGTGCGGGCGCTTGGTGAGGATCGGAGGCCCGGAGTTCGGCGAGCACGTACCTGCCACTATCCGAGGGCGGCGGACCATCGTAGCCTTTCGCCCATCCCGGAGGCAGCGCATAGCTCATCCCAAAATACGGATTGCTGAGGACGTTGTTGGTGACGCTGCTTCCTTCGGGTACAGGAGTGGCAGAATCGCTGGCGCTTGACCACGCGCCCTTGACCAGAATGATTCCATCCGGCACTTTCTCGGACGGGTTCGTGACGGAAGAAAAATCGCCTCCGTTGGAGGGAGGCTTGGCTGGAGGCGTTAGCGGGTGCGAGCTTTGGCCCCAAGACGACAGGGGCAGGAAAAACGCAAGAGCGATGGGGAGATGCAAAACTTCATAACGCATGTTCTTCCCTCGAATCCCCGCAAAAGAACGGCCCTATCCCGCGAGGCAGTTTCGAGCCACTTTCCAACTCCCAATTTGCAAAGACTGGCGAGGCAGGTTATGCCTCGCCAGTAGACACAACGGAACAATCACAGCGAACGCAGGAAGTTCAGCAAATCCTGCTGCTGGCTGGTACTGAGGTTATCGAAATTCTGCTCTACGGTATTGGCTTCGCTGCCATTGCTGCCATGGTCATTGATCGCCCTAAGCAGGCTGGTCGTGCGGCCATCGTGGAGCAGGAAGATCCGCTGCCCGAGACCCCACAAGGGTGCGGTGCGGAACTGGTCGCCGCCGGCGCCGCCCTGGGAGACGTTGTCTGCCAGGCCTGTCCCCATGTGATGGATCTCGATGTCTGAGAACGCGTTCACTGGCGCATTGCTCAATCCACCGGTAATGTTTGACTTTTGCGTGTGTCCGGGGCTTGTGTTGTGGCAGGTCGCACAGCCAATTGAACTGAAGAGCGCAGCACCGTTGGAGATTGAGCTTGCGGAAACCGTATTTCCATTGAGAACCACAGAACCAGTTGGAGGTGGCGCCAGGGTTCGCATGAAGTTGGCGAACGCCGAGACGTCGTCAAGAACGGCCGCCCCCGAGGAGGCAGGGTTGCTGGAGTCTTCTGGGTAGCCGCTCCCGCTCAGGTTCAGGCAATTTGCCGGAAGTCCGGTGAGGCCACTATTGCCACCGCCGTCTTCACCTGGGAGCGGACGATCTTGTGTGAACAGTAGATTGGAGATTCCCATCTCGACGTTGTAGGCCTCACCCGCGAAGATGTGCAGAGACTTGTTCTGTGCTTTCCACCCAAAACGAGTGATGGTGCCATCATTGCCGTTGTGGTTGAAGGTGCCGGAGATGCCAAAGTTGTTGCTGAGGTTCTTCTTCTGGTTACTCAAAAGAGTTGAGTCGTCGAGATTCTCGATCAGACCCGCGCCAAAGACGGGCGTGGGAATGCGAAAGATGATGTTATTTGCTGCCTGAGCAGCAGCAAAGCTGGGCTGCGTGAGACTGCAACTCCCGGCATCGGATCGTCCGGAAACGGTGAATAAATCTTCGACTCCGCCGTTGGGCGAACCGGTGTTGGCGGTTCCGTTGGAGTTAAAGAAGAAGGGAAATCGTGCTTCCCGGGTAGGGCCGTTCGCCGTAATGAAGGACGGCGTGGCGTCTTTGGGTGCGACCGAGCTTCCAGCAAAAGCGAATTGTGGATTGGTCGCGGCACCCGTTCCGCCAACGGCGGGCTGGGCATGACACGAGCTGCAGCTATTCGAGTTGAAGCGCGGTCCCAGGCCGTTGTTGGCGCCGCCAGAAACGGCTTCCACATCCTGAAAGCGCGCGAGACCGTCATTGAAGAAAGCGAGGATCCCAGGATTGTCGTTCGCCAACGTCGACGCGAGCGCCACACCGGTACCGCGGTTGCCGCTCTGAACTCCCGGATCCGTTTGACCCAACAACATTTGACCAAAGATAAGCAATGACACGGTCAAAACTGGCGCGAGGTAAGGTCTTCTGATCACACATCCTCCTTGTTGCTCTGATTGTCCCGATCGATGCGGGGAATTCCGTCTGACACGCCGATCACGCTTGATCGCAAATCAGGTCGACGGGCAAATAAGTTGGCTCGACGGGGCATCGGAGTCGAGCTACACGGCTCCCACCCTCCCCTCACTCACTCGTGGAGAAACAACTCCAGAGAATGTTTGTCTTAGCCCATGCCGCTGGCGCGCCCAGCTTTTCAATCTTGTAGCTTGTTCGTCTTAATGTTCGCGTCCCGGCCAAAGCTATGCACAGAGCGCCCCCTCACAAAAATGGAAGTCAAAGACACCCCACCCGTAAAGATCGAAGCGGCCGGCAACGAGAACGTTTGGATCTGAACTGACGAGTGGGCGCAATTCACAGATGGCGAAAGATGCCATTCGCCGCGTGTAGCCGTCAAGCAGATTTTGTTAGCTGATTACGCTATTCGTTAGCATTTTTAGCTGATACCGAGTTTCATGCCGCAAGAACGTTTAGAAGTACGCACTGGGTCGGGCCGTACTAGAATGTCGAAGGTGCGCTTTTTGGAGGTTCTAGGATGCATCCCTCCCCGAAAACACTGCTGATAGCAGCGATTCTTCTGGTTGCTTCCGTTTCGATAGCTCAGGAAGCAACGCCTTCCGCTGATGCCGCCTTGAGGGCCCGATTTTCCTATGACAATTCCGGGTTTGCGCAACCGGGAAGCGTGATGCACGTGTGCTTCGCCGTTTCTAAGGATGGAGATTATCGAATTGTGCGGTCGTTGGATGACGGCCAGACCCAACGGCTACATGGCAAGATGCCGAAGGAAGAATTTCGCCAGTTGAATAAGCTGCTGGAAAACGCTGAATTGCGAAGTCTGTCAGGCGATCATGGAGGCCTGCTGATTCGTCAGGAATCCGAGCGCTTTGCGGCGGAGGTTCCGTTCGGCGACCGATGGCGCGAGGATGGCCACGGTACGAAATCGCTTGAACCTGAAAGTTGGCGTCTGCGGTGGTTGAACGCAGACGGCGAGGAGCCATTTCCAAGTCCAGTTGCTAACGTGGTTGACTGGCTGAAGAGATTTGAGCCCAAGCATGCGAAGCGGTTTGAAAATACCGAATTCCCGGATGTGTGTCCGTCGGGCGGACTAAGGCTTGTCCAGCCGTCGATTTCTGAAAACCTGCGTCCCTGAGTCTCCACTGACGCTAACATGCCATGGCGCACAGAACCCCGCTCGTCAACGCATTTAAAAGAATGCCCCGCTTCACAATATCGAAGCTGGATGTGGCAGACGCCTCCGCTACCGGGTGGAGCGCACCAGTTTGCGGGCGGGAGGTGCACCCCGCCGAAGTCCAGCGCCTTTCATGGCGCACTTTTTCACCAATTGAGAGCAAACCTACTAAAGCTCAAGCTTGACATTTACTAGCGGCTCAGGGGCGACTCACTCAAGATGAAATGCACCACCGCTCCAGTCTTCGGGAGCGACATCGGCTATGGTTTCGGTAAAATCCCAGCGGTGGCCGTAAAAATCCTGAGCGTTGTATTGGCGCTCGCCATAAGGTTGCTTCTGCGGTTCAGTCAGGATGATGGCTCCATTTTGTCGTGCGCGGTCGCAGTGACCCTCAGCATTTTCGATGCGAACCTGAACGAGGTGCGAATTGTTGGGCGACACACTTCCTTCGGCGATGGTGAAGCAGCCCTCGCCGGCCTTCATCTGGATGCGGTGATTGGCGATGCGGAGACGGACGGTGAAGCCAAAGGCCTTTGAGAGCCAATCGGCTGCCGCCGTGGGGTCGGGATAAATGAGCACAGGAATCACGGCGCAGGGCGGAACCGATCGGTTGAGTCTCATCCTGAAACTTTATCACCCAACCAGCGCGGAAATCGTGAGCGTAGTGGGAGGCGGCCTGACTGCGCTAATTCTGGCTAACAGGCGTAGCGGAAGTTCGCGTCGTCTGTAAAGGCAATTTGTCGCCAGTCGTGAATCCGGCCGTGTCGGAGACGGCGAAGTCCGGTAAGATTCGGAACGCACGATCAACTCTACAGAACCGCAATGAACATCAGCCTCCGAGCAGCGGGCGATGAGGATTTCGCATTTGCCCGCGACGTGTACTTTGCGACCATGCGGTGGATAATCGAAAGTCTATTCGGCTGGGATCAGGTGCGGGAGGAGGAAAACTTTGCTAGGTTCTTCAAGCTCGATGAAGCGAGGATCATTACTGCTGACGGGCGAAGTGTTGGCTGGATTCAGGAGCAGGTTGACGATACCCGCATTAATCTTGGTTCTTTCTACCTAATGCAGGAAATGCAGCGGCGCGGCATTGGAACACAGGTTCTTCGGACACTGCTGGCGCACGCCGCTGACCAGTCAAAAGCTATTACGCTGGCGGTTATTAAGATTAATCCCGCGCGTCATTTCTACGAGAGGCACGGGTTCCGAATAACCCACGAAGATGAACACAAGTTTTACATGCGAGTAGACCCATGAGTGCACCTGGTGATTGTTGCAATCAGATTTCATTGACTCACGCGAAAATATTTGTCGAACTAAGGCAGTTGTACCACGCAGAAAAGATTGCCGTCAGGGTCCTCCAAAACGACGAAATCAGAACCGGGGCGATACCTCCATGGATAGCGCCTCGCCCCAAGCTGTAGCAGTCGATTCACTTCTTCCTCCTGCTTCTTCGTGTAAAGGTCTAAGTGCATCCAATTTCGCCCTGGTCGCCGTTTCTCCCGCAGTTGGAACGACAGGTTCGGCCCTTTTCCTTCCGGGTCGCGCAGGACCACCCATCCGTCTTTTGCGGGCCGTCTTGGAACGTAGTGGAGCGCGTTTTGCCAGAAGGTCACCATGCGGTCAAATTCGTGGCAGTGTATGACAATGGAACCAATTCTCATTCTGTTCGCTCGGATGAATGATACCTGTTGCAATCAGGATTGGCTGTTGAAAGAGTCCAGCATAATACGAGTCAAGCATCGGCTCTGCTGTCCGAACTCGAACCGCTCATGCGAAAAAAACTGCCTCCAGGGCATTACGCTTTTGCGAGCCTCTCCGCGCAGCGGGCCACAGTGGCTCTCGCTGAAGGCGATCTCGCACTAGCGTTGAAGTTTTCTAACGAGGCGGTACAAATTGGTGAAGCCGGGCTGAAGAAACGCGGCGCCGGAGCCTTTGCTTTTCCAGGATTTCTGCTGAAGCGATCTGCGATCGAACTGGCATCAGGAAATACGGAACAAGCCATCGTCGACGCGAATCGTGCGCTCAGCCTGCAAAAAACGAATGCTCAACCGGGGTCGTTCTCATCCAGGACTTGGGGCCGCGTATTTGGCCTTAGCGCGCGCTTTGCACGCGCAAGGCAAGCACGATGAAGCGCGCATCGCGGCCCGTTCAGCGGCGGAACAGCTTAGCGCCGCAGTCGGTCCCGACCATCCTGACACCCACAGTGCTCTGCAAATCGCCGGTTCCGCCTCAAATTAATTTCAAGAACGTCACGCCCGCCTGTCGGGTTTCCCCACAGCTTTTCGATATTTAAGGGTAGCAGTAACCCGGCATCTCTGAGGACGTTTGGCGGCTGGGAAGTTCGGGTTCCCCCAAACCATCTTTCATGATCAGGAAAAATCACAAGAAGTGAGAAGGAAAATTCCATGAAGCGCGCATATATTGTCTTGACCGTCTGGGTCGTGATCATCAGCGGCATGTTGCCACTGATAGCGCAGAGCAACGCCGGTGGCGTCGTGCCCAGGCTCGTGAATTATTCCGGAAAGGCTGTCGATGCCCAGGGAAAAACCCTCATGGGCGTCGCCGGGGTTACGTTTGCCATTTATAAGGAGCAAACAGACGGGGCCCCGCTGTGGTTGGAAACTCAGAACGCGCAGGCGGACGCGGGAGCTAAATTACTCCGTTCAACTTGGTGCAACCCAGCCCGACGGTTTGGCGTTAGAATCGGCAGACTCGCAAATTGTTCGACTGATACTGATCATGTTGCTGTTATGTATATGTAAGTAAAAGGGTTATTTTTGCAGCAAAAGACGGCTTTCTGCGGTATTATATGCCACGCTCCTTTGAGGCCTCAACGGCATCAAAGGCCCCCCGGCCAAGCTGGCGCCGCTTGTAGCATGTCCCCCCTCAAAAGTATCGCTGCACACTCCTGCCTTTGCGAAGGGGTATCATGGCTTCCCATGTTTTGCCGCAGAAACTAGCCGGTCGTTACGATGTCAAGGACGTCCTGGGCCAAGGTGGTATGGGCCTGGTTTATCGAGCATACGACAACGTGATTCGGCGGGACGTTGCGCTGAAAACTTTGCGCGACGCTCCCGAACCGGCTTCCCTCCAGCTGTTCTACAAAGAATCCGACGTGCTGGCATCGATGAGCCATCCCAACATCATCGAGATTTTCGACATCGGAGAATTTGATGAGAACGGCAAGAAGAAGCCTTACTTCGTCATGCCTTTGTTACCGGGCACCACTCTCGACAATCTGATTCGCAATGCTCGACACCGTCTGACAGCGCAGCGCACGGTTGAGATCATGACGCAGGCCTGCCGCGGATTGCAGGCCGCTCACGAACGCGGTCTCGTGCATCGCGATCTCAAGCCCAGCAACATCTTCGTGATGGAAGATGATTCAGTAAAGATCATCGATTTTGGTGTGGCCCACATGACCAATGTGCACACGACTGTGGGCTTGAAGGGCACGTTGCTGTACATGTCGCCCGAGCAGATTGAGGGCAAGCCTTTATCCGGGCTTTCCGATCTGTTTTCTCTCAGCGTGGTGTGCTACGAATCGTTGACGGGAAGACACCCTTTCCGCCGCGCCAACGAAGAAGAGATTGTCGACGCTATCCGTCATCAAATTCCACCTCCGGCGTCAGAACTTAATGCGGAGGTGAATCAGTCGATCAGTCGCGTAGTTCATAAGGGAATGGCAAAGCAGCCGTGGCATCGCTTCGCGAACGCCCGCGACTTCGGCGAGAGTCTCAATAAAGCGCTGCGAAATGAGCCGATTGAATTTTTTGACGCGGCCCAGCTGCGTCCCCGGCTCGAACGCGCGACGAAGGCTTTGGAGGAAGGCGATCATCAGTACGCCGGCGAGCTGCTGTCGGGATTGGAAGCAGAGGGCCACATCGATACTTCGCTTGCAACGCTGCGGCGGCAATTGGACCGGGCGGTTCGGCAAAAAACCGTGGCGCAGTTGCTGAGCAGCGCAAAGGCCCGCTTCGAGGAAGATGAGGATCCGCTGGCCTTGCAGAAGATTCAGGAAATTCTGCAATTGGAGCCGGGCAACGCAGCGGCCATGGGCTTGAAGAGCAAGATCGAGAGCCGGCGCAGTGAACGGCAGATCGAGAACTGGTACCGTCTCGCACAACAACACATCGACAATCACGCCTACCTTCACGCCCGCGAAGGTTTGCAGAATGTGCTGCAGCTGAGGCCCACGGAAGCGCGCGCCATGCAGTTGCTGGGCGAAGTGGACCGCCAGGAACAGGAATACAACCGGCTGCGCCAGGAAAAAAGGCAGCTGCACGATGCTGCCATGGATGCCTGGCAACAAGGAGAAATCAGCAATGCCCTCACCAAGCTGGCCTTGGTGTTGGAACTGGACCGGAAGGCTCCCGATTCCTCCAGTCCGGAACGAACCAGCTACCAAAATCTCTACGATCAGGTTCGTTCCGAACATGACGCGCTCAACAATGCCTACGCGGAAATGTGCAGGCACCGAGCCGAGGGCAATCTCAATGGTGCCCTGCAACTTTGCGACACCTGGATGTCGAAGTATCCGAACAACGCACTGTTTCAGGCGCTGAAGTTCGATCTTGAGGAACAGAAAAGACAGGAACTGTCGGCTTTTATCGCCACCGTTGACCGGCAGGTTGAAGGCGAGCCCGATCTTGACAAGCGCGTGGGCATTCTAAAGGAAGCTCTCAAGGTCTATCCGGACGAGGCGCACTTCCAGCGTGCTCTCAGGCTGGTTGAGGACAAGCGTGATCTAGTGAACTCGATCGTGGCGCGAGCTCATTTTCACGAGGAACAGGGACAGTTCAGCGATGCGCTGGGCGACTGGGAGATTCTGCGAACCATCTACAACCGGTATCCCGGTTTGAATTTCGAGATCGAACGCTTAGAGAAGCGGCGCGAAAATCAATCTCGGATCGAGGCCAAGGCTCGCTTTGCTGAGCAGATCGAAGGCTGTCTGAAGTCGGCTTCCTACGCGCGGGCCCTGGAGTTGCTGGAGCAAGCGGAACCCGAGTTTCCCAATGACGTCGAGTTAGCTGGCTTGAAGAAGGCTGCCGAAGCCGGTCTTCAACAGGCCACGGAAGTGCAGCGGCTGATGACTCAAGGGCAGGATTTATGTGCGCAGGGAAAGTTCACCGAAGGCGTTCAACTCCTGCGCCAAGCTCATGAGCTTGATGAAACGAACCCGGTTGCTCGGAGCGTTCTGTTTAATACTCTCATCGAACGGGCGCAGACGTTTGTAGAGAACGATTGGCAGGCTGCGGAGGATCTCATTCGGCAGGCGTTTGAGTTGAATCCGGGACATCCCATGGCCAGGAATCTGCAGACGGTTGTGCTGGATCGAAAGCGCGATCATCTCGTGAATGAATGTTTTTCCCAAGTGCGGAGTCTTCGGGCTGCGGGCGATTTCGCGAGCGCGCTGGCTCGGATGGAACACGCCCTGGCGACTTATCCCAACGAGAAGCGACTGCTGCAGATGCGCGATACGCTGCAAAATGAGAAGGCGCAGGCGGAACTGGCGAAAGCGCGCAGCCGTGACCTCGAAGAACTACGAAACCTCAAAGCTGAGGCGGAGAAGGCCACCGACATCAAGGTCAAACGATCCTATCGGGAGCGCGCAAAGGCTCTTGCAGCGAAGTACGCGGACGATGCGGAAGTTCGCACGCTTCTGACTAGTTTCGATCCCCTCTTAAACCCGCCGGCAGTTCAGCCAAAGCCCCCGAGCGTCGCCGCCAGTGACGCGCAGGGTGAGTCAAACCTGCCCAGCGCGACTCGGTTTTTCTCGCCGGGTGCGGTTGGCGCCAAGCCTAGACCTTTTGCCGCGGCCAGTCCAGGCAAGCCTTCTGTTCAATCGATGATGGCG
>Ga0209380_10001240_pt1 | contig 17443 bp, 16 predicted proteins | sample HubBroMetageWFT6_FD_188347 | JGI IMG/M metagenome (GOLD analysis project Ga0209380, IMG submission 188347) | Warmed and freeze-thawed soil microbial communities from the Hubbard Brook experimental Forest, New Hampshire - Hubbard Brook CCASE Soil... | ecosystem: Environmental > Terrestrial >...
CGTACTCGTCGATCTTCGGCTTTACGAAGTTGACGAATCTTCTGACGTCATTTTCGAAGCCTTCGTACGACTCGTATTGCAGGCCGCCGATGCGGAAGGCGTGCGTGGTGAGCCGGGCGCCGCAATATTTTTCGAAAATCTTGAGAATCTCTTCGCGGTCGCGGAATGTGTAGAACAGCGGCGTGATGGCGCCAATGTCGAGCGCGTGGGTGCCCAGCCAGAGCTGGTGGCTGGCGATGCGATTCAGCTCGGTGAGGACGACGCGAATATATTGGGCGCGGGGCGGGGCTTCCACGCTGAGTAATTTTTCTACGGCCTCGCAGTATCCCAGGCCGTTCGAGACCGCGGCGACATAATCCATGCGGTCAACATAGGGATTGAACATCGTGTAGGTGCGGTGCTCAGCGATTTTCTCGACGCCGCGATGCAGGTATCCGATGACGCACTCGAGCCCCATGACCTTCTCGCCGTCGAGGCGCAGGATGACGCGAAGAACGCCGTGGGTCGCAGGATGCTGCGGGCCCATGTTGATCACGAGTTCGTTCGCGTCCAGAAATGTCTTATCCGGGGTTTCGAGGTCGAGCGGCGAGAGTGTGTTCGGGTCGGTCATCTACGAGTTACGCTCTATTTCGTGAGATCGCGGGTTCGAGACAAAAAAATGTACCGACCCTGCGGGACTCATTCCCCGTTTCCATTTCTTCCCGGCACTTCCGTGCCGGGCTTTCACATTTCGCCCCTTCGGGCTGGAATTCATTGCCCGCTCTCGATTCCGAGATTGATTTGAACCCACTCGTTGTCTTGTTGCAGGATGCCGTAATCCTTGCGCAGCGGATGGCCTTTCCAACCGTCGGGCAACAGAATGCGTTTCAGGTCGGGGTGGCCATCGAACTTGATGCCGAACATGTCGAAGACTTCGCGCTCCAGCCAGTTCGCAGCGGCCCAGATGGGAACGGAGCTGTCGATGGTTTCTCCGTCGGCGATCAGTGTTTTCACCCGGATGCGCTGGTTGTGAAGGAATGAGTACAGCACCCAGATCACATCGAACTGCTTCTCGCGCTTGGGATAGTGCACTGCGGTGATGTCCACGCAGTAGTCGAAATGCTCTTCGTTGCGGAGAACCTGGAGGAGTTCGGGAATCAGCGAGCGATCAACCACCATATAGTTCTGGCCGAGATGGGTCAGCGGGTCAACGCCGGAACCATATTTGCCTTTGAGCCTTTGCACCATGGGCGATTCCCAGGGTGTGGGAACGGGGGCCGCGGGTTTTGGCGGAGCTCCAGCCGGCTTGACTGCGGCCGGGGCTGCGGGCGTAGCGGCGGCAGCGGGTTTCGGAGGGGTTGGGGGTGCGGTGGGTGTTGTAGCGGCTGGTTTCTGTTGAGGATCGACCGATTGGTCTGGTGTGGTTTTTGTTTTTGACTGAACCGAGCCGGTTGGACTAGCTTTCACCCCGCCCGGAGTAGCGGGCCGATCCGCCGTCGGTTTCGGTTCACCTTCCGGCGGCGGTGAAGAGGGGGATTTGATTTCGTCCGGCATATCGCGAAGGCACAAACCTCCGGCGCAGTATGAGTTGAAAAGAACGTTATCTTTTATCAGCTTGAGGGAGCGAAGTCAACGAGAGCGGGAGAGTGAATTCTCTTCGGGCTGCAATCCCAGCAACGACGAACCGCAGGTCCCTCGACTTCGCTCGGGGTGACAGATCTATCTCTTAAAGACAAACCTAAATTCTCAGAGACAGACCCATTTTTGCAGATGGAAACAGAAACAGACGAACGCCCTACGTGCGCGATTGTGCCTGATAGGTTTCGATCAGATCGCGGATGCGTTGGGCGTCGGCTTTGCGGTGACCGTGGCTGGTGATTGGATCGGTGCCGCCGGTGGATTCGATCACGATCTCAGCCCAGAAGACGCCGGTGGAGATGTGGACGGAGGCGATTTTCGAGATGGCAATGCTCTCTTCGTTGCTGCCGAACATCCGCGATTTCACGCGGCTGACGCGCTGCGGGCTGACGACCAGGCGGGTGGGGAAAAAGAAATTGCCATGCGTCCAGCGGCTGGCGGAAAAGGCTTCGGCGGGGGAGGAGTCCATCGGATTGTCGGGAGGTGCGGTCATGATCTTAAGCAGCGCCGCCGGCTCGGCGGCTGTCGCCAGGGCGTCTGGCCCATGCACGCCGTGCTAGACCCATTCGAGGGCGCCTTTTTGCCAGACCCAGATGTAGCCGACGATCAGGATCGCCAGGAAGATCAGCATTTCTAGCAGGCCGAACAGGCCGAAGGCTTTGAACTTTACAGCCCAAGGAAACAGGAAGATCGTCTCCACGTCGAAGACGACGAAAAGAATGGCGACGATGTAGTAACGAACGGTATAGCGTCCGCGGGCGCTGTCGATCGGGTCAATGCCGCATTCATAGGGCATGAGCTTGGTCTTGCTGGGATTCGAGGGACGCACGAGTTTGGCCAGCAGCAAGGTGATGGGGAGCAGCGCGCCGACGATTGCGATGAAGATGAAGATGGGGACGTAATTTTGCGGCATGGAGTCCAGTTCCTCAGTTGACGGAGCAGGTCATGGTAGCGCGGATGAAGCGGAGGTTCAAGGACCAATCGGAAATTGTCTGACCAATTAGTGAGGCGGAGTGCCGATAAGAGCCAATAAACGCATGATCGAAACCAGAAACAAGAACACACCGGTAACTCGCAACCGACCTGTCATGCTCTTTTGTATTCCCTGGCCGCCATTCAGGAGTTGGCGGCGGGTTGATGTTTCGATGTCGTTCACGCAGAGCCGTAGTCCAAGCGTTGTAGCGCACGGATAGGGTCCGGGCCCAGAAAACTAGAGCCAGCCCGACTCCGGCTACAGTGACATTCGCCACCAAATCTCCGTTTAAGCTGCCTCCGTGCGTCTTCGCTTCACTAAGCCTGCTCATCGCCTCGTCAATTGAAGAAGGTTACGAGAATCCGTTGCGGGTTAGCGGAAGTTCGCGGACTCGCTTACCGGTCGCGGCGAACACCGCGTTGCATAGTGCTGGAACGAACGGCGGCACGCCTGGTTCTCCCACGCCTGCCGGCGGCGCGGTGCTTTCGACGATATGAATGTCGACTTGGCGCGGTGCGTCGTTCATGCGCGACACCTGGTAATCAAAGAAGTTCGACTGGTCCACGGCACCGTTTGTCGCGGTGATCTCGCCGGTGCGGGCGATGCTAGTGCCAAAGACAGCCGCGCCCTCAAACTGCTGGCGCACCATCTCAGGATTCACGATGATTCCGGCGTCGACGGCAGTGATGACATGCGGCATCGTGATGGCGCCTTGGTCATCGACTTCGACGTCGACGACGGTGGCGACATAGGTGAAGAAGCTGCGATGGACAGCGATGCCCATGCCTCTGCCTTTGCCGGGTTTGGTTTTGCCCCAGTTTGCTTTTTCCGCGGCTAACTCGGCGACATGGCGCAGGCGGCCGATATCGTAAGGATATTTCTCGGCGACTCCCGGAGAACCTTTCGGCCCCGGGGCTACATTGCGCGCAGAACCCAGCAACGTCAGCAGGTAATCGTAGGGATCGCGGTTGGCGGCGTAGGCGAGTTCGTTGGCGAACGATTGCACGGCGAAGGCGTGATAAATATTCGCAACCGAGCGCAGCCAACCGACGCGGACGTGGGCCGCAGCCTGTCCGTTCTCGGAGCGGAAGTTGGGAACGTCGAAGGGAGTCAGATCCCACCCCAACGACATTTCGCCGGCGCTGCCGTAGACCTCATTCTGATTGAACGTCGATCCGATGGGCGGGAAGACAGAGCGCTGCAACCACGCTTTCGGTTTGCCGGTGTCGTCGAGCGCGGCTTTCAGGTACATCGCGGCCACCGAGTGGAAGTAGTCGAACTTGATGTCATCTTCGCGGCTCCAGATGACTTTGACGGGCTTGCCGGTTTTTTTCGAGAGCACGGCCGCTTCCACAGCGTAGTCGGGCTTGGACTTGCGGCCGAATCCTCCCCCAAGAAACGTTACGTGACAGGTCACGTTTTCTTTCTTAAGGCCGAGAGCCTTTGCGACTTCCTCCTGCACGCCTACCGGATTCTGCGTGGGCGACCAGAGGGTAACCTTCTCGCCTTGAACATCGGCGACGGCGACCGGCGGTTCCATCGACGCGTGTGCGAGATGAGGCGCGAAGTATTCGGCTTCGACGATCTTCCCACCTTTGGCAAACTCGGCATCGGGGTCGCCGACGCTGTGCACGACTTTGCCCGGCTGGCGCGCGGTTTGCTGCAATTCCTTTTTGTAGTCGGCGGAATTGTAGGACGCGTGGGCGCCGTTGTCCCATTCAATCTTCAGCTTCTTGCGCCCTTTGAATGCGGCGAAAGTATTGTCGGCGATCACGGCGACGCCGCCGAGCGGCTGAAACGCATGCGGAGGTTTGAAGGGATCGATGGCGACGGTCTGCTTCACGCCGATGACTTGGAGCGTGGCAGAGTCGTCAACCGATCTTACTTTTCCACCAAGCACCGGCGGGTGAGCGATGGCGGCGTAAAGCATGCCGTCGACGCGAACGTCCATGCCGAATAGCGGCTTGCCGGAGCACAGGTCTGACACGTCGTAGCCGGGCGCGGGTTTGCCAATGTAGCGCCATTGTTGCGGCGACTTGAACGTCAACTCTTCTTTCTTGGGGACGGGAAGTTTCGCGGCGATCGACGCGAGGTCTCCATAGGAGAGTTTACGGTCGGAATTCTTGTCGCTGACGGTGTGGGGAGGATCGGCGACGCACTGCGATTCGGGGATTCCCCATTGCTGAGCGGCGGCGCGGACGAGCATCAGACGAGCGGTGGCGCCGGCCTGGCGCAGGGGATCGAAAAATTCGCGGACCGAATGAGAGCCGTCGGTGTCTTGCGAGCCGTATTGATCGTCGGCATCGCCTTGGACGACCGTGACCCGGCTCCAGTCAGCGTCAAGTTCGTCGGCGAGGATCCGGGGGAGGCTGGTGCGGACGCCGTTCCCCATCTCCGAGCGGTGAGCGACGATGTAGACTTCGCCGCTTCTGTGAATGCCCACGAAGATGCCGGGGCGGAAGGCGGATCCGTCGATCGTACCGACCGGGCTCGTCGCCGCGTAGGGTACCCCATTTCTCGCTGCCTTTGCGAGAAGTGGGGACTTTCCCACGAGAAGCACGAATGCTCCGGCTGAGAACACCCCTTGCAGAAAACGCCGCCGGCAGACATTTTCAATGGCGATCATTTCCTGGGTGACCACTTCGATGTCGACCTTTTCTTCCTTGATCATGCGGTCTCCCTCGCGGCTTCCTTGATGGCGGCGCGGATGCGTTGGTAGGTGCCGCAGCGGCAAATGTTGCCGGCCATGACCGAGTCGATGTCATCGTCGGTGGGCTGCGGCTTGGAGGAGAGCAACGAGACTGCCTGCATGATTTGGCCGGGCTGGCAGTAGCCACATTGCGGGACGTTCACTTCGGCCCAGGCTTTCTGCACGACGTGCGGGCCGTTGACCGAGAGAGACTCAATGGTCGTGATCTCGAGCCCCTCAATCGTTCCCATCTGCTTCGAACAAGAACGGATGGCTTTGCCATTTTGTAGCACGGTGCAGGCTCCGCATAAAGCCATGCCGCATCCGAATTTTGTGCCGGTGAGTCCGAGGATGTCGCGCAGGTACCACAGGAGCGGCATTTCGGGATCGCCATCGAAAGTCTGCGCGCGGCCATTCACCTTAAGATGAATCATGATGCACTTCCTTGGTTATCAGGAAATTTACCCGGTTATTGTACTGCGAACGGATCGTGAGAATGCAATTTGGATTGTTTATCGATGATAAGCGTGGCGTCCCTGCAGACTGCGGGCGCTTCTTGCGCACGTTCGGGGCGGGTTTGGTTTTTCGTCGGCACCCACGGCTTAGGCGTGGACTGCATTCTTACGCCGCTCCGCGGCTGGGCATCACAAGACCTTATCGGGGAAGACGAAGACGGTGCGGGCGAGATCGGATTGCAGGGTGGACTCGTGATAGTAGCGGGTGAGGATGCCATTCTTCCAAATGAGCAGGTCGGGATTCTGGTCGGCGAACTCGTCCCAGTTGGCCGTGGAGCAGCGGGCCATGCGCTCGCGGATCAGGAAAAAGTACGCGTGGGTGATGGTCTCGTGGTAGAGCTGCGACTTGCCGCGGGCGGTGGCGAAGCGCTTCAACGCGGCGGAGAAGTTTTCGAGCGCGTGCAGCGGCGGATAAATGGCGAGATAGGCGAACGCCAATCGGACATGATCGGCGTGGTGGAAAGAATGCTCGGGGATGGTGTTGGTTTCGAAACAGTGGATGATTTGTTCGTTGGTCATGGGAGTAGCACGGCTGTGCCGTGGAGTGCTTGCCGGATTGCGCCCCGCAGACAGCGGAGGGCGGCTGTACCCACAGCTTGAGTTTGGAACGCGAGTTTCATTTTCCGGCCGCAATGGCGAAGGCTGCGGCAGCATAGATGACGACATTCCCGACGTTGTACTGGCCGTGCAGCAGATGAATCAGGATGGCCATGATGAAGACGGCCACGAGCAGCCACGCGCCTCGGCTCGTCGTTTTCGGAATCAGGAGAAGAATGCAGCCGACGATCTCGCCGAATCCTAGAACGAGTCGGATGAATCCTGGCATGTGAGTTCCGGCGAACTGGTGGGCCGCGCTCGGCATGACGAAGAGCACGGCCTCAATGAGGACTACGACGCCAAGGGTCCACTGCAAGACCGTAAGAGCTAGTTTCGTTCGTAGAGGGCTCATCTCGTGTCTCTCTCCTTCTGAAATTTTCAACCACCGAGGATGTTGAGGGACACAGTGACAAACACCAACATTTACGACTGGGATGCTCTGTGCCCTCTGTGGTTCATTGGCTCTATTTCTCTGAGGTGCGTTGGCGCGAGGATCTGGCCTTGATTTCTTTCAGGCGATGGCTGGCGCTGGAGTCGAGATCAAGGCCGTAGAACTTCTTCAACTCGCGGATGCGTTCGAGGGAAGCTGGACTGAATGGAGTCTTGCCGTCGAAGGCGTGCAGGACGATGCCCTCGAGGACGTCGCCGAGCGTCAGGTCGTGATATTCGCCGAAGGCTTTCAGGACTTTGAGGATTCGTTTTTCGATGCGTACGCCGGTCTGGACGCGCTCGACTAACAGTTTCGAATCGTCTGTCATTTGTACCAATGTACCATGGTACCTTAACCAATGCAATTGGAATTGCGTGGCTTGGGCGGAGCGGATCGCGGTTACCAGCATTACTCGGGCGGGATTTTGGATTGTTTGAGCCAGGCCTCGCCCGTTTCAATAGCGAATTTAGGGGACGGCAGGCACTCGCTCGGGGTGATGCCGGAAGGCCACGGAAATGTTCCGCACAAAAAAGCCCGGGATCGAGATGCAATCGTTGCAATGCACGGAGAATGCGCAATCACTGTCCTAATATCACCACATCACTCATCAACCACGGGTCAAAATGGTTTTCGTCGCGCTCACCTTGCGCTATGTATGATTAACCGTTGCGCACTTCAGCATCATTGGATTCGAAATTATGCCTGTGATCGACCGCGCCGGAGCATGTTCAAAATTGAACAGACTCCATTTTTCAGTTCGGCTACGCTGCCGGGCATGGGCAAGCCCAGATTGGATGCTCCGGATTCGCCGGTGTTCGATGTGAGCACGATCGCCTGATTTTCGCCAGACTGCGAACTGCGCGATGTGCTGCCGCGCGAGTTGGACAGCCAGGAAGTTCGAGAGCTGGATAAAAATTGATATATGCCCGAACCCGCCTCAGAGTCTCCCATTAAACCCATTGTCCGCGCTCTTTCGCTCGAGAATCTTGCCGAGAGCGAGCATCGATTTCGAGCACTGGTGGAGAACTTGCCCGATGCCATTCTCGTCCACAGTGATAGTCGAATCGTCTTTGTCAATCCGTTCTGCGTCCGATTATATGCTGCCCAAACAGCTGAGCAACTTCTCGGGCGAGACATTTACGAGTTCATCCAGCCCGACTACCTGTCCAAAATAAAAGAGCGAATCGAGTATTGCTATTCGACTGGATCTGCTTCTATTGCGATGGAGGTCATTCTGACCGCCTGTGATGGCTCCTTGGTCGACGTCGAGGCCATTGCCATCCCAATTTCCTGGAACGGAGCACCAGCGATGGAGGTGGTCCTGCGCGATATCAGACGGCGGAAACAGGCAGAAAGGAGGCTGCGTGAAAGCGAAGACCTATTCGAGAAAGCCTTTCACTCGAACCCGGCTGGCGTTGCGATTTCGCGGGCGAGCGACGGGCGGTATGTGGAAATGAATAACACTTTTGGGGCCATCATCGGGTATACGCGCCAGGAAGTCATCGGAAACTCGGCGGTCGGGTTGGGACTGATGTCCGCGGGCAAGCGGGAGTTGTACGCGGCAGAGCTGCGCGAGCAGGGTCGGTTCCGCGACAGTGCGCTTGTAGTCAAGAACCGTGCCGGAGAAGAACGGCACTTGCTGGTCTCAGGCGAAGCGATCAGTTTTCACGGAGAGCCGCATTGCGTTGGTACCTACAATGACATCACTGAGAACAAGCGGGCAGAGGAAGCCCTCCGAACTAGTGAGCGAGAGCAGTTCGAGATCGCAAAGCAATTGGAGATTGAACGTGCCCGTTTGATCGAAGCCCAGGCCGTGGCAAAGGTTGGCAGCTGGGAAATCGAGTTGCGGAGCCTTGCGATTACTTGGACGGAGCAGACACATCGCATTTTTGAGACTGACCCTCTTCATTTTCGACCCAAGCGTTCCGATTTTGTGGGATTGGTCCATCCAGAGGATCGCAGGACCGTGGATGCAGCCTTTAGGGCTTCGCTCGAAAAGCATGCATCTTCTTCCAAGGTCGAATATCGGATCGTCTTGGCAGACGGAAGGGTCAAAGTCTTGGAGGAACACTGGAAGGTTTTTGAAGAAGAAGGACACCCGGTTCGTCTAATGGGTACTTGCCAGGATATCACCGAACGGAAGCGGGCAGAACAGGCTTTGCGCGAGTCGCAGGCCGAATTGGCGCGAATCACTCGGGCTGTAACCGTGGGTGAACTGACAAGCTCTATTGCGCATGAGATTAATCAACCCCTCACCGCGGTAATCACCGACGTCAGCGCATCCCTGCGTTTCCTTGATCAAGAGCCACCCAATCTGCAAGAGGGGCGAGAGGCCCTCGTCGTGGCAATTCGCGAGGCAAACCGCGCCAGCGACGTGATCGGGAGAATTCGCTCTTTGCTGAGAAAAACGCCACCTGCCATGCAGCCACTTGACATAAGTGGGGTCATCGTCGAGGTCTTGCTGATGGTGCCCGGCGAACTCCAAACACGCGGCATCACGGTGAAGACCGAACTGGCGGCATTTCTGTGGGTGTTAGGGGATCGCATTCAGTTGCAGCAGTTACTGCTGAACTTGATCCTGAATGCCATCGAAGCGATGAGTACGATCACGGATCGTCCGCGGAATCTCCTCATCAAGTCGGCAGAGCTTCCGGATGGCGTGTTGATCCAAATTCAGGACTCCGGAAAGGGACTGAGTTCGGAACTGGCCAATCGAATCTTCGAACCATACTTCACTACCAAGTCCCAGGGAATAGGAATGGGACTATCGATCAGCCGCTCGATTGTTGAAGCCCATGGGGGCCGCTTGTGGGCTGTCGCTGGTTCACCATACGGAGCAACTTTTCAATTCATCTTGCAAAGGGCAGAGAGTCCACATGATTGAAAGCAATCCTACGGTCTTTATTGTCGATGATGATGCATCAGTCCGCGATGCGCTCAAAAGATTGCTCCGATCGGTGGGGCTACGCTGCGAGCTCTTCGGCTTGGCACAGGAATTTCTGCGATATCGACGACCAGATCTGCCGAGTTGCCTGGTCCTTGACGTTCGATTGCCCGGAACCAGCGGCCTCGATTTACAGCGCCAGTTGGCTGACGCGGAGATCCAAATTCCCATCATCTTTATTACAGCTCACGGGGATATTCCCATGTCGGTTCGCGCAATGAAAGCGGGAGCGGTTGAATTCTTGCCCAAGCCATTCCGTGATCAGGATCTGCTTGAAGCAATTCACATCGCAATGGAACGCGACCGTACCAGACGCCAGCGAGAAACTGAAATTGCAGCCGTGAGGGCGCGCTTCGAAACGTTGACGCCCAGAGAGCGCGAGGTTGTCGCCATGGTTGTCTCCGGCATGCCCAACAAGCGGATTGCGACTGAGATCGGAATTACTGAAAACACGGTCAAGGTTCACCGCAGCCGGGCTATGGACAAGATGCAGGCGCTATCCCTCGCGGACTTGGTGAAGATGGTTGAAAGACTTGCGGTTCGGCTTGAGAAAGCCTCCTAGACTAAAGCACCACAGAATGATGAGCACATACTCGCCGTTCCGCAATTTGCTAAAAATACCTTGCCGACCCTAGCCCAACCTTCGCAGTTGCGATCATTCTCGTGCTAAGTGTTGCGTTTTCATCATGGGCATCTGAAAAAACGGTAGAGTGAAGACCAAGTATCTTCCCTTGGAGCCGGAGACCTGGCACCCTGCGCTTGGCATGTTTCTGCGCAGCATCCACCGCAAAAAAACGGCAAGGATCATCGCTATTTCAGCATCGTAGAAAACCATCGCTTGGCTTCCGACAAAACGCTGCAGCGGACTGTTCTCTATCTGGGTGAGATCAACGACCAGCGCAGGCGGCGTGGCGCAAGACGCTATTCGTATTTGTTGAAGAGCAGCAAGAGTATGCGAACCTGAGTTTGTTTTCCGACGATCGCGAGATCCCCAGCGAGGCGGTCGACCGCCTACAAGTGAAACTGCGCGGCACCCAAGGAAGGGCAGGAGGTCACGCGGGAGACATTCCAGTTTCATGTGGGGCAGAAAAACTCCAAGTGGCAGAATGGCGCGACGGACACTACTTACTGCGCTCCAACCTTACCGCGGAGATCCCAGCGTCCTGTGGACGCGCTAGGTGCAACTGAACCCAGATCGAGTCCGTCTTCCGCTCGCTCAAGAGTGAAGTTGGCATACGCCCCATCTATCATCCACTGGAGCGTCGCGCTGACGCTCACATTCTGATCGCCTTTCTGGCCCACTGCTTACAGATCACCTTGAAGCAGGGTCTCTTGCTGCACGCACCTGGGTTGACGCCGGCGGCCAGTGCTGGAGAAGTCAGCCGAAATCCAAATGATCGAAGTGTGGATTCCTGCCGTCGATCAACGGTGGTTGATTCTGCCGCGCTACACGCAACCTTCGCCAACACCAAGCTGGTCATCGAGAAGTTGAGACTGGCGTTGCCGAATCAGCCGCCGCCGCGACTCACTGCGCAAACGAAAATAACGAAATCGAGGTCCAGGCCGTCCGGTAGGTGGGCTCTATGTGGTGAAGACCGTTCAATGGCCGGAGCTGATTCTAAAGCACTTAGCCGGCTCTGGCCTCTCCCACCTGCGAAAGATCGGCTAGGGCCGGTATCGTCCAATTGGAAGCCGAACCCTGCAAGCTTGAGACCTAAAAGCCTTGGTTGCATTGACCGTTGAAACATCGCGATTTCACTCATCCTCAAGATTCCAATGCGTGGCTTCCAGGTTCATCGACTCAACTTCTGCTAAAATTCCTGCCGTGAAAAGACGAACATTGCTCCAGGCGATTCCTGCGGCGGCATTGCTTCCGGCATCCGTTTGGGCCGCTGCTCAACAAGACAAGGCCAATCCTACGCAAGCCACGACAGGCGTCTATGAACTGCGTGTCTATCATGCGGCTGCTGGAAAATTGGGCGACCTGCTGACACGCTTCCGGGAGCACACCGTAAAACTCTTTGAGCGCCACGGAATCAAAAGCGTTGCTTATTGGACGCCTCTCGATGAGCCGGAGAAGAGCAATACCCTTGTCTACATTCTTCAGCATCCCAGCCGCGAAGCGGCGGCCGCCAACTGGAAGTCTTTTCAGGACGATCCGGAATGGAAGAGTGTCCACGACAAATCCGAGATGAACGGAAAGCTCGTGGATAAAGTTGACTCGACCTTCCTCGCCCTCACCGACTTCTCGCCGCGATTGCGCTAGACGTCGGAGATCGGTATCCCCCACAAGAAGACGGTCTCCCGCTCTGGTCCACGGAATTGTTGAGGCGTCAACCAGACCACTTTTTGACTTCGTTTTACACTTCCCGGGCACGCTTCGACCACAGCCAAAGGCCATTTGTAACCTCCGCCGGCAGGCGATACCCCAATTGGCGGCCAAGCATCACAATCTGTCCGCGGTGATGACCTTCATGCGCGACGAAATAAGTCAGAACGTGACCAACGTCGAGCGGAAGGTTGCGCCACACATAAGACGACGAGGCGGGAATCCTTCCTCCGTGATCCATGCCGAACTTCAGCAGGCCCAAGATGCCCGCGCCGCTGCGCTCCAGAGCTGCAACGAGATCCTTAGGTTTCACCTTGTACCGGTCGACGCTCCGTGGGACTGCGAAGCCGTGCTCCTGGCCGAGGGTCTTGATCCACCTGCACCGTGCATTGTGAATGTGACCGGCAAGCATCCGGATGGTTCGACGCGGTGCTCCCGGCAGTTTGGCTTCCCAGAGCTCCGCGGGCAAATGCTCGACCAGAAAAACCGTTACCCGGTTATTGGTCTTCCAGGCGTCAAGGATCGTATCTCGCAGGTTAATCGCAGACAGCATACCGCACCTCTAAAATTTAATGGTTCAGTTAACCCCGAACATCCGTTGACCGGACGCAAGAGCGTGTTCTCTAGGCCCGTGGTCAGTCAAGCTTGCAATTATGCCAATTTGGATCTGCTGAAAACACTGGAGCGATCAACAGCCCCAAGTCCGAAGCTGTGTTGATCCGGCATCAGCATTACCGGATGACAACATGCACTATCCAGGTGATAGCATCTCGGCATTATGAAGGTAATTCTCATTCCCGTTCGCTGCGTTGCGTCATTCCAGAATATTTTCATCGTTGCCGCACTCCTCTTAATGGCGTTTGCCGCGTTCGGCCAAAGCACACCTCCGAACACCCATCCGCGTTCTGCGGACTTAGGACTGAAAGTGGGCATTCTGCCCGCGGGGCCATTCGACGCCATCTCCGACGTTGCTGGAGTGACGGTCGGGCATTCGACAATCATTCGCGGAGATGACGTGCGCACCGGAGTGACGGCCATCGTTCCTCACGCGGGCAATCTTTTTCGCGAGAAAGTGCCGGCGGGCATTTTCGTTGGCAACGGTTACGGGAAGCTGGCCGGATCCACGCAGGTCGACGAAATGGGCAACATTGAAACCCCGATCCTCCTCACCAACACCGGAAGCGTGCCGCAAGTGGCCGATGCGCTGACCACATACATGCTGAATTTTCCGGGCAACGAGGATGTGTTGTCGGTGAACCCGGTCGTGGGCGAAACCAACGACGGATATCTGAACGACATTCGCGGTCGTCAGGTTACGCCCGACGATGTTTTTGCCGCCATCAAGAATGCAAAGGGTGGTCCGGTCGAAGAAGGCAACGTCGGTGCAGGCACCGGAACGATCGCATTCGGTTGGAAGGGAGGCATCGGAACCGCATCGCGGTATCTCCCGGGCAGTCTCGGTGGGTATATGGTGGGTGTTCTGGTGCAGACGAATTTCGGGGGTGTGCTGACAATCGCGGGCGCTCCGGTCGGTCAGGAGTTGGGCCAATACTACCTGCGTCACGAACTTCAGCAGCCCGGCAACGGACGGGATCGGGCAGACGGATCGTGCATGATGATTGTCGCCACCGATGCGCCTCTCGATGCGCGCAACCTGAAGCGGTTGGCAGCGCGGGCGTGGCTGGGATTGGCTCGCACGGGGAGCGCGGGTTCGAACGGCAGCGGGGACTACGCGATCGCGTTCTCGACGGCTCCGCAGGTTCGCATCCACGCAAACGCCAAGGCGGTGACCCAGCCAATGGAAGTTCTCACCAATGATGCGATCTCGCCACTGTTTCTCGCCGCGATCGAAGCCACCGAGGAGGCGGTGTACAACTCCATGTTTCGCGCCAGCACCATGACCGGTCACGGTCACACGATCGAGTCACTGCCGATTGCGAAGACCACTCAAATCCTCAAGAAGTACGGAGCCATCAAGTGAAGAGGCAAGCGTCGATTGAAGGACGGGTGGCCCGGGTTTTGATCTTGCATGCACGACCAAGGAAGTGGCTGCCCCGTCTTTCGCGGTTTTCGAAGTAGGGCAATCGCCGGCCTCAACGGCTGGGTTTCAAAGTCCCGGGGCGAAGTTTCGAGGTGCACACCCTTTGCAAAGAACACAAGAATGGGCACCCTCGGTTTATTGTCTCCCATGTCTCAATTTAAGAAGGCGGGTTCAGAGGGAAGTCGAACAACGCCGTCGGCATAGTTTCGGGCCGAACTCATCCGAAACCTTCTCGTCGTGCCACCCTAGCCGATAGTTGTCGTGCGATCTGTCAACCGCCCCCAAAATTGTCGGCACGCTAACCGGCGATCTCCGCGATAAAGATAATTTCTCGCGAGCGCGCGGCCTCGAAGGGGCCGGCATTCCAGTCTCCGAACACGCAACGGATCACCAGTCCCGAACGGGCGATCAGGGCTCCGACATGTTCTCGCGATGGAAACCGCAGCGTGCTGCTCGTGGTCAGCGTCATTTGCGGGAAGCAGTAGAAAGTCTCGAACGAGATGAATTCACCGTCCTCGCCAGTGATCTCCAGCGTCTCGAGAAGTTGTCTGCCGTGCAAAGTGCGGATCAAGGGAGGCCGCCCCGCCCACTCGCCGGCCCAATCCAGGCGTGGATTGCGAGTCTCAAATGCAACCCTGCCGCCCTCCTGGAGATGGCCACGCATGGTCTTCAATACCGCTAACGCATCTTCGTCGGTAAGCAGGATTTGGAAAGCATGTCCGGTCATGACGATCAGGTCGAAGCGCCGGTGCGTCTTATAGCTCTGCGCGCGGGACTCGACCCACTCAACCAATTCCGCGTGAGGTTTGCTTCTGGCCACAGCCAGCATCGCCGCCGCCGGATCAACACCCGTCACCCGGTGACCACGTTCGGCGAGGGCACAGCAGAGCGTGCCGGTACCGCAACCGAGGTCGAGGACACGACATGGGCGCGGTCCGGCGAGGGAGAAGTAGAAGTCGGCATCCTCTGCCCAAGGGTTAGCGAGTTCGTAAACCTCTGCGATCCGAGCGTCCTGATAGTCCATGCCCTTGTCGAACTGCCGCTACGGTGCCTGAAAATGGATTTTACAGTTGTGGCGCAAAGGAGCATCTTCACATTTCCACAGCTAAATCGCACCCCTTGTCACGAACAACCTCTACTGAGGATTCAGAGAAGAGAGAAAAATTGGTTGGTGCGCAATCTTCGGGAAAGCTCGAACGACGTAGCGTCGGCACTGCCATGCGCCTTGGACTCCTTACTCCGGAATGTTATGCGTGCAACCTATTTCGAATCAATATTTTGCTTGCCCGTTAAGATATCTCTACCTGCGAACTACAAAGGAATCAATATTTTATCCGAACCGAGAGAAAAAATAGTTCAGGTATCTCACCGGCGAGAAGATCAGCAGAACGGCTCCCAGGCCAGGTCGAATGGATTGTTTATAATCAGCCATCCTCACCAGGAATAAAGGACCCCTTTGGCATTCGACGACGATGTCTACCAACTGCGGCGCGAGAAGTTGAAGAAGATTGAAGCACTGGGCCAGGCCACGTACCGCAGCAAGTTCGAGTTCACGCACACGATCGAGAAGATTCTCGCGAACTACACGGCAAGAAGCGGCGAGGAGCTCGAGCAAACGCGAGTGAACGTGCGGGTGGCGGGGCGCATCATGGCGATTCGGCTGATGGGCAAGGCCGGGTTCGCGCACCTTCAGCAAGATGGAAAACGCTTGCAGATTTATGTAAAAAAAGATGCCGTCGGAGACAAGGGATTTGAGTTGTACAAGCTGCTCGATCTGGGCGATCACATCGGTGTCAGCGGATATCTGTTTCGCACGCGGACGGGCGAACTGAGCGTGCACGTGGAAGAGATCACCTTTCTGAGTAAGGATCTGCTGCCGTTACCGGAGAAGTGGCACGGGCTGACCGACGTGGAACTGCGATACCGCCAGCGCTATGTCGATCTGGTGATGAATCCTGAGGTCCGAGAAGTTTTTCTGAAGCGGACGAAGCTCGTGCAGTCAATGCGGCGCACGCTGGATGCGCATGGATTCATCGAGGTCGAAACGCCGATGATGCAACCCATCGCCGGCGGCGCCGTCGCGCGTCCGTTTGTTACGCATCACAACACGCTCGACATGGATCTTTATCTGCGCATCGCACCGGAGCTTTACTTGAAGAGGCTGGTGGTGGGCGGCCTGGATCGCGTCTACGAGATCAACCGCAACTTCCGCAACGAGGGCCTCGGATGGCGCTGGAATCCTGAGTTCACGATGCTCGAGTTCTATCAAGCTTATACCGACTACCAGGGCGTGATGGATCTTACGCAGGAAATCATCACGCAGGCGGCGAAGGACGTGACCGGCGGAACGAAAACAAAGTGGGGCGGGGAGGAAATTGATTGGGCCAACTGGCAGCGCATGACGATGCGCGAGGCGATCATCCATTACTGGCCCGAAGCGGCGGGAGCGAAGCCGGAGATGAGCGAGTTTTCCAGTGGGGAAGCCGTCGATGCCCTTCTCGAAAGAGCTGCGGATAGGATGAGGGTAGCGCAATCCGGAATTGCCGAAGGCAGGCCGGAGAAAACGTCTGTAGCATTCGAATTGATCCGGAGGGAGTTGGCTAAGGGCGGGAGTGCGGGCGCAGCCGTCGCTGCACTCTTCGAGGCCGTAGCCGAAGAGCATCTGAACCAGCCGACGATTATTTATGAATATCCAACCGCGATCTCGCCGCTATCCAAGCAGAAGGCTGAGGAGCCCGACTGGACCGAGCGCTGGGAGATCTTTGTAGGCGGGATGGAAATTTCCAACGGGTTCAGTGAACTCAACGATCCGGAGGATCAGCGGCGGCGGTTCGAGGGGCAATTAAAGGAACGCGAGCGCGGGGATGACGAAGCGCACCAGATGGATGAGGACTATATCCGTGCACTATCGTATGGGATGCCGCCGGCGGGCGGCGTCGGCGTGGGCGTGGATCGCCTGTGCATGCTGCTGACCGACTCGCATACGATTCGGGACGTGATCCTGTTTCCGTTGCTGCGACCGGAGAAAAGCTCAAGCCCCGAGGACGCTAAGAGCACGGATGGCTAACTGCTTGCGTTTCAGGCGTCTGGGCATGATACATAAAGTTTAACTGTCATTGGTTGATATATGCTTTTTATAGTTGTGCATCCAATGTAGCGGTTCAGTTTGGGCTCTGAAATGGCAGCGCCCGGTAGTGTCCTGGCGAGACCATTCGGTCGCTGGCGCTTTGCACTTTGTAAGGTCCCCACGCCGCCCTACAACCCCCAAATTCGATTCGCACCCAAGACCAAAGCAAAAGTGAGGGCGG
>Ga0209380_10001243_pt1 | contig 17419 bp, 11 predicted proteins | sample HubBroMetageWFT6_FD_188347 | JGI IMG/M metagenome (GOLD analysis project Ga0209380, IMG submission 188347) | Warmed and freeze-thawed soil microbial communities from the Hubbard Brook experimental Forest, New Hampshire - Hubbard Brook CCASE Soil... | ecosystem: Environmental > Terrestrial >...
CCAGCCAATGGCGTAATGGGGAAACGTACTGGGGCCGCCCCAATCGTCTAGATGTGGCATATTGATCGCTGCATCCTGGCTGATACCATTAAGGGCCATGATTTCGTTATAGGCTCCCAACGGACCCCCTTCCGCGCTGGCGCCGTTATCGCCGACAATGTAGATGAATAGCGTGTTGTCGATCACTCCCATATCATTCAGTGTGTCTACCAGTCGTCCGATCTGCTCATCTGTGTGCTCACCAAATCCGGCGAAGGTTTCCATCTGCCGCGCCTCGAGCTTTTTCTCGTCTGGAGTCTGCGAATCCCAGGAGGGAATCTCTTTGGGACGCGGAGTCAAGTCCGCGTTTGGCGGAATGACGCCCATCTGCTTCTGGCGCGCGTAAGTCTCTTGGTTCAGCTGGTCCCATCCCTGATCGAACTTGCCTTTGTAACGCTCGATATATTCCTTAAAAACATGGTGCGGCCCGTGAACTGCGCCGGGCGCAAAGTAAACGAAGAACGGTTTGTCCGGCGTCATAGCATGCTGGGCCTGCATCCAGCCAATCGCTTGATTAGTCATGTCAACGGTGAAGTGGTAATTGGGGTCGTGCGGCACTTCCACGCGGGTGGTGCCGTCGAAGAGCGCGGGTACCCACTGATTCGTCTCGCCGCCGATGAAACCGTAAAACTTGTCGAAGCCGGAGTGGGTGGGCCAGCGATCGTAGGGTCCCGAGACAGAAACTTCCCAGGCTGGCGTCTCGTGATATTTCCCAAATGCCGCAGTACTGTAGCCGTTGAGGCGCAGCATTTCCGCCAAGGGCGCCACGCTCAGCGGACGAATGCCGGTATTGCCCGGAAAGGATGTGGCCATTTCTGTGATAGCGCCCGCGTTAGCGACGTGGTGATTGCGGCCGGTAAGTAACGCGTTCCGTGTCGGTGAACAGAGCGCTGTAGTGTGAAAGTTGTTGTAGCGCAATCCCCCGGCAGCCAGCATGTCGAGCGTGGGCATGTGGATAGGACCGCCAAATGCGCTGGACTGCCCAAAGCCCATGTCGTCCAGCAGCACGATAACCACATTCGGAGCACCCTTCGGCGCTGTGACTTTGAAAGCCGGAGGGGCCTTAACGTTGCGGGCGTCGAGTTCGGTGAACACCGGAGGCTGTGGTTCGGGAATAGGCAATATCGTGCGGTCTAAGCCATCTTGCGACCAGACCGGCATGGCAATCGCGAAAAAGATCAAGAATAGCAAGACTGGACACGGGGCCTTCCTTGGAACATTTCTCAAGCCAAAATGATTCGGCATCTTTTTTGACTCCTATCGTCAAGCTTGAACAGAAGGTAGAGAGCAGCCAGCGGCCTTTATTTCACTTACGTGTCCTCTCCTTTTCGTTCTGCCCAGCAGGTCCGTGGGACCTATGGTCCCTGGACGCTCACATGACGCGGCCCCCCGCAGCAATTGTCAAAAGTGACAGGTCCGCTGCCGTTAAGGCCAGGATGATCTGCAACTCCTTCCATAAGAAGGCCGGTGAGTGTCAAGCCATTTCTTTCATTTTTCGAGTCAGGAAGAGGCGTTGAAGTGGCTTAAACAATGGCCCCGTTGAGTCGCCTTGAAAAATTTAAGATGAGATCAAACATACGGCGCAAACGCTGCGAATCCGTCAGAGCCTGGCGTTGCTGAGGTTCGCGGTCTGCGATCAATGAGAACGCAAGGACTGTGAAAGCCTCGTTAGATTTTGCGCCTGCACGCGAACAATACCGCCGCGTGGGCTGTCAATGTCCGCTATCAGTGAGAAAGAGATAGACACAATGAGAGGCAGGACGAGAAGCAACATAGTCTTCGCTGGCCCCCGACGCGCGCCATAACCGATCAATAGGTTACAACAGATGGCGATCGTCGCCATCAAACCCCATGCCGCATTTGGAATGCGGTTCCACCAGGCGGCTAGCGTAGATGCTTTGGAATTCAATACATCGTTCATTCCGGTGACAGCGATGGTTACCAGGGGAGTCGGCTGCGCGGCGGCCGGAGTCTGGACTGCGGACCAAAGGTCCGTTTCCAGTTGTGCGGTCGTTGCATCAATCTCTCTAAGATGACGGTCATCTCGGGTTTTATAGAATAAAATACGCTGGTCCAGATAGCTTTTTAGCAGCGAACGTACCCTTGCGGCATCGGCGGCAGGTAGGAAGTCTACTCGTACATACTCGGTGCCAATCGCATTTGCTTCTGCTTCTTCCAAATTTTTGCGTTGATCGTAGCGGGTGATCGCCATCGAAAAGCTAAACCCGATAATGAGGCCTAGCAGGGTTAGGATCGCAGCCATGATGATGCCGAAATCGTCTCGCTCATTTTCTTCCAGGCTTCGCCGTCTCTTGCGAAAAGAAACGCCGATCCGCACCGACAACCACAACATCACAAGAGAAAGAAACAAAACAATAAACGAAAATCTAAGTATGTAGTTCATGAGTTACAACCTCCAGTCAAGTGGGGCCAATTTACGGACTATTGCAGCGATAAACTGAATTACCCAGGCATTAGAGAGTTGTTCCGGAAGAAATGCGAGAAGCGCGGTGTACGAAATTCGGCAGTCCGGATTGGTAGGGATGGAGTTTCTCCAAGGCTATAGCTGGCAAGCACTCACTTGAGCGCGCCGATTAGATTATTTTTTCCTTTTCCAGTTGTTGAACGATCAGTTTGGCAACTGCATCGATAGCCTTGGTCGGTGAACGAGGATTGACCGTATCGCTGGTTCCGGTCCAGATAAGTTCCCCATCTGCCTTGGTCGTCGAATAGAAATTCGTTTCAATTTGTGCGGTTTTGTCGACGCGGAGATAGTCGGGGGAATAGACGACCGGATAGATGGCGCCGTAATATCCATAGAAAGTATTGTAGTAAGGATAGGGAGTGTAAGCTTGGCCTGGAATATAGGTGACCTTCTTGTCCACTTTTACCAACCGAGAGGCCACGACCGCGTCAATATTTTGCCCGCGAATGATGTCCCTCAATTGATTTATATCAAGTGGCGTCGAGTTCGGCCTTGGAAGAAGCGAATAGCTGGGAATAGCTTGAATTCCCGGCCTCGTGATCGCCGCGGAGAGTTGGTCTTCAAATTCGGCTCGGTTTTCTACCTTACCGTTTATGCCTAACACAAGAATGGTATGGAAGACTGCGCCAGAATAACTGGGGTTAGTCCAAGTGAACACGAACTTCGTCGATTTACCGTTCAAAAATGTAAGGCTAGCCAGCACCACTAAAATCAAGATCACCCGTCTTCTCAAGCTATCTCCTGCCCTCGTGGCACTCCGCTGAAACGAAATTCCCTCTGGAAGCGCCTGGTGACGAACGCTTGACCTTGTTGATCGGGCGCGCTTCGCCCAGGCCATTGAAAAATTGAGGAACCCGGAAAGGCCAGGAGGTAGAGGGAAAATAACCCTCCGGGTCCCTTACGTCCAGCCTGTCCGACAATACGGTGCCACGTATCTGATGTGTATTGTCAATACTAACAGTAGGAGGCAATTGTTCTATCCTCACCTAGGTCGCATCCCATAGGGCCCGAGAAACCTTCCGAAAGTCCGCTATCGTGTGCCGCTATTAGATCTGCTGAAGGTTTCGGATTCTCAATATTGACAAAATTCAATATCTTTATTCGCAAACAGGAGATTCCGTCCTGCGATAAGCCCGCTAGAGAGAACGATGCCATCGCCTTCAAGGAGTTGGTCCCATGATTCGTCAACTGGCAGTAATGATGGGTCGTGGCAAACCCATCGAAGCCGACACGAAGTATCGGAGAGAGATTTGCAAGGTAGGGCGCTGGATGTACAGGCAAGGTTTCGTGGTTGCGTCGGAGGGTAATTTGTCAGTGAGGCTCGATGCCGATCGCGTTCTGGTAACGCCTGCAGGAGCGTGTAAGGGACGACTCTTGCCCCACGAGTTGATCGTTACTGATCTTCAAGGAACTGTTGTAGCTGGAACCGGACAGCCTTCTTCAGAGCTACAAATGCACCTTTTGTACTATCGCTTAAGACCGCTTGTCCGCGCCGTCTGTCACGCACATCCTCCAACAGCAACTGGGTTTGCTGTCGCGGGGCGCGCACTCGAAGAGGCGATCCTTCCAGAAGTCGTAAGCGTTCTCGACAAAATTCCTCTCGCTCCATACGGGACCCCAGGCACCAAGGAACTCTGCGCGGGACTTGAATCTCTAGTTCCAAGCTACGACGCAATCCTACTCGAAAATCATGGCGTGGTGACCTGCGGAGAGGACCTAACCACCGCATATCAGCACATGGAAACAGTAGAACATTTTGCGCGGGTACTGTTCGTAGCGGAGTCTCTCGGGGGCGCACGTTTTCTAACGCACACGCAGGTACGAAGACTTAATACCAGCAGGCACGCGCAAGTTAACTCTAACCATTCGACCCTCAATTTGGAGATGTCAGAAAGACGCGTCATCCGTGATGAGGATTATGAAGATCCCGACGAGGGGGATTCAAAAAAAGCAATAGTCTCGGATCAGTTGACCTTCTCTAGCTGCACGCCTCGGCGTTCTTTAAAGGCTTGACCGCCGTAGGCTGATTCTCAAAGTCGATCGCTAATACGGTAATGTCATCTTGCTGCCCTTCGCCGCGCACATGTCCCGACCATCGCGACAACTCATCCAATAACGCATCAATGAATTCTTCTGCACCGAGGCTGTGCTTGCTTTCCATCAGCTTCATGAACCGGCCGGTACCAAATTCTTCCCCAGATGGGCTCGAGGTTTCAAGAACTCCGTCGGTATACAGAACGCAGCGGTCCCCGGATTCGAGCGGCAAGTTCACAGCGGAGTACGTTTCTTCGGGAAATTGGCCGAGCACCAGTCCGTTTTCGGACACCTCAAAGGCTTTTCCTGAAGAACTGCGCCAGTGCAGTAACGGCGGATGTCCCGCACCTGCGTAAGTCATGGATTTTTTTTCCAGGTCCACAAAGACGTACGCCGCCGTCACAAAATTTCTCTGGAATTTGCCGCAAAGCGCCTGATTCAACCCGGACAAGACCTTCCCAGGATCTGACGCGTGTGGGGACTGCGCGGTCAGCGCAACCTGAAGCATCGATGCGATCAGCGCGGCAGGCAGACCGTGTCCCGAGACATCCGCAATCAAGACGCCCACGTGTTTTTCGTCCACCACGATAAAGTCGTAGAAATCGCCGGCTACCGACGTCATCGGGATGTACCGCGCAACGATTTTTAGGCCGCCAAGCTTGGGCGTATCGCTCGGCAGGATGGAGAGTTGGATTTGACGCGCCATTTCCAGCTCATTATTGATAGCCACCAGCTGTTGTGCGATTTGCTCGTGCGCTTGGCGAAGCATCAAGTGAAGACTCACGCGCACCTTCACGATTGCGGCGGAGAACGGCTTATGAATATAGTCTACGGCGCCGACTTCGAATCCTTTTGTCTCGTCCTCAGCTCCGGTCTGGCCCGTAAGGAAAATTACCGGAATATTTTGAGTGGCAGGATTCGCTTTCAAACGCCGGCAAACTTCGTAGCCGTCCATCCCCGGCATCATCACGTCGAGCAGGATCAAATCCGGTTTTTCCTCGGCCGAAGCGATCGCCAGCGCCTTCTCCCCATTCGTGGCTACCTTGGTGTTGAACGAGTCTTTCAATGCGCCGGAAATGACTCCTAGATTGATGGGCGTATCATCCACGATCAATATCGACTTTTGTGCTGATGTCACAGCCATATTTTCACTCCAGATTTAGAGACAAGCGCTCTGCGATCCCAGAAAGGCACTTCAGAGCCGCCTCAAAATCAAAATTGCCGATGTATCCGCTTAGATCGCCGATTTCCGTACCAGTGAGCACTCTCGATAGATTCGGCCGAACATCCAAAATGAAATCGGCGGCCGCGCCATCATCGCTCTTCAGCAATTTCTTCAGCCGCCCGAGCGCTTCCGTCACAATTGAGGGATCCGACGACACTTCGCTTCCATCCGTCGGCTGCTCCACCGGCAAAACCTGGCGAATAGCTTTCACTGTTTTGCGAAGGGAAGCTTCCAGCGAAGCCAATGCCGGATCGATACTCTGTCCTGACTTAACAGCGGTTTCAGCTCTCGCCGCCTCTTCCGCCAGCGCGGTAGCCCCCAGATTTCCAGCCGCTCCCTTCAACGAATGTGCCGTCCGCTCGGCGGTTGGAATATCTCCGGCCGCCAGTGCATTGCGAATTTCCCGTACCGCTTCCGCCTGCGAGTCCGCAAATCTACTCAGCAACGATTCGTAACGTTTCCGATTCCCGCCCGTTCTCCTGAGCGCTGCTTTAGTATCAATCCCCGAAATCTGTAGCACATCGCCATCGGAGTTTGTGGGCGCGGTCTGTGGAGTGTTGCTCGTAGGTGGCACCGTCTTTGCTGCTTTCAGATTGTCGTCGCGCTTAATCCAACGCAATAGAACGCGGAAGAGTTCGTCCGGATCGATTGGCTTGTCAACGCGATCGTTCATGCCAGCTTCGTCGCATTTTTCGCGATCGCTGGCCATCACGTTAGCTGTCATTGCGATAATAGGGAGTGCCCTAAAGAGCGGATTGGCGCGAATCAACTTCGTGGCCTGGATCCCGTCCATCACCGGCATCTGCATATCCATCAGCACCACATCATATTTCTTCGCTCCAACCATGCGCACAGCAACCTCGCCGTTCTGTGCCACATCGATCGACATATTCGCGTCTTTCAGCAGCCCCAGCGCGACTTCCTGATTGAATTCGTTGTCTTCCACCAACAGCACTTGCGCGCCTCGCAGCGGAGCGAGATCCATAGCGGAATCCGCTTGGCCGTCCCCACCACTTTGGCGGCCTCCGCCGAGCGCTTCCACCGCCGAATCAAAAAGCATGGATGGAGTCACCGGCTTGATCAACACGCTTGCGAAGGCATTCTCTTCCGCTTGCTTCAGCACTTCTTCGCGGCCGTAGGCTGTTACCATCACCAATTGCGGCCGCACTGTAAGATCAGGCAACGCGCGAATCCGTTTGCCTGTTTCGATGCCATTAATTCCCGGCATTTGCCAGTCAACAAAGACGATCTCATACGGCTCGTTGCGCTCGGCCGCTTGCCGCACCATTTCCACGCCTTCCAAACCAGAGGGAGCTTCGTGCGCCACAAACGTCATGCTCGTCAACATGCTCGCCAGCACGGCGCGCGCCTGCGGATTATCGTCTATGATCAAAATCCGTCGGCCGCGAAGGTCCGGCTTGGGAGTGCGCCGCGAACTTCCCGCGCCATGGCCCAGCCGCGCCGTAAACCAAAACGTGCTTCCCCGGCCCGGTTCGCTGTTGACGCCAACATCACCGCCCATCAATTGCGCCAGTCGTTTCGAAATCGCCAGTCCCAACCCAGTGCCGCCATGTTGGCGGGTGGTGGAGGTGTCCGCCTGCTCAAACGCCTGGAACAGTCGTCCCATCTGCTCTTCGGTAAGCCCTATGCCCGTATCGCTGACTGAAAAACAAACCAATTGGCCGTTTTCATCTTTCTGCTCCACACGCGCCTTCACCACAACTTCTCCGCTCTCCGTGAACTTCACCGCGTTGTTGCAAAAATTGATCAGGATTTGACCCAACCGCAGTGGGTCGCCCATAAGCTGGCGCGGAATCGCCGAATCGATGTCGAAGATCAATTCCAGACCCTTAGCCGAAGCTTTCTCGGAAATAAGATTGCTGACGTTCTCCAGAACTTTTTCCAGATCGAAGTCGATGTTCTCCACCGACAATTTCCCCGCCTCGATCTTCGAGAAATCCAAAATATCGTTGATGATCCCCAGCAGATGCTGCCCGGAAAGCTGGATCTTCCTCAAGTAATCGCGCTGACGAGGATTCAGTTCGGTTCTCAGCGTCAAGTGGGACATGCCGATGATGGCGTTCATCGGCGTGCGGATCTCGTGGCTCATATTGGCCAGAAAGTCCGCTTTGATTTTTGTCGCTTCCTCCGCCACTTCTTTGGCGCGCCGCAGTTCCACTTGTGACTCTTCGAGCGCCTGATTGATCTTTTCAAGTTCTTGTTTGCGTGCCGTGATCTGGCGTTCAGAAGCGGCCAACGTTTCAGTTTGAGCCCGAGTCTGTTCTAAAAGTTTCTTTGTTTCCAGGTTCGCCGCCAAAATTTCTGCGCTCAACGCCACGGAAGGCATCAGCGCATCGAGCAAAGCTCGCTGGCGCTCGGTTAACGATGAGACTGTCGCGAGCTCGATCACCGCAATCACGGCATCCTTATCTGCTACCGGCACGAACAGGATTGTGCCCGGCGTCAACGTCCCCATCCCCGCCGTGATTCGAACATCTTTACTCGCGGCCACTTCCAGCGGCCGCCGCTCTATCGCGGCCTGTCCCGCGAGCCCTTCGCCAAGCTCAAACTCGTTCGTCGCCCCAGCGTCATTGATGGCAAACGTGCCAGCACGCGAAAATCGCTTCTGACTTTTATCCGCAATATAAACGGCGCCGTAAATCAGTGGGATGCATTCCGATATGCGCGACAATACAGCAGAAGCAAATCCCGCAAAATCCTGCGCAGCTTGTAAGGGCTGCAAAGTTGCCGCTACTTCAGATTTCACCCAGCCCTGCATCTCGCGATCGCGGGCGCCCAGTTGCAGTGTTCGTAGCGCACGCCCAATCTCGCCGATTTCATTCTTGCGTTCGAGGTACGGAATGTTTTGATTCAGCTTCCCATCGGCAAGGTCCTGTATACTGCCGCGCAACAACAAAAGTTCTCCAACAACTTTCGTTTGCACGATATAGAACGCGGCCGCAAACGAGCCCGCCAAGCCGAAGCCGATGACCAACCATGTGATTAGAATGGCGTGATGGGTTCTTCTCGTCAGATCGTCGGAGTCCCGGCTCGCGGACTTTTGGTTTTCGTCCACCAGCTCGGTCATAGCTTGGTGGGCCTGTTGCAGATCGGCATCGACACCCCCGCGCATGATGCTCATGGCCTTTTCGCGATCGCCCGCCAAGGCAGCACTGCGCACCGGACGTCCGTTGGATGCAGCTCGATCAAACAAGTCCGCTGCCGCCTTGATTTCTTTTGCGAGACCCGGGTTATGCTGCACTGCATTAGCAAGCAATGCCCGGTAGTCGGCTTGCACTCTGTCCAATTCCCTGTCGTCTTCTTGTACGAGGTTCGGGTTGCCTTCATCGAGCAGTTGGTAGAGCAGCAAACGGAACCGCATCGTATTCCCTCGAGCTGCGGTCAGCGTTTGAAACGTATTGACGTAATTCTCGATTAAGTTGCTATACCAGGTGTCGATAATCTTGCTTTCAATCGACGAATACACCCCCGCGGCAATCGCCATCAGCGCCAGCGGAAGCATGGCGGCCAGCAATTTACGGCGCAGCCCTAAGTTTGCGAATATGCCCATCTATTGCGGAAGAGTATCGGTTCCATCCACTCGCTTTATCGCCGGAGGATTTCAACGACCATCCAGTGCGTCCTCCGGCTGGTTCGCGCCCAAGCCAACCATGGCAACAATGGCGCGTTTCAGATAGTAGTCGCCATAAACGCCCATCGTGTCCGTGTTCATTTGCCAACCGTTGACAACACGGGCAAGCGTCGGCATCTTCGCGTACATGTTTTTCAGCGCATCCGTGGCAGCTTTGTCCAAAGCCTGTTGGACGCTCGGGTCCAACCGGTCAAAATCAAAACGCTTTCCGAGTTCAACGCCGATTCGCTTTAGCCGGTCGAGAGCGCCGGAAGTGGATTGTTGGGCACCTGCTGGAGCGACGGCGCACAAAGGCAGCATACACAGGAAACCCAAAAAAGCGAGAAATCGCGCACTGATTTTCATCGACCGCATGTCGGATGCTCCTTTTGTTGGTCGAAGGAAAGCGAAGCGATGCTTTCACAGCCGCGTCAAAAGTGGAACTGTCAGAATTGACAATAAGCACGGCAACTCTGGAAGTTTTCTACCGCACTAAGTTGACGCTAATTGGGTCTGCCTAGCCACGAATACTGCCATGCCACCGATACATTTTGGTAGTTCCCGCCGAAACTGATATATGTGCCATTGCTGTAACTTACTTTTATCGATTGATGTTTGCTGATCGGGAAAGAAAGGGTGCCTCCGATTCGCGACCCAGTCTGTTTTGTCTGCAGATTTTGTATGCCGCTCAAACTGGTAATGCCGCCCCGCCAGAAGTTCCCGTCCAGTGACAGCCACAAGCGCGGTTCCACGTCGTAACTCAAATGTCCTTCCAGAGAAATGATCGGCGCCTGATTCTGTGGCATGCTGATCGGCCCGTCGTAAAAGGCCGAGTTTGTGGTGTAGAACCAGGCTCCGGCATAGCCGTCCAGCACCCAATGGCCCCAGCTTTCGGAATATCCAAGCTCCGGTTTGAAAGCCCACCGATGGGCGCCCCAGTTGACCAGTTTCGCGCTGCTGTATTGTCCAGTAGGTGCGAGTACCTTCAGGCTCAGGCCCAGCAGCCTTTTTTGTTTCCAGTTCACCCATTCTTTCGGTTGCATCGCCGGGCCGCCTATCAAGTTCACAGAAAAGCGGTAGGTGGAATCCAGCAGCCCCGAACGGTATATCGCCATGTGTTGCCCCGCGACGTTGCCCTGAAAAGTTCCCACCCCGTAGGGCAGCGCGGCCGTGATGTTTGCCGAGCGTCCAAAGAAACTCATCGAATGGTAGTAGCTGATGATCGATACGTGGTAGGCGCCGGTTGCGCCGGTGACCGGTATAGTGCCGTTGAAGTTCACGCCTCCGTCGAAGAAGGAATAGGTAAGCGTGACCGCATTCCAGTGCAAGGGAGTGACGACGTAGGCCCGCGGGGCGAGGTCCTGCGCCGAAACCTGGGCAGCCCCTGCCACAAACAAAACTATTAACGCGAGGACGAAGCGAACTCGCATGACCTACCAGGAATGTTCAATCACAGGGAAGATACGGCTCTCTCGCCGCAATGGACACTGTTACTTCTGACAATTCCGCTGTAGCGGCAATCAAGAAACAAAATCGTCACGTTTGGAAGGTTTAAGACGAATGCTCCGTCAGATTCGTCCCGCATCGCCGTTTTGCAGATCTGGGAGAAATGCAGAGTTGATGAAAACAAGGTGGAGTCGCGGGGTGGGCACGCTTCGGCCCTTGAGAAAATCAAGGCGGATGCAAATGAATTGCAGCAGAACATGCGAGGTCTACAATCACATCGAACCCTGGCCAGCCCGTGGCAACAAGATGCCATCGACCGCATTACCGGACTCGCGAATGATCTGGCTGCGAACATGAACGCGGCCATCGATCGCCTGAATAAGAGCAAGAGTCCCTCCGCACCGCCGTACCTTGAGTATCTAAAGGCGAACACGCGAATCGCTACTGATCTCGCAGATGAGATCGATGCAACCATCGATTACGCACAGAACAAGGCGAAGCTGGACAACTTGCGTAAAAAGTTAGATGCGACCGCAAACTAATGTTGTGAGAAGTTTCCTGAGAGCGCGACTAACACCCTCTGCCTTATTGTAAAAACTGACAGTACTCCAATGTTAGCCGTTGTGATAATTTCAGGTTTGCCTTCCGACGCATGTAGCACTTTGAAGGGAATTAAGTCCTATGACAAAAAGAGGTCGCCAGGAGAGAGCTTCCAAGGTCTCGAGGCAATCAAATTCGCTGAAAATTGTTATATGCCTTGCGGTGTTGCTGGCTGGATTCGGCTTCTGGCGGTATGCGGGCCGTTCTGTCCAAGCGACCAGGACCGCGGCGTCGGTGGTGACGGCTGAAGGACCGTCCGCTGGCAACAGCAACTTTGCTCCGACAGTCGAAAACAAGAATGCTCCGGCGCGTTCTGGTCCCGAAGGGATGGCTTGGATTCCCGGCGGTGAATTCTCCATGGGTGCTCAGGATCCACCAGGTAACGACGCCGTGGGCATGCAGGCCACACTAGATTCGCGTCCGATTCACCGTGTGTACGTGGACGGCTTCTGGATGGATAAGACGGATGTGACGAACGCCGAGTTCGCGAAATTCGTCAAGGCCACAAGATACCTAACGGTTGCGGAACGGAAACCGAAGGCTGAGGATTTTCCCGGCGCACCACCCGAAAATCTGGTGGCTGGTTCTGTAGTTTTTTCGCCGCCTGATCATCCGGTTTCGTTGAACGATCACTACCAGTGGTGGTCTTACGTCCACGGCGCGAACTGGCGTCATCCGCTGGGCCCGAACAGTAGCATCCAGGGGAAACAGGACTATCCGGTCGTGCAGATTGCGTATGAAGATGCCGCCGCTTATGCAAAATGGGCCGGGAAACGATTACCAACTGAGGCAGAGTGGGAATTCGCCGCACGAGGCGGGCTAAGTGGAAAACCCTATGTTTGGGGAGACGAGTTTCGGCCGGGCGGTAAGTGGATGGCGAACACCTTTCAAGGTCAGTTTCCGACTAAAGATACCGGAGAGGACCATTACGTCGGCATAAGTGGAGCTGCGCGGTTTCCAGCGAACGGCTATGGACTTTACGATATGGCGGGGAACGTCTGGCAATGGACAAGTGACTGGTATCGGCCGGATTATTACCAGCAATTGGTCGAGGCTGGAGGCGTAGCACGGAATCCCGAAGGTCCCGATGCGCCGTATGATCCGTCCGAACCGAACGAGCGAAAGAAAACTCATCGCGGCGGATCGTTTTTATGCACCGATCAATACTGCTCGCGATATATGGTCGGCACACGGGGCAAGGGCGAGGTTAGCACCGGCACAAATCACTTGGGTTTTCGCTGCGTGAAAGAGCCGTCATCACACCCCGCACAATGAATCCCGCCTTCTCAGTCTGCGTTTGATTTGGACATCGTTCCGGTTCGGAAGAACAGGGATCGAAAGTTGTCCTCGCCCAAAACTCGCTGCAATTCCCGGAATGCAAATAGAGGAATGAAAGTGCAAAATACGACCAAACTGCGACAGATCAGGATATCCACACGGATTTGATGGAACGCGCTTGCGATCGTATCTCCGTGTACGAGTTGTTTGATCACTTCTTCGACGACGTGAAAAGCGAACACCAACAAGGTAAACAGAGCCGCCTTGTGCAGAGCTGAAACCACCAATCGTCGGCCTTCTTGCTTCTTCCCAAGGTGCGCGTATTCTCCGATAAGAATGACCTTGGCGATCACAAGAGCGTTGATCAGCGCCGACCCATAACTGAAATAAGAGACATGAAACTTGCCCAACAAGACCGTACTGTAGGCCACTACAGCGCAGAAGAAGAATGCCAGATACAAAGAGATTCCGGCAAATTCCTGACCCTCGTGAATGACTTTTTGCCTTATGTCTCTCATGCTAACCCCTCCCAGAAGGAGATGCGGTCCGCGCCTGCTGAAATCGAATGGTTGAACTACTGAAGTTCCTCTTGGAATTGTCAGTTATGACAGTAAGTAGTTTCAGTCTGTTCAGAGGTCTGGCGAGCAATCCAGAAATTTGACTGGCATGTTATGGCATACCGCGAAAACCTGTCACCTACTCCCTGTTGTACGTTGACGTACATAAGATGCGGTGGCATAATTCCCACCGTACTGAGGCTCCATACCCCGAGGTTCCCCCAATGAGCCCGCCTCGCCGCTTACCGCGAACGCGGAATGCCCAAATACCGGCGAAACGTTTTGATGCTGTAGCCTTTTTAGCAAATACTGGTATCGGCAGGACCCTTCATCGATATAAACCAAAACAAACAATCTTTTCTCAAGGAGAGCGCCCGGACGCTGTGTTTTACATTCAGGAAGGCAGAGTGCGGGTTAGTGTGTTGTCTAAATTCGGTAAAGAGGCAACCATCACGCTGCTTGGTCCCGGCGATTTTTTGGGTGAAGGATGCATCGCCTCGGATCAATCAGTCCGCGTTTCGACAGCAACGGCTCTATCAAACTGCTCTCTCCTAAGAGTTGACCGGAATGAGATGCTGCGCACGCTCCACGGGGAGAACATTTTCTCTGACATGTTCGTTGCATATGTAGTTAAACGTTACAACCGCACCGAAGCCGATTTGGTCGATCAGCTCTTCAATTCGAGTGAAAAGCGATTGGCACGAGCTCTACTAACCCAGGCCCGCTTCGGAAAAACCGGAAAGCCCCAAGCAGTGATACCAAATATAAGCCAGAAGACCCTCGCGGAGATGATCGGTACGACTCGCCAACGAGTGAATTTTTTTATGAACCGATTCAAAAGGCTCGGCCACATTAAGTACAACGATGGATTGGAGGTACATCGCTCGCTTCTGAGCGTCGTTCTCCATGAATAGTGAAGTGTTGCTTGAAGCTATAAGCGTTCTCATCAATCGGCATCATTTCATTATGAATATTCAGGTACCTGTCCTATAGTGGACACCTAGTTTATTGTAATTTTTCTAAACTTTCGCCAGCGTTCCAGGCCAAACACCGAGAAACTGTTTTGAATCTAAATCGGCGAGTTCGTCCGTCGAGGACCTGTTGTCTCTGGAAAAAAATGAAAGCTGCGAACTTAGGGATAGGGGTAATGTTCGCACGGTACTGTAGGGTTTTCCCCTATGCGATTTTCTGCGACTGTTTTCTTCCTGGAAGGTGAGTAATGGATGCCGTCAGTCGCTCCTCATGGAACCTCTGGGAGCCGAATTCCATTTTTCGCGCAGCCACTTTAGTTTGTGCTGTTGCCGGCTTAGCTTACCTAGCTGCAAGGCTCGGAGGTGCACTGGTCTTATATCCCCAAAACGTTTGGCCGCTGTGGCCCGGTTGCGCACTTATCGTGTCCGTATTATTGCTGGTACCGCGTAAGAGCTGGTTACCACTCATCGCCGCAGCTTTTGCAGCATTTGCTATCTACGATCTGCAGGCGGGTGTGCCGGCAGGCATGATTCTCCGCCTGATTCTCGCTGACGTGGTAGAAGTCGTCTCGGTAGCCTTGTTGGTCAGCTATTCCTTCAAGGGAGTGCCCAAGCTAGATAGCATAAGGGCTCTGACCAAGTATTCTTTCTTTGCAGCATTCGTAGCGCCCATCGTTGCATCGTTTCTCGGGGCGCTTGCCTGGCATGGCAGTTATTGGATTAGTTGGAAGGTTAGCTTTTTATCGGAAGCCATAGCTTTCCTAACTGTCCCGCCTGCTATTTGGGGATGGGCGAGCGGGAGTTCGGCACGGCCACGGAAATCACATGCGTACTGGCTCGAAGCGGGGGCGCTGCTTTTCGCGCTGATGCTTTTTGGATGGTTAACTTTCGTAGCACTCAAGACCAGCAGTCCGCCTATACTGCTTTATTGTTTCGTACCCTTTCTGCTGTGGGCCGCTTTACGTTTCGGATTGACAGGTGTAGCTACTTCGATGCTTGTCATCGCCTTACTGTCGATTTGGGGCGCTATCCACGGACGTGGTCCCTTCACCGGGCAAGGAACGCTCGAAAATGTATTATCGCTGCAACTATTTTTATTGTTCGCAACAGTGCCCTTTATGGTCTTCGCGGCCCTTGCCGAGGAGCGCCAAAGAACAGTAGCGGACCTGCGGGAAGACGAAGAGCGAATACGCTTGGGGATGGCAGCCGCCAAAATGATGGGGTGGGAATGGGACATCAAGAGCGGGCGCAACCCTTGGTCCGGTGAGACGCGTACAGTGATGGGGATGTCGTCGGCCGATACCTCTGGCTCCATACAGGATTTTTGGGATCGTGTGCATCCGGAAGACTATGATCAACTTTCGAAGGCTCTTGAAATTGCAAAACGGGACCACCTGGAGTTTGAACACGAATTTCGCGTGATTTGGCCAGACAAGACCGTGCACTGGCTGCGGTCGGCAGGCAGATTTTTCTATACAGTCCGGGGCGTGCCTGAACGCATGATGGGTGTTTTGCGAAATATCACGGTTCGCAAGCTTGCGCTCGAGGCGGTGCGGCAGAGAGAGGCGGAACTCAGGGAGGCTCAGCGCCTGGCTAAGATTGGTAGCTGGAAGTGGGATATTGAAACCGATACGGTGATTTGGTCAGAAGAACTGTATCGGATCGCTGGACGCGATCCTAATCTGCCGGCGGTGAGCTATCAGGAACATCGAGAACTCTACACGCCCGAAAGCTGGGAACGGCTGCAACGCGTTGTAGAAGAAGTATTACGGACGGGAACCCCATACGAACTCGACCTGGAGATGATTCGCTCGGATGGGGCCAAACTATGGCTCGTGGCTCGCGGCGAGGCGCTACGCGATTACACGGGGCGCATCGTGCACCTCCACGGCACAGTGCAGGACATCACCGAGCGCAAGCGAGCGGAAGAAGAACTGCGCGAAAGCGAGGAAAGGTTTCGCAGCGTCTTCCAGGATGCTGGTGTAGGTATGCTGATTGTTTCACCGGAAGGCCGTTTTTTTGCCGGCAACCAGGCATTTTCTAAATTCATTGGATATACAGAAGAGGAACTTCTGGGCCTTACGGTTCAGTCGATCACGCATCCGGACGACTGGCCGATGTTTTCGCAGAGGTTAATACAAGCACTCTCGGATGGGCTCTGCTTCCAAGGCGTGGAGGAGCGCTATTTGCACAAGAATGGACAAGTGCTTTTTGCGGAATGCAGTGCTTGCGTGATCCGAGATGTCGACGGCAAGCCTCAGTACTTTGTTGCCGAGGTGATAGATATCACGGGACGCAAGCGAGCTGACCAGACTCTGCGCGAGAGCGAAGAACGCTTTCGCTTAGTCGCCGACAAAGCTCCAGTTTTGATGTGGATGTCCGGAAGGGAGAAGCTGTGTACTTTTTTCAACCAAGGCTGGCTAGACTTCACCGGCCAGTCGATGGAGCACGAGATCGGCGAAGGTTGGGTCGCGGGGGTGCATCCCGAAGACCTGACGCGTTGTCTCGGAATCTACGAAGCTGCGTTTGACGCCCGGGCCGACTTCGAGATGGAGTATCGGCTGAGACGCTTCGATGGCAAATATCGATGGATTGTTGACTATGGCGTGCCCAGGTTTGAATCCGATGGCTCCTTCTGTGGCTATATCGGGTCTTGCATTGATATTACGGACCGCAAGGTGTCCGAAGCGTCACTCGAAGAGTTAAGCGGACGCTTGATCAATGCTCAAGAGCAAGAACGTACCCGTATCGCCAGGGAACTGCACGACGACTTCAGCCAGCGCCTGGCTCTTCAGGGAATCGGCCTAACCCAGTTATGGAAGAAACTTCCCGAGACAGAAGTGGAGGAGCGAGCTAAAGTTCAGGAGCTAATGAAGAGAACCCAGGAAATCTCTTCCGATTTGCATTCGCTCTCCCATCAACTGCACTCCAGCAAGCTCGAGCATGTCGGCCTGGCGTCTGCCTTGAAGGGCCTTTGTGAGGAAATGAGCTCGAGATTTAAGATTAAGATTGAGTTTACCGAGCGCGCAATTTCCTGCGAAATCCCGAAGGATGTGGCGCTGTGTCTCTTCCGAATTAGTCAGGAAGCCTTAGGCAACGTGGTTAAACATAGCCGGGCTGAGCAAGCCCGGGCTGAGCTCTGTGACGAAGATA
>Ga0209380_10001245_pt1 | contig 17407 bp, 16 predicted proteins | sample HubBroMetageWFT6_FD_188347 | JGI IMG/M metagenome (GOLD analysis project Ga0209380, IMG submission 188347) | Warmed and freeze-thawed soil microbial communities from the Hubbard Brook experimental Forest, New Hampshire - Hubbard Brook CCASE Soil... | ecosystem: Environmental > Terrestrial >...
CATGAAGTCTTCCAGTTCGGCAATTCCATCCGCCAGTAAGAAGCGCGTAACCAATACATTCGTGGAAGGCCAATAAAACTGCTTGTGCCGCACGCCATCGGCATCGGCGGAAATTTGGAAACGGCCCCCCTTTTTATCGTCCAAGATCGCTCCGAAAATGCTGGGTGAGTCAAAGTGTGGATAGCAGTACCAGTCCATCGAACCGTTCATCCCTACCAGGGCAACAGTACGCATGTTGCCGATAATCCCGTAGTTCTCGATAGGCTGATAAGACATCGCTCTGTTCCCTCCCTATCCTCCGATACGGTCACAACTGATGTCCTTATTGTTCGCAAAACCAACAAGTTTTGCAAAGGCGACGGACTGCGAGAGGAATGGTTCCGATATTGGTTCTCCGAGACCATCAGCGCCCCGACAAATACTCGTAGCAAGTTCGTATGCAGTACAAAACTCTAAGCGTCGCCTACGGTTTGGGTTTCGAGCTTGCGTCTGAAAGGTCCGATGTCGCACGGAATGGACCGAAAATCGAAACCGCAGTTGCTTTGGAAATAGCCCATTCGTCCAGTTAACGGACAATTGGCGGCCCGGATGTATTTCTTCGGCATAGCGAGTTCGCCATTCCCGCGTGAACAAGCAGACCGGTTGGCTGCCATGCGAGGTGAGCCTGTGGAAAGCTGCAAAGCGGCGCGGCGAGCCGACAGACGATATCCCATCGCTCAGCGCCAGCCATATCGGTTAACTGCAAGAACAAGATAGACGATTTGCGGGGAGCAGAATCCTCTGGCCCGGCTGTCAGGGACGGCTCGGCTACCTACTCACACGGAGTGTTGCGGTCAGCGATACGCGGCATCCAAAAGTCGGCACCGAACGGTTCGTCTCATTTTCTGGACCCCTATCAATGAGGCGAGACCGCCTACAACCGGCACCAATCACCCGCGCTAAAGACCACTGTTCGTTTACGTGCGCCAGTATTTCCGCGCGCAGAAGTGGGTGCTCCTGCAAGGCGAAATCGGCGGCACAGTCAGCGTGTTTTCCAAATGCCGGGGGCCACTGGCACGGCGAAGACTATATGCCCCTGTTCCCGCCAATGAAAATGGCGGAACGCTTTTAGTGCGAGTGCCCACCTCCGGAAGCGCTGGAACTAGACGAGCCGCCTGAACTGGAAACGCTTCCGCCGCCCGAAGAATGCGAGGAGGAACCCCCGAAGGAACCGCCCGACGAGCCTGAGCGAGAAGAATGAGATCCGTAATTCCCGCCACTGTAGGATGCTGCGGCGCTGCTGTGGCCAAAAGAATCGGCGTAGCGGCCCGATCCGCCGCTCGCGAACGACTCGATTTTTCCGTTGGACGCAATTCCCGCCACGGCGACCTCCTTGCCTTTCGCGCCTCCTGCCGCGGCGGCGGGCATCTTGAATTGCTGGGTCCTGTAGTCGTACATGATCCGCGGAATGGCATGATTCGCAGCGGTGAGCGAGTATCCTGGCCTCGCTTCTTGCATGAGATGCACGCGAATCTGCGGCGCAGCCGCCGGCGCCGGACGGGGAGCCAATTCGCGTTCAAACCCCTTGGGGGGGTTGTCCAGGAATGTCAGTTTCTGTGATGGGTCCCAGGCGATCCGCTGTAGCGCGTCGCCCGGCTTGATGGGAGGAAGAATAATTCCATTTTTCAAATTGATCGGCTGCTTCCCCGGAAGGTCGTCCGGATGCCTCGGCACAAAACCAACTTTATTTCCTACGCGAACGAAGAGCGGGCGCGGCGGATGAACCGGACCACAACCCTTCCCCACACAATTGCGCGGGGGACGCGGAAGCACCATGGCGTAATGGCCGTGATGGTAAATCCAGCTCTGCCGGTAACAGGATGCGTCAATCCAGCCTGGACGGCGATTTACCCTCGATCTGGCCAGAGACTGGAGACGGAGCAACTCATTGAGTTCTTCCGGTGTCCGAGCGACGCGGGTGATCGTCCTATAGCTACCGGAGAAATCGCACGATCCCCATACAGGCTCTTGCCACTGGACGGTCTGTGGCTGGAAGCCAACGTTAGGGGGATTTGGCGCGGGCACTTGTGCGTTTGGCGGGACCGGCTTCGCACCGGATTCTTGCGCGGCTTCCACATTTTTCGGTTCCCAGCACGTGCCGTAGGGCTCGCAGGCGAAGAAATTGCCGTGCACGTAGAGATCTGCCAGTCCCTGCACGGGAGAAGAAAGCCCAGAAGCCTTGAGGGCCGCGGCCATAGTGGTTTTCTTGTCCTCTACGCGAGCCTCTACCGATTCATCCCAATCGCGGCCCACCAACCCCTGTCCTCGAAGATGGGACTGAACATTTGCACTTTGCAGGTACGAAACCGTTTGTCCTCCCGCGGGTTCGACTCCAGCGAAATCCTGCGGAGCCAGTGAAACTAGCAGCATTCCAGAATCGCGAAGCATTTCGACGGTTGCCCTTGCCTGTGGCACGAGAGCTGAATCCGAGAAAATGGAATCGTCCGGCGAAAAGCTTGCGGCGGAGTGCCGGGACGGCAAGACCACACCTCTCCGAAAGAAGACCGTTTCTCCGGTGGCAATCTGGAGATTCGGCATGCCGCTCCGAGCCAGCTCTTGTAGTTTGCCTCCCATAGGCGTGATTGCGGTTGCGTCAAGGTAGGCATCGAATCGCAGGAACATAGTTTGTGGCCCTGTGAATTGAATTCTGTCTGTCGGTGTCTCGATGGAAAAGGATTCGCCATCGGCCGGCAGCAGCCAGAAAGTAGCCGTGCCGGCGGGCAGGGCCACACCCGTGATGGTTCGTTCGCCCGAAGAGGACAGTTCTCTCAAAAGAAGCAAGGAATTCTCGGCAAGGTAGGCGGTTGAGCCGTTCTCGAATTCGATTTCGGCGCTGCCGTTTCCCGTTGCCACAGCAAATCCACATTCGATGAGTTCGCCGCTTTGCGCCGCCAACCAAGGTTTTTTCAGGTCGGGGTGCTTGCCGTCGCCGCGCGAAAGGCGAACGTCTCCTTGAACAAGACTTAAACGAACATCTCGAGCGTTGTGATCGGCGGAAGCTCGTGCCACAGGTGGCAAAGCAATAAGAACGATGGGAACAAAAAGGAAGGGGAAAAACCGAAGGCCGCTTAGTTTCATGGGAGATCCCTCCAGGGGTGAATTGGGACCTACCGGTGGTACGTATCCACGATGTTTGTGGTTTCGTTATCTATGTGTATTCGTAAAGTCGCGAGCGATAGCTTCTTCCAGTACAATTCTTCGATTGTCCTTACTGAAAATGTTATCCGGCTCGAATGCCATTGAAATCAGCGACACTCAAGAACATGAAATCGCGAGGCAGTCCTAATAAAGCAACCAGAGTGTAAAAATGCTGCATTGGTGAAGACCGCTGAATGGAATTTTGGCGGACCACAGGTTAGCGACAAACCCGGCCAATGGAACCACGCAAATCTAATCTCTAATAATCTGAACTAGACCCTTCTGACGGGCTGAGATTGTCTGGGTGTCAGGCTTATGGCAAGACTGAGTACCCGTGCACCACGCCGCACCAACCCGTGGTTGTCAGCCGCCAGAATGCGCAGCTTTTTCACGTTCGCTTCTCTCCAGAGGTATTGTCACGCGTACTGTTGTGCCCTGACTGCCAGAATCAATTTCAAACCGACCGCCGATTAGCTTCACTCGCTCCTGCATGCTTGGAATACCAACACCAATTTCCAACCGGACCTCGTCTTCCTCTTTCTGTTTGGTGGTAGACAGCCCACGGCCAAGGTCGCTAATCTCCAGTGTAAGATTTGAGTTGCGATCGATTCGAATCTTGGCTTGCTGACTTCCCGAATGGCGTTGGATGTTGGTGAGCGCCTCTTGAACTACTCTGAATAGAACCAACTCGATTTCTCGTGCCATCCGTCCGACACTCGGTGGCACCTCCAAGTCCACCTGGATTCCACTCCGCTTGGTGAAACCGTCCACATAGTCAGGAATCGCGGCACTCAAACCTGCCTGATCTAACGTCGGCGGGTGCAACACGTAAGAAAGCGTGCGAACTTCACGCATACACTTGTCCGCCAACGTCTTACACTCGGAAAGAAGGCGACGTTTTTTTCGCTCCGTCGGAGGAATCGAACCACTGAGTTGACCCAGCATTGCTGCCAAAGCGACCAGGTCTTGGCCTGTAGAGTCGTGCAAGTCCCGCGCAATTCTTCTTCGCTCTTCGTCCTGCGAGCGGAGAAGCTTGCCGGAAAGACGCTGGAATTCTTCCTCAGCTCGCACACGTTCGGTGATGTCACGGCAAGTTCCCGCGACACGAACCGGCTTTCCTTCTTCATCATGAAAAGCTTGCCAGCGCTCCTCGAGAATTTTGACGCGGCCATCCGGCATGACGATCCGATATTCGACCGTGCAAGGCGAGTGCCTGCTGAGAGACGCTACAAAGGCTGCATCTACCTTCGCGCAGTCCTCCGGATGAATGAATTCGCGGAACTTTGAGCGCGTGGGGTGGAAACGAGACGGGTCAGTCTCAAAGATGCCGTGTGTTTGCTCTGACCAAATCACATTCAAGCCGGGCAACTCCGCTTCCCAACTTCCCATTTTCGCCACCTCCTGAGCCTCGACCAAGCGAGCGCGCTCTTTTTCCAATTGCGCGGCTATCCGGCGCTGTTCCCGCTCGCTCGATCTGAGGGCTTCTTCCGCCCGCTTGCGGTCGTCAATATCGATGGATACTCCGCACCACTTCACGGCGTCTCCTTGCCCGTCGCGCAGCGGCGCGGTGCGAACCAGGAACCAGCGATATTCTCCGTCAGCCCGCCGCAAGCGCATTTCATCCTCAGAGGCCACGCCGGCGCCCAAGTCCGCGAGCCACTTTTCCATGACTCTTGGAAGATCTTCGGAATGAACCGGCCGCGTCGGCTGTGCAATTACCTCCTCCAAAGAGAGGCCCGTATAGTCCATCCAACGCTGATTGACGAAATCAACGCCGCCGTCAGGCTGAAGAATCCAAACCATCGTGGGAAGTGCGTCGATGATAAGCCGAACGCGATCTTCACGGCTTTTCAGATCTTCGATGTCGCAGGTTAATCCATACCATTTGACAATGTTTCCCCGCTCATCCTGCACCGGCACGGCACGCACCAAGAACCAGCGATACTGCCCGTCGGACCGGTGGAGGCGTACCTCCTTCTCAAAGGGTTTCCCCGCTGCGAAAGCCGCGCGCCATTCCTCCATCAAACGGTCGTCAGGATGGAACGCGTTCATCCATGCCCAGCCCATCCCGTCCTTCAAGGAAAGACCGGTATAGTCCCGAAATGGCTTGTTGAGGAAGTCAGCCGAGCCCTCAGGAAATTTGCGCCAGACTATTACGGGAATTTCATCAATGAGGAGCCGCAGGTGCCCTTCGACAGCATTCGATACTTCGTCCGCATCGATCTTGTAGGTTTTAGACCGGCTCCGGCTCATGGTGCCCTCCTTCAGATGGGTGCACGCGGTGCACATCTGCTAGGCGCGGCAATTGGGAGGGGAACGATTCCTCTAGCTACCCAGGACAAAAAACACCAACGATAGTTAGTATACCCGGATTTATGTACACGGGTGTCCCTATCGAGGCGGTTCCATAGCGCCACCGGCGTTACGAATGTGAGATGCATCTCACTTTCGCGGCGCGATTACCGGCAAAATCGGCCCAGGTATCAATTCGCCAGATACACGTTTCTGGATGGCTTATCCGCTCCGGCCGCTCCGGCCTTTCCTGGTACGCCTGCCGCTTCGCAACCTGGTAAGATTCCCCGCGGCCGAAACGGATTCAAGCTTCCGCCGCCGCATGTCACTCGATTGGACCCACGGAGACTTATGCGAAGGCCTTCGCTGCTTCCATTCTGGCGCGTTCTTCGCAGCCCACGAACATTGGGAATCGGTGTGGCTCGGGGCGCAGGAGCCGGAACGGACGTTTCTGCAAGGGCTGATTCAGGTCGCTGCTTCGTTCCATCATTTTCAGCGCGGCAACAACGCCGGAACCATTTCGCTGTTGCGATCGGCCTTACGGCGTCTGGACGGCTATCCGCAGACCTTCGGTGGCATCGCAGTCGCGCCGCTCCGCGCGGCGCTCCGACTATGGCTCGGAGCCCTCGAAACCATCCCACAGTGTTCCCCGCCGGCCTTCCCCAAACTTCAACTGGTGGAAAGAGAGTCACCTTCCTGACAACGCGTTTTTCCGTCCAAGCCGGTTTATGCAGCGTGTTCGAGAGTGATGCCTTCGAGGTGAGGCACGCGGGCAGCCTCAGGTGATCGAGTGTCGCGCGACTCGGAAGCCGTAGTCTGCGTATTTGAACTCTGGCGGAATACTCGATCGCGCCGCAGTGCGGGTGACCTTGATATGGTGGCGCCAGGAGCCCCCTCGCGAGGCTCGGCGGATAGCGTTGGTAGGCCCTTGCGGATTTCGTTCGGGAGAATAGCCATAGTAGCCGGCGTCATACCAGTCGAAACACCATTCATGTACGTTGTCGCCCAGATTGTAGAGTCCGAAAGTGTTCGGCGGATACAGACCAACCGGCTCAGGCCCGCTCTTCCAACGCCGGGCGTAATCGGGAACCAGCTCGGGTGGCGTGTCTCCCCATGGGTACAGACAGCCTTCGACGTCGCCGCGAGCGGCGCGCTCCCACTCCGCTTCGCTAGGCAAGCGATAGGGCTTGGAAGTCACGTACTTCAGCCACTCGCAATAGCTGAACGCCTCATGCCACGATATCGCGACGACAGGCATTTTCGGGTGATTGAAGTTTGGATCGTTCCAGCACAACGGCTGAGGAAAACTCATCGCGGCAAGGAAGCAGGCGTACTCCTCGTTCGTGACCTGATAAGCAGCAAGCTCGAAGGCATCCACCCAGACGCGATGCAGTGGCTTTTCATCATCTCGCCCGATTTCGCAACCCATCCAGAACCACCCCTTTGGGACCTGCACCATTACCGGTTCGATAGCTTCGATCCGAACCGTTGAGGAGATGGTCATACATGACCTTTCAATCCACTCTTTCACCTGCAATTAGGTGAGGACGCCTTACGAAGAAACGATACGCCCCAACAACCCCCTGAGCAACTGCCGGAAGCCGGAGTGTCAAACCTCCGGAATCCACAAGACAAAATCGCCACGAAGAAATGGTTGAATATGCCTGAGCCGTTGGGCCCTGTGTAAATCGGCGCACTTTGTACCAATGACATTGTGGACGGTTTAGCTATACGGAACTTATCCCGAAACCGCGTTCGAGGAAGCAATCGAAGCAAACCTTCGCGGCCTTATGGCCGACGCGAGTCTGGCGGCACAAGATTGTTCGCGCGATAGTACACAACAAGCTGGCCGTAGTGCTCGCCGCTGTGCTCGATGGCAAACGTCCAGATGCTGGAGTTGTGAGCCAGCCGGTTCCCGAAAAATTTCGATGAATTGTCCAGCCCCGCGTCGCCCTGCTGTTGAATCACCTTCGCTCCGTCCGCGACGGCCTCCTGCACGAACTTCACCACCTCGGCTTTGGTCTTGAAAACGTCACGCGAAGGATTGTCGCCCTCGCCGAAATCGGGCCCGAGGTTTGATCCGGAAATCCTGCGTATCAGGACGAAATCCAGTGCGGCGGCATGGAGAAGATTCTGGGCAAAGGTGCGCTCGTCTTTCTGCACCTTGAAATCGTACTTGTCGTCGGGAAAATCCTGCGCCATGGCGATGAGTTTGTTCCCGATGTCGTTCCATCGGTCCAACATCTCATCGGATCGAGAGCGCGATGGACTTGGAGGTTGATTCTGCGTTTGGGCCTGACTGCGAAGACTCATTCCGACGGTAGCCAGTAGAGTGAGCACAACCACCGCGAACGAACACCGCTTCAAAGACCGCTTCATCGTAGATTTCTCCTTTCGATTACCTGGTAGATCGTTCCCCGAACAGAGCGTACGCTTCAATGCGACGTAAGGTCATTGCGGACGACCTGCCCGTCCTTCATCACGAATCGAACGTGCTCCAGTTCGGTAATGTCGGCGATCGGATCACCAGCGACGGCCACCAGATCGGCGAACTTTCCAGGCTCGAGCGCGCCGATACGGTCCTGCCAACCCAACATTTCTGCCGCATTGGTAGTGATGGCACGAATAACCTCAAGCGGTGGCATTCCGGCATCGCGCAAATTAACTAACGTCGCAGCGCTTGCTTGCCCGCGCGTCTTTCCCGGATAGAACCAGCACATGTCCGATCCAGCCGCAAATTTCACCCCCGACTTCAACACCCGCGGAACCAAGTCGTCGTATCGTTTTTGGGCGCTTGCATCAGTGTTGGCATTCGAAGCGTGGAAGGCGGGCGACATCACTATGCTTGGCTCCGTGATCTTCATGAAAAAGCTGCCATAGAAAGTCGGCGTCAGGTCGAGGAAGATGCCTTTATCGCGCATCTGCTTGAGTTGCTCGTCGGTTACGTGGTTGCCGTGTTCGATCGAGTCTGCGCCGGAGTCAATAGCGGTTTGAATGCTTACGGCATCGGTGGCGTGGACGGCAACCTTGAGGTGCTCACGGTGTGCCTCCTCGACAACCGCCGTCAGTTCCCGCGGCGAGAGGTCCTCGCCGACCGTAACCTTTATAAGGTCGACGTTATAGAAGACGTTCTGGAGCACTGCGTCCCGTGCCCGGTCTGGGCTATCGATCGGTAGAAATTCCTGTTGCAGGATCGCCTGGGCAACAGCGGGATTCAGGCCCTGAATGTATGAACCTAACGCGATAAGCTTACGTCCGGATGCCAGGATCCTCGGGCCGGGAACGCGGCCGGCATTGATCGCGTCCCGCAGCGCCGCATCGCCATCAATACCGGAGTGCCCGAGGTTGCGTACCGTGGTAAAGCCACTCTCCAAGTCTTCGCGCGCCAATTGCGCGCCCAGCAACACGCGTTTTGAGGGCGACTCGACAACTGCCAGCAACAGCCCCGGAGCGAACTCCCCGTTGGAATGGCGCGTGATTTCGGCTTCTGGGGGCACAATGATGTCGATGAGCAGGTGCGTGTGACTATCAATCAGCCCGGGGAGCAGAGTCGCACTGCCCAGATCGATGGTCTTGACGCCCAGCGCATGCGCCTGCACTTGCGTCGGAGAACCAACCTCCTTGATCTTGCCGTTTTCAATCAGGACAGCTGCGGGCGAAAGCACATTCCTGGCTCTCGGGTCGAGCAGATGGCCAGCTTTTACTAGAGTTACGGGAGCGGGCGATTGGCCAACAATCTGCCCGATTGAAAACAAAACGAAGAACGCTGCAGCTAACATCGTGCACAGTTGGCGCATGCTACTCAGTCCTCTGTATCACTACGTCGTCTCACAGTGATTCTCCTCAGGTTCTACTACAGACTTCATTTGACCTACTACATTAGACGTTGACAGCGGTTAAAGGATATTCAGTGCGCTCGCTGCGATTGGGCATGGCGAGTCGCAGCCAAGCTGCCCATACGGCGGCAAGCCGTTTCATTCCGGGGCCTCCTGAGGAATTGCGTTGGCAACATTTTCAGTCACCGTGCGAAGTAGGGTCTTCTTGCCTGGTCATACACTTCACGGATGGCGTTAATCACGGTCTCCGGCTCGTCGAACTGGATATATTCCGAGCTATTGCGGGCGAAGATCTGTTTGGCGTTCGAAGATAGTCCGAGCCAGCGCGCCTGGGCCAGCGTGGTCTCCTGCTCATATTTGAGGTGTTCCGGCGTGTCCGGAGGCTTCGTCTCCAGGTGGCCAACACCGTGGTTTCCGGAGGTGAGCACGCGGATGGGGCGCGAGCCGAATGGGCGGCGGTGCTGTTGCAGATAGGTTTCGTCCGACGCTGTTTGTTCCATTTCTGAAGAATAAGCGTCATACATGGCAACTTTGGTTTGCGCGATCTCCAACACTTTGGCGTTCAACTCCGGAGACCACTCTGCTTCCGGCAAACCCCGAAAAAAAAACTTCTGAGCACAGGTCTGTTGTGGCTTGTGCTCGGCAATCGCATTACGACAATCGCGCAAGTCAGAAGGAATCCCTGCATGTCCTCGATGTGCCTCGTCTCGCATGGCCTCCGGTTCAAGGTCGTCGGGATCGGCGTCAACCAATACCAGCCCCGCAACTTCGTTCATGTACAGGTCCGCAAACGTGCGCACGTTGTCGCCGCCGAAGGCGGATCCCACCAGAATGTAGGGCCCGCCGATGCCGGCATGGTGAAGCGCAGTTCGTAGCTCCTCGGCGATGTGCACGCTGGTACGCGGCATGGGACCGGGATCGCTAAATCCCACGCCGGCACGGTCATAGCTGCGGGCGCGCGTCCATTTGGCGATCTCTGGTTGCACCTTGGACCACGCGGGCGCCCAGTCTCCCCATCCGGAATCGAAAACCACCGCGGGCGAGCCGCTCCCCGTGCAATAGAGATTCAGCCGAAATCCGCTCACGGCAACGAGCTGGCCGTGTCGTCCGTACACGATGTCCGCGGGAACCCCAGACTGGGCGCCCAGTTGCAGCTCCCAAACCAGCACTACAAGCAACGCCGCGAAAAATGCGGAGCGCTTTCGCAATCGACTTAACGGCTGCTCCGCGATGAACTCGCGGCCATGCGGCATGGGAATTTGCATAGCGCCCTTTATCTACTACATGCTAAGGCGAGCCTACTACATAATACGTGTGCTATGCAACCAAAGGCGGCAGGGTCACTTAAGTGAGCGAGCGAGGCTTGTGCGGTGGTCAGTGTCTTATCACGAAACAGCAGGCGGTTTGTGCGACTTTCCGAAGACAGCCGCGAGCGGCAGGAAGTGAAAGAAAACGTATTCGACGGGTTATCGCCGCTGCGTCGGTCTCGGCTGCAAACGACTGGTTCTCTTCCTGGAACGCCGCCATCGACGCTCTCGCCTGCGCCGCCGTTTTCTGCAGCTTTCGTTACTTTTCGTGACAGCATCACAATCCGGTTATCTTAAGCCACGCCATTTCAAGCCGTTCGAGTATTTTGACCACACGGGTGTCCGGTCGATCTCTGCAAAGACCTCTATTGTAATGGAATCATGTGGCGTTCGGCGTTCTCGGTTGCAGCGCGTTTCGCGGCTCCGATCGTTTCACTGCCGCCGTATCAATTCACCAGAAACAGGCTTCAATTATCCTCGGAAAAAGAGTATCGTTCGTTCGGGTGTTTCCGTGACGACCACGAACGACCTTCGTAGCTGCCCTCGTGTTTCCTCTCCGAGAGGGACCATTTTGGCCTGGCAGACTGCTAATAAACGAGAACTCTCGCCTCTGGCCAATCTTGCATTGGGTGGGTTGTACATCCGCACTAGTGAGCCTCCTCCTCCGGGAACTTTCATCCAATTGCTCCTTGATGTGCCGACTGGGGAGGTGCGGGCGCGCGCCATCGTCCAACGGAGCAAGCCCGAAGAAGGTATGGGTGTGAAGTTTGTGGCCATGCAACAAGAACACCGAGCGCGATTCGCTCAATGGCTTAGGCATCTATCAATCAAAGCCAGCAAGCTGTAATTCGGTTCCCGCAAAATCGGCACGCACGTTCGCGCACTTGCTAACTCAATCAGGTGGACACATCCACAAACGGAGTTCTGTTATCACCGCCGTGATATGATCCCCACTGACGGTGTAGACCGTCACCTCTCCCAGGGGGACTCAATGAACATCGATTTCAAACCCGGAGATGTTGTCCGGCACAAGTCTGGTGGCAAGGATGTCACTATTATCAAACTCGAAGACGAGAGCGTGGCCGGTGTTACCAGGAAAGTCGCCCTTTGTGGCCGGTTCGAAGGCCAGAATTTTCACGAGGAGACAATTCCAGTAGAGATGCTGGAGTTCGTGAGTCGATGGTTCGTCGCTGGCGGTTAGCGCACACAGAATAAGCGGCGAATTCCAGCTGTGGCACGCGAGAATTTCATTCAGCGGCTACCAACGCCATGTAACGTTACATTCTGATCGGCTGGTCGGCGAAATAACAATCCTCCAGAGACAGCTTGAATCGATGGCCTGGGTGGGCGCGTCACCGCATGCCGGTGACGGAGAGTAGTAGTTGGAACTGCCAGGTCTGTCAATCCAGTAGGTCGTGTTTTGGCTCTGCTGAAAGTATCCACCATTTCTACCATCCGGCGATTTGCTGTTGGAGCAGGTAAAAGGCTGTAACTTGTTGGTGTGTGCGACGGTTGCCAGCAAGTATGCTGCGCAGCTAAGGACAATCGGGCTGCAAAGTGAACTGGAGTAAACTGCATTCCTCTGTGCCGCCATGCGGTCAAGTGCGCTTAATAGGGCGCGGCCGCTTTCAAAGATTGAACCAGGAGGAGGGAGAGCAGAATGCAGGATCCGCAAATTTGCGTCTCAACTGTTGCGGACTCGACCAATCCCGTACCCTTCTGAGGGAACACTCTGTGCGATGCTTCCATTCGCATACCGATGATTTCGCATCTCCGAAGCCTCACTCCAACTGGCTCATACTTGTGCACTCTCGTCCGCGCGCGTGCGGCAAAACATCATGAGAGGAAACGAGCATGGAAACTCTGGTTCATGACCTCCGAGTCAGCCTCCGCATGTTAGCCCGGAACTGGGGCATGCCTCTAACGGTTCTGCTGACGTTCGCGCTCGGAATCGGCGCCAACACCGGGATCTTCACGGTGGATTATGCGACGCTCCTTGCTCCGCTGCCTATCCCCGTCCGGAGCAACTTGGGATGGTCTGGTTGAAGATTCAGAACTCCCGCAATGAGGTTGCCGCCGGAGACTACATAGATTGGAAGCAGCAGAACGCGGTCTTCGAGGACCGCTGCGCCTGGACCGGCACCAGCTTCAATCTCGCCACCAAAGACCAGCCAGAGTACCTCGACGCCAACGAAGCCCCCCACCACCATGCTCCATCTGATCGGCCAGTCGCTCTTTATGGGACGTTATTTCCTGCCCGAAGAAGGCACAGCCGGCCGCGGCCGTATTCCACGTGAACTGCAGCGCGTGACGACTCCGAAGACTCATGGTATGTTCTCGGTGATCAAGGTCCATGGAACCTCCGAGACCGCGGACATCAGGAAAGCAACAGGACGATATGACGCTCGTGTTGATGCGTGTGCAGGATGGCTGCGGTGTTTGACATCCACCGAGTAAGCAGCTCGCACAAACGGAAGGCTTAGCTGGAAGAGTAATGACGCCGCAGCGAGCACAGAGTTTCGCAAACACAGGCTTTGGCAACTAATCCGGGGCTTGCAGCGGGCACGAAGGGAGCAACGCCAATGGCGCAAGGGCAGGCGGGAATGCTGACAGCTGAGGAGCTGTTCGGGGACAGACTGGTGGACGATCCCTATCCTAGTTACCGGCGGTTTCTGGACGCTGGACCGGTTCACTACGTCAACTACAAACGTGGCACGTGGGCAATTTTCAGTAATGCGGCTTGCTCGACCGCGATTCGCGACATGCGGTTGACAGCAAAGCGAACGGCGATGTTCTTGTTGACGCTCCCACCCGAGCAATGTCTGGAATTTGCGGAGCTGGCACGATTGCTGGGCCTCTGGATGCTATTTATCGATGCGCCGGAACACACGAGGTTGCGTAAGTTGATGAACCGCGGGTTCTCCCCTGCCGTCGTGGAATCGTTGCGTCCGCAGGTGGAAGCCATTGTGGATGGCATGCTGGACCCGCTGTTACGCGCCTCCGAAGCGGATCTGATGCAGGCCATTGCGTATCCGCTGCCCATGCGCGTGATTGTGGAGATGCTGGGAATTCCGCACAAGATGCATGACCGACTCTTGGAGTGGACAGATGCGATTGCACGCTTTTTTGGAGTTCCTAATCAGCAAACGCTCGAGACTCTCCGGCCGGCTCAGAACGCCGTGCTGGAGCTGACGCAGTTCTTTCGTGAGGCAGTGGCAGAGCGGCGAAAGCAGAAAGGCAAAGATCTGATTAGTCTCTTGTTGGACATCGAGGAAGATGGAGACGTTCTGACGGAAGAGGAAGTTCACGCGCAGTGCGTGATGCTGCTGTTCGGCGGACATGAGACTACGCGAAACCTCGTGGGAAACGGGATGTATACGCTCCTGCGGCATCCCGAGGAAATCGCTGAGCTACGCGAGAATCCTGCACTGATTCGTTCGGCAGTGGAGGAATTGCTGCGGTATGAGAGTCCAGTGCAATACACCGCACGAATGGCGAAAGAGGACCTGGAGATTTGCGGAGTCCGGCTGCGCCCAGGTGAGCCGATCCTTTTTATGTTGGGCGCCGCAAATCGGGATGCGGCACAGTTTGAAAAGCCCGACCGGTTGGACTTGAAGCGAGTGAGCAATCCGCATCTGGCATTTGGCGCCGGCGCGCACTTTTGCATTGGAAACCAGTTGGCGAGGTTGGAGGGGCAGGTCGCCATTCTGAAGCTAGTGCAGCGGTTTCCGCTGATGCGGTTTGCGCAGCAGCGTGCGGAGTGGATACCTAATCTGGTGCTGCGTGGGCTGAAGGCATTGCCAGTCGTATTGTAACGCCGGGCACTCGGACCTGCGCACCTGTCGCCCTGAGAAGAGAGACTTCTAGCGAACCCATGAAAATCGGTCTGCGCCAACGGGCGTGGTTCGCCAAACCTTGAGCCGAGACCAAAGACGGGGCGGTTCTGGGTAGAGAGCGCTTTTCTTCCGTAATACTGGAGACACAGCGTTCGTGGTTGTAGACTTCTTCGCCTTTTCACGTTGTACTATTCCATGAAAGACAAAAATGGCTGCTCAAATCAGGAGGGCCGGTGAAATCATCAACGGTCGTTCTATTCGCCCTGCTTGCGTTGGGAGTAGTTCTATTTCTTTTGACACGACGCAAGGAAGCTTCCGGCCAAAAATTCGGCAGCACGGACGAGTTTATCCAGTTCATGGCAGCTGGGGCCGTGAAGGACGCTGCGGAGAAAGACCGCATAAATCTGGATTACAGTGTTGACTCTATCAGAGAGGTTGAGGGAATCCTGGGTCGTCTCCACGAACTGTACGTGAAAGACTCTTCGTCCATTAGCGCAAGGGAGCTCGGGTCCGCCTATGGTGCATACATCGGTGAAGTGATTCGAAGGAGCGAGCCAGGCGCGAAGTGGGAGCGTGATGATGCCGCCGGCGGGGAGTAGTCATACCCCATTATTTGGGGGCCAGGACACGGACACTCATACCCTATGGCGTGGTGCTACCACCGTATCGTGAACGGACCGGAAGACAATGTCTGGGTCAAGTTCCGAGTATTGAAAGATGGAACCATGAAAACCGTGTCGCCGAACGCGAAGTAACCAAGCTCCGTTGAAGACCCAAGAATCTCTGTGGCGTGGCCAGAAGTCTAGGTTGTTCAATTCGCTAGAAATTCGGAATCGCTTATTTCTCGCCAACTGCTTACGGCTGACTTGTCAAAAGAAGCTGAAAGAGTCCCATAGGCGTCGAAGAAGATCACGCCGTCTTCCGATACTTCCACACTCGAAGCGCGGACGGGTTGACGGTATGCCAAGTCCATGGGGTCCGCTGCTCCGTTGAGATAGACCATGAAGTATCTTTTCCACGGCGCGTCAAATCTGCATGAGTTTGTTCAGTTCTGGCGTGGTCACGCTTTCGTCGAGGAAACCGAATTCACCTCTATCTTTCACCTGATATACCGCTTCGAGAAAGCCGGTCATCGCGGCTCGGTAGAGTGAGGTCGCTAGGCTGATGCCCCTGACTCCGGATGCTGCGAGTGCACTCACGGAAAATGATTTTCCCTTGATTCCAACCATAAAATTGAACGGCTTTGACACCGCTGCGCAGACTGACCTTACTGCGGTAAGGTCAGGAAGGCCAGGAGCGAATAGGACATGGGCTCCGGCTTTTTCGAAGGCTTGAAGACGGCGGATGGTTTCATCCAGGCTCGGATTGTCGAAAAGAAGATTGTGCGTACGCGCTGTGAGCATAAAAGGAAATGGGAGTGCACGTGCCGCCTCGGCCGCTGCAGCAATCCGCTCGACAGCCAGGCCAAAATCGTAAAAGGGACTGTCTGGGTTGCCAGTCGCATCCTCAATCGTGCATCCAACGAGTCCCATATCAGCCGCTAGCCGGATTGTTTCCGCCACCACCTCAGGCGCGTCGCCGAAGCCTCTTTCAAGATCGGCAGAGACGGGCAAATCAGTCGCATCGACAATCAGACGCGAGTGTGACAGCGACTCATCTCGTGTCAGCCCATGGTCCCTTCGACCAATGGCGGAGGCTGACGCTGCGCTCGATGTGGCTAGTGCCTGAAATCCAAGGCCGGCGAGAATGCGCGCTGAGCCGATATCCCATGGATTCGGAATTACAAAGACGCCAGGGCCGTCGTGAAGCGCGTGGAAGCGAGTTGCCTTTTCCTCTTGCGTGGCACTCATCGAAATTCCTTCGCGATCAGAATCCTCATCATGTTACTCCGTCAGCCACATGGCTGTGTATCAGCAACCGGTAGATATTACTGCCATAGAGAGCAATCGTGGTCGGAGACTCAAAACACGCACGAATTTTGACATTTTCATCTCCCACTATCGTTGAATGCCACAAGAGAATGCCCTTTTGAGCTGCTATGATCTGGAGAGCCGTATGATAAGTCCCTCGACTTTGGACATTCGGGCAAAATGTGGCGTCACTCGAACCATGAGATTCGAGCCGTCGGGATTAGCCGGAACCGGCGGCCCCGCTGCAGCAACCCCGCTAACATCGAGCAACTGAAATACAAGTTGCAGGTTGGATTCCTGAGTCAGAAAAAATGGTATTGTACCTGACTTCTCTCAAATAAAGACTCGCGGAAACTGCAGCGCTCCAACGTGAGATTGAGATCATGATTTTTGACGGATGCAGAGGGAGTCCGACGTGAAACGAAGTTATCTTTTTCTTTTCAGCGTTTACGCCTTGCCGTGGCTCATTCCTGAGCGCGGCGCGGTAGAGACCTTCACTGCTTCATTTGTCGCGCCGCCATCAGCCGGCATGAGCGCAGCAGACAGAGCCGCCGGCGATCAGGCCAGCCAAGGCGCGGAATACTACCTTGATTGCAAGCTTGCGGAGACGAAAGGCGACGGGCATTCACCAGCACGGGCGTGGCACACGCTTGAGGAAGTGAACGGACACACGTTCGTGCCGGGGGAGGCCATTTATTTGAAGCGCGGAACGGAGTGTCATGGGTTTCTCTGGCCAAAAGGTTCCGGCTCAGCAACCGCACCGATCCGTCTGTCGGCGTACGGAGAGGGCCTGCGTCCCAGGGTTATCGCGGGCAAAAACGATGAAGAAGCCTTCAAACTGTTCGATCAGCAATATTGGGACGTCGATTCCATCGAATTTTCGGGCGGCACGCTCTTCGGCGTTTTTGTGAGCGGACAAACGGGGACTCTGCATCATATTCACGTCAGAAATCTGCTGGTGCACGACGTGCACGGCGGCGAAGTAAAGCATAAAGAGAGCGGACTGGTGGTGATTTCTCCAGGGAAGGTTGAGCAGCATTTCGATGACG
>Ga0209380_10001246_pt1 | contig 17397 bp, 15 predicted proteins | sample HubBroMetageWFT6_FD_188347 | JGI IMG/M metagenome (GOLD analysis project Ga0209380, IMG submission 188347) | Warmed and freeze-thawed soil microbial communities from the Hubbard Brook experimental Forest, New Hampshire - Hubbard Brook CCASE Soil... | ecosystem: Environmental > Terrestrial >...
GCGTCCGGAAAGGCTCTCGCCGCGCAAACCGTTCCAGCGCCGGACCATCTGCGGCGAGACGCCGAAATTGTCCGCGACCGTTTGCACGGTGTCGCCGGAGTGAACTTTGTAGCGCGTGATGCGCCGCGCGTAAGTGGCGGTATCCGAAAGCGGATGTTTTCCCGGCGCCACCGGGATCACCAGCTTGGCGTCGGCCTCGAGTTCTTCGGGAGTATCGAGGTGGTTGGTCTCGGCAATCGCCTTGGCCGTCACGTGGTAGGTACGCGCCAGCGAGGCCAGCGTATCCCCTGATTGCACTGTGTGGTAACGCCACCATAACCGCATCCCAGCCGGAATCGCTGCCATCGCCGTTTCGTATTGATCTTTGCTCCCGGCGGGCAGGTGCAGCTCAAACTTTCCTTCGCGCGGTGTGGTCAACCGCAGCAGGCTGGGATTCAGATCCTGCAAGTCCTCCACGTTCCCACCCACGCATTCCGCCACCAGCCGCAGATCGACCGGAGCAGTGAGCGTCACGGTGTCGTAGTCCGCGGGATGCTCCATCGCGACCGCGTTCAAGCCGTACTGCGACGGATTCTTGGCCATGATGGTCACGGCCAAAATGATGGGGACGTAATTCCGCGTTTCCTTGGGCAGAACGTTGCGCCGGTAAAGCTCCCAGAAGTCGGCAAAGCCGGTGCGTTTCACCGCGGACTGCACGGTGCCCGGGCCCGAGTTGTAAGCGGCCATAGCCAAATACCAGTCGCCGAACTCGTTGTAGAGATCTTTCAGGTGATGCGCGGCCGCCCGCGTGGATTTCTCGGGATCCTGCCGGTCATCGACGTACATATTGTGCGAAAGCCCGTAGCCGCGGGCCCGGCTAGCCATAAACTGCCAGATGCCCCGCGCGCCCACCCGCGAGACTGCCAGCGGATGGAAGCCGGACTCGGCCTGCGCCAGGTAAATCAGATCCTGGGGCACGCCTTCCTCTTTGAGGACCGAAACCATCATGTCGTGGTAGCGGCCGGAGCGGGCAAATGCGCGCTCGAAGTTACCGCGTCCGCGATTGGAGAAGTAGGTGATGTAGCCGGCCACCTGGTCGGTCATCATCAGCGGCAAGTCGGAGTGGGTCGACTTGATTTCCGCCTGGGCCTTGGCCCGCACGCCGGCATCGGCCGAAGGCGTAATGCCGTTCGTTTCATCGATGGGCGCCGGCTCGGACTTCTGCTGTCCTTCCGCGTCGCCTGCTGCATTGTTCCCTGTTTCGCTGCCGGGTGCTCCGCCAAGCCCGTCCAGGCCAAGCTCGTTCACTCCAGCCACTACGCGGTCGAATTCCTTCTGCAGGCGGTCGTCGGAGCGGACATCCAGATTGCTGCCCAGCATCGCGTTGAAGGCGTTATCGAAATTCTGTTTGGCAGCGTCGGTTTTCCCCGCCTGGTAGTTGACCACTCCCGCCTGGTATTCCTTCTCAACCCGCGCCACCAGTTCTCCGACTGGATCGGAGGTGGGAGGCGGAGAGCTACCCTGAGACGTAGCATGAGAACTGGCTTGGGAAGAATCTTGTGTTGAATTCTGGGCGGAAGCTGCGGCACCAGACGGCACTCCCTTTTGGGACGAATCCGGCTTCGCCTGTTGGGCTGGCGCCGAACCCGAACCAGCCGGCTTCGCCGGAGCAGGAGAAGCCGCAACACCGCTCAAGGAGGGTGCAGACCCCGGCGGTAGAAGCGACACCGGCTTCTGCGCGCTCTGGCAGGCAGACCAGGCCAAAACCAAGCCGGCCAGTATCGCGCTCCGTAAATGGGGTTGTGCAAGCCTCATAATTCTAGACAAGCCTCATATTCTCTATGAGATGCGGGATTCTCCCTGGGTGTTGGGTGTGTACAGCCTTAACTCAAAATCGTACCCGCCAGCCAGCCTTGGGTCAACGCCGAAAAGGCCCTTTGGCGGTTACCTTAGGCACCAATCGGTATGGTCCCGGCCGCGCCATTACGTTCCATTACCTTACGGGCGCGCCCAGATCGAGTCAGACTCCTCGACTGCAAGACCTTAGACTCTGGCGTCGGGCTTCGACAGCCGAGGCCGCTGTCCCCACCTAGGCCGCAACAGATCGGTCCCAGTCCACCCCTCAAACCCGCCAATAATCCGGACGCCAGTTCTGGATCGCCTTCTTGATATCCGCCCGCGACAGTTTCTCCTTGAGCGTGCGCTCCACCAGCTTCGGAATCTCCCCGTCAGAGGCGAAGCGCAAGGCAATCAGCTGCGCTTCGCTCAATTCGGGAATCCGGGCCCGCAGAGGCTCAGGTAGAAGCATGGCCAAGCGCAAGCGCTCTTCCAATCGAATCACGCGATCTTGCACTTTCACGGCATAGACGCGCTCCCTGAGAACAACCACCAGCAGGGCCATCGCCAGCAGAATCAACAGGAAGGCGTGGAAGTGATCGCGAAAGTCGCCGTGGGTAATATGCGCGAAGAAATGGACCAGAGCCAGGAGCAGTCCCAGGATGAACACAGGCAGCGCGAAAAAATGAAACGGCGGATCGAACCGCGTGTGATTCGCAAATGTCTGGGGGACTTTTTCGGCCATTACGAAGGCTCCTTGGCGCCGACGTGTCAGTGTAGCAGACACCCGAATCATTGCGCAGTCGGATTCAAGATTCGGAATGCCTCACTCCAAATGACAAAACCCGGGCACCATTTGATTTTCGTCTTTCGCTAGTGGGGCAACTTACTGGGGAAGAAAGATCACTCAACCGCGAAGGACACGAAGTATCATGAAGCCCCTCGTTTCCATGATTTCCTTCGTCTACCGAAGCCTGTCCTAAGCGAAGTCGAAGGGTGTCCTCTGCGCTCGATGAACTTCAGATTGAGCCACCACCAATCCGTCGGATCACGCCGAACCCATCCCGCGTCCCGTATAATTTCTCGCGGCAAACAACCAGACGAAGGAATCAACTGGCGTAAAGGAAGACCATGAAAGCCATTCAAGTGAAGCAAGTGGGCGGACCGGAAGCCATGCAATTGGTGGAATTGCCCGTCCCTCAGCCGAAAAGCCACGAGGCGTTGGTCAAGATCGCGGCCGCGGGCGTCAACTTCATCGATGTCTATATCCGCGAGGGGCGCTACCACGCACCCGTGCCGTTCGTGGTCGGGCAAGAGGGTTCGGGTGTGGTCACCGCGGTGGGCGCCGACGTGAAATCAGCCAAGGTCGGCAACCGCGTGGCGTGGAGCGGCGCCCTCGGATCGTATGCCGAATATGTGGCCGCGCCGGCCGCCGCGTTGGTGCCGATTCCCGAAGATGTAGGTGACCGGGACGCGGCCGGCGCCATGCTCCAGGGCATGACCGCGCACTATCTGTGTTACGACACTTACCCGTTGACACCCGGGAAAACCGCGCTGATCCACGCTGGCGCCGGCGGCGTGGGACTGCTGCTGATCCAGATGGCGCACAATCTCGGAGCGCGCGTAATCACGACGGTCTCCACTGAGGAAAAGGCCAAGCTGGCGCGCGAGGCCGGCGCCGATGAGGTCATCCTCTACACCCAGGTCGACTTCGTAGCCGAAACCAAACGCCTGACCGCGGGCCAAGGAGTGGACGTGGTCTATGACAGCGTGGGCAAGGCAACCTTCGAAAAGAGCATGAACGTGCTCCGCCCGCGCGGCATGCTGGTGCTCTTTGGGGCGTCGAGCGGCCCGGTTCCGCCCGTGGATCCCATTACGCTCTCGCAGAAAGGCTCGCTCTATATGGCGCGCACGAGCCTGGCCCACTTCACCGCCACGCGCGAAGAGTTGCTGGCGCGCTCCGGCGCAGTGTTCAACATGATCTCCAGCGGCAAACTGAAACTAACCGTCGGACATACGTACCCGCTAGCTGAGGCGCAGCAAGCCCACCGCGATTTGGAGGGCCGCAAGACCACCGGAAAGCTGTTGCTGATTCCGTAAGGGTCGGCACAGACCACGCAGGGACAGCCGCGCTCGGCTGTCCACCGAGCGCAGCGAGGGCGTCAGCGCCGCGCGTCGAAAGTCCCCATTCGGAAACCGCAACGAAGATCTTTTCGTGCAATGTCGGTGGCCCCCTCTGATCTCAGTTTAGGCTGCATAGAGGGCTTCGCTGCGCTCCGCTGGACAGCCGAGGCGGCTAACTCTAAGTGAACGGTTGCAATTACCGTTTTCGCGCGTAGCCCCTCGCGTACGCCGGCACTTCCTGCCCGGGCAGCAGCCGTGCGTCGTCAATCGGCTCTCCCGCGACCATCTCCAAAGGCACCACTCCCGCCCACGTCGGAAATGCATAGTCCGGTTCATCATCCACTGGCGGACCAACGCGCACTTTCGCCGAGAACTCTTCGATCGGCAGCCGCAGCACCGACGTCGCTTTCAGTTCGCGTTCATTGGGTTGGCGCGAGTCGTCCCAGCGTCCCGGCAGAATGTGTTGCGAGAGCGAATAGAGAGCTTCGATTTTTTCTTTGGGATCGTCCACCAGCGTCGCCTTCCCCAGGATCACGACGGAGCGGTAATTCATGGAGTGATTGAAAATGGAGCGCGCGAGCACCAATCCGTCGAGCAGAGTAACGGTCACACACACCGCGACGCCGTCTTTCATCTGCCGGAGCATGCGGCTCGCCGCCGAACCGTGAATATACAGATTGCTTTCCACACGCCCGTACGACGTTGGAATCACAAAAGGCTGGCCCTCGACCGCGAAGCCAACGTGACAAAGAAAGCCTTCATCAAGAATCTGGTACACAGTTTCGCGATCGTAAGCCGCGCGTTCGGGTTCGCGGACGACACGAGTCCGCGGCGTCGGCGTAAAGGATTCAGACATTTGGGAACAAACTCCGGCAAGCGCCAAGGATGGATGACGATGAATAGAAATTCTAGCAGAGTGGCGCGGCTCGACGCAGAATCTCCAGCTCGCGCTCGGCCGTGCCTACGCGGTTCCGGCGTTGGTGAAGGCTTCGAGCGCATCGGACAAGGTGGGGAACATCAGAAACAGCGGCTCGGTTTTGGTGATCTGGAACACTTTCATGACACGCTGGTTGACGCCAGTGAGCGCCATGCGGCGTCCGGACTTCTGGCACGAGATGCAGGAACTGACCAGCGACCCAAGACCGGAGGAGTCAAGATAAGGAACGCCGGTGAAGTCGAGGATCATGGTGGGCGCGTCTTCGCGGCGCACCGCATTGATGAACGGAGAAACGTTCTCGACGGTGAGCGGGCCGTGCAGGCAGAGGACTCCCCGGTCGACACGCTCGATCTGTAGGGGGTCGGATGCCATGGCGCACGATTCTAGGCCAGATGGTGAGGCAGGTTCAAGTTTGGGGCTTTTGGCTTTTAGCTTTCTTGCTCCTACGCTTCTAGCTTTTGGGCTACATCTGCGGGGCGGGGTACACTGCTGGCATCTTAGCTGGCGTCCCCGGAGGATCCGTGAAGCGCGCTTTGGCCATCGTCACCGTTACCTGTCTCGGTCTGCTCGGGCCGGCCACAAGCCTCGGACAGCAAACACGAGCTCCACAAACCCCTGCCACTCAAATTGCGGACGAGTTGGGCACTCTGGCCAGCGACGCCATGCGAGGGCGTGGCAGCGGCACCGTTGACGAGCTGAGAGCAGCGAGATACTTGGCGCGTGAACTGCGGCGGATTGGAATTTCTCCACTGGGTGATGCCGGGGGCTATATTCAGGACGTCTCCGGCACTTTCAATTTTCGCGGCGGACCCAAGCCGTGGCATACGCGCAACGTCGTCGGAGTTCTCACGGGCAGCGATGCCAGGCTGAAAGACCAGGTCGTGCTGCTCACCGCTCACCTCGATCACCTGGGCGTGGGAACGCCGGTGAAGGGCGACAGCATTTATAACGGTGCGGACGACGACGCTTCGGGCTGCGTGGCGGTGCTGCAACTGGGGCGTGCTTTGGCGAAGGGAGAGCGGCCGAAACGCACCGTGTTGTTTGTTTTTTTCGGCAGCGAAGAAACGGGCGGACAGGGCGACCAGTATTTTCTCCGGCATCCGCCGCTGCCGTTGGATCACATCGCCGCCAACCTGGAGTTTGAAATGATTGGACGTCCCGATCCCGCAGTGCAGCCCGGGGAACTTTGGCTGACGGGCTACGAGCGCAGCAACCTCGGCCCAGAGCTCGCGCGGCATGGCGCAAGGCTGGTGGCTGATCCGCATCCGGCGCAGAAATTCTTCCAGCGCTCGGACAATTTTGCCCTGGCCAAGCGCGGCATCGTCGCACAGACCGTTTCGAGCTACGGCTTGCATCCCGACTATCACCAGCCCAGCGACGACATGGCGCACGTCGATCTCAAGCACATGGAACAGGCGATTGCGTCGCTGGTGGAGCCAGTGGCATGGCTGGCCAATTCGGATTTCAAGCCGGAGTGGGTGGCGGGGAAAGCACCGTAGGTGGAGATGGTTTCGAACGGTTAACTTCCGGGAGCACAAGGCGGAAATCGTCGTCACGGTGTCTGTGCAAATTGGGATGAGGCGCTTAGATAGGATAGTCCGTTGGGCATTGACGGCATCGGGCGCTGTGGTTACCCTCCTCTCCTGGCGCATCTGGCGTTCCGTGCCGACGCAGATCAAGCAGACGCCGAGCAGTATGCCGTTTGTTCCGCGTATATCGAACCCGGCCTCGCTGGAGAGTCTCACGATCTGGGCAGCCGAACAGGGCTCGTCGTGATCGACGAAAACAGCGTGTTCTCAAACCGCTTCGTACAAAAGAGCACACTCAATCAATTCCGTTTTCTTCTGGGCAACGCAGGTCACATCAAGACGGCGATTCCATCACTTCGACGTTCGGCTCTGTTCGAATTGTTTTTTGCCAACCTCCGCGATGAACGCTTGGAAAGACGGCTTCACCTTTCCACCAGATATGAGCTGGCGACGGAACAGGAAACGAATGTGTATCCGTCGGAGCAGTTCATGCGCCGATTTCCGCAGAACTACGGCTACTTAACATTCTCGAGGGTCGCCTTCAACCGCGATTTGACCGAAGCATTTTTCTATACGGAACACGTTTGCGGGTTGTGCGGGGAAGGCAGGTTCGTGTTTGTGAAGAAGGTGAATGGGTTCTGGATCGTAGACCGCATTGACTCAACTTGGATTTCGTAGTACTTACGCCAGGTATTCCGTCAGCGTCTGCAGAAACGAACCAAGCACTATCCCGTTCGGCGCGCCGTGAGCAAACTCAATATCTCTCTCAACCCCTGGCGGATGTGCTGAATCTCGGTGGCGGAGTGTGCCGGGAACGGAATGGTGGACTGTCCCTTGTCAGCTTTGGCTTCCGAGCGCAGGTGCTGGCGCGCGCCCTGGATGGTGAATCCCTGCTCGTAGAGTAGTTGCTTGATGCGCAGTACGCTTTCGACGTCGCGCTTGCGGTACATACGCTGGCCAGTGCTGCTCTTCACCGGCTTCAGTTGCGGGAACTCGCTTTCCCAGAAGCGCAGCACGTAGGCGGGCAGGCGGCACAGATCGGCCACTTCGCCGATGCGGAAGTAGAGCTTGTCGGGGATGAGAACGTCGTCGGTTTTAACCGTGGCTTTACTGCCCGCGCCGTTCGACCGTCCTTGTTTCTTGGCAGCCATGTGGAGGACTCCGGCCGAAGCCGTGTCGTCCGCCTATTGTGACACAGGTTCAAAAGGGGGGAGAGAGATTTTCACGCACGAAAGAACAGGGGTAGCTATCAGCAGTCCGCTGGAAAGGAAAAGCCTCTCAAGAGGTGCTTCTCCGGAGAGGCCAGTGAAAATCCTGACAATGCGAGACTGAGTCTCGCTGGCGGTTAGTGCTTTTTCTTTTTTGCCTTCTTCTTCGTTGCCATTGAAGGATCCTCCATTGAACGATTTCCCTTGCGAGATTGAACTCCCGGGCCCGTTGCCTGAAAGACCAACCCAATAAATAGTACTAGCGGTCTCTCTAATACAAGATATTGCGGCACGATGAATGAAGTGTCAACAGAATTTTGCAGTTTCGAGCGGGAAAAACGTCGTGGATCGTTCGTCGCGGGTCGTTCGCCAACGCGGTCGCGCAATGCTTTGCGAGTCGCGCCGCCCGACTTCGTCTGAGCCGGACAGCCGAGGCGGCTGTCGCTACATGAGTTGTTGCCGCGACGACCGGGATAGGTTCTGGCGAACGACCAACGACGAGCGACCGACGACTGGTAGTACACTGCGCCCATGCCGCGCGATCCCATCGAACTCGAAATCTTCAAGAGTCTTTACCACTCCATCGCCGAGGAGATGGGCGCCACTCTGCGGCGGACCGCGTTTTCTCCCAACATCAAAGAACGGCGCGATTATTCCTGCGCGGTATTTGATGGCGACGGCGAGGTGATCGCGATGGGCGACCACATGCCGGTGCATTTGGGGTCGATGCCCATGTCGGTGCGGGCGTCAATTGCGGCGTGTGAGCTCAGTGGCGGGATGCAGCCGGGTGATGTGGTGATGCTGAACGATCCGTTCCGCGGAGGAACGCATCTGCCGGACATCACGCTGGTCGCGCCGGTCTTTGTGATGGAAGGCGTGATGGAACGGGAGAAGCCAATTGGCCGTCGCCCCAGGGGACGGCTGCACGCCCCTAACCTTCGCGGGCGAGGCGCCCGCGGCCCCACGAGTCCGGATTTTTATGTGGCTTCGCGGGCGCATCACGCCGACGTCGGCGGAGCGTATCCAGGCTCAATGGGGCTGTGCCGCGAGATCTATCAGGAGGGCGTGCGCCTTCCGCCGGTGAAGCTGATGAGTGCCGGCAAGATGCAGCTTGACGTTCTCGCCCTGCTGCTCAACAACGTGCGCACGCCGGAAGAGCGCGAAGGGGATTTGGGCGCGCAACTCGCTGCCTGCCACACCGGCGCTGAGCGCCTGCGCGAAGTTTGTGCGCGATACGGAGTGGAGAAGACCAAGCGTGCGGCGCGCGAGCTTCTGGACTATTCCGAGGAACTGATGCGCGCGTTTTTGAACCGCGTGCCGGCGGGGACGTATCGGGCTGAAGATTTCTTGGACGGGGATGGGATCAGTGAAAGTTCAGTTAAGATCGCGGTGACGATCAAGTTCCGGGAATCGACGGTTCGCGGGAAAAAGCGGCGGCAGGACGCCGCCCCCATGGTCACGGTCGACTTCACGGGCAGCGATCCGCAGGTTGAGGGGAGTGTCAATGCGGTCGAGGCCATCACTTATTCAGCCTGCTTCTACATTTTCCGCTGCCTGCTGGCGGAAGACGTGCCGGCCACGGCGGGACTGATGCGGCCGATTCAGGTGATCGCGCCGAATGGAACCATCGTCAACGCGCGACCGCCGGCAGCGGTGGCAGGCGGCAATGTTGAGACTTCGCAGCGCATCGTCGACGTGCTGCTGCGCGCGCTGGCCCACGCGATTCCGGAGCGGATTCCCGCGGCCGCTTCGGGGACGATGAATAATCTCACAATCGGCGGCATCGATCTTCGTGGGGACGTTCTGCGTAACGGCGAGCTTTGTGAGGGCGACCCGCGTGAAGGCAATCCGCGCACCGGCCAGCCCTTTGCCTACTACGAGACCATCGCCGGAGGCATGGGCGCGCGGCCCGGCAAGCCGGGCGTTTCGGGCGTGCACACGCACATGACCAATTCTCTGAACACGCCGGCAGAAGCGCTGGAATATGCTTATCCGCTGCGGGTGCGGCGATATTCGCTGCGGACGGGCAGCGGCGGAAATGGAAAGCATCGCGGCGGAGACGGCATCGTGCGCGAGATCGAGGTGCTGACGGATTGCTCGGTCACTCTGCTGGCAGACCGACGCACGGTCGGGCCCTGGGGATTGGCCGGCGGTGGCGACGGCTCGCCCGGAACCGCGAGCGTGATTCGCCACGACGGTTCGGTCGAAGCGATGCCCGGAAAATTCAGTACGCGCCTGCGCGCAGGAGAACGAATCAGAATTGAGTCACCGGGCGGCGGGGGTTGGGGCGCGAACCACTGACGCCAGTTCTTGGTGGTTGATTCACGGCGGCTACAGGCGTAAACGATTAGGGGAGCCGATGCGTCACAACAGGGAGCCCCCAATGCACATGGTCAAATCGTTCGGAGAATGTCAGTAGCCAAGATTATGGGCGTGCTGTACGCCTGCACGGGTTTAGTTTTCGCGCCCTGCTTCTTGCTCTTCGGGTTGCTAGGATCGATGGCGGGGCAACAGAACTCTCCCTTCACGGGAATTGTGGGCGTGGTCGTTGCCATCATCTTGCCGTTTTTCTACGGCGCACTTGGATTTATTGACGGCGCGATCGGGGCGCTGCTGTACAACCTTCTTGCGAAGTGGGTGGGTGGGTTCGAAGTCGAGGTGGAGCTGCGGCCAACAACTCCGGTTGTGCCTTACCCGATTATCCCTCCCGCCACTCCCAGCATCTGATTGAGCGCCCTCACCGGACTTGGTGGCCTCACATGACGACCGATCCTGCGGCTCACTATCTCCACGAAGCCCATCGCCAGATGCGGGGACACAAGCGCCTGGCCGAGGGCGCGATGGCTCAACTCAAAGACGATGAGTTGTTTGTGACGCTCGACCCGGAATCGAATTCCGTCGCCGTCATCGTGAAGCACATGGCGGGCAATATGCGCTCGCGCTTCACCGACTTCCTGACCACAGACGGCGAAAAGCCCGACCGCTATCGCGACCAGGAATTCGAGCTTGGCCCTGCGACCACGCGCTCCGATCTTACGACGTGGTGGGAAGAAGGCTGGGCGCGGGTGTTCGAGGCAATCGAGTCGCTCAAACCGGAAGACGTGATGCGCATCGTGATGATTCGCGGAGAACCCCACACCGTGTTTCAGGCCGTAAACCGCCAGGTCGCGCACTATGCCTACCACACCGGCCAGATCGTATTTCTGGCGAAGCATCTGCGCTCCGGTGGGTGGAGGTCGCTGAGCATCCCCCGCGGCAAGTCGGAAGAGTTTAAGAAGGTGGCGCCGAAGTCGGATAGAGGATTGCCACGGGAAAAGTAACCCGGGTTTTCCATCATCGCGAGCCCGGCCCAAAATACCGGTAGTGCCCGGTGATCTTCCAGTTGAACAACACATCTTCCATCTTCGGTCCCGCGCCAATGTTGTGCACGAGCATGTAGCGCCCGCTCCAGCGGGATTTCTGGTCCACGACAATGCCGATGTGCGGAACATTGCCGCCCAGGTCCCAGGTGACGAGGTCGCCGGGGGAATAATCTTCCGCGCGGCCGGTGATGGGCAGACTCTCGCCCTTGCGCTGGAAGAAGACCATCAGGTTCGGGACGCGGCGGTGGTCGATGTTCGAATCGGGATGGGCCAGCAGCCAGCGCCGCTTGTTTGGGTAAGCTGCGAAATTCTGCAGCATATCCTCGTGAACTTCCTTCTGCAGATCGACACCGACGGCGCGGTAGGAGCGGATAATCTCATCGCTGCATACGCCCGTATCGGCCGGGACATCTCCCCCGGGGTATGGAATGCTGACGTAAGCGGAAACATAACGGACCGAATGATGGGTCCGCTCGATGGCCGCCGCAACCAGGCGGCGCGTGAAATCCTGACGCGAGTCAGCCGACACAGCCGGCGCAGGCCTTAGTGCTCCAGCGGCTACCGCGAAGGCTCCGAACAGCAGAACACAGAACAGCAGAACACATTGCCGCTTTGCCTCGGAACCAGCTCTCATGCCAGTCAAATTGTAAATGGTGGATTGGAGCTGGCGGCGGTATTCGTTCGTTCCGCTTAGTGTTTCACCGCGTCTTCCTTCTTCGCATCCGAGGTGGTAGCGCGAGGCCAAACCGGGGAAACCAGTTCGAGGCGCCACATAGGTCCTCCCATGTAGGACAGGGTCTCAGATTTGACGAAGGCCGGAGCTTCACCGCCAAGAATCCAGACGTGCGAGTCTGGCGGCTGCTTTCCCAAGATCGGCGCTACCACTCCGGCGACGCCTCCGATGTCGACCTTTACCGCGTAGTGAGTCGCCTCCCGGCCCGATCCAGCGACGGAGAAAGGTTCCGTACCCTCGGCCGTAATCATCAGTTTGACGACCCGAGGCTTCGGCGCCGACACCAGCATTGAGAATTCCGCCTGCGTCGCACCGGGCGGAAGATTCTTCAGCAGCGTCGGTACCAGGCCATTGGCCAGATCCGGCGGCAGCTTCAGACGCGTGTCCTCTACCTTCTCCTTGCCGTTATCGTCCGTGTAGCGAACCGTCACCTGGCCAGTGGACGCGGTTACCGACTCGTCCGTGGCATGCTTGAATGCAGGACCTTTTTGCACAAGATGATAGCTGATGAGGCGAAAGTCGCCGCGCTGGGAAAAAACCGTGGTTTCCTCCTGTCGCGAGCCGTCCTTGAAGCGGAACACGAGTTGACTGGTGACGCGATCGCCGTGCACGACCTGCGCGAGGTCGCCTTCCGCGATGGGGTTGCCGTCAAGCGTGCTCAGCACGAGAAAGCCATGGATCAACCCTTCCTTGTAACGCACCCCTACCGGAGACGCGGACAGCGAGGCGCCGCAGAGAAAACAAGCTGCGATCAAAATTACGGCAAAACACCTAGAGCGCACGCGCACGTAACCTCCAGCATCCTAGCCGTATTTTGATGCGGCGGCCGGGAAGATGGTTTGCGCAATTGTGGTACGACCGGGAGAATTAAGCTTGAGCCCCCGCGGATGTTACTCGAGAGAGTCTAAGGAACCCCTCATCCGACTCAGGCGCAGTGCTAAAATCAAGTGTTTTGTATTATGTGATTCGAAATTCATAAGGTAGCCGTCATGCCATCCAACATGCTCGCGGTCGTCAAGCCGGAAGCCGCGCCCGGCGCGGAGATTCGCGAGGTCAAGATTCCTGTCTGTGGGCGCAACGACGTGCTGGTCAAAGTGAAAGTCGCTTCCATCTGCGGCACTGATCTTCACATCTACAATTGGGATCGCTGGGCCCAGAATCGCATTCATCCGCCGCTGATTCCGGGGCATGAATTCTGCGGCGATGTGGTCGCGTTCGGCGAGGAAGTGACCAGCGTCAAAGAGGGCGACTTCGTTTCCGCCGAGATGCACGTGGCCTGCGGAAAATGTCTGCAATGCCGCACCGGCGAGGCGCACATTTGCCAGAACGTGAAGATCATCGGCGTCGATGCCGACGGAGCTTTCGCCGAGTACGTGGTCATCCCCGAGTCGAATATCTGGAAGCTCGATCCGGCGATTCCGCAGGACTACGCCTCGATTCTCGATCCGCTGGGCAATGCCGTGCACACCGTACTGGCCGGGGAGATCGCCGCGAAAACTGTGGCCATCACGGGATGTGGGCCGATCGGATTGTTTGCCATCGCGGTCGCCAGGGCGGTGGGCGCGACCAGCGTGTTTGCGATTGAAGTGAACGAACACCGCGCGAAAATCGCGCGCGCCATGAAGGCCGACTACGTACTCAACCCGGCGAAAGAAGACGTGAGAAAAATTGTGGCGGAACGAACAGGTGGCTTCGGCGTGGACGTCGTGCTCGAAATGGCGGGCCATCCCGATTCGATTCGCACTGCGTTCGATATCGTGCGTCGCGGCGGAAGAATTTCCCTCCTCGGCCTGACCTCCAAACCCATCTCGCTGAACTTTTCCGAAGACATCATTTTCAAAGGCATCACCGTGCAGGGCATCAACGGACGCCGCATGTACCAGACCTGGTACCAGATGACCGCGCTGCTGAAAGCGGGCAAACTCGACTTGCATCCCGTGATCACCGACCGCATCCCGATGAAAGATTTCTCGAAAGCCATAGAGCGGCTGAAAACTGGCGAGGCCAGCAAGATTCTGGTGTATCCGAACGGCGTGCGATAGCTGAGGGCACGAAATGACCACTGCAACCCGCACCAATCCGCTCTCTTATCTCACCGACCAGCTCAACGAGCTCAAAACCAAAGGCACGCACTTCAAGCTCCGCGTGCTCGATGACGAGCAGGCGCCCGTCTGCACGTTCGACGGCAAGAAAGTTATCAACCTGGCGTCCAACAATTACCTGGGGCTGACCACGCATCCCAGGCTTCGCGATGCCGCCCTCGAAGCCACGCGCAAATACGGCGTGGGTTCGGGCGCCGTGCGTACCATCGCCGGCACCATGAAGATTCACATGGAGCTGGAAGAAAAAATCGCGCGCTTCAAAAATGTGGAAGCGTGCGTGGTCTTCCAGTCCGGGTTCGCGGCCAACGCAGGAACGGTCTCGGCGGTGCTGGGCAGGGAAGACTTCATTATCTCTGACGCGCTCAACCACGCCTCGATCATCGACGGCGCGCGGCTCTCCAAGGCGAAAATTCTGGTCTTCCGCCACAAAGACATCGCGCACGCGGAAGAGCAGCTCGCCAGTGTGAGGAACGATCCCGGCAAGAAGCTGCTGATCACCGACGGCGTCTTCTCCATGGACGGCGACATCGGCCCGCTGCCCGCGCTGTGCGACCTGGCCGAAAAATACGGCGCCATCATGATGGTCGACGACGCGCATGCGTCCGGCGTGCTGGGCCGCAACGGCCGCGGCACCATCGATCACTTCAAAGTGCACGGTCGCGTGGACATTCAGGTTGGAACATTATCGAAAGCCATCGGCGCGCTCGGCGGATACGTCTGCGGCTCGCGCGACCTGATCGACTTTCTCTATCACCGCGCGCGGCCATTCCTGTTCTCTACGTCGCATCCGCCGTCGGTCGCGGCCACCTGCATCGCGGCGTTCGACGTTTTAGAGAGTGAACCGGAACGCATGGAGAAGCTCTGGGAGAACACCCGTTTCTGGAAAAAAGAACTGGGCCTGCTCGGCTTCGATATCGGTGGCCGCACCACGCCGGCCAGCGAAACTCCGATCACTCCTATCATTATTGGCGACGGAAAGCTCACCATGGACTTCTCCCGCGAACTTTTTAAGGAAGGCGTGCTCGGCACCGGCATCGCTTTCCCCACCGTGCCCGAAGGCAAAGCCCGCATCCGCACCATCATGACCGCAACCCACACGAACGAAGAGTTGGAACAGGCGCTGGGGGTGCTGGCGCGTGCTGGAAAGAAGATGGGGATTCTATCGTGACGAGACTTTGACGAAGACCGCAGCCAAGACCGCAGCCGAGCTTCGCCTGGGGGAACGGGCAAGAGTGCCCGTTCCCACACAATCGAGCCTCAGTCCACGCGGTACACAATCTTTCCGCTCACGATCGTGGCCACCACTTTCCCCGTGAACTGCCGCCCGTCGAACGGAGTGTTGCGCGAGAGCGACAATGACTTCCCGGCCTCAAACGTCCATCTCTTCCTGGGATCGAAAATGGTCACGTCGGCGTGGTTGCCCTTCGCCAGCGATCCTCGGCCGCGCAGGTCGAAAACGCGCGCCGGACCAGCCGTGAACAGCTCGACAATGCGCGTCAGAGGAATTCTATGTTCGCGATGCAGCTTCGTGATCGCCAGAGCCAGTGCAGTTTCGAGGCCGGTGATGCCGAAGGCGGCGCGCTCGAATTCCACTTGCTTTTCGTGCAAGGCGTGCGGGGCGTGATCGGTGGCAATGGCGTCCACGGTGCCGTCTGCGAGCGCCACTAGGATGGCCTCGCGGTCGCTGGCGGAGCGCAGCGGCGGGTTCATCTTGAAATTAGTGTCGTATTCGCCCACATTTTCGTCGAGTAGCGTGAAGTGGTGCGGCGTAACTTCGCAAGTGACGCGAGCCTTGGCCCGTTTGCCGCGGCGCACCGACTTGAGCGCGTTCGAAGTAGAAAGATGCGCCACGTGCAGGCGTGATTCGCGAATCTGCTGGGCGAGCGTCACATCGCGATCGACGATGCTGGCTTCCGCCGCAGCCGGCATAGCCCGCAGTCCCAGTCGAAAGCTGGTTGCGCCTTCGTGCATGGAGCAATTTTCCGTGAGGCGCGTGTCCTCGGCGTGCTGCACCACGGGGAAGTTCAACTCGGCGCCAAGACGCAGCGCCATGCGCATAATGTCATCATCGAGGATGGGCTTGCCGTCGTCCGTAACCGCGACCGCCCCGGCCCGCTGCAGAGCTGCGAAATCGCTGAGCGTCTGCCCGCGGCTGCCCCGCGTCGCCGCGCCGATCGGGAAAACGTTGACCACCGCTCCGCGCTCGGGATTACGCAGCCATGTGACCCACTCGGCGGTGTCGACCACCGGCACGGTGTTGGGCATGGTGCAAACGGATGTGAATCCTCCAGCCGCGGCGGCGGCGGTGCCGCTGGCGACGGTCTCTTTGTAACTTTGTCCAGGCTCGCGCAGGTGAACATGCAGATCGATGAAGCCGGGCGCGACGACTAGCCCGCGTGCGTCAAACTTCTCGTCGGCGCCGCCGCGAATCTTGTTCGGCAGAGCCACGTCGGCGACGCGCCCATCGCGCAACAATACGTCCATCGGCGCGTTGATCTTCGCCGCCGGGTCGATGAGCTGACCGCCTCTGATCAGCAAGCTTGGGCTCGCTGCGCGCGTCATCGGGCCGCTCCCGCAAGACTCTGCATGTCATTCTGAGTTGCGGTTCTTGGGGCGAAGAGCCCGCCCTCAGCCTGCCCAAGGGACCTATGCGATTTGCAGGCGGCGTCGATGGCGGCGGAGAATTGCACAGGTCTTGCGCTTCGCTCAGGATGACAAGGCATACAGCTCACTTGGCCTTCCCCAGCGCCCGCGCCAGAATCGCCATCCGCGTGGGGACGCCGTTGTGCACTTCTTCCACAATCACCGACTGCGGTCCGTCGGCGATATCCGCCGTTAACTCGAGCCCGCGGATGATTGGCCCGGGATGCATCACGATGGCATCGCGCTTGGCGAGCTTCAGGCGCGCCGCGGTCATCTGGTAGCGCGCGATGTAGTCCTGCACGCGAATTTTCTGCCCAGCGAGTCGTTCCTTCTGCACCCGCAGCAGCATGACCACGTCTGTGCCGCGCAGACCTTCTTCGATCTGGCGCGTAATCCGCAGCCCGGGTGCAAGCGTGGCCGCGACTTCGGGTACAAACTCGGGCGGGCCACAGAGCGTAATCTTCACTCCAAGCTTGGTCAGCAAGTGGCACGCCGAGCGCGCCACGCGGCTGTGCAGAATGTCGCCTATGATCGTGGCCTGTAATCCTTTCAACGACTTCTTGTGCTTCAGGATGGTGAAAGCATCGAGTAAAGCCTGCGAAGGATGCTCGTGCATGCCGTCGCCGGCGTTGATGATGGGAATATCGAGATGCTGCGCCATCAAGTGCGGCGCACCGGCCGAAGGATGCCGGATGACGATGGCGTCAGCGCCCACGGCGCGCAGCGTGTAGCCGGTGTCGAGCAGGGACTCGCCCTTTTCAATGCTCGATCCCGAGGACTGAACCAGCGTAGTCATCGCTCCCAGTGACTTTGCGGCAAACTCAAACGACGAGCGCGTCCGGGTTGAGGCCTCGTAAAACAAAAGAGCGATGCGCTTGCCGCGCAGCAGCGGCCGGGCCTTGAGCGGGTTCATGCGGCGGGCCAGTTTGAGCAGGCCCAGGATT